>Ga0316363_10000869_pt1 | contig 31787 bp, 25 predicted proteins | sample Sb_taG_3_FD_200459 | JGI IMG/M metagenome (GOLD analysis project Ga0316363, IMG submission 200459) | Peat soil microbial communities from Weissenstadt, Germany - Sb_50d_a_PC metaG (v2) (version 2) | ecosystem: Environmental > Terrestrial > Soil > Wetlands > Peat | place: Germany: Weissenstadt...
TGGCCCCCAACAGCATTTGGCGCGCGCCAAAACACGGTGTTGCCCCGCGCCAAACGGCTCTTTCGCGCGGTTTGGGTGGGTCACTTTTGGCGAGCAAAACCGGGTAAATTCTCGCGAGTGCCGAAGATTGAGATCCTCAGCGGCACGGCGACAACGCGATGAACGATTTGAAGGAGAGGACAATTCGCGGCGGTATGGCGAGGATGGGCGCCCAAGCGGCAAATTTCCTGCTTCGCCTGGGGTCATGGTGTTGGCCCGGCTCCTCGGCCCGAAAGCGTCCGAGCGAAGAGAGGAACCATGATAAAGGAACGGGGCTATCGTAAACACCAACATGGTCGGAGTCAGCAATCGACAAACGGCAGCGGCGTCCTGCCACTTTGGTCCCAGTAGCACAGCAATCACATCATCAGCAAAAAGAGTGCAGGCAACCGTGACCGGCTCAGGTAGCTTGTCACGTGAGCTTGCTCGTCCTGGAGGCCCATATGAATCTCTTGGTGGGGATGGTCCGGAGCGTCGATGTAGTCATCTACCACTTCCTAAACGGATTTGCAGGTAACCGGTGGGTTGATTGTTTCGCAAGCTTTGAAGAGAATGACAGCCTCCTCAAGGGCGGGCTCTTTCTTGCGATGTATTGGTATCTCTGGTTTCGTGCGGGTCCTCATCAGGACAGGCGACGAAGGGCGATTATCGCCATCGTAGTCGGGGGACTGCTCGCATTAGTTGTAAGTCGAATGCTCGCAGACATTACGCCATTTCGGGTCCGGCCGATGTACGATTTGAGCCTCCAGCATCGCCCATACGCATTCCCCATATCTCCCAAACTCGTAAACTGGAGTGCATTTCCGAGTGACAACGCTACATATTTCTTCGCCCTTGCGTTTGGGCTCGGGTACCTGTCGCGCCGTCTCGCCATTCCGGTGATGCTGTACACAACGGTCTGGATCTGTTTGCCTCGGATGTTTCTCGGAGTGCATTACGCATCGGATGTCGTCGTGGGTGCCGCGGTCGGCATCGCGTTCGTTTGGGCCTCACTGAGGATGGAGTGGCTCCAGTCCAGCCTTGGTGCGCGTGTACTTGCGCTAGTAGATACCAAACCAGGGGTCTTCTATGCGGCGGCATTTCTAATCTCCTTTGAGATGAGCGCTTTATTTGACGATGTCCGAACCGCCGCTCAGACCGTGTTCCATGCCGCTAACTTCGCGTCGGACCGCGAATTCATTCATGACGGCCTGATAGTGTTAGCGAAGCTGGGTCTCCTGGCGATTGGAGCATGTCTCGTGTTCCTGCTCCATAAGAGACGGAATGCGCTTCTCTCTCCTGGGAACGTCCCACCGGGTCGATCTCGGCATGCATACACCGGCGTTTTCCGGAAGCCACACTAGATTGCGCGAAGTCAACATCAGTGGCAAGGTGTTTATCGGCGATGACGTTTACCTTGATGAAGACAATCCCGAATCCGTGGAGATGCATGATGGTGTCGTGATCCCCGTTGCACGATCATTGCTCATACTCGAGGCGCGCCGGCAAACTTGTTATCAAAAGGCAAGCCGCCATTGCCGCGGGTTGTTTGATGGTGTACGCGCCGGGGCAGACAGTGACTATCGGCGAAGGCGCTGTGATTTCGGCGGGCTCGACGGTGTCACACGATATCCCGCCCTATACCCCTTGCGGGGCACCCGGGTCAAAGCATTCGGCAAAGTAACCGTACCCTTCACTATAGATACGACATATGAAAAAGTCAGGCGTGGCCTGGAGCCAATGAGACCAAAGAATGGGAAAGGAGAACGTCCTTGAGGGAAGCCGAACGCAGGGTCTTCCTGTATGTTTTCAACAACACGACAGACGCCGCTTCCGCCGCTTGAGCCGGACCCTTCGCATGTGCAAAGTCATTGTTGATCGTTACCGCTGTCCCGAGCAGTTCATCAGAACGTCTTTAACGGCTCCGCTGTCGGCTGAAAATGGCTACTTCCGGTTCGGCCGCGACCTTCTCTGTTACGGCCGACCTTGCTCGGTGACTCCGGCCAAATATGTCGGCGAGCACCTTCACGACTTGCTCAACGAGGTACGGACAGATCAGCCCGACGTTCGGCTCCCCTTTGACCTCACCCAGTTGGTTGACAACCTCACCAATGAGCGGTACCTGATGAACTCGGATGGGACCTCGCCCGGCAGTGCCCCGCACCCTCTGTTTAGCAAACTCTATTACTCTGTGCGTCCCTTTCTCTCTACGTCGCTTCGCATCCAGTTCCAGAGGATCTACTTCGGCAGCCGGGAAAAGGCCACCTTCCCCGCTTGGCCGCTCGATCTGACCGTGGAAAGGTTGCTCGAAACCGTTTTGTTGCTTGGCATGAAGTCCCGCGGGATCGACACCGTGCCCTTCATTTGGTTCTGGCCTGACGGTGCTTCCAGCGCGGCGATTCTGACCCATGACGTCGAAACTGCGGAAGGGCGGGACTTCTGCCCGCGCTTGATGGACATGGATGAATCTTTCGGATTTCGCTCCTCCTTTCAAATCGTCCCTGAAGAACGCTATCCGGTGCCGGCGGCGTTTCTTACGGAGATCCGAGACCGTGGGCACGAGATCAATGTTCAGGACCTCAACCATGATGGCCACCTCTTCCGTGACAGGCGCCAGTTCCAGTCCCGCATCAAAGCGATAAATGAATACGGTCGCGCCTGGGGTGCCAAGGGGTTCCGCTCCGCAATTCTGTATCGAAACATCAACTGGTTCGATGCGCTGGAGTTTGACTATGACATGTCGGTGCCCAACGTCGGGCACCTGGATCCGCAGCGTGGGGGATGCTGCACGGCGTTCCCCTATTTCATCGGCAACATGTTAGAGCTTCCTGTGACCGCTACGCAGGACTACTCTCTGTTTCACATCCTGCGCGAGCACCGAATCGATCTCTGGAAGGCCCAGGCTGGATTGGTTATGGAAAAGCACGGCATGCTCAGCTATATCACCCATCCTGACTATTTGCTCGACAGTCGCGTTCAGAGCATGTATCGGGATCTGCTGGCCTTCTTGGCGGAGCGTGAATCCGACTGCAAGATGTGGATCGCTTTGCCGAACCAAGTCAATGAGTGGTGGAGGCAACGAAGCAAGATGACCCTGGTTGCGGACGGCAAGGGCTGGCGGATTGAGGGCCCCGGCAAAGAGCGTGCCCGGCTGGCCTATGCCAAGCGCGATGGCGACAGACTGATCTACACTCGCGAGGCGTTTGTGCCTGCGGCCTCAAAGGCACCGCAACCGGACCGGTACCTCAGCACGCTGCGGAATTTCCTCGGTCCAGTCCTTCATAACATCGCCTCCGTCGCGCCGGGCCCAGCCTGTTCCCCTTGCTGCACCGCCTTTGCGGGGCGAGAGTCGGCAAACACGTCTGGATCAGTTCACGGAGATCTGGGGTGACCGAGAGCACGGTTCCGGCTACCACTTTCGAAGCTGGCGCCAGGGGTGATCAAGAGCAAGGAATTCGGCGGTAAGCGTCGCGATGTGCGACATTCTAAACATAGGACATATCCCGGTTCGCATTGCCGAAGGGCGCCCGCAGACGGCTTATCAGATTCAGCCGCTCCAGGACCCCAGATGGGCTGAGTTCGTGGACAGGCATCCGCGCTCCTCTGTTTTTCACTCTGTTCCGTGGCTCGAAGCGCTTTACCGAACCTACGGTTACCGACCCATAGCTTACACGACATCTTCGCCGGGCAATAGGTTAGAAGACGGCCTCGTCTTTTGTCGCGTGACGAGTTGGATCACTGGACAGCGCCTCATCTCACTCCCATTTTCTGATCACTGCGAACCACTGGTGAACAATGCCTCAGATGAGCAAGTATTCGTATCCGCCCTAGAGCAAACGCTCCATTGGGAGAAGTGGCGTTACATCGAAATCCGCCCTATACAACCCCTCGCAGCCGCGACCAGTCTTTACCGTTCCACACAAAGATATTGCTGTCATCACATCGATTTGCGGCCGGATCTCGCTACGCTTTTCGGCAATTGTCACAAGAGTTCCGTGCAAAGAAAGATCCTGCGTGCGGATCGGGAGGGTCTAATTTACGAAACTGGTCGGTCCGATGCGCTTCTTGAGGCATTCTGGAATCTGCTTCTCACTACGCGGCGGCGGCACCTTATCCCTCCGCAGCCCAAAAACTGGTTCCACAATCTGATCAACTGCTTCGGCGGCGCGCTGCAAATCCGAGTAGCATTCAAAGATAGGCATCCGGTGGCCTCTATTCTGACGCTCCAACACAAGAACACTCTTGTTTACAAGTACGGCTGCTCGGATACCCGCTTCCATAACCTGGGGGGAACCCAACTGTTGTTCTGGAGATCGATCCAAGAGGCAAAGCGTGATGGCTTGGGCGTGTTCGACTTAGGACGCTCGGAGTGCGACAATACGGGATTGATCACATTTAAGGATCGCTGGGGTAGCGCCCGTTCCGCTCTGACCTATGCAAGATTTTCGCTTTCGCCGCCTTCAGAGATGTTCGGACGTAACGCCATGGAATGGGCGGAACGAATTGCGAGAGGAGTGGTTCCTTGCTTGCCGGACCGCATTCTCCGCATGGTCGGCAGCGCCCTTTACAAACATATCGCTTAATCATAGTCGCCGAAACCGACCATGATGTAGATGAAAGAGACAAGCAAACGACTCTGAGGCCGACGCAGTTCGATTCGGTGGGAAGCGCGACATGCCTAGCGCTACCCATTTGCCTACTTCCTGGTTGCGCGCCCATAGGTGGCAGTGAATTACCTTATTATCAGTCACTTGCCGATGTTGCGACAGAAACTAGCTAAGTTAAGTTAGGGTTCGCCACAGCAGATCCCCAGTCGGCAAACACCGGTACGTGATCTCAAAGACGATGCGAGCGATTGTCGAGAATACAGAGCGAACACGTTCAGCCGGGCGACAGTGGCTTGAAGACCGAGGAATCCAACGCCTAGTTCGCCGACTTCTTTCCGCGCGCCCTTCGCGCCGCCATCAAGACCGTCAGTCGCGCTGAATGTCGAGAATCCATAGTCAGCGTTCGTTCCTTTGCCCCGTCCACCTCGTACCAAAAGCCAAAAGCCGATTCCTGGATTTCCGCGGGCATACGTCGTATCGGTAGCTCGAATAACTTCAACACCGTTCACAGAGCCAATAATCAATCCATTGCTATCAATGGTAGCTTTTACAATGTCTCCCGTCTGAATCCCCTTATAGTTGTGGTTAGCCTTTTGATTCAGGTACGTGAAGCTTCCGAGGGCTCCATTCCATCGAACAATGGTCGCATAGCCTCCGGGGTGGTAAGCGCGGAATAGAACCTCATATCCAGTGCAGCTATGCGCCGTGATCGTGCTGTGAAGGCGAAGTTCCACCTCTTGGAAATAGGCATCGCTCTGGTTTCGTGAAAATACGGTGCCCTGTACCGTCTGTAGCGGTCCCCATGCGCCGGTGAGTATGCAGGTCGAATCGTCATACTGATTCACGCCTCTGCCTGTGCCGTCTTCAGTGCCAAACACCAATCCCGGCTTTGTACGACAGTTGGTCCAGTCAACACCGTCCGCCGCACCGTTCTTCCAGTTGCCACCTTCAGACATAGGATTCTCCGTATTCGGGATGTTGGTGGAATAGGTCATGGCAGAGACGGAAGCGGGAAAGAAGATGAAGCCGGTGATCAGAATGAACGAGGCTGCTTTGCACATCGTAAACAGTATAGATCAGAAAGCCACCCACAAATAAGGGCTCTGCGCGAGAATCTGACAGACCCCCTGGACCTTGGATCCGTGCCGCAGCCAGGTGAATGCCGCTGAATCGCCCTGGAACCAATGCTGACGGGCGCTTGATAGGTATTCCGACCTGCTCTGGAAGACCAGAGTACAGCGGCAAACCGGCGTTCGACCAGGCGCTCCCAGCGCCGTGCTCGACGGCGTGGCGGAATGTTCCGGTCCCAAAGCTTCGATGAGAGCCGGGGGTCCAGAAGCCTTCGAAGGGAGGCCTCAAGCGCAGGGGAAAAGCCTGCTCAACCTTCATGGAATGAAAGAGTTTCTGGCATGGCCCCGGCGTCGTCCATACCGGGGAAAGGACCATTTCGGCCGGGCAACTTGTTTGGCTTCGACACCGCGCTGGGCGGTTCACTGCCGAGAGGCCGCAGTTGCCAAAACCGTCGGCCTCAGTCGGAGCCTCGAAATCCTGAAACCCACGCCAATTGGGCACTTTGTCGAATTCTCGCTCAGAGCCCTTATAGGAGGCCAGCACCAGAGAGCCTCGGGCCAATGATCCGCGAATCGGTGAGTGTGGAATGAAGACACGCCTTTGGGATGTGATTTGCGTTGCCGTCCTGGGCGTTGTGCTGACATTAGGCCTGTGGCCTTTTCATTCGCCCAAGAACGACGTCACCTGGCTAGGAAATCGAAACGGCCTTCGCTTCGGCAGGTTCGGCACGGTGATCAGCTCAAGCGTGTTCCAGGTGACGAGTAGGGAGACCGAAGCATCCGGCAGTGTCGAGGTGTGGTTGCAGCCTCGCCGCATTTGGGACAGTAGCACTTTTCTTGCGTTTTACACTCCTGGGAATCCACACCAATTCTCGTTGTGTCAATTTAATGGTGGCCTTAAGCTCCGAGCAGAGGCACGGGACGATCCATATCCTGCGAAAACGGCAAGCCTCTATGTGCGGGACACGTTTCGCAAATCCGGGCGGGTATTCTTAACGATCACTTCAGGCATACGCGGGACGGCGGTTTACATCGATGGTGTGCTGGCCAAAACGGCGCCGCAATTTCGGCTTTCCACGAAGGAATTGACGGGGCGCCTTGTTCTCGGCGACTCGCCGGGGCAAACGGATAGCTGGTCCGGCCAGTTGCTCGGTATTGCGATTTACCGTCGAGAACTCACAGCAGCACAGGTCCTTCGGCACTACGATACCTGGACGCAAAGGGAACGGCCCGAAATATCCGAAGATGAACGCAATATTGCGCTGTATCTGTTTGGCGAGCGCGCAGGAAATATCGTCCACGACCACGCCAGCTTAGGCGTGAATCTTTCTATTCCGGAGAAGTACGTGGTTTGGGACCGAATCTCTCTCGAGCCGTTCTGGAAAGAATTCAGCATGTCCCGGAGTTACTGGAGCTCCGTCGTCAAGAATATTATCGGGTTCGTTCCTTTCGGTTTCTGCTTTTGCGCTTGCTTGTCGGCACATAAAGTCAGGCAAGCGGCACTTGTCACGGTGATTCTAGGAACTCTGGTCAGCCTCACCATTGAAGTGCTGCAAGCGTATCTTCCGACGCGAGACTCCGGCATGACGGACATCTTCACAAATACGCTCGGAACCTTTCTTGGAGTTATCCTCTGGAAAAAGATTCAGCCAGAGTGTTGGCGGTCCCACGGAGGTGGCTTACTTGGCCGTCAGGCCCGCGGTCAACCGTGCTATAAAAAGAACTAGGGCAGTGGCTGGCATACCTCTAGCAAGGGCGCAGTGGCCAAGTGGTAAGGCAAAGGACTGCAAAGCCTTATCGGTGGTTCTGTTCCACCCCGCGCCTCCAAGTTCCGTGGAGAATCACCGTGCCTGATGAACAACATAACATACCCGAAGACGAAAGCAATCTCGGCGAAACCGTAGGCCGGCTTTTCGGCTTGATCGTCCGGCGCCGCTGGTGGATCCTTCTGCCCGCCTGCGGGACGGCCCTTGCCGTCGTCGCCGTTCTCCAGAAGATCCCCAACCGCTATACATCGGAGGCAACCCTTCTCGTTGTAAGCCAACAGGTTCCTGAGCGGTATGTGGTTCCCAACAGCACCACCGATCTCAGCGCTGCGCTCCAAGCCATGAAGCGGGAGGTCCTTTCCCGCGCGCAATTGCTGAAAATCATCGATGACTTTGGCCTCTACCCGAAGAAAGCAAAGCGCGTGGCGACGGAAACGCTCGTCGAACTGATGCTAGGGGACATCGATATTCAGCCGCTCGATGAGAATCCGGTGCGACGGGATTTCAGTGCCTTCAAGATCTCCTTCATTGCGGAGGCTCCCGCCCTGGCGCAGGAGGTCACCAGCACTTTGACCTCGCTGTTCATCAACGAGAACTTGCGGACGCGGGAAGAGCAGGCCACGAACACGACCAGGTTCCTGCACGAACAGGTAGAGGCGAAGAGAAAGAAGCTCGAGGAACAGGAACAGCTCCTCCGCGATTTCAAGATGCAGCATGTTGGCGAGCTTCCCGAACAGCAGCAAGGGAACCTGGGGATCTTGACAGGCCTCCAAAACCAGCTCCAGAATGCGACGGCGAGCCTGAGTCATGCACAAGAGCAGCGGGTCTACCTGGAAGCTATGCTGAGCGGCTACAGGCACCAAGTGAATACGACCGATGGTGGCGTGCGTGTCGTGGCCGGCAGTCCGAGCGCGACCCGGGTTGTCAGTCCGGTTGAGGCGGCGGAGAGTGATCTGGCTCGCTTGCAGTCCGCAAGGGCCGCGTTATTGAGCCGGTACACCCCCGAGCACCCTGACGTAGTGAAGATCGAACGTGAAATTACGAAGGCGGAGGGCGCGCTCCAACGTCTGAGGGTGGCAACTCCCACGCCTCACAAGGAAGAAAGCCCCGTCGCCTCAGCAAAAGCGGCATCTCGACCAGCCCCTCCGGTTGAGCCGGCCGATGACCCCGCCGTCGCTCAGATCAAAAGCCAGTTGGAGGCCAACCGTGTCGAGATGGATAACCTTGCCCAAGATGAAAAGCAGCTCAAGGCGAGGATTGCGCAATACGAGAACCGGGTAAATCAAACGCCCGTGCGGGAGCAGCAGCAGGCCGCCCTCGCCCGCGACACCGAAGCGCTGCGCCAGGAGTTCGCGGACCTGCTGAAGAAAGAGCAGGAGTCCCAGTTGGCCACCAACCTGGAGAAGCAGCAGGGCGGCCAGCAGTTCCGGCTGGTCGATCCGGCCAGTCTTCCCGCTGTTCCCTCAAGCCCGAAACGCCTCAAGCTGAGTGGTGGTGGAGCCGCAGCGGGCCTTTTTCTGGGACTCGCGCTGGCATTCGTGATGGAGATGAAGCACAGCCCCTTTTACACGGAGAAGGAACTGACCGAGCGCCTCTCCCCTCCTCTGGTGCTGAGCATTCCCCTGCTGCCCACTCCAGCGGAAGAACGCGCACGAATCCGCAAGGGTGCCTTCGAGTGGCTGGCTGGAAGCGCACTGGTACTGGTAGTCCTGATTGCGGAATTCTACGTCTATCGGGCCAGCTAAAGGAACAGGATTGAGCCGGTCCAGATGCTAAACTACTGTTTGGACATGTATTCATGAGTCACGTCCGAAAGCTTTTCCAGAACGCTCCCCAGAATGGACTTGATTCGTCGCCGGCCCCTCTCGAAGCGATCCCGAAGATTGTCGCCGCAAACTCTGAACTTCCCGACATCCCGAGTGTTGAGGCTGACATCCAGCCCGGGAGCCGGCTCGTCTTCTACACCGATCCGCGCAGCCCGGGGGCCGACCGGTTCCGGTTCCTCCGAATGCGTCTGCGGGAAGTAGCCAAAAAAGGGGAGCTGAAGACCATCCTGGTCACGAGTCCTCTGCCTCACGATGGAAAGTCAACCGTCGTCCTGAACCTGGCGACTGCCTTATCCGAGCGAGGCAAACACACCGTCCTGGTAGTTGAAGCTGACCTTCATCACTCGTCTCTAACCCGTAGTCTGGGGCTCGATAGCTGGGCGGGCTTGGCCGAGTGTCTGCGAGGCGCCTCCGAGCCCCTGTCGGCCATCCGGCGAGTCGAACCCCTCGGCTGGTATCTGCTCCCGGCAGGAGAACCCCGCAAGAACCCCACTGAGCTGCTGCAAACCCCGGCGTTCGGCAGCGTGATGCAAAAGCTCTTGCCCCACTTCGAATGGATTCTGATCGACTCCCCGCCTGCTGTCCCCCTGACGGACGCCCTATCCCTGCAGCAGCACGCGGACGCCACTCTGCTGGCAGTGCGGGCAGGTGGCCCGCCCCGTGAGATCGTCGAGCAGGCAGTCACACTACTGGGACGAAAGCACATCCTCGGTATCGTCCTCAACGGCGTGGAAGGGCTCAGTCGTCTCTACTACAAATATCGCTCATATCGCAGCAGCGCTCCGGCTACTGAAACGGCGGAAGAGAGCTGAACCTGCCGTGCCGGCCCTCAGGCAACTCCGACTTCCCCTCCCTTCACTCGCAGCGTCCTCGCCGCGAACCGTTGGTTTCGTCGCGTCGACGATCCTAACCTTCATCCTGTTCCGGGATCCCCTGCGCAGCCTCGTTAACCTGTCCCTCCACGACGACCAGTTCTCCCACATTATCCTGATACCGTTCATCAGCGGGCTCCTGGCTTACATGGGCAGGCAGAGAATCTTCCACAAGCCTCGCTACTCCCTCGGTGGTGGCCTGGCTTTACTTCTGCCCGGGTTCGTCCTGTTCAGCCTCGTGAAAGGGGCCGGTTCATCCCTGGGCCTGGACAACCGGTTGTCGCTTCTCGTCCTCGCAGCCGTTCTGGTGTGGATAGGGACGTTCGTCGTCTGCTACGGCGGGGAATGCTTCCGAGCTGCGCTCTTCCCCACCTGTTTTCTGCTCCTCATGATTCCGCTTCCGCCGGTTCTGCTGGACAGGATCGTCTCCACGCTACAAAAAGGGTCGGCAGAGGCGTCCTACGCTCTCTTTAAGCTGGCGGGTGTACCGGTTCTTCGGCAAGGGCTCCATTTCTCATTGCCGGGCGTTGATATCGAAGTCGCCAGGGAATGCAGTGGTATACGGTCGAGCCTTTCCTTGCTGATCGCCAGTCTTGTGGCGGGCTATCTAGTTCTTCGATCCGGCTGGAGAAGAGCCTGCTTCAGCCTGTTCACGGTTCCGATCGTGATCTTCAAGAACGCTGTGCGCATTGTGACGCTATCGTGGCTTGGGGTGTACGTAGATCGCGATTTCCTATACGGGCGACTCCACCATCAGTACGGCGGGCTGGTCTTCTCACTTCTTGCTCTGGCGATTTTGGCGCCGGCGCTCTTTGTGCTACAGAGGTCAGAGACACGCCGGTCAAGCGACGCTGGAGGACCACCACCAGGCCAACCACAGCCAGCAAATCAACAGCGAGAAGAGCAGGATAAGACGCCTCAGTCATCTGCACCTGGGGGAATTCTTGCGAATCAGTGAGTGGCTGTGGCGTGTAGACAGAGGAGGACGGGGCGGGGAATCCGTCGTGCTTTATCACCCTCGTGGGTTTCGCTCCTTGGTGCACAGAACACGGTGATCGGCGGCGCGGAAACCAAGGCAGCATCAGCGGTCCTGGTCGTTTCCATGCCTGAACCGTCGAGCCCAGCCCTTCTGGCAATTGATTTGTTATCCGTCGGGGCTCTGGTTCCGCCGGCGGGCGGCTGGCACGGGTCGGTAAATGGCGCCTTAGAAACTCCCTTCCCTAAGGCTTTTGATTCAGCCTGGTTGCGGAAGGCTTCACGCGGGGGCTTCAGCAACGGGAAGGGATGGGCGCTCAAGGAGAAATCGCTCGGGCCTTCATCACCGGGCGGTGCGAAATCGGGGTCCTGGTGACCAGAGGTTCAGTTTGAGAGCCTGCTCGTCAGGCGCCGGCGTAAGACGAATACCACGCCGGCCAAGCCCAAGAGATCGACAATCAAAGTCCCCATGGCAGAGGCCTCCGGTGTCGTCACAACCAGAAACTCCTGCGATGCACTGAAGGGGGTGGGCGTATAGATGGAAATCGTGGCGGAGGCTCCCCGGAGAACGTCGTCGAAGGCCTGAGTTCTGAGGTTAGCGATCACACCTTGGGTGGTAAGGTCGATTTGCCCATTGTAACCGCTAATCGCGCTCGGATCAAAGATTGTCCAAATGGCGTATGAATACTCGCCGACGAGAGCCGAATTCCCAGCGGTCGAACTGTTCAGATTGGCGAACAAATCCTCAGCCAGCAGAGCCGCAGCAGCATATTCCTGTCGAATAGTGAGCGTCGTGGTGCCGACGAGCCAAGTAGGGGCGAGCGTCTGGCCGTTGACGGGAGTTGTGTTGAACTTCTGCAGGCCGGCAGTACTGACGTCGGAGAGCGAATACTGAGAGGCCGACCAGGTCTGGCCTACCGAAATGTCCGTCGTAAAATCGTCGCAGATCGCCAGTGTCTCCACCCCGTTGATGTTGAGCCAGTAGGGGCTATCGTAAACACCACCCATGACATTATTTGGGTTGTACACTCCCGTGAGCTCCATGTTGGGTGTCTGGGCAAGCGCGGTCCCGGACAAAATGAGCACTCCCAGGGATACCAAGATTCTAGTCAGCTTTCCGGTCATCAACAGGTGCCGTTTCTGCATTGTGTGCCTCATCTGTTCCTTCGTCTTTGCTTTCCAGATGCGCCCGTGATCGCCCCAAAATCATAGGGCAAAGGCCATGCTGGCACTTCGGCGCGTATGCATATGCACGCCGTCAGCCACAAGCTAACTGACTGAAACATAATGGCTCATAGTACTTTTTATGGGGGAGTTTTTAGGCGAGGCCCATCTTTTGGGGTCGAGTTTTTGGGTATTGGCCTCGGCAGCCCCTAGGCGAGGAGGGCTCGAGCGGCAGCCTCAGGAAACCGTATCGATGGGAGTTCCGGCCACCAAGTGGTGGGAGCCCATGTCCAGCGGCCCCTCGCGTGCTTTCGGAATTCTTCACGAAGGAGGATACGGCAGTCCGTTATGTTCCTGATCGGGCCGGGGGTGCATCCCTTGATATTCAGAAAAGCGAGAGCAGCATTTCCCCTAAAGGGTTGTGTTCCGAGAGCATCGACGCCGTCGGGCATCAACAAGCTGATCCTCCTGACCTTCGGAGCTATGCTGCTAGCGGCCTGTTCCACCGACCCCAACAAGCAGAAGCTCAAGTACCTGACCGACGGGGAGCGGTACTTCCAGGCTGGCAAATACCAGGAGGCCGTCATCCAGCTCCGCAATGCAGTCCAGGTCGATCCCAGGTTCGCAGAAGCCCACTATCAACTCGGCCGCGCCTACCTGGCCCTGAAAAACTCCGCGGCGGCCTACCGTGAACTGACCGAATCCGTCACCCTGAATCCGGCGAACTCCGACGCGCAGTTGCAGCTTGCGGCGCTGCTCATCGGCCAACACCATTTGGACCAGGCGCAGTCGGTCGCGCAAAAGGTCCTGGCAGCCCAGCCTACCAACGTTCGCGCTCACGCAATCCTGGGAGAATCGCACACCCTCGCCCGTGATTTCCCTAAAGCCATCCAGGAGTTAAAGAAGGTGGTGGAGTTGGAACCCCAAAAGGTCGAGAACTACGGCGCGCTGGGAGCCCTCTACCTGGCCGCCGGCCTACCCATCGAGGCGGAAGCCGCCTACCGGCAGGCGATCGGGGTCAACTCAAAGTCCCCACAGGCCCATGTCGCCCTGGGCCAGTTCTACTTCTCCCAATCACGGATGGCCGAAGCCGAAGCGGAAATGCGTACCGCCTGCGATCTGGATCCCCACGCCGTGCCCCCGCGGCTTTTCCTGGGCCGGATCTACATGGTGACCGGCAAGCTGACGGAAGCCGAGCAACTCTACAAACAGCTGAAAACCGTCGCCCCTGACGATTCCCAGGCCTACCAAGCCCTCGGAAGCTTCTACCGATCCACCGGCCAGGGAGAAAAAGCGGTAGCGGAGCTCGAGTTTTTGGCCACCGCCAAGCCCAAAGACCCTTCGGTGAAGGCATCTCTTGTTGAAACTTTGCTGGATCTGAACCGCATGCCGGAAGCCGCCAAACTCAGCCAAGACGTCTTGAAGGCGAACCCGGACGACCCGCGAGCTCTTGTGGCGAGCGGCCGAATCCTGCTTGCGGAACACCAGTACGATAAAGCTCTCGCCGCACTCCAGAAAGCCGTCAGATCCGATTCCCGGTCAGCCGGCGGACACTACTTCCTGGGGGTTGCCCAGCAGGTTCTCGGACTTCCAGACATGGCCAAGGCCTCTTTCACTCGGGCTCTGGAGTTGGATTCGCAAATGGCTCAGCCCGCGGCTGCTCTGGCCAGCCTGAGCGTCAAGAGCGGCGATCCGGACGAAGCTCTACGCTTGGCCGACGGCGCACTGAAGAAGAACCCGGACTTGCCGTCTGCTCATCTGGCCACCGCCCAAGCTCTGCTTTCGAAAGGAGACATGCGGCAGGCCGAAGCCGCGCTCCAGGAAGCGCTGAGACGCGATCCCGCTTTTCTTCCGGCCTTAACGGCACTCGTGAGCCTTTACGTCAGGCAGGGACGCGCCAAGGAAGCCGTTCAATACATTTCAGGATTGGTTCGGCAGTACCCGCAGAATGCCGGCCTTCACTTTCTGCTGGCGGTCGGCTACTTCGAGTTGAAGGACCTGGACAGATCGGAGAGCAGCGTCCGGCAAGCGCTCTCGCTCGACCCGAACACGCCGGCTGCCTACACCCTGCTGGCCAACATCGAGTTTGCCCGGGGCGACGTTGAAAAGGCCAAAGCCCACCTGCGGACGGCGATCGCCGCCTACCCGCGGAACCTCTCGAATTACATGGCTCTGGTGAGGCAGGACGAGAAGGAGGGCAACTGGACGGAGGCGAAGAAATGGTGCGAGAAGGCGCACGAAATCGATACCTCTTCTCCTCTGGTAGCGGCCGAGTTGGCCTTCTTGTACCTCGAGCACGGCGGCGACGTGAATGCGGCCGTCTCGCTCGCACAAATCGCGAAGCAGAAGATGCCCGACTCTCCCATCACGGCGGATGCGCTCGGCTGGGCCTATCACAAATTGGGATCGCCCGATGCGGCCATCACGCAGTTGAAAGAAGCCACCCAGAAACTCCCGAACAGCCCTATCTACCATTACCACTTGGGCATGGCTTATCTGGCTGCGCATCGCTTAGACCTGGCGGGGCAGTCCCTGCGAATGGCGCTCAAAGCCGACCCCAACTTTGCTTACGCCGCGAGCGCCCGCGAGGCCTTGGGGCAGATCTCGAAGGGATCCCGGCCCCGAAATGGCAGTTGAGATGCTTTAAGTTCTTTCCACTCGATTCTGGGTTTGGCGCCAATGTACACGACCTTCTTCGGATTGCAGAAGCTGCCCTTTAACCTGACACCCGACCCGGCATTTCTGTTCCTTCCCCCGAAGCACCGCGAGGCGCTGGCGGGGCTGACCTACGCGATCCTGGAACGAAAAGGGTTTGTGGTGCTGACGGGCGATGCCGGCACCGGAAAGACTACCCTCTTGAACAGCGCTTTGAATCGCCTGCCTGCCGACCGCATCGAATCCAGCGTCATTCTGAACCCAACGCTGACGGCATCGGAATTCCTCGAGAGCGTCCTGCTGGACTTTGACATCCCGGACGTGCCCGCAAGCAAGGCGCAACGCCTGTGGAAGTTGCAGGAGTTTCTCGCACGGACACATCGCCAGAACAGACTGGCGGTGCTGGTGATCGACGAAGCCCACAAACTGAGCTTGGAAGTGCTCGAGGAAGTCCGGCTGCTGGGAAACTACGAAAGCGGCGCCGTCAAGTATCTGCAGATTCTCCTCCTGGGTCAATCCGAACTGGATGATCTCTTGAACCGGCAAGACCTGCGGCAATTCCGCCAGCGCATTGCGCTACGCCTGTACATCGATCCATTGACGGCCCCGGAAGTCCACCAATACATCCTTTTTCGGTGGGTAAAGGCGGGTGGGAGAGAGGCGCCACCGTTCACTCAGGAGGCGGTGAGGGGCATCACCGAATGGTCACAAGGCATCCCGCGATTGGTCAACTCCATCTGTGATACCGCGCTTCTCATGGCCTACGGAGACGAATCTCCCTTGGTCGGTATCAACTATGTCCATGATGCCGCTATGAACCTGGCTCCGGTCCACGCTCCCAGCCTGCCGCCGGCCACTCCTCCCCGTCCGGTTGCGGTTGCTTCAGCGGAGAAGAGCTATGCCCCCCGGAAACTGATGGCGCAACCCGGCATGCTCTCCAGCCCGGCCGAGGAAGATCCCGGCTTACCGACGCTGGCTGGGTACGGTATTCCCAGGGAGAACTCATCGCTAATGAAGCGCCTGGCTGATCGATTCGGCATCGGGCATTAATTTAGGATCAGGTATATGGACGGAGCGACGGCCAGCACCGAGGCTTTAACGGCCCCCAAACACTACCTCTGGTGGTTTCCCGGTTCTCCGATCATGCTGCATCTGGACCTCCGCGTCGTGGAACGGCTGCAAGAACAACTGCGGGAAACGAGGCAGGGTGTAACACAACAAGGGCTGCTGTTCGGCAGATGTCTTGGAAATACGACCGAGATTCTCGATTTCCAACCCGCGTCCGACCACGATTTGCCGGACGTGGTTGCAAGTATGCCGAACGAGCGGAACGACCGTCTGCTGGTAGGGTATTACCGCACCGAACCGGGAGAAACGCTTGGCCTCAACGACAAGGATCTCTCCCTGCTCGAAGCACTCTTTCCCAAGCCGTATCAGGTGTTCCTGTTGATTCAATCGAACGGTTTCGGCCCTCCCAACGCGACCTTTTTCTTTCATGATGGCGGTTCCAGGATTCCGAACGTGGCCCTCCTGGAGTTTCCCTTCGACGCTGCGCTGCTGGCCACAGAAGAACAGCAGCGGATGAAGAGATCGCGGCAGCCGGCGCTGGAACAGGCCGTTACCCCCCAACCGCTTGCGGCCATTGCTTCCGAGGTCCACCCCCAACGGAGCAACCGTGTTCTGAGAGTCGCCGTCTGGCTGCTGTTCGCCACGTTCCTTCTGGGCGCGGGAGTACTGATCAGCACCCGATCATTCCGTGAAAAGTTCTCGCATGCCTGGAGTGCCATCCGCACCCAGCAACCGGCCGCATCGCCTCCCCGGACCCCTTCACCTCCTTCCATGGATCTGCACGCCCGGAGGCAGAATGGCGACCTGGAGCTAACCTGGAACCGCGAATCGGAACTGGTTGCCACGGCCACCTCCGGCTTGCTCTCGATCGAGGATGGGGATCTCAAGCTTCAGATGCCTCTTGATTCGGCCCAAGTGCGTGGCGGTAGCGTCCTTTACGCTCCTTCGACCGCTCAGATTCGGATGCAGTTTACGGTCACGACCCCCGAGCACGCGGTGACGGAATCCGTCATGGTCCTCCTCCCCAAGGTGGGAGTGCCGCGAACGCAACCCTTGGAAGCCCCCAAGGTCTCGGCCGGACCGCCACCACGGCCACAACCGCCATCAGATGGTATTTCGCCGCCCAAAACACCCAAGCCATTCACCGTTCCGTCCACACCCCAAAGCCCGCTGCCGACCCGTGCAGTCGCTCTGGATACTCCTCCTGTGCCAACGGCCAATCCGAATCCGGGTCCTGCTGTTTTCCCGCTTGCCGTGTCGCAAACACCACCCCCTCCGCCACCGCTGCCGGGTTCAGGACCGCAAGCGATGGCGCAGCAGCAGCCGGCATCAGTTGACACGGCGCCGTTCCAGCAGACCGCCTCGAATATTCGTCCGGGGTTTCAGCCTCCAGTGGCCATCGCTGAAGTCGGACCGAGGTTTCCGGCCGCCCTGAAACCGGTGGTATCCAAACCTGTGATCGTTGACGTACGAGTCAGCATCGACCGGGAGGGAAAGGTGGTCCACGCAGAATCCATTACTCCGAACCCCCCCCACAAGTTATTCGTCGATGAAGCAGTCCATGCCGCACGATGGTGGAGATTCCAGCCGGCACGACTGGGTAATGAGCCCGTGGAGAGCGAAATGGTGTTGCATTTTGTCTTTAAGCGGTAGCGCTTTCCCTAAGATTCGGATGGAGTACCCAAAATTACCCCATTCAGGCCCCAAAAGATTGCGTAAGACGCCGAAAGCCTCTTCCGCTGTCGCCTGAAGGCGACAGTCCCCGAGGCTTAACTTCTATGGCGTATCTATGGCGCATCAATTGCCGCGAGATCGGCACGGAATCGGACATGTGGATCTTCGTATTGGGCCACCGGATACAGCGTTTAGCGGACGTGGCAATCACACCGTGCCCTCGGCATCGGCAGGCCTGGATTGGCGCAGCCGTTCTTCTGGTTTTCGGTTTGGGCCTGCCGGCGCTCCGGGCGCAAGAGAGAGGTACTCCCGCAATTCCACCCAACGGCGGCCTGCAAGTCCTCAGCGTCTCGGCTTATGGTGTTTACTATTCGACCACCCTGCCCAGCACTGGCGGCTTTCAACCGACGAATCTCGGTTCCGATGTCGGCGTGGGCGGAAGCGCCCAGATCGGGTTGACCAATTCCGGCCAACATTCGACATTCTCCTTTGTCTACACTCCCTCCTACACCGGCCGCATCCGATATTCGTCATGGGATGCGTTGAATCACAACCTCTCCTTAAACGCTACCCGCAGGCTGGCCGCTAGATGGAACCTGGGATTCTCTGTGTCCGGCGATCTCAGTAACTTCGAAGGGTCTCTGTTCTCTCCGACGGTGCTCAGCAATGTGGCGTCTGTTTCCGCGAACTTCGCTGATCTCTCGGCGGCCATGCTGGGGCGGAGCTCCACCAATGCCCCACTGGTTTCCATCCTGAATAGTGCACCCTTGGTCGAGTCGCCCGCACGGACTCTGCTCTATGGAGAGCGGATGCTCACCTCTGCGGCGCACACCTCCCTCTCCTATTCGTATTCCCGCCATTTCTCGATCATCTTCAATGCCGGCGCCGCGCGCAGTCAACACCTAGGGGGAAGCCAGAACGACCAGGCGCAAAACCTCTATCTGCTCCCCACCACGACATCTGGGAACGCGAGCCTGGGCATTTCGTATTCCCTGTCATCGCGAACGCAGTTCGGCGCCACGGTGGCAACCAGCCGTGTGGTTTCTGATCTCTACGACGGCTACTCCACTTCGTCAACCGCTTCTCTGGGGCGGACATTGGGAAGGCGCTGGTTTCTGCAGATCCATGGCGGTGTCGGTCTCATGAACCCCGTACAACGGACCTCGGTCCAGCCAACCGGACCGCATCCCGTGGCAGGTGGCAGCCTGGGCTTCCGGATCTCCTCCCAAACGTTCCTGGGGTCGTACGACCGTACTGTGAGCGATTCGTATGGTGTTGGCGCCAGCACCACATCCACCTCCAGCGCCACTTGGCGGTGGAACCGCCCCGGAGGTGGGTGGTGGCTTGAAGGCAGCTTCAGTTGGCAGCAGTTGCAGGGCGTTGCCAGCCAGAATCTGTCCAGCTGGCGCGCCACGGCGAGCTGGGGTAGACGGCTGGGGCCCCGCGCCGCACTGCTCACGCAATACGTCTACCTGAACTATTCCGGACGGGTAGAGAATAGTCCTTACAGCCAGTCGCAAAGCGCGATGCGGGTTTCTGTGGTCTGGACCCGGCAACCGGCTTTACCCCGTTGATCACCTGAGCAACTTTACCTTCCTAACCTTTGTCAGCCTTTCGCTGCCGCCTCTCGGCCCCATATAATAGGTTTGGGGTGGAGCATGCCCATGCAATATCGAGCGACGGAGAACGGGCCATTCTGCGGCCCCGAGGTTTGTTTCCGTGCGATCGTCACCCTCAGGAGGCAGCTTGCCATGCGCAGAGCATTCCCCTCGATTGTAACCATTGGTTTCTTGTTTTCGGCCTCGGTATGGGCGCAAAGCAGCGCCTGTGATCTGGTGGCGCCCTTCGGGACGGTCGATGGTGCCGATGTGCAGGCGGCAATCAACATGGCTCTCGGCGTCACGACCTGCCCAAGCACGATCAACATTGCGGGCACAGGATTGTGCAATATCGTGGTGGTGACACGTGTGACCCGGGCCGCTTTGGGCGGACCATGCGTTACGCCCACAACACACGGCGTCTCATTAAGCTGGGTCGCCAGCACATCCGCGAATGTGGCCGGTTACAATGTCTATCGGGCAACCACCTCGGGCGGACCGTACACCAAAGTAAATACATCCCTGGTGACGGTACTCAGCTACGCCGACAACGCCGTCCAGGCTGGCCAAGCCTACTTCTACGTGGTGACGACTGTTGATACAAGCAACAATGAAAGTGCCTATTCCACTGCAGCCCCGGCAACTATACCTGCTCCCTAGCAAGGGGGTGCGAGCACGCATCGGGCGACTCGCGTCACTACAGAAGCGCTTTCCAAGAACCGGTGCGATACCGGTCTGGATTGCAGGTTGCCTTTTGCTCATTCCGCAGGTCGCAATCTTCGGTCAAACGCTGCGGCTTTCCCCGGCGTCCGGCAGGCAGGGAGAACGCGTGGCGATCGAGATCTCCCTGAAGTCTGCCCCTGGTAAAGAGCCGCAGGTGCTGCAGTGGGAGACAACCATCCCCGCCGCGCAATTGAGCTTTGTGGACGACGACATGTCGGCCGGACCGGCTGCACAGGCAGCCGGCAAATCCTTCGCTTGCTCCCTGAAGACCAATGCAGCCGGGACGCGCACGTCGTTATGTATATTGGCCGGCGGCCTCCAGCAAATTCAGAACGGCGTGGTGGCGCTGCTTTGGCTCCGAATTCTGCCCCAAGCGCCAATCGGACCAGTGCAGGTCCGAACCGAGCGCGGCATTGCCGTCATGAAAGGCCTCAAAGAGGTCCCTCTTCCGCCAGAGGAGACCGTAGTGGTGGTCCGCCCAACTGCGCCTCCCGCCAGGAAATAGGCGCGCCCCTGCCGCCGAGGCTCGGGCAGATGACATCCGACGTCAGGCAATCTTACTGAGGAATGACGAGCGTGTCGCCCGGCAGCAGTTGGATGTTCTGCTCCATTCTCTCGCCCTTGACGACCTCGTCATAGTTGAAGTCCAAGCGGTAGTCCTTGCCACTCTCATTGCGGATGATGTAGATTTTCTTGCGCTTCGCATATTCCGCCAGACCCCCCGCCTCGCTGAGCGCCTGCATCACGGTCATGCGGTATGTGTACTGTAGCGGCCCTTCCGTCTTCACCGCGCCGATCACATAAATCTTCTTGCTGGTGCTGGCCGTGACAATGACGGTTACGTTCGGGTCGATTATGAATTTCCGAAGCCCGTCGGCAATCACTTTCTCGGCCTGCCTGGGCGTCATACCCGCAACTTCGACTTCCCTGATCAGTGGCACGGTAATCATCCCATCCGGCCGCACAACAACGCTGGGAACGGATACATCCGGCTCTTTCCAGACAGAGATTTGCAGGTTATCGCCAGCGCCGATCTGATTATCGTCGGGCACCCCTCGGTTTGCTGCCGGAATCTCTCTGGGGACCGCCGCTTCGCTCAGGCTGGCCCCGGGCGTCACCGAGGGCTGCACTGGGAGTGGAACAACCGGCGAACCGCCTGCCGGGGCCATTGGCCGGGCGGCAGGGCTTGCCGCTTCGCCGCTGGCCGGAGCTGCCGGCTGGGAGGCCTTGGTCGCTTTGGAGTAGGCGATCGCCTCGTCGACTAGAGGAGCTGCCCACCCGTGTGCTACAGCGTCCCGTTTGATCCGGGCGTCGGTGGCGCCCCGTTTCTTTGCGTCGTGGATGTATTGGAGCAGTTCCTTCGGCGGGACTTTTTCTGCTTGCGCCGCGCTGGAAACCACTGCGATTCCAAGCGCTACCAGAAGGACTACCGCCCCGAGTCTATGCACAAACACTGTTCTAATCACCGTTCTTACCCGCTCTAATACCCGCGAATTACCGGAATGTCTCGGTTTTGCACTTTCGAGACCAATGCGCTTGCGCTTCAAACGGGCCGTTCTGTGCTCATACCGGCGCCGCCACCCCATAGAGCCGGCGGACCCCAAAAAGTTGCAGACAGGGGGCTGCTATACCAAATAAGTGGGCGGCCCTCTTAATCTTTGGTACATTCCCGGTACACCTCAGATTATCAGAACTCGGCTTTGGACGCGAATTTGGGTTGAGGTATCCCCAAACTAACTGACTGCCGTCCCGCAATCACCGGCTCGGTGGCCAAATTGCAACAACCCAGGATCTGAAATGAACAGTCATCTGAGGTTACCGAAGGACCTGCTGTCGCTCGGGCTCGTCTGTTTGATCGCTTGCGATGTGCTGCCCCCAGCGGCTCTGGCCCAAGCTATCCCCGCACGAATCGAGCTTCTCGTAGTTGAGGGGGAGGGCGTCGTCCATGACGTTCGCCAACGCGCTGCAAGCAATCTCGTTGTGAAGGTCCAAGATGACGACCACCGGCCGCTTGCCGATGCAGTCGTCGTTTTCGCGCTACCCGTCTCCGGCACGACGGGTGAATTCGCCAACGGCTCAAACAATCTGATGGTGGTGACAGACAAAAACGGTCTGGCAGCCGCGCACGGGCTTAAAACCAATGAAGTTCCCGGCAAGCTTCAGATCTATGTGACAGCGTCCTATCACGGCCTGCGCGCCACGACGCTAATCAACCAGTTCGTGGAAGCGGTGCCCGGGACGAAGACCCCCACTCCGGACTTGCATGCCTCGAAATCCGGTGGACGTTGGAAATGGGTCCTTCTGGGCATCGCCGTCGCTGGCGGCGCCGGCGCGGGAGTTTACTTCGCAAAACACACAACCTCCAGTTCACCAGTCTCGATCAGCGCGGGCACGGTCGTATTCGGGAGTCCTCAATAGTATGTCTCGGTGGTTCATTTACGCTTCACTCGCATCACTGATTTTGCTGGCTGGACCGGCAAATCCTCAATCGCCAACCTTCAACGGCCCGGTCGCGGGGTTTGTTTTTAGCCGCAGTTCCCAAACCGTTCGGCCCATGCTCGGCATTCCCGGCGCTACGTACATCGCCTCACCTCTATTGAGCGAAGTGGATTGGGCTTCCGTCGCCCCTGGCGGCAAATGGGCATTCATTGACAAAGCCGGCCGCAACGTCTTCCTGCACGGCCTATCCGACGCGGCCCCCGTGGAATCTTCTACCGATGGACTGATCCAAGCGATCGACCGCGTGGCATGGAGCCGCGACGGATCATTCGCTCTGATCTACTCGTCGTCCGGCGGTCAATTGCAACGTGTCCGCCTTTCCGACACTAACGTGGTCGCCGATGCCGCTCTCGATCTCTCCCCATGGGGTCTGGCCAAGACTCTCGCTATCGATCCCACAGGCCAGCAAATTGCGGTCGGCATCGTGGGGTCCGGACTGTATCTCTTCAATACCGGCCAATCTCCTGCCCTGCTCTCATCCATGGCCAACCCCGTAGCGGCGGCCTTTGACGACACCGGCCTTCGGCTGTACGCAGCCGATCTCGATCAACAACAAATTGTGGCATTCGATTCCGGGTCAGGGCCGCTGCCATTCGCGTCGTTGGCCCAGCCGGACTCGGTCCTGAATCCAGTGGGGCTTGCAGTTTCCGGAGGCGGCCGTTACCTGTTGCTCGCCGACAGCGCCACGCGCGCCGTGCTCGTTTACGATACGGCTTCACAAAACCTGGCGAACACCATTCCGCTGGATTTCGCTCCCTCCCGTCTCGAGGCTCTCTCCGCTGGCCCGACCTTCCTCTTGAATGGCGACAACAGCAGCGAGTGGCTGTTGGTCCTGGACGCCAGACAGATTCCCACGGTTTACTTCGTGCCCGTGCCGAAGGAGCCGTTATGACCAAGCGACTACCTATCTTGCTGGTTGTTCTCGCCGCACCTTTCGTGGCGGCGCCTTCTCTCCTTGGCCAATCCGTGCTCCAGGTTTCCGTCACAGCGAGCGGCCAATCCTCGAACGTCGCCCCGGGAGGATCGCTGGCCTTGACCGCAAGTGATCTCGGCCAGCCAATTCTCGCCAACGTCACGGTCCTCTATAGTGGCACCGCTACCGCCACCATCACGGGCGTTTCCGTTACCGGAACCTCCGAAATGACGCTGTTGCTTGCGCCGCAGGTGCCTGCGACCCTGCATCCGAACGGGAGCACCAGTTTTACCGTCCAGTATCTCTCCGCGTCGGGCAATGCCGTCGCTGCACAGGTTTCCGTCGCCTTCACCGAAAACAGCCAGGCCTCCAACTTCATGTTTACCCTGACTGGAACCTCGCCGCACCTGACCTTCAGCTATTTCTTTGCTCCCAGCGGCGCTCTTACCGACCTCAATTCCGGAGACCGCATCACTTTCCCTGCAACTAACGTCGGATCGTCCGTGCAAGCGGTCGTAAGCGTTTTGAATCGCGGCACCGCCGCGGGGTCGTTGCAATCGGTAACCTTGACCGGTTCGGCATTCCAGCTCTCCGGCTCCACCGCACCGGCCCAATTGCAGCCGGGGCAACAGGCGTCCTTCAACGTCGCCTTCACTCCCCAGGCAACTGGTGGCAGCCAGGGATTGCTGACCCTCGGGCTCGCCAGCAGCAGCGTAACATTTTCTCTTGCTGGAACCGGCACATCTACTGCTTTCGCCGTCTCCTATGCGCTTGCCGACGGCAATATCCACCCGCTTTCGTCCGGAGCCGCCATCAGCTTTCCCTCTGTCGACCTGAATGGAACGACTACCGCCACCATCACCATCCTCAACCAAGGCACGGGGCCCGGTACGGTTACAGGCATCACGCTGGCAGGCGCGGGCTTTCAACTCTCCGGGTTGCCGCTGCTCCCGGCGACCGTCCCGGCGGGCCAGAACATACATTTCGGAATCGTCTTTGCACCCGCACAGGCGGGCAGCTTCAGTGGAACTTTTCGTATCGACCTCGGCGGCAGTTCCATCTCGGGCACGCTTACCGCATCCACAAACGCTCCTAATCTTGCCCTCTCCTATACGCTCGCCGACGGCAATATCCACCCGCTTTCGTCCGGAGCCGCCATCAGCTTTCCCTCCGTCGACCTGAATGGAACCACTACCGCCACCATCACCATTCTCAATCAGGGTACGGGCGCCGGTTCGGTCACCGCAATCACAGTGGCAGGCGCGGGCTTTCAACTCAGCGGATTGCCCCTGCTGCCCGCGACCGTCCCTGCCGGCCAGAGTTTGCACTTCGGAATCGTCTTCGCCCCCACACAGGCCGGGACCTTCAACGGAACGTTTAGCATCGCTCTAGCGGGCAGTTCCATCTCGGGCACGCTTACCGCATCCACCAACGCGCCTAATTTTACCCTCTCTTATACGCTCGCCGACGGCAATGTCCACCCGCTTTCGTCCGGCGCCGCCATCAGCTTTCCTTCCGTCGATATCAACGGAACGACTACCGCCAATATCACTATCCTCAACCAGGGCGCGGGCGCCGGTACGGTCACAGCCATCTCGGTATCAGGCACGGGCTTCCAACTCACCGGGGTGCCGCTGCTCCCAACGACCGTCCCCGCGGGCCAGAGCTTACGATTCGGTATTGTCTTCGCCCCCACACAGACCGGAGCCTTCAACGGAATTTTCAGCATCTCTGTGACCGGCACCTCGATCTCCGGTACTCTTGCAGCGTCCACCAACGCGCCTAACTTTACTGCCTCCTATACCATCGCCAACTCCGTTGCCAATCCCCTTCCGGCCGGAGCTGTCGTCAGCTTCCCCTCCGTTGATGTCAATGGAACCACCACCGCCAATATCACCATCCTCAACCAGGGCGCGGGCGCCGGTACGGTCACAGCCATCTCGGTATCAGGGGCGGGCTTTCAACTCACCGGAGTGCCGCTGCTCCCAACGACCGTCCCCGCGGGCCAGAGCTTGCGGTTCAGCATCGTCTTCGCCCCCACACAGTCCGGCACCTTTAACGGAACCTTCGCCATCATTCTAACCGGCAACTCCATCTCCGGCACCCTTACGGGCTCTACCACCACGCCTAACTTCTCTCTCTCGTACTCTCTGGCCGACTCTATCCTCCATACGCTTTCGACCGGGACCACGATCAGCTTCCCGGCGATTGACATCAACGGAAGTACTACCGCCACCATCACCATCCTCAACCAGGGTGGTGCCGGTACGGTCACAGGAATCTCGGTGTCGGGTGCCGGTTTTCAACTCACGGGAGTGCCGCTGCTGCCGGCGACTGTCCCCGCGGGCCAGAATTTGCGTTTCGGAATCGTCTTCAACCCGACACAGGCCGGCACTTTCAATGGAACGTTCCGCATTGACCTGACCGGCAACTCGATTTCCGGCAACCTGACGGCCACTACCGCCACATCGAACATCTCCCTGTCCTACGTCGATCCCGACACCAACAACATTATTCCGTTATCCAACAATTCCACCCTCCAATTCCCCAACACCTTGTCGGGCACCGTTTCCAACATCACCGTGGTGGCGACCAACTCCGGCGCCGGGACCGGTTTCATCAACTCGGTCACTCTCGGAGGCAATTCGCCGACGGCCTTCCAGTTAGTGAATCTGCTCTCGCTGCCGCTGTCGGTGGCGCCTTCCCAGCAGGCCCGTTTCGGTGTCCGCTTCAGCCCGCTGCAGCAGCAGACGTTCTCGGCCACGTTGCTGGTCAACGTAAACGGGCAGAGTCAGACCATTAACCTGGCGGCGCAAGGCATCGGGTCGCAATATACCTATGCCTCGATCACCGGGGGCAACACGACAGCGCTCCCGCCCAACGGTACGCTGGCGGTCGCCGATACCCCGGTCGGACAGACTTCCAGCGTGACCATCTCGATCACGAACACCGGAAACGGCGACGGGCAGATTGCGGCTGTTGCCATCACCGGTCCAGGATTATCCCTGAGTGGTCTGCCGGCTGGGGCGTTCACGCTCCATGCCAACGGATCGCAGCAGTTCACCGTGAGCTTCGCACCGGTGCAACCCGGCGCGATCAAGGGACAGTTGACGATCGGCAACGACAGTTTTACCATCACCGCTACCGGCATCGGTTCCAAACTGATATTCACGTACACCAACGCGGCAGCCTCCAATCCGGTGACGGAAGGCGGCTCGGTCATTTTCGCCCCCAGTGCGGTGGGAAGCAGCGCGAGCGTGAACTTCTCGGTCCAGAATACCGGAACCAGCGCAGCGACCATTTCCAGTATCAACCTGGCGACCTCGAGCGCCATTTTTGCGCTCCAGCAACTGCCCAGTCTGCCGGTGAGCCTGAATCCAGGGGCAACAATCACTTTCGCTGTCAGTTTCCTCCCCAACAATACCGGCACCCTGACGGCTACGTTGGCCGTCAACAGCAGCACGTTTACACTGTCGGGTACAGGCACGCAGCCGGCGGCGTTGCCGGCTTACCAGTTCCAGGGCCCGGCCGGGGACCAGCCACCAGCCCAGCAGCCGGCCATTGGGCTATCGCTCTCTTCGCCCTACCCGCTTCCGTTGCAGGGCACCCTGACGCTAACCTTCGTTCCCAGTGTTTTCACGGATGATCCCGCCATACAGTTTGCGAGCGGGGGCCGTACGGTAAAGTTCACCATCCCCGCCAATTCCACCCAGGCGCTGTTTAACGGCGCTGCAACCACCATACCGCTACAGACCGGCACCACGGCCGGCGATATCGTCATCACCCCATCCTTCACGATCCAGAACGGCTTCGATCTGACGCCTTCCTCGCCGGCCGCCCTGACCCTGACGATTTCGCGCTCCGCACCGCAACTGCTGAGCGCAAGCATAACCGCCGAGACGCTCACCAGCTTTACGCTGACTCTGAACGGTTACTCCACCACGCGGGCCCTTCGCCAACTCGACATCCAGATCACGCCCAAACAAGGTGTGAATTTCCCCTCTACCCACCTGACCATCGACGTGAGTGCCGCCTCCGCCAGTTGGTTCCAGAGCACTGCCTCGCAGGGTTTCGGCGGGGAGTTTCTGGTCGCGATCCCGTTTGTCCTGCAGAATGGCGGCACCAGCGACGATCTGGTCCACTTTCTGCAATCGCTGAGCATTACGGCGACCAACGAAATCAGCGCATCCGGTGCCCTTTCAGTACCAGTACCCTAAGCCCAATGTTTCCCGGGCTAGATGCATATTGAGAAGAGGCCGAAAAGCAATTGCCCACTGGCTGGCCTTGTCCGACAGCCGAGTGCAGCAGGGGGTGGGTGTGGCCGTCCTCCCGGCGTTCCGACCTGGGCGACGAACGCGCTGCTTTTCAGACGTGGAGAAACCGGTGGTCCTCGATCTCGCACCCGAGGCCGTAACATCCTTCGTCCCCTACCGGCTCGACCCGTGCGATCCGAACCTTGCACTCCAGCGACAGCATCCAATCTTCCCGGGCGGGAGAATATGCCGGCACTTTCACTACGCAGACCATGCGTTCACCGGGAACAAACGGAACCGGAGAGCTGCAATAAAACCCATTGCTGCTCACATCCCGCGTGGTACTCTCGATGGCCTGCATCCCATCCAGGGCCGGGAGGTGTACCTGCCAGTGCAGACGGCTGCGGACTCGTTTCCGTCGCTCCGGCCGTTCGGCCTCCGGGGATACACTGGTTTCGTGCCTCTCCTCATGGACTAAAGATGGTTCGCTAAACTTTATCGGCATAGCGTTAGGTATGGCGCACGAATGCACGTCACTTACCAAGAGGAACAGCTCCCGATCTTTTGCCCAAACTCCCACTTTTTTACCCGACCCGGCAAACTAATAAACCTAAAGTTCCACATTCTGACAAACGTCCTATGGGTACTCTGGGTTCGGGCCTATGAGTACTCCGGAAACATTGGTATTGACTTCCGGCACGACAAAAGTTAGCCTGACTGAGACAAAAAGTTATCCAGTCTCGGCAAACCTTTTCGGCATCCCTGATGAATGTACGATTGCTGTCTCAAGATCGGCGACTTTACAAACTCTGCCGCGACATTCGTAGCGAATCTTCCGGCAACCAGTGGCATCTACTGGCCGGATCAGCCGAGAACGGTGCCTCAAATACCGATACCGATCTGTACATTTGGGATTTTGATCCCGATTCGCGCCTGTCTTCACAGGTTGGTCCACACCTCTCCAAGTATCTTTTTCTCGTCGCCCGGAAGGACGTGGCCAAGTTCCACAACTGGTTGGGGCGAACGGATGTGACGATTCTGTTGAAGCCGATCACCAGGGCGACACTATCCGCATTCTTGGGGCTGGCCGTTTCAGCGCACGCGGACCGGCTCTCGGCTGCAACCGGCCTGCGCGCCCACCGTGACGAGATCCTCCAATGCCTGATTCAAGCCAACCTGAAGTTGCAGGAATTCGACCAGGAACGAACTAACTTCCTCGCCCGGGCACTGCATGATTTCCGCGCACCACTCACCGCAATCAGCGGCTACTGCGATCTCCTGCTGAATTCGGCCCTGGGACCGCTACGCGAAGACCAGAATGAGGTTCTTCGAAGAATGAACCGCAGTGCCAAACGACTCTCCCGGATGGCTTGGGCGATGTTCCAGTTGAGTATCGGACGGCATGTAAACGTCAGTCTCGATCTGCTCGAAGGAGATATCCAGGAATGTGTCGAGCAGGCACTGCATGAGGTGACTCCCCTTGCGGCTGGCAAAGACATCTCGATTTCCTTGGATTTTGATCCAGCTACCACGCTGTTATATTTCGACCCGGGCCTGATCGAGCAGGCGCTCGTCAACCTTCTCGACAATGCGTGTAGGTTCACTCCGAAGTCGGGCGGCATCGAAGTCCGAGGATATCCGTCTTTTTGGGAACGGCGCGCGGCCCACGGCGCGTTGCCGCCAGCGACCGAACGGCGGCGCCAGAACTCTGAAAGGCCCAATGCTTACCGCATCGATATCCAGAACTCCGGCCCGTCCATCCCTAAGGAACACCTGGAGGATATCTTCGCGGAGTACACCTATTCGGGAGGCCAAGACCGATCCGGGGGAGGACTCAGCTTGGCCATCTGCAGAATGATCCTTGCGCGGCACGATGGACGCGTCTGGGCTGAGAACAGGGACACCGGCCCGGTGTTTTCCTTTGTCCTGCCGGTCCGCACAAGAGCGGATTCGGCCAGTCTTAAATATACGGGGGGAGGGGGAGGAGAAACAGTAACGATATGAAACAGCACGAGGACAGGACCGTTTTGGTTGGCGAGGACGAACTGGAAGTTCGCGAATTCCTGGAAATGGCACTGAAGTGCCTGGGCTATTCGGTGGAATTGGCTCAGGACAGTGACGAGGTAATCCAGCACCTCGTGTCTTCCCGGTCGAGAATTTCGGCCGTCTTGCTGGACATCATGATGCCGCAGCGGGACGGCCTGGAAACGTTGAAGGAAATTCGCCGTATTGACCCCCAACTGCCGGTCATCGTCGTCTCTGGCGCTTCTTCGCCCCTGAATGTGGTGACCGCGATGCAGTGTGGCGCCACCGATTTCCTCCCCAAACCGGTTGTGCATCATGACCTTCAAAAGGCGCTGCACAAGGCTCTTGAGAATCGAACCCCACAGGAGTATGTACCACCCACGTTATCCCCGGCTCCGACGGCCAGCTCTTTCCTGAGCAATAGCTGGCAAATACAAAAACTCCAATTGCGGGCCAAACACATCGGTTGGTGCGAAGCGCCGGTGCTGATCCAGGGTGAAACCGGCTGCGGCAAAGAAGTGTTTGCGCGGGAGCTGCATGCCAACTCTCCCAGGGCCGGCAAGATCTTCCTCAAACTGAATTGCGCCGCTCTGCCAGCCGAACTGGTGGAAAGCGAACTCTTCGGTTACGAACGCGGCGCCTTCACGGGAGCCTTCCAGAAGAGGGTCGGCATGTTCGAAATGGCAAACTACGGCACCCTCCTGCTCGATGAGATCGGAGACATGGACGTTCGCCTCCAAGCCAAGCTTTTGCAGGTGCTACAGGACCACGAGTTCCAACGTATCGGCGGCAAGGAGGTCATCAAGGTCGATGTCCGTATCATGTCGGCGACCCACCGGGATCTCGACAAAGCCATTTCTGATGGGACTTTCCGCGAAGACCTCTACTATCGCCTCAACGTGATCAACGTGCAACTGCCTCCGCTCCGGGAGAGGACCGCCGACATCCTCCCCCTGGCGGAGTTTCTCCTAAACAAGCACGCTCAAACCGGAACACCGCTTCCCATCATCACTCCCGAGTTGAAGCAGGCTATGCTGACATACCACTGGCCCGGAAACGTTCGCGAACTCGAGAACACGGTTCGTAAACTGATTGCCCTCCGCGACCCCGAGCTTCTGGTTTCGGAACTCCGTGCGAGAGCTCCCAAACACCTTCCGTCAGCGCCGCCGGTGCCCAACGAACCACCGGCTAGAGCCGAAGCACCAAAAGCAGTCGGGCACGAACCCCCCAAAGCTTCCGTTTGGGAGCAGGTAAAGAAGGCCAAACGTCAGGCCGAGGCCGATGCCATCGTGGCCGCCCTCGATGCGACGCGCTGGAACCGGAAACAGGCCGCGGACCTGCTGCAAATCGACTACAAGGCCCTGCTCTACAAAATGAAAACGTTAGGGGTAAAGGACAAAGGCCGCATCGCTTCTGCCCGGTCCTCCGAAAAAGTTCCGCACTTGGTCGTCGTTGCCGGCGGCCAGGGCTGAGCCCCCTCTTGGTCTTATCCAAACCTGCGAGCGCAGCGGTCGCCTGTTTTTCGCGTTGTTTTGTTGCCAACTATCGAATAGCGGCATTGGGTTTACCGGCCGAAGGGCTCCACGCGGGCGACGCCGGTAAGATTTCGGTTGCTGCTCAGGGCGCGCATATTTTCTCTTGCAGCCCGGCCGGGGCCAACTGCCTGAAGTCCCCGAGATTGAACGTGTAAATACGTTCTACCGCGCATCTTGCCGCGCAGCGCAGCAGCAGAGCGTCGTAAATCTTCGCCGCTGGCCATCGTGTTCAGCGCCTCCAGATAGTCCTCTTTGCCGAGGGATACGACCTCGAAATGCGGTAGGATGTTCTCGGTCACGATGCGCGCCGCTTCAACCGGATGTATGCGCGGTTGGACCGGCAGGCGCGTGAGTGCGGCAAACACTTCCGCGATCGAGTGCAGGCCCATAAATCCCCTGTCCCTGCGGCCGTAGTGCGGGTGAACGACCGTCGCCTAAAGGCGACGGCTTCTCAGGCAACGCATGAGACTACAACCTCTACGTTGGCGCCTGAAGGCTCGCTCCGAGCCCTTTGAAGAATAACTTGCGCCGAGACATGATCGCGAC
>Ga0316363_10000872_pt1 | contig 31730 bp, 28 predicted proteins | sample Sb_taG_3_FD_200459 | JGI IMG/M metagenome (GOLD analysis project Ga0316363, IMG submission 200459) | Peat soil microbial communities from Weissenstadt, Germany - Sb_50d_a_PC metaG (v2) (version 2) | ecosystem: Environmental > Terrestrial > Soil > Wetlands > Peat | place: Germany: Weissenstadt...
GCTGTCCTGAATGCGCAGCGCCGGGTCGAGTGACGACCGCAACAAATCTTCGCTGTAGTTCTTGTGTCCCTTGCCGGTGAAAAAGCGGATGTTGTTGGCGGAGGTCGAGCCTATGTCGAGCACGCACAGCCCCTCCTGCGAATTCAGCAGCCGGCAAACCTCCCCCATGCCGCTCGACCGGCGGGTCAGCTTCTGCGGGACTGCGGAGCCCGCAGCTTGGTTCGAAGAGCTCCGAAAGAATTTCATTACGTTGCCAGAAACAGATGCCATAGAACTACTTAATGACCAGCGACCAGTGCGCCCGGTCGCGCGCGATCAGCCCGCCATTTCTTACTAAGACGCGGGCGCCGCCTTTCCGGCCTCTCTCTGAACATCAACCTTCCCTTTCAGGAAGGCGCCCTCTTCAATGGCGATGCGCTGCGTAGTCACGTCTCCGGTTACCACCGCCGACTTTCGCAACTCCACGCGCTCGGAGGCATTCACGCTCCCATCCAGCTTACCCTGAATCACCACCGTTTTGGCGCTGACGTCGGCCTTGACGTTTCCGTTCGGCCCGACCGTCAGGCTGTGGTTGCGGAGCTCAATTTTCCCTTCGACGTTGCCATCCACGTACAAGTCTTCCGAGCCCGACAGCTCTCCCTTGATTACGACCGACTTGCCGATATGGGCGCCCTCTCCGGTCTGCGGAGCATCCATGCTTTAGCCTCCATCTTCCTCGCGCTTCTGTTCGCCGCGAATGAACCGATTGTAAATCATTCCGCCCTCTCGCGGTCGGTCACGTAGCCGGAAATCATTCTCCATCAGGAACTTACAGCAGCGGCCGAAAGCGCGGCTTCACTCCGACGCAACCTCCGGTTTGCTACCATGATGTAAGCGGGAAGAAGATCTAAACGGGGTATACGTGCCCAGTCCCATCATGGCGGTCGTCAACTCGATCTCGCGCAACTCCGTGGCTCCGAGTATCGCTCATAGTAACGCCCACAGCATCGCCCACCGGAGCGCTTGGATTCTGCTGCTCGCCGCCGCCAGTGTTGCCGGGCAGTCAGCGACGGTTTCTTCCTATCGGGATCCCTTGGACCTGGTGCGCAAAGCAGTGCAGAATGAAATCAACGCGGCCAATGACGACACCGCCCGTTTCCTGTTTCGCGGCACCAAGACTACGCCCAAGGGATCCACCACAAGACTCTATGTCGAGACCAAGGAGGCTACTGCGGGCTTGGTGGTCGCCTACAACGGCAAACCTCTGACTCCCGAACAGCGCCAGGCGGAACAGGCGCGCGTCCAACGTTTCATCAACCATCCCGAAGAACTGAAAAAGAAGCGCGAGCAGGAGCGCGAGAGCGACGAGCGCACTATGCGCATCGTGCGCGCACTGCCCGATGCCTTCCTGTTCGAGTACGCTGGCGAAGAACAGAGTTCGGAAGGCATTGGCCGGGTCGGCGACCTTCTGGTCAAATTGAAGTTCCGTCCCAACCCTCGCTACCAAGCGCCGTCGCGCGTTGAAGAGGTCCTGACTGGCATGCAGGGCTACGTGCTGGTGGACGCCGTCCGTTACCGCATCGCCAGCATTGACGGCACGCTCTTCAAGACAGTCGGTTTCGGGTGGGGAATTCTCGGTCACCTCGATCGCGGCGGCCGCTTCATGGTTCAGCAGCAGGAGGTTGGCGACAATCTCTGGGAAATTTCAAGCATGACCTTGAGCTTCACCGGAAAAATCCTGCTTTTCAAGAATCTCTCTATCAGCTCGACGGAGATTTTCACCGGCTTCAAGCGGGTTCCCTCGGACCTGACCTTCACCCAGGCGGTGGAACTGCTGAAGAAGGAAGAATCCACCGTGTTCGCCGACAATCCTGCAGCCAGCAAACTCGCCCACAGGTGAGGCGCTCGTGTGGGGACGGGCGTCTCGCCCGTCCGCGTAGGGACAGTCGCTCTCGGCTGTCCAAGCCGAGCGCAGCCCGGCAGCTGCCTGTGGTCACAGCAACCGTGGGTTCGCGCTAAGCTTTCCCGGCGCGAAACATCTCTCCGCGCACGGTGAACTTCCGCACCAGGTCTTCGCGCACCCGGTAGCCCGTTCCGGGCGCGTCACTGATGGCAATCATTCCATCGGCGCGGACTTCCACCTCGGGATCGATGATGTCCTCTTTCCAATAACGCTTCGATGCCGACACATCTCCCGGCAAACGGAAATTTTCGAGCGTCGACAACGCGATGTTGTGCGCCCGCCCTACCCCTGATTCCAGCATCCCTCCGCACCACACCGGAACGTTGTGCCGCACGGTGACATCGTGTATCTTCTTCGCCTCGCTGAAACCGCCCACGCGCCCCACCTTGATATTGATGATCCGGCAGGCGCCGGTCTCGAGCGCAAAATCAGCGTCGCGCGCATTAAGAATCGATTCGTCCAGACAGATCGCCGTCTGGATGGCTTTCTGCAGCCGCGCATGAAGATAGATTTCGTCGTTCCACAACGGCTGCTCGATCATGAGCAGCTTGAAGGCATCGAATTTCCGCAGGTGCTCGATCTGGTCAAGCGTGTAAGCTGAATTCGCATCCACACTAAGAACAATATCCGCCCAGCGGCCGCGGATCTTCTCCAGCACGTTCAGATCCCATCCCGGCTTCACCTTGATCTTGATCCGCCGGTATCCCGCCGCCAGCTCGGTGTCGATTTTCTGCATAAGCTGTTCCGGCGTTTCCTGAATGCCGATCGAAACGCCGCAAGCGATCTCTTGCCGCGTTCCTCCCAACAACTCCCAGAGGGGTTGTTGTTTCTGTTGCGCCTCCGCGTCCCACACCGCGTTTTCGAGCGCGGCTTTTGCCATGCGGTGGCCGCGGACTCTGGCAAACCGCGCCGCACAATCCCGACCGGCATCTAACTCGCCCTGCAGCAGAAGGGGCGCCAAGTAATGCTTGATCGTGGGCCACGCGGTTTCGGTCCATTCCGGGCTGTAATAAGGATCTTCCCCGGCGACGCATTCGCCCCACCCGCGCACTCCATCGGCCTCGACGCTCACCAGCAGGATGCGGCGGCTGTAAACCCGGCCAAAGCTCGTTTCAAAAAAATGCACGAGCGGCATATGAATTTCACGCAGAGTTACGGATTCGATTTTCATAATGAGTTCTGGTTCGTATCAGGGCATCGCTTTAGTGACGCCATAAATCCTTCCGCCTGTAGAGACAGGGCTTGCCGCGTCTCTACAAAAAATCACACGCCGCAGCCTGCTAATACCGCCAGCCTTCGTCCCACTCTCCCAGCAGGAACCGCCCATTCCCGCGCTCGTCGCGCTCATAGCCGAGCACACTCAGTCCTTCGGTAAACGCCCGCTTGAACCGCTCACGATTCCTTTCCTGCACCGCAAGCGCCTGCGTACGCGTCGTCGCCGCGGCCTTCCATTCGTAGATCGCCGCCGGCACATCGATGCGCGCGCGACATTCGAACTGCGCGCGCGGAGCATCCGCCAGTACCGCTTCGACCCGCTTTGACTTCATCCACCACTCTGCCACCAGCCGGTCGGTGGGCAGACCACCCTGCAACGGCGACGATGTGATCCCATACTGGTCCACGTTGTAGCGTCGCGCGATCGCACCCAGCTTCTCGATATTCAAATACGCGTTCTTGATCTCCAGCGGATCGAACGTCCACTCCATCAGCTCGAAACCCCGCGCCAGCGCATCTTCACGCTGATAGAGCTTCATCCGCCGCCCCAGGCCCCCATTGCGATATTGCTGGCGGACGGCCAGCATGTGCGAGTGCAGATAGCAGTGGCCGTTTCGCATTCCCGGAATCGCGAGCGCGAAGCCGATCAGTTCCTTTTCGCCGTCCCTTTCCTCGCCGTCGCTTTCGTCGTTTCTTTGGTCGTTTCTATGAACGAAGGCCCCAATCACCTGGCCGCCGATCTTCGCTGCCACAACGAACATTCGCACCGGAACCAGGTCCGCATCCGAGAACTTCCATACTTCTTTCTGCAGCGCAAAGCAGGCCTGCATCTCCGCAAGCGCTGCGCACTTACGGATGATCACTTCGCCGGTCGTTGATATCTTGGTCGCTCCGTTCACGCCGGTTTCTCCTGCTGCTTCGCCTCTTGCCATAGGGTTCCCAGCTCGTCCATCGACGCCTGCTGCGGCGCTCGCCCGCTGGCGCGCAGGCGCTCCTCCATCCATTGAAACCGGCGCTTGAACTTGCGATTCGTTTTCCTTAACGCCGACTCCGGATCGAGCGACAGAAAGCGAGCAATGTTCACCAGAACGAAGAACATGTCTCCAACTTCATCTTCCAGACGCTCGCGCAGCTCTGGCGGAACCTGCGGCTTTCCCGACCCGGCAATTCCCTTCCCGAGCGATCGACCTTTGAAAGGAAGCATCGGCACAGCCTTCAACTCCTCCCGCAACTCCGTTGTCTCTTCTTCGAGCTTGGCAAAGAGCCCTTCAACCTCCGGCCAGTCAAATCCCACGTGCGCCGCGCGCGAGCTGAGCTTATAAGACTCCATCAGCGCGGGCATTTTCGATGACACGCCCGCGAGCACTGATTGATCAGCGACGCCCTGCACGCCGTCAGCCTGCGCGTCGTCAGCCTGCTCCGCCTTCTTGCCTGCGCCCGCCGCCAGCCGTTTCTTTTTTTCTTCCGCCTTCAGCGCCTCCCAGTTGCGCAGCACTTCGGCCGGAGTGTCCGCCTTCACATCACCAAACACGTGCGGATGCCGATCTACCAGTTTGTTGGAAAGCCGGTCCAGCACATCATCCACCGAAAAGTGGCCTTCCTCGCTTGCCATCTGCGAATAGAACAGCACCTGCAAAAGCAGGTCGCCCAATTCGCCGGTCAACTCCGGCCAGTCGCGATTATCGATCGCTTCGAGGACTTCGTAAGTCTCTTCCAGCGTGTAGGGCTTGATGGTGTCGAAAGTCTGTTCGCGGTCCCAAGGGCATCCACCCGGAGCCCGCAATCGTGCCATGATCTGAACCGCTCGCTCGAATCGTTCGCCAGTAGTGGGCATCCTGTTCAATGTAAATGAGGTGAATTCCGCGAGCAATGGCGGTGATGAGCATGGAGAGCCGGGCGTCTCGCCCGGTTCTCCATCGTCAAATGTTCTCCCACCTACCGCAACGAGCGCACCATCGATTCCGTCTCATCCGAGATAATCGCATCCACGCCGCAAGCTGCGAACTCACGCATGCGCTTGGCGCGATTCACTGTCCAGACCATGATTCTTTTCCCTGCCGCATGAACCAGTTCGACCAATTTCCCATCCGCCAATTTGAACTGCGGAATCACCCACTCCGCCGGCATTTCGCGCCAACCTCGAAGTTGATTCCGAGTCTCACAAAGAAATCCCAGCGGGATCGCCGGATCGAGATCATGAATAGCCGTGAGCACATCGGGATGAAACGACGAAACCACGTATCCCTTTTGCGGCGGATGCTTGCGCAATTCTGCGAGCGTTTGCGTTTCCAGCCCCGCAACCTTCAACTCGATATCGAGAAACGCCCGCTGCGCAAATTGCCGTAGAACATCTTCCAGCGTTGGCAGCGGCAGTCTTTTCGACGCCGTGTTCTCAATCTTCATCCCTCCGACGGTCGCGTCGTGGCAGATCACGGCCTGCCCGTCGGCGGAAAGCCGCACGTCGAATTCGAACCCGTCGCACCCGTGACGCAAACAGAGCTCGAACGATGCCAGCGTATTTTCAGGAATTTGGTGGAAACCCCGAGCCCCGCGATGTCCGAGAAGAAGAGGACGAGTCATTCAAGTATTTACTGTTTCTCGGCGTCCTCGGCGTCTCGGCGGTGAGAAAGCCGCAACGCCTCAGTCCAGATCGAAATCCCGGATCGGCTTTCCCGTGTCCGGCGTTTCTTTTGCTTTCTTCACCGCCTCCTGGAATTTTTTCTCCAGCAGCTCCGAGGCATGCTTTTGCGCTTCCATCGATTGGCGAAAAATCGAGTCGCGCCGGCTGTCCTGTTCCTTCATTGCGCGAGCCGCTTCTTCCATGTCGTTAAAAGTTTTCGGCTTGACCGGCGCGGTATGAGCAATCACGCTGCGCGTGGCAGCGTCGATTTTCATGACCGCGCCGCAGCAAGGACAAGTCACGTCAAAATTCGATTCGCGTTTCACCACACGCGATCATACCGCAACTCGCCGCAATCCGCGTCAGCGCGGCGTGAGGCGAATCGGCAGAATATGGAACAGATACAGCATTTCCCAACCCAGCAGAACGATCGACACCACCACCACCAGAATCGCCAAGATCTCGCCAAAGCTCAGACCCTTGTCCCGTTCGAAACGACGCGCCCCCAAGCTCAAAATATTCAGCGTGGCGAAGCCAAACACCAGCGCCCAGAGAATGTTGTAAATCTCCTCGCGGCCCGATCGCAGAAGGAACATCGCGGGCAAAACCCCGACCGCCAGCGCGTGCTGCGCACGGCCAGAGACCTCTGCCCAACCATGGGCCGGCCCCATCGCAACCAATAGCGGTGAGCAGCTCCGGAATAAAGACGAGCAACTTCGGAGTACGGACGAGCGACTCCGGGGTGCAGCTGTGAAAGGCCGAGGCGGTCTCATGCAGAAATTTGATAGTACCGTGTTTCCCTTTCCCAAGTCAGCTCGGCCAAAAAAAAGGCCACTCGGAGGTCACTGCGGTTGATTTTCTCATGACTGTCGCAGAGGATGGTACGCGAGAAGGTACGCGAGAAAGCACGCGATGATCGTGAACTTCGCCGAGCGGGCGCACAACCACAACTGGGAACTCGACCCGGTTACCAGGTCCCTACTCGACACCGATTTCTACAAACTGCTGATGCTCCAGTTCATCTGGAAGCATTACCCGAGAACCCGTGTGTCGTTTTCCCTGTTCAACCGTTCCACTTCTGTCCGCCTCGCAGACATGTTCCCGCGCGAGGAGCTTATCCACCAACTGGAGCACGCTCGCCGCCTCCGGTTTCGCAGGTCGGAACTGGTCTGGCTCGCCGGCAACACCTTCTATGGCCGCCGCGGAATCTTTGAACCCGCTTTTCTGGAATGGCTGGAACGCGATTTCCGATTGTCGGACTATGAACTATCGATCAACGACGGCCAATTCCATCTCACTTTCGACGGCTTTTGGACCGAGACAACGATGTGGGAACTCTATGCGCTTTCCATCCTTGACGAGCTCAAGACCCGAGCCGGTTTGAAAAAGCTGCGCGAGTTCGGTCTCGACATCCTGTACGCCAGGGCGAAAACAAAGCTCTGGGGCAAGATCGAGCGGCTGCGCGGCGTTCCCGGTCTTGCCGTGGCCGACTTCGGAACTCGGCGCCGCCACAGCTTCCTCTGGCAGGAATACGTGGTCAATGCCATGGCAGCGAATCTCGGCAGCGCCTTTACTGGAACCTCGAACGCCTTCCTCGCCCACAAGCACGATCTTGAAGCCATCGGAACCAACGCGCACGAGATCCCCATGGTCCTCGCCGCACTCGCGCCCAGTGATGATGACGATGGCCTGAAAGCTTCTCAATACCGCGTCCTCGAGTTGTGGCAGAGCACCTACGAAGGCGCTCTCCGCATCATGCTGCCGGATACTTTTGGAACTACGCAATTTCTCGACAATGCCCCCGACTGGACGGCCGACTGGACGGGCCAACGCATCGACAGCAAGGATCCCTACGTCGCAGGCGACGAATATATCCAATGGCTCAAGGGGCGCGGTCGCGATCCGCATGAAAAGCTCATCATCGCGTCCGATGCACTCGACGTCGATGACATCCTCGGCCTGCACGCCTATTTTGGTGGGGCGCTTGCGAGCGGCGCCACGATTCGCACCACGATAAACGACTTCCGCAGCGCCGCTGATTTCCTCGATCGCCAAAAGTGGACGCCTGGCCGGCGCATTCGTTTCAGTGCAGGTTGGGGAACTTTTCTGACCAACGATTTTCGCGGCTGTGATCCCGCCGCCGGCAGCGACTTTGACCCAATCAGCCTGATCTGCAAGGTATCCACTGTTGAAGGCAAGCCCGCGGTCAAGCTCTCCGACAACTACGCCAAAGCGCTCGGCACACCGGCCGAAATCGAACGCTACCGCCACCTGTTCGGCACCAAAGGATTTAGCAACATTCCCGTGATCGCGTGAATAATTCGATGCCCCAGCCACCTTCATCCGTTCCCGATTTTCTCTACGGCACCGCGTGGAAGGAAGATCGCACCCCGGCCCTCACCGAACTCGCGCTGCGCATGGGTTTTCGAGCCATCGACACAGCGAATCAGCGGCGGCATTACTTCGAAGAAGGAGTTGGCCAAGGATTAGCCGCCGCTTATCGCGCCAGCTTGGTCACGCGCGCCGATCTTTTTCTGCAAACGAAATTTACCTATCAACCCGGCCAGGACCACCGCCTGCCCTACGATCCCGCAGCCTCGCTTTCCATTCAGGTCGCTCAGTCAATGGCCAGTTCGCTCGACCATCTCGCGACCGGCTACGTTGACAGTTACGTGCTGCACGGGCCCTCCTCCAACCACGACTGGACCGATGCTGACGCCGAAGTCTGGGAGGCGATGCGCAAAGAGCGTGATGCCGGCCGCACCCGTCTCCTCGGCGTAAGCAATGTTTCTCTGCGCCACCTCCAGCAGATGGCAGCCACCCGCGCCGAACTTCCTGCATTCGTGCAAAACCGTTGCTACGCCCGCCTCGGCTGGGACCGCGCCGTGCGATTGTTTTGCCGGGAGCGCAAAATCATCTATCAGGGATTCTCGCTTCTCACCGCGAATCAGGAGGTGCTGCGCCATCCTCTGATCGCCAGTCTGGCCGCGAGCGCTAACGCCACGCAGGCCCAGGTCGTGTTCAGCTTCGCCCGCACCGTCGGGATTCTGCCTCTAACCGGCACATCCGACGCCGAGCACATGAAGCAGGATTTGGCCAGCCGCGACCTCACGCTCCCCCCGGACGCAGTACCTGCAATCGAATCCTTGGCCGGCTGACTAGACCTGGTTTCATAAATCGGTTTTAGGTAGGGCACGGCTTCAGCCGTGCCGTTCAGGGCCTGGAGGAATGCGGGCTTTAGCCCCTGAGGGACGTGCCTTCCGAGTTGAAAGGCGTTTAGTTTCCGCGCGCTCGTAGTGCACCGCCTGCTCGAATTGCGGCGCGGTTTCGATCGTGATCGGCCCACGCAGCAACAAAATCCGCTGATCGTCCGCCACTCCTTCATAGCGCTCGACGGTTAGTCCCTGCAACCCCAAGGCCGCCCGATTGTAGGGTACCCGTGTCACCTCCCACAAATACAGTTCCTTCCTCCACCCCCGCGCCTTACTGCGGTTTCTTGTCGTCCCCGTGATTCTCATACACCGAGTACTGCCCGCCTGGACGCTTCAGCTTCACCGTGATCTCCATCTCCGCCTTGTTGATCTCGTAGTCTTCCCCAAAACTCTGGAAACGCGGGGCCAGCACTTGCACCCGCAGCGGACCATACGGGATCCCGTCAACGCTCGTCCGCCCCTCTGCGTCCGTTTTCAGATCCATCTCTCCCTGCGCCTGCTTCCCCTTGCGTTTCACCGGATGCAGTACCACCGCCGCATCCCTCACCGGCTTACCGTCGGAGTCGCGCACCACCACAAATCGCAAACGCGACGTCGGCCCCTCATCATCCTGAGTCCACGCCAACCCAACCATGCCGAACCCAAATACGATTGCCACCACCATCACCATCGAAAAATTTCTTTTCATATACAATCTCACTCGAACCTCTCTCATCGCGCCTCTAATTATTGCGGTTTCTGCTCTGCCGGTTTCTTGTCGTTATCTTTCTTCGCGTCTCCGTTGTTCCCGTACTTCGAGTACTGTCCCGCCGGACGCCTCAGCTTCACCGTAATCTCCAACTCCGGCTTGTTGATCTCGTAGTCTTCCCCAAAAGTCTGGAAACCCGGCGCCAGCACCTGCACCCGCAGCGGACCATACGGAATCCCGTCAATATTCGTCCGCCCATCGTTGTCCGTCTTCAACTCCATACCACCACGCGACTGCCTTCCCTTCCGATCCACCGGATGCAGTACCACCGCCGCATCCCTCACCGGCTTGCCGTTGTAGTCGCGCACGACCACAAACCGCAACGCCGACATCGGCCCCTCATCCTCCTGAGCCCACGCCAACCCAACCAGGCCAAACCCAAGCACGATCACCACCGCACTCACGATCGGAAAACGCTTCTTCATGTCAGTCATTCTAGACTCATCTCGTAAACAGGCCACTAATCCCTCGCTGTTGTAATTGGCAATATTGCGCCAGTTGAGCATAAGGATTGGATGTCGTAGGGGCCTAGTTTCGTGCCTGAAGTGAGTGTCATCTGAAACTGTGGATTATATCGGACTGCCGGGAACCCAGCCCGAATTCTGCCGGGCCGTTTCCCGTTTGGCCCGCTGAAAAAAAGGCCTGCGAACCTGGCAGGCCTTGAGGTGCGGACTGAGGTGCGGACAAGAGTCAGACGGCAGTGGCGCTAATACGCTGCCACTGGGATATTCGGCGCAGTTTACGCCATTGAACCAAAGGCTATACTTACCTTGCTCTCCTTAGCTGCCCTGCCCTACGGCAGTGGGTTTATTGTCGTGCAGCCGCCAGAATAGGCGCAGTTCTCGCTCTCCAACCAAAGGCTTGTCAAACCTTGGATCCCATGGGCGCCCTGGCCTTCTACCGCCGAAATGGTTTGAGTGTCACCGTCATCAATCATGTCAACGATCGCAACCGCCGGCGTTTGCATGCCGGGATAGAACAACGTGCCTCTGCCGTCCACGGCGACCGCGGCGACGACAAATTGGTCGATGTAGTTGCTCAGGGCAAGCAGACACAAGCCGTCGTCGCATTCAAAGGCTGGTCGTTCCACAACCTGCTCTACGCTGCTCCCGACCAGAAACGGCCCTTTAACATATTTAAGCTCAAACAGGCCACCCCAGCCTTGGGTAAGGTCCTCTTCAAACACATATTGGTCAAGGGAGTTTGCGCCTAAGGTGACGACATAAAAATCGTCACCCGCGTTGACAGGACAAAGGACATCTTTACTGCAATCGATTGCGAGGATCGGGTAGCTTGGGAACCATTCCACCCATCCCAGATATTGATTGTCGGCAGGTCCGCCACAATCCGCATAGGACAAGCTGCCACCTTGGAGCACGTCGCCGACGGTAGCGCCGTCGATGCCGTTCCAGGTTGCCTGATAGAACCCGGGGGCGTCGGGGTTGCCGGTGATACCGTTCAAGCAAGCACTGAAAGGTGGCTGAGCGGCCGGCACGTTCCAAATCGACCCGACGAAGTCGAAAGATTCGTTCTTGTTCCACTTCGTGAGCTTGTTGACGTTGGCGACGGCGCTCCAGTTATAGGAAAGGAGATTCGTCGGTGTCGACGCGCTGGTCGCTGCTGCCGGCTGCTGCTTGGCCAGCATCAACTTCGCGCTGGAGAAAGGCTTCGCTTCGAGGTGCGCGGCGGGGCGAGACTTCAGCGCCTGCATTGCCCTTGCCCAATTCGCATAGCCTTTGGGGTTGGCCTGTTGGTCAGGGCGAGGCGGCAAGCCGTATCTGCCAAGCTCTTGACTGGTTGCGGTTAGTGGGTTGAAGCCCTTCGGCCGATCTGCAATGATGCTCACCCCCTTGATGTTGGTAGCCTCTTTCGGGGCCGCTGCGTACATTGCGTGCACGGCATCGCCCCCCTGGGCCGCCGCGAAGGTGGAGAAGCTCACGACCAACAGAGTCACCGCCGCTATCACGATTACTCGGTTCAACAATCGCCAATTCTGGTTTTGCATTAGCTTTTCTCCTTTTTAGTGATAGGGAACTCTGTTAGGCCAGGACAGCCCCGTTACGCGCAGAGGCCGGTCTAAGGCTTCCTGTGCCGTCGGACGTTCAAAGGAATTTCCCTGAAGCTCATTCAAATTTTCGAAGACTTAACGACCCGGGTCCTCAGCGAGGCTCTACTAGGGAAGCGTAGTGGCCTACGCTGACGCGAGCAGCTTAATGTATTTCCGAACTATGTCAAGCAAATAATCCGGTTCTCTCGAACAAATCTTGAGAAGATAAGAACTTGGCCAAATGTTCACCTGACTGTTGCACCGCAATGCGGTATAAGCGCAATTCCTTGCATCCGTCGTGTTTTCTTGAAGAGAAATTTAAATTTGGCGCTTGACGCCGTTGCGGACCTGTTCCGCCGGGTCCGGGCAGCGACTGAATGTCGTAGGGGCCTAGCTTCGTGCCTGCGGTGAGTGCCATCTGAAGCTGTGGATTATATCGGACTGCCGGGATTCCAGACCGAATTCTGCCTGCGTTTCCCGTTGGGCCCGCCGAAAAGAAGGCCCACCAAAATGGCAGGCCTTAGTTGAGGACACAAGTCAGAGAGCAGTGCGCGACTACGGCGTGCAACCGCCGGAATAGGCGCAGTTCGCGTCGGCGAGCCAGAAGCTATACTTACCCTCGTTTCCGCTGGTACCGTAAAAGACGGGATACGAAATTACGGTGCTGTCATCATCGGCAAGCATTGTGATGATGTAGGTTTTGGAACTGGTATTGCCCGGATAGAACAGCGTACCGGCAACGTCATACGCGTAGCTGTCGTTGAAAAATTCCCAGACGTAGTTGCCCAGAGGGTTGTTATTGCTGCCCTTGCAGCAGGGGCGCTCGACGATATACTCCGCGCTGTTTCCAACCACCCCCGGCCCGCTTACGTAGGTAAGCCCAAACGTCCCAGACCACTGCTGGGTGATGTCTTCGACAAACACAAATTGCTCGGCGATTCCCGCAGTACCGTAAGTGATTGCCTCGAAATCGTCGCCCGGGCCCACGGGGCATGGTTTGCCTTTGCAGAGGACCTCCAGGATCGAATAGCTTGGATACCATTCGACCCATCCGTAGTATGAAATGGGCCCGCCACATCCCCCCCCATCCCAATAGGAGGAACTACCGCCTTGTACCACGTCACCGTTGCTGAAGCCGTCGATGCCGTTCCAGGTCACCTCCCACCACGGACCATCGGAACAGGGGATGTTACCAAATGGGTGGTTTGCGACCGGCACATTCCAGATTGACACAACTTCATCGAAGGAGGTCTTGGTGTTCCATTTCTTGAGTGTGTTGGTCTGCGCTATACCGCTCCAGTTGTAGTAACTAATTGCTGTCGTGCCATCGGCGTTCGCTGTCTCGGCCGGCCCGGCCTGCTGCGCATTCCGACTCGAGTACGGTAGCGCTCTGACATCGGTGCCGTGACACACTGGGGCTGATGGAGAAGTCGATGCATGCGGCTGTTGGGCGTGTTGGTTGCAAGCCTGCAACGCCGACATTGCCTTTTCCCAATGTTCGTAGCCTTTCGCGTCGGCCGTCTTGTCGGGTCGCTGCGGCAAGCCATAGGTGAGCAGTTCGAGGTTGGTTGCGGTCAAGAAATTGAAGCCTTTCGGCGTATCCGGAAAAGCGTGGACTCCTTCAACACTCGTGTTTACTTTGGGCGCCGCGGCGAAAATCGCGTGTGCGTCTTCGCGCTGGGCCACTGCCAAAGTTGTAAAGCTCACGACCAATGCGGTCACAGCCGTTACCACGATTACTCGATTCAAGAACCGCCAATTCTGGTTTTGCATATGTTTTCTCCTACCCCTGTGGGGGATTGCTGTAAGGCCAAGCAGACATCCCCATTACGAACTGCGGCCGTCCAGAGCTTGCTGGTCCGGCCCGACGTTCGAAGGAATTGGGCCTTTCATTCAAAATCTTGAAGTTTGCACGACCCCGAGCTCAGTGAGGCTTCAAACGGGGGAAGCGTAGTGGCCTGCGCTGACCCGGCCAGCTTAGCCCTTTCCCTAACTATGTCAAGTCAATAATCGAGTCTTTGCAATAAGGATATTGAGAAGATAAGAACCTTAAACCTGAGATTCCGCACCGGACGCTGCGCTCTGCCCGCCCAGTTCGTGATCGGAATGACTTGCCCAACTCCTGCACCGCAATGCGGCATAAGTGCAAACTCTTGCACTCGTTGTAGTTTTTTGAAGAAGAATTAATTTGCCGGCGGGCGGCCCGGGCTATCGCCACTATCCTTTCTCATTTTTCATTAGGGTGGCCCCGTCCAAGCTCCGTTTGGGCGGGGGTTTCTGCCGTTCGATGCGTCCGCACCGTCGGAAAGACTCCAGACCACTCTTGGTTCCTGCGGTGTAGCAGTCCTTACTCCATTGGAGCCGCTCGAGTTAATCAATGAACTTCTGGCTCAGCACGTTAGAGGTTCGCGGCTAGAAACGGGGTGTCGCTCTGCGCTGCCGGCATGAGAACCTCGGGCATGGTCAGCACTCGATCGAGCGCGTCGGCGAGGGTAGCGGGAAACTCGGAAGTCAGGAGGTTGACATCCAATTGAAGGTCACGCTGGCTGTAGATGCGGTAGACATCGAGTGAGCCGCGGCGCCGGTTCGAAGTTGTCACCAAGTCCAGCGTTAGCTTCCACGAAGGCTCGCTGGAAATTGCCATCATGTGAGGAAACTTGCTCCAGTGAAAGTGGCGGTCGGTTTCGCTGGGCATCGCTTGATCACCGGGAAGCAACTTAAGATGCAACTCAAACGCATCGAAATCGTTGCTCTCGAAGGCGGCAACCAGGACGCTGCGCACCTGATTGAAATCGCCGGCCACTTTGAGTTCCTCGACCGCGCGGCGCACCGAAAGATTGTTGATCACGATCTGCCGCTGGTCAATGGTGCGCTGCGCCACTCGCCGCAGTTCGCCAAACTCGAGGTAGTTCAGGTGCTGCACTCCCAGCCAGATGCCGGTCCCCACGACCGCCAGCACCAGTCCCACGGTGCTGCCGGTCGGCCAAAGTAGGAACAGGCTGAGCATGGCGAACACCGCGGAGACGGCGTAGAGAACGATCACCACCTGGCGATGCGAAAAACCCATCTGCAGCAACTTGTGGTGGATGTGTTCGCGATCGGCGGTGAAAATCGGGCGCCCACTGATCAGCCGTCGCAGGATGGATAGCAACGTTTCCAGAATCGGCAATCCGAACGAGACCACCGGGATGGCCACGGCCACGAACGTCGGCGCTTTCTGCGCTCCTGCCAGAGCCAGCGCGCTGAGCATGAAACCGATGAACAGGCTCCCCGAGTCACCCAGGAAAATCGTGGCCGGATTGAAGTTGAAGCGCAGGAATCCCAGAATAGCGCCGGCGAGTGTCAGGCTCATCAAGGAGCCCAGCCATGAATGATTGACCAGCGCGCAGACAAAAAACACCATCGTCGAAAACAAGGCCGATCCGGCGGCCAAACCATCTAGGCCGTCGATGAGATTGAAAGCATTGGTAACCGCCACCACCCACAACACCGTGAGCGGCAACCCGACGAACCAGGGCAGAGAGTGGGATCCGAAGATCAGCGGCAGATCGAGAACCCGCATTCCGCCAGCGAACAGCATCGCAGCGGCGATCGCCTGCACGGCAAACTTTAAATACGGACCTGCGCCGCGGAGATCATCGTAGATGCCGAGACAAAAAATTAGGCAGGCCGGAACATAGATACGGAGAAGCGTGGTGGGAGCGAGTCCATCGAGCAAGCGGGGAAATACGAGGGAAAGACCCAGCCACGCGCTCAAGCTGACCGAGAAAGCGAGGAAAATCGCTACGCCCCCCAACCGGGGAAGCGGGGCCTGATGGACATGCCGTCCGTCTTGCGGCATGGAAACCCAGCCTCTGCGGGTCGCCATGTCTCGCACTTCACGCGTAGCCACAAACGATACGGCCAGCGAGAATACAAATAACCCAAAGAACAGGAGCGTCAAATCAGAGTCCCCTTCCGGCTGAAACATCCCGCATTTCGGACCACGTGCGCAACGCTGAAGCTTCAGTCAATTCTTTCAGACGGGTTTCCCCCACTCAGTGGCGTCAGTGACGAATCCAAATGTTGGTTTTTTGGAACTATACAACTCGTGGCGTCCATGAGCAACTGCTTTGGCGCATTTTTTTGGTTAATTATTGATGGTCCTGGGGCTGTGAAACAGAGCACTCTGCGCCGATTTTACCGGGTTGCGTGTGTTAAACTCGACACACGCGTAAATCCAGGAGTCTTGGTATGTCCGGGCGGAATCGCCGTTCCCTTTTGCGGAGCTTGTGCGTGTTTCTTGTTGGTTTGTGCAGCCTCCACCTTCTGGCGCAGACACCGGCCACGGGAGAGGCACCGCGGCCCGCACCTGCGAACGAAGCAGCTTCGCCTCAATCGCCTCGTCTACTGGCTAATTCCAATGTGAAACTGGGCGTCGGCGATCTGATCGAGATCAGTGTGTTCGGAGTGCCGGATCTCTCGAACAAGACACGCATCAGCGGTTCCGGAGACATCTACCTCCCCTTGATTGACTATGTTCACGTTGCCGACCTGACGACCGATGAAGCGCAGGAGTTGATCCAAAAGCGGCTGGAGGATGGAGGCTTTGTCCGCGGCCCGCACGTTTCCATTTTCGTGGATGAATCCGCTTCGCAAGCCATCACGATGGTGGGAGAGGTCAATCATCCCGGAGCCTACCCTGCGATTGGAGAGCGCCGTCTTTTCGACTTGATCTCTGCGGCGGGAGGATTCACCGAGAAGGCAGGCCGCATTGTCACCATCGAGCATCACGGAGATCCCGGTCGGAAGGTTGAGCTTCAGCTGTCGTCTAACAACCTGGCCGAAGATACCCAAGACAACGTGGATATCTATCCGGGAGACTTGATCATTGTTTCGCGCGCCGGCATCGTTTATGTCGTGGGCGACGTGCAGCGTCCCAGCGGGTTTCTAGTTTCAGAGGACAACGCCCTCAGTGTTCTCAAAGCCCTGGCACTGGCCGGCGGCGGTACCCGCACCTCTGCCTTGAACAAGACCAGGATCATCCGGCAGACGCCGAACGGGGTTCAGGAAATACCCATCAGCCTCAAGAAGATACTTTATGCCAAGGCACCGGATGTGGCCCTGGTGAAAGGCGACATATTGTTCATACCGGGAAGTGCGGGCAAAGCTGCGGCATATCGCACGGCGGACGCAGCCGTTGGGCTGACCACCGCCTTGGCAATCGTTGCGGTTCATCCTTAGGTCGTGTGGCGCGGACACTCCTATCGGGGCCTTGCATTTGGGGTGTTTTGCGAACAAGAGTGTCCCCGCTACACGCTCAGCGCTTCAAGCACAGTGATGTAGTCCCGCGCCGTTTTTTCGCGGGAAAGCTTGTTGACGATGTATTGCCGCCCATTGGCTCCCATTTCTCTCCTGTGCTCGGGGTCCTTCGCCAGGTTGAGGATCGCTTTCACCAGGTCTTTGCTGTTCTCGGGTTCCACAAAAACTCCGCCGCATGCTTCTTCGACAATCTGGCGGGCCTGCCCGTCAACCGCGACGATGACCGGCCGCTCACACGCCATGTATTCGAGGAGTTTGGTGGGAATCACCGTCTTGAACAGCTCGGTTTTTTTCAGCATGACCAGGCAAAGATCCGCAGCCGAAACGTATGCGGGGATCCGTTCCCGCGGTTGCTGGCTGAGGAACTGAACGTTGCTGAGTCCGCACCCAGCGGCGAGTTCCACGATCCGTTCCTTTTCCGCGCCTTCTCCAATCAGTAAGAACATCGCGCGCGGCAACGCCGTCTGTAGTTCTTCGGCGGCGGCAATCACCGTCTCCAATCCATGCGCATTCCCCATCGTGCCGATGTAACAAATCAGAAAACGATCTTCGAGCTTTAGCTGCCTTCGCACTTCCAGCGCTTTCGGGTCGAGCCGGAAAAGGTCCGTCTCCACTCCGTTTTCGACAATAGAAATTTTTTTCGCGGGAACATTCCAGTACCCCATCAAGTGATCCTTGGAAGCAGGCGTCACGACAACAATGCGGTCGGCGCGACGGTAAAGAAATCCGGCGATTGCGCCCAGCATACGATGGAGCAAGGTTCCTTCGCTGCCCGCGCCCACAGCCGCCAGCGATTCCGGCCACAGGTCGCGCACCTCGAAGATGAAGGGAACTCGCTTCCAAAACGCCAGCCACCACCCGGAAAGCGCGCACAGCAATTGTGGCGACGTGGCGATGATCACGTCCGGCTTCGCCAGCGCCAGCCCGCTGACCGCAGCCGAGATACAGAACGACAAGTAATTGCGGATTCTTTCGTGCGCCTTTCGGTTCGGCAACGGCCACAGCCACGTACGCACAACGCGCACTCCATGGACGGTTTCCGTGTAATGCAGTCCGTGCAACCGCGAGCGCCAATCCTCGGGCACAATGCCGGTGGGATGATTCGGAAATCCGGTGAGGACCGTCACTTCATGTCCCATCCGCGCCCAATGCCGGGACAACTCCGAGGCGCGCGCCGCCGGCGCTCCCATTTCAGGCGGAAAATATTGCGAGATGTAGAGAATCTTCACGGTCAGTATTAAAACGATCAGTATTCGAGCAATTAGTAGTGGAGCAATTTGAAAACGCTTTTCTCGAGTAGGGCGCGAGTCCGATTGCTGCGTCGCCGCGCGTAGCCTTCCCACCGTTCGGCAACCGCCGCAAAGCGAGCGTCTCCCGTCAGCTTGGACATTACGCGCAACTGTACGCTATGCAACTGGTGATAGAAAGGGCTCGCCAGCATTTTCAACCGAGTTCCAGACTGTTCATATAACGACCAGTATCCGGTATCGAATCGCGTCAGATTGTGAATCAGCGTCTCGACCCCGCGATCGAAAATTTCCCTCACCGAGGCATCCCTGCGCGCCAGACAGAAATCGAATACCCCCCAGAGCGCCCACATGAATCCGTTCAAAATGTGCGTCGGCGGGTCCACAAGATATTCTTCTATCCAAAGATTCTTCTCTTCGTCCTCAAAGAGCACGCCCCCTTCGGCAATGGGCCGTGTCAGCGCGACAACCGCCTTATCAGCCGCACCTTGATACTTCTCGTCTCCCGCGTGAGCATGCGCCCGCAAAAGCAGTGAAACGCCCTGCCCTTGAGCGAGTCCCGAATACCACGGCGCCTTGAGTGTGTCACGATACTCCCAATCAAAATGATGGTTCCAGACCCATAGCCCGTGAGCATTCTGTTCCAGGTTGGCGGTAAGCCAATCGGCAGACTTGAGAGTCTTCTGCCAACGAGCTTCGTCACCGGTCTCACAGAAACGGTTGTAGTTCGCCAGCCCCCACTGCGCAATTGCGATCGGGTTGTACTGCAGGCCAATCACTCCGTGGTAGTCGAGCATGGGAATGCCGGCAGCGTCATAGTGGCCGGCATAGTCTGCCTTCTCGCGAAACAGCATGTAGTACTCTCCGAGCCGGATGGCGGCAGCGCGCGGATTGATCTCTGGCACCTCATGCCAGAACGTCAACTGGCTTCGTCCGGAACCAAGGTAGGCGCGGAAGATACGCCGATAGTAATGCCACCGCGTGGAAAGGCTCATGCCGATTCGGCTTCCCAGAGTGTGGTGACCAGATCGTCCGGCTCAACGGCGATGGTCGTCAGCGCAAGATAACGAGTTGAGTTCTCACCGTCGGGCAGGAAGGCGTTACCGTACTGAAAATAACGCATCGGCAAACTGTCCTTCTTCCAGCGAGCCAGCACCTGCCAGTTCGTTCCGTCTCTGGAGCCGGCGATTTGCACTTCACGGCCGGTGTTCACGGCGCTGGGCTCGATCATGGTCGAAAAAACAATCGCCTCGCCAACCCGGCAGCCAAAGATCGAAGAGCTGGCCAGGTCGGCGACCTGTTCGACATTCCCCGCGCGATCGAGCCGATACACGTGGTTCCTCTCGAAGGGCGTGTCGGTCGAAAGATACAACCCATTTTGCGTTGGAATCGCAGCCACGGCCCGGGCTTGCTGGTTCCCCGCCAGCACAACATCCACCGAGCCAAGATCGCAGGAAGCGCGCAGCACTTTGCACTCGGCGCCTTCATCTCCTGTCAGGATCCAAAGGCAATCGCCCCAACGGTCGTAAACAATGTTGTGCACGTGCCGTATGCTGCCCGCAGGAAACGTGTAGGCGATCTGCCACGTGCGTCCGCGATCGGTCGAAACGTAGATGTGAACTTCCGCGCGCTCGCGATTGTCGAAATACTCGCCCCAGTAAATTCTTCCCGATGGAACGGCGGTGACGTGCAGCGGCCGCGTGCCGCGCTGAACCTGATGAGTGACATGAAATTCATCGCTGTCCGGGTTTCGCGTCACCAACGCGCCCGGCACCGCGCCCACCATCGTCTGATCTTCGAGAGAGCTACCGAGAATGGCCAGCGCATGAAACCCATCGCGCACCAGGCGATAACTCAGCGCGATGCGCGACGTGAGATTCCTCCACCAGACAGGACGAAAGCGCGCGACCACTTCCCACTCTGCGCCCTTGCCGGCTTGCGCGCCGGCGTGCAAGCGAACGATCTGATACCCGCGGCACCCGCAGAGAACGTTGCCGTCCCACGCGAGCACTCGAACGCCGCGCCAGGCGGCGACTCTCCGAAGCTTTAGCGCGGAGGATGCGGCCACCGCAACTGGAGTTTCAGTCATGCCGGGTGATGTCAGTTCTCGGTCTTGATTTCGGACTTGCACGCCACAAAGGGCCCGATGGCCAGCACATCCATTTTGGTTCGCTGGAAACAGTCGATCGCCTCTTGTGGTGTGCACACGATCGGCTCATTCTCGTTGAAGCTCGTGTTCAGGATCACCGGGATCCCGGTTTTCTTGCCAAACGTCCGTATCAGATCGTAGTAAAGCGGATTCTCTTCCCGCGCCACGGTCTGCAATCGCCCGGTGTTGTCCACGTGGTTCACGGCGCAGAGGCTCTTCCGCTTCTCCGGGCGAATCTTGTACACATGCAGCATGTAGGGCGACGGATGATCGTGCTCGAAATACTCGTGCTGCGCATCGGCCAATATGGAGGGCGCAAACGGACGGAACCACTCGCGGTGTTTGATGCGAGCGTTCAACACATCCTTCATGTCGGGCAGGCCGGGATGGGTGACGATAGAGCGATTGCCGAGGGCGCGCGGTCCCCACTCCATGCGTCCCTGAAACCATCCCACCACATTACCCTGCACCATCTCATCGGAAACAGCGTCGAGCAGCGGCGCGCGCTCAAACCGCCGATACTTTACGCCCGCGCTTTTCAAGGCTGATTCAATCTGCGCTTCAGAAAACTCCGGCCCGAGGTAGGCATGATCCATCTGCTCGCGCCGCGGCTGTTTCAGCACCGAATGATACGTGTGCAGAGCAGCGCCAATCGCCAGGCCTTCGTCGCCTGCCGCCGGCTGAATCCAGGTGCGCCGGAATGGCGTCCGGGAAAACAGTTTGCCATTGGCCACGCTGTTAAGCGCGCAGCCCCCCGCCAGGGCAAGATTCTCATCGGGAACGCGTTTGTGCACCTCGTTCATAAGATGAAAGAACACTTCCTCGAAACAATATTGCATGGCATACGCCAGATCCATATCCCGCTGCGTGATCTCGGCGTGGGGCTCACGAGGCGCGCCAAAAAGCTTTTCCATTTTGTCGGAGAAATGCCGCGCCAGGCGCACGGTTCCGTCGGGCAGCACCTGCATTCCCTGGCTGCTCCCAAGCGGTTTGAAGTAACTCATGTTGAGCTCGAAGTTGCCATTCTTCAGCGCGACAACCTTCCTTATCTCGTCGAGGTAGGTGTCTTTTCCGTACGGCGCCAGTCCCATCACTTTGCCTTCATCGCCATATTTTCTGTAGCCGATGAAATCGCAGATCATGGTGTAGAAGCTGCCCAGCGAGTGCGGCAGGAACACACGGTCGAGCACCTGAATTTCCTGGCCCTCGCAGCGCGCTATCATCGTGGAGACAAAATCTCCCGAACCGTCGTAGCTGAAGCCCGCAGCTTTTTCCCACGGCGAACAGTAGTACGAACTCGCGATGTGCGCGATGTGGTGCTCCAGATGATGCTCCTGAAAATTCAGCGTGGAGGCATCCACGTCGAGCGCCAGCGACAGCAGCGAACGCACATCGCGCATCGACTCCTTGCGCTGCCGCATCTTGATAAAATTCAGGACCTTCGCCGGATTCGCCAGCGCATGTTGCACCTTCTTGGCGAGGTTGGCGTCGCTGTCCTGCCCCACGGCAACGTGCTGGACGTCGGTGATCTTCGCGCCCGCCGCATCCAGACAGGCTTTCACCGCCAGTGCAGGAAAGCCGCCGTAATGCTTGTGCCGGTTCAGCCGCTCTTCGGCCACCGCAAAAAGAATTTTTCCATCTTCGACAATCGCCGCCGAAGCGTCGGCATGAAACATATTCAGGCCCAGAATCAGCATTTACCGCTCGTCCCCTTCTCTTGTCATTCCATTTTTTCTCAGCAGGCTGCTCACAAACTCGGGTTTCGTGTCAGGGCATCGCTTTAGCGATGCCGTAACTTCTTCGAAATCAGATGCCCCTTTAGGGGCTGGGCATCGCACGCACGACGTTTTCCATCAACCTGCTAGTGCGCCGACTTTTCCTGTAGCGCGGCCGCGACGAACTCGCTCAGCTGCACCGTCAGAGGTTGCCCGGTCTGGCATGAGTTCTGCAGTCGAAGAGTCGCGAGAGTCGAGCCCACCACCTGTTCAAACGGAATGGGCGGCGGCATCTTGCCCCGAAGCGCATCCACAAACGCCTGCATCTCCGCCTTGTGGCCCTTGTCCTGTCCCCAGCGCGCGTGCGTAAGTTGTTTGCGCCCGTTGCGAACCAATTCGAGTCGCCGAAAATCTTCGAGGATTGCGACCGAGCCGCCGCCGAAGACTTCCACGCGCTCCTTCGAAGCCGACTTGTCGCCGTTGGCAAGATAGCTGATCGTCCCCAGCGTGCCGTTCGCGAACTTGAGCGATGCGATGACGTTATCCATGCTGTACTGCCCCGGATTGCCCACGGTCTGCGCTCGCACTTCGATGGGACACGCGCCAGCAAGAAAGCAGAGGAAGTCGACAAAATGACAGACCTCGCCGAGAATGCGTCCGCCTCCCTGCTCCGGATCGTTCACCCAATGATCGGCGGGGATATAACCCGCATTCACCCGGTAGTGGATGGCCAACGGTTCGTGGATCTCCGACAAAAACCGTTTCATCTCTACTGCCATGGGCGCGAATCGACGATTGAAACCGACCATCAGGAACGGAGCATGGTCATCGGCCGGCGCACAAACCAGCGCCGCCAGTTCGCCTTCATTCAGGCAAAGCGGCTTCTCGCAGAAAACCGCTTTCCCCGCGCGCAAGGCCGCGAGCGCCTGGGTGGCATGAAGGTGATGACGGGTGGCGATCAGCACTGCTTTTATCTTCGGATCCTGCAGAAGCTCAGCTTCTGAATTCGAACAGTAGGAAAATCCAAATTTCTCCGCCGCGTTCCGGCTGCGCGGCCCGGTCGCATTGCAGACGCCGATGAAAGAAACGTCCGGGATCGCCTTCAGCGCAGGCAAGAGCGTGTTCTGCGCGAAACTTCCGGCTCCCAGCACGCCCAGACCCATGGAACCTGCCGAGGGCACGACCGCGGCCACCGGAATTTTCTCCGACAAATTCGGAGTGGTTCCAGATTCGGCGCCCGCGTAAGTGATCAGCGCGCCCAGAAAAGGCTCACCCGTGCTGCCAGTAATCAGGTCATAGGCCCGCGTCGCCTGTTCCATCGGAAAGCGGTGCGTGATCAGCGACGGCAGGTTGAGTTTGCCGTCCGCGATGAGTTGCAGAAAGGCTTCCAGATTGCGCGTTTCCGTCCAGCGCACGTGTCCAATCGGATAATCGCGCCCTTTCTGCTCGTACGCAGCGTCGTAGCGGCCGGGGCCATAAGAGCGCGAAATTCGAAAGTCCAATTCTTTCTCGTAATACAGTTTGCGCTGCAGTTCCATGCCGACGGTTCCCACGGCAACCACAATGGCGCGGTCGCGCGCCAGTTCTGCCGCCAGGTTCACCGGCTCGCTGCTGGGAGTCTCCGCTGTAATCAGCACCGAGTCCAGTCCCACGCCCCCCGTTTTCTGGAAACACAGATCGCGGAACTCACGCGCGCCGGTGCACGCGTCCTCGGCTCCGCTTCCAATCGCAAGATCGGCACGCTGCCGCAACAGATCCATTCCAAAGACGCGGCAACCAGCGGCCTTCAGCAACTGCACCGTGATTTGTCCGAGCAACCCCAGCCCGATCACAGCGACCGTGTCGCCCAGTGCGACTTCGGCGGTTCGAATGCCGTGCAGGCAAATCGCTCCCACCGTCCCGAAGGCTGCCTCTTCGTAGGACACTCGGCAGGAAACTTGCGGCGACGGTTCTCCGCGCTCGGGAATCTTCGCCACCAGCATTCTCGGTACGCAGGCAAACTCGGCATGCACCGCATATCCCGCGCCCGCGCAAGCTACGCGGTCGCCCACGTTGATGTCGACGGTGCCATCGCCAACCGCAACCACCACTCCGGCACTGCTGTAGCCCACCGATTGCGGCTGGTCCAGGCGAGACCGCACCGTTTGCAGAGTCGAAGCCAAACCATCCCGCTGCATCTTAGCAAGCACGTCGCGCACCAAGTCTGGACGAGCCTTCGCCTTCGCCAGCAGACTCTTGCTGGCAAATTCAGCCGATGCGCGCTCCGTACCGGCCGACACCAACGACGCCGCGACTCGCACCAGCACACAGCCCGGCAACAACTGCGGAGCCGGAACTTCGGCGACCCGTAACTCGCCAGTGCGCGCGTCTTGTAAGAGCTGCTTCATGCCGTCGTTGGTTGAACCAAGCTTAGTTGAGATGCGTCGATCTGCCGCTGAGCAAACGCTCTCGCGCCGCCGTCGAGAAAAAGCTGCATCCAGATTTCCAGCGTCAGCAGTTGCCAGATTTGCATCGACCAGTCTTCCGCGCCACGCCGGTGCTCGTCAATGTAGCTCCGCACCACTTCCGGGCGGAACAACCCCCGGCGCCGGACTTGAGCTCCTGAAAGAAGATCGTCCACCATGGGGCGCAAATCGTGCGCCAGCCAGTAGTCTACCGGCGCCGCGAAACCCGCTTTCGGCTGCCGCATGATCTCTTCTGGCAGCATACTACGCATGGCTTCGCGGAAAATGTACTTCGTCACCGGACGCCATTTCCCTTTCAGCTTCCACTCCGGCCTCACATTCCACGCGACGAACTCGGCGAACTCCCGGTCCAAGAACGGCACCCGCACCTCGACCGACGACGCCATGCTCATTTTGTCGTTGTAGGTCAGGTTCAGCGTGGCCATGAAAATCTTGGTGTCTAGGTAGAGCATCTGGTTGAGAAAATCCGCGTGCCGCACTTTGTCGAACGCCGCCAGATGCTGGTCGGCCGAATTTCCGCTTGCTAACGACTGCGATTTTAGAGCATACAAGTCTGTCTTCTGCTGCGCATCGAGATACGTGCAGTTTCTGATGAAAGCTTCCGCCGGGCTAAGCGCCGCGCTCCGCGCCATCTTCTTCGCCAGACGCACAGAGCCCTTCATTCGCGTCCCCCGCAGTGACGGCAATCCCAGCAGAGTGCGCTCTGCGGCGGAGCGGGCAAAGCCCGGGACGCGCCGATACTCTTCCGCCCACCCGTGAGCTGCATGCTTGCGATATCCCGCGAAAATCTCGTCGCCGCCCACTCCCGACAAGAGCACGGTAGCCTGCTTTCGCGCCTCGCGGCACACCAGATACGCTGTGATGATCGCCGGATCGGCCGTGGGTTCATCCATGTGCCAGGTCAAACTCGGCAACAGACCGACCACATCGGGCTCGACCACGATCTCATGGTGCTCGCAGCCCAGCTTGCGCGCGAGGCGCTGCGGAACGCCTGGATCGTCAATCGTCGTCTCGCCCACGCGATATTTGTCGGGAAACGTGATCGTATAGGTCCGCACCGGCTGCTTTCGCGCCATGGCCGCCACAATGCTCGATGAATCCAGCCCCGCACTCAAGAAAGCGCCGATCGGAACATCGCTCACCATCTGTTGCTCGACCGACGCGCTGAACCGCTCTCGAATCTCATCCGCGAGATCCGCTTCCATTCGCTCGAAGCGATGTTCCGCCGGTGGAAAGGTTAAGTCCCAGTACTGTTCGATCTTGAACTCGCCGCGCTCCGCGAGCGCGTAGTGGCCTGCCGGAAGCTTGCGGATGCCCTCGAACATCGTCAGCGGATCGGGCACCCAGAGGAACGTTAGGTATTTGTCGAGGGCCTCCAGGTTCATGCTCGCTTCTATTCCTGGCACTTCGAGCAGCGCCTTAATCTCGGAAGCGAAAGCGAGTTTCCCGCCGCGCTCAGAGTAATAGAGTGGCTTGATTCCGAAATGATCGCGAGCCAGAAACAACTTCGGCGAAGAGCCACGCAAGTCGCAGATCGCGAGCGCGAACATGCCATTCAGGCGGTTCAGGCAGTCTTTGAGGCAGTCGGGGCCATATTCCTCGTAGAGATGAAGCACGACTTCCGTATCGGTGTGCGAACGAAAACGATGCGCCTTGGATTTGCCTTCGAGCTCACGGCGCAGATCGGCGAAGTTGTAGATCTCGCCGTTGTAGGTAATCCACACTGTGCCATCTTCGTTGCTCATGGGCATGTGGCCATCGGCGGAGAGGTCGAGAATCGCCAGACGGCGGCTTCCCAGTCCGATGTATCCCCCATCGGGGAAACGCCGCTCCCAGAGCCCGGAGTCGTCGGGACCGCGGTGCGTCTGCACGTTCGTCATCCGGGCGAGCGTCTCCCGGTCGCCGCAGTTCACGAGTCCGCTGATGCCGCACATGACCTAGTTTCTCCCGATCCGCAGCTCGTAAATTTTGGCCTTGGTATGAAACATCTGCACCGCTTGAAAGGTGCAATAGATCAGGCCGGGCACGCCATCGAGAAACCCCAGACGAAAAACGTAACGATACAGGAAGAGAAGAACCGGAGAGCCCGGCAAGCGATAGAGATTCCGCTTGAGCCATCTTCGGCGCTGCGCCTGAGTGCCGAACAAATCCGCCCTCACTTCTCCAGAATTAGAATCGCCTTCCGGCTGCAAAAGCGCGCGCGCTTCCCAGTTCGAGTACTCATTGTGCTTCAGGATGTAGCGCGATAAGGAATCAACATTGTGGTGGACCAGCGCATTGCGCAACTCTGCCGTGGGCCCATCCACCACCACGTGTTCGTGGATCTCGATGTCGCCCATCGAAGTATCCTGACCCTTCAAGCGGCACTCAAAACGGCCTCGCCCTTTACGGAACAGCGACAGCTTCCAGAAACTCGCATCGCAATGTTGCAAGACCCGCCCGAGAAAATACATTTGCAGGCGGATGGAATACCCGTCCACGCTAGGGTTTTGCAGCGCGCGCCGAATTTCTTCCACCAGTTCCGGCGTCAGGACTTCATCCGCATCGAGCAGCAGAATCCAGTCGTACGCGAGCGGCAGCGTGTCCATGGCCCATTGGCGCTTCTTCGGCCAGCCCCCCGCATAATGAAACTGAACCACCTTCGCACCGTGCGACTGAGCAATCGCAAACGTATCATCCGTGCTCTCGGAATCGATGACATACACCTCACCCGCCCCGGCAAGCGACTCCAGGCAGCGCGGCAGGTTGCGAGCCTCATTGCGGACCGGAACGATCACGCTTACTGGGAGCACCTGCACCGCAGCGCTCGACTGCGACACCTCAGACTCTGATTTTATTTCGATCAAATCCATTCCGTCGGCAGATAGAAGGTTCCACCGTTAGCTGAACTATGTTAGTCAACTATGTTAGCTGAATTGAGGCATTCTTGAACGCAAGATCGTTCCTGCCGATTGTCGATGGAGGATCAGTTACGAAACACCGTTCCTGCCCGAGATGCCCGCCGGACGGGCGTAAGCGGTGCCCTTCACAGGTTCTGCTCGCACCAGCGCTGCAGCACGAAAAGTGACCATGGCCGCGACCAGGAAGTCAAGCCGGATGAAGGTGTCGACTGCTAAACACAGCACATCACTCGTAGGAACAACCGGACGTTCATGCTCTCAGGATCGCTTTGAGACGCCGCCGCCTGCCCGCCCAGGCTGGGTTTACCAATCCTGAGTACATGAACCGGTATTGCGGATCGGAATAGTAGGCTTCAATCTCGGTGCGCCAAATCAGGTGCGGCGAGTCCTCCGAGCAATTGGTCGTTCCGGGACAGGGCGAAAAACAGAAGCGATGGGTTTTCCGAATCAAATCCCACGCTTCCCGGTTGATCGCATTCCACGAATACGGCCAGGCAAAGGCTTCCACATTTTTCTGGACCCAGGACGAAATCTTCGCGGCACTGGTTCCTATCTGGCGCTCCAGTTCCGATGGGGAAAGGCCAGCGAGACTTACGTGAGACAAGGTGTGATTCCCGATGGAATGTCCGCGGCGAGTGAGATCGGCGAGTTGATCTGGATTCATGGGCGTCCATTGCTCCCCGCATTCGGAGGGCGCCAGGCCGCGGATATCGATCCTCGAATAGTAGAAGTCGCGTGCGTTCTGCGCCGTCAACCCGACAAACTCCGGCACCACAAAAAACAGGCCACGCGTTCCCATGGATTCAAGCATGGGCGCGGCTACCGTATAGTTGCTTTCGCGGCCATCGTCAAAAGTAAACAGGACAGCAGGCTTGGACCACTTTGGAGGTGTCCGGGAGCGATCCCAGAGTCCAAAGAAACTCTCGGGGGAAATGAGAGCAAAACGTTCGGCCGCCCACTCAAGCTGGCGCCGAAGCTGGTCGCCGTCCCGCTGAAGAGTTTCGTGCATCTCAACCACCAGCACGAGAGGACCGCCGCGCGATGCCCGCCAGCGGAGACGCCGGAGCATCACTTCATCCAAGTGAAGACTCGCGACCGTCTTTATCACGCTCGTGCGCAGCAAGCGCCTCAAATCGGGACCCCTCTCGCGGTGGTCGTCATTATAGTGGTGTCAGGTTCCACGTCTCAGGTCTCGGATTTGGTTTTCCTGAGACCTGGCACCTGAGACCTCCTCAAATAAGCCAGTCGCCGTCAGCGGGAACCAGGTACCAGTCCCGAGTTGGCAGAAAACCCGACTTGTCCAGGAACCACCCGTTGGACGCATCGAATTGGCGGCGCATGAAGCCGAGACTACGAAAAATGCCTTGCCGCGCCTCATCCATACCACGCAGCACGATGGCATCCATGGCACCGCGATAGCGTTCTACCAGCGCAGCAACGATCGACGCACACACCTCGGGCGTCACTGCGGGATAAATATCCAGCACATTCAGGGTGCAAATCTGCCCGCGATATCCACGAGGACGTCGATTGACTGTCACCAGGACGTCGGATTCGACTTGCTTGTTTCGAAAGGCGAAAACGGCGACGGTAGCGTCTCGTCCAGAGAAGTAACGCCAGCGGATGTAGCGCAGATCGCGGTTTGCAGTCAGCTTTGCAGTCAACTCTGGAGTGGAATCATGAATGGCCAGTTGCATGACCTGCTCGGCCGAAGCCAGAGGGACCAGATCTTCCGGCCGGCCGGCGTCGAGTTTCAAGCGCTTGAAGGGACGCACGAAAAGAGCGGCGGGGCCGCTGGTCATTCGCGCAAATGCCCTCGGCGCGCTGCGGCGGGTCATTCCTTCTTCGATCACACCTCTCCAGCGCAGCACGCCAAACAACTCGTGATCGGAATACGGAAGGGGAACCGCTCCTCGCGCTTTCCACAACTTGGCTGCATCGACATTGGCGGAGTTTCCGAACAGCGGCCACTTCCTGCCCAGCTCTGAGAACCGGAGGAAGACCAGACCACCGCTGCCGCGATAGCGCTCGTCGACGTAGAAACAGCTCGATCCGATAACCAGCAATGTTTGCTGCTGGAAGCGGAAGGTTTGGGGGACGCACAGAATGCAGCCGACGAGTTGGCCTTGTGGCGAGCGCAATCCGCAACCGATGGGAATCTCAGGATCGCGTGCCGGGTTCTCGAGCAGAAACCAGCGCAGGTGGTTTTCGACGCTCGCGGGTTCGCGTCCCGATTGAGACGCGATAAATCGCGCGAGTTCGACGGTGTCGGACTCCGAAATTGTAACCAACCTTGCGGGAGGACTTCCTCCGGGCTTTATGATGGATGGCCCGCTCATGCGATCGCTGCGCCGTAAATCTGTGCCAGGCGCTGTGCCTGATGAGATAAAGTTAGCCCGTTGAGAATCGTCTCGCGCGCAGACGCACCCAGACGCGAGCGGAGCTCGGGCGACCGAAGCAAGGTCGAGAGTCCCTGCGCGAGCTCGTCGACTCCATCGATTGGCATGGCCCGGCTTGGAATGACCCAGCCTGGGATGAGCCAGCCATTTCGCCCATGCTCGATGATTTCGTCAATTCCCTGCCCGCGGCAGGCCACCACCGGCTTGCCGCAAGCCATGGCCTCCAGATACACACATCCCAGTCCTTCGTAGCGGCTGGGCAGCACAAATACGGAGCAGGCCCGCATGGCGTCCGCCACTTCCGCCCGGCTCTTCCGCCCCTCAAACTGCACTCGCTGCGCAATTCCTAATTCGCGGGTTAACGATTCAAATCGAGCGCGGTCGGGACCGTCGCCAATAATCCGGCAGTGCAACTGCGGAAAAGAGGCTCCGAGTTGGCGGATCGCCCGTAAGGCAAGTTCATGCCCTTTGCCGACGAGCAGGTTGCCGACAATCAGGATTTCCTGTCCCTGTGGCGAGGGCTTCGCGCCGGCTGTCGGCGCAAAAAAATTAGTATCGGTGCCGTTGTACACGACAACGCTGCGAACGTCCTCCTGCATTCCGTCTTGCAGAAAGCGCTGCACTCTCTCGCTGATGCAGATTACGGTGCGCGCGGCACGATAGACGTCGACGGAAGCCCTGCGCCGCCACGCGGCAGGCACTCCGCCGAGGAAGCATGTGTTGAACACATCCAAGCCGTGCAGCGTCACCACAAACGGAATGTTCAAATGTCGCGACAGCAAGGCTGCCGCGTGGCCGCAGGGCAGAGCGGAATGCGCGTGGATGACGTCAATCGGTCTCTCTCTGTGGAGCCGCGGCACCTCTGCCAGCAAGCGAGCGTAGAGCCACCGCCCCGCGTTCGACAGGCCCAGATTTCCGGGTATCTGCGGATATCTCACCCACTCCGCGGGAGCCAACGGGGCCGGCTCTTTTCGATGATGGTGGATCGGGGTTACGGCAATGATGCTGGAAGTGACCCCGAACTGTTCAAGTTGCCTGGTCGATTCCGCGATGAAGCAACCGCTCACTTCATCGCCAGCGGAGGGAAAAAATGGCGTCAGCGTTAGAACGTGAAGTGCGGACTTCCTTGCCCCTTTTGCAGGCGAGACGTCGTGCTCGGGGTGCGCTATGTCTGGGCTCAACGCTCGCTTCCATTCGACTCAGGTCGCTTCAGGACTTCTCTGTCTTCGTTTCTACCTTCGTTGTTTCTAACTGCGTTCCGTTGCCTGAGCGGACCTGTGTCACTTCGAGTCCCGCGTACGGGGGCAACTATCGTTCCGGAAAAGACGGACCGTACAGTTTCTGGTCCAACCCGCTCAGCGCACTCTCGGACGACGGCAATCCACTTCGCCTCTGAAAAAGCCATATTGAACCCGTAGAAGGGGCTATCGGTACCAAAGAAAACGCGGTTAGGAAACCGCGCCAGCAATTGTTGGATCTCTGCTTTCAGCCCTTCTCCGTCGATTGACAAGAGTTCCTGCCACGCCGAGATATCAAACCACAGATTCGGTGGTGGATCCAATCCAAAAGCGCGCCAATTCGAGAATCCACTGTGGGCCGCAATAAAGTCGACCCCTGCAAACCGAGCGGAGAGCCGAAGAAGTGCGCTGGGCTGGCAATGTTCGTCGCAGAGCACGCTCACCGTCCCCCCGGTATGTACCATGACCGGAAGCTTACGCTGCGCCGCCAGATCGACGAGTGCAGCGACGCGCTCATCGTCCAGCGTCCAGC
>Ga0316363_10000879_pt1 | contig 31574 bp, 31 predicted proteins | sample Sb_taG_3_FD_200459 | JGI IMG/M metagenome (GOLD analysis project Ga0316363, IMG submission 200459) | Peat soil microbial communities from Weissenstadt, Germany - Sb_50d_a_PC metaG (v2) (version 2) | ecosystem: Environmental > Terrestrial > Soil > Wetlands > Peat | place: Germany: Weissenstadt...
AGATCGCGCGGAGAACCCGAACCCAACTCGCGCTTGATCGCGTCCCCTGCTACAACAGGCATATCGACCAACAATCCGAGCGCGATGATCAAAGTCGCAATCGAAACTTGTTGAATGTCAATCCCAACAACGTGAACGATTCCGAAGGTCATCGCCAGGGTCAGGGGGATGGAGGCTGCCATTAGCATCGCGGCACGCCAGTCCCAGAATCCGACCAGAGCGACGATTACGACGAGGACAATGGCCTCATAGAGGCTGCCCATCAACAAACTGACAAGCTCCTTGACTTGCCGTGGCTGGTCCGAGGTGCGAGCCACAATAAGGTCGGCAGGCAGTTGCGGGCGCACATTGGCTAGAGCCTCGTCTACCGCCGCGCCGAATTTGAAGATCTGTTCGCCTGATCGCATTTGCACCGCCAGGGTAATGGCACGGTTCCGCTGCCAAGTCCCGTTTGCCTCGCGCGACGTCAGGTAGTTCAAGTAGCGTGTTGGTGTCTGATATGCGCGCGATATGTCCACCACATCGCGCAAGTAAAGCGGCGCCCCGGTAGACGATGATGCCAGGAGCACGTTGCCAATATCCTTCGTGCTTTTGAACTCCGCGGTTGCGTCAACCAAGACGTTTCGCGATTGGGTTTGGACAATACCTCCAGGAGCGGTTACATTTCGAGTGCTGAGGAGGTCTTTGATCTTTGTCGGCTGCAACTTAAGGGCGGCCAGCCGGCTATCTGAGTACTCCAGATAAATCTCTTCCGGCAGAACGCCGGCGCGCTGGACTTTCGCTACCTCGGGTACACGTTGCAGAGTGCGTTGGATCAGATCGGTGAAATCATCCAGTTGCCGATACGAATACCGGTTGTTAGCTACTTCCGCGATGCGTTCCTTGGTGGCTTGAGGATCGCGAATGATAATCGGACCCCACGCGTCGGGATGAAAGTCGTACTCTTGGAGCTTCTTCTCGATGAACTGCTGTCCATACGCGCGGATTTCGTCATCCGACTTCGCCGTCGCAAAGTCGATTCCGGAGCAGCTTCCTACGGACAACGAACGAACGTCGTGCGCAAACCCGTCCCGTTCTGCCTGCGCAGCCAGCATGACAAATGGCCGCTCAATCACAGCAGGGGGCACGGATGCCGGGTAACAGTAGAGAACGCTGACCCGCCCACTCGTAACTCCTCGGCGCTCTTTCTCAATCGCATCCCGCACACCGCGGGCGCGCAACGCGATTTCAAGGTCTGGGACTGTCGGACTGGCGACCGTCAGCATCAGCGCTGCCGTGTCTCCGAAATCGCTGATCCAGGTGACAGGTCCCGCACCGTCGGGAAGGTCAGTGATCTGATTCAGTCGTTGTCCAATGTCCTGAAACTCCTGCTGGGTGTTCTTGATGTTGTCTAACAGCCTGACTTGCACAACAGAAATGTTGTCCTGGGTGGTGGATTCCACACGGTCCACCTTGCTGTTTCCAGTGACGGCTTGCTCGACTTTCCGTGTGACCAGTTGTTCAACTTTGTCTGCCGAGATACCTGGCCACGGGGTGATTGCCAGCGCGATGCGCACAGGAATGTCGGGGTCCTTGCGCTTGGGCATGTTCATGTAACCGAACACGCCCCAGGCAAGCGTGGCGAACAAGGCGACCCAGGCAATCTGCCGGTTGTTGACAAAGAATCGTGCGATATTACGACTGCGATTGGGGTTCTCGTCTTTCATTGAAGGACCTCGACAGGCTGCCCATCCTTAAGCAGATTGGCGCCAGTAGTGATGATGCGATCGCCTGGGCTTAGCCCATTGAGTACGGTTACGTCGGTTCCAGTGATAGAGCCGATGTCTACGCTGTGAAGCTGAGCGATTTCTCCGGCACTCGAGTTTGAGACGACAAACACGCCATATTTCCTGTCTTTCGCTTGCACGATTGCGGAAAGTGGGACGAGCAGCGCCGACGTTCGACTTGCGCCGTCGGTATCCGCGAATTGCAAAGAGCCGATCATGCCCACCTTCAGCAAGTGATCACGGTTCGGTATCGCGACCTCGACCTCGAAATTACGTGTGATCGTGTCCGCCGCCGATGACATGCGGCTGATTCGCGCATGAAATGTGCGTGTGGGGAACGCGTCGATGGCAACATCAACGGGCTGGCCGACCTTTACGGAGCGGACAACCGTATCGGGCACTCCCACGACGATCTTTACGCTGTCGGTTTTGGCCAGCGCGAATGCGGGAACACCAGGTCCGACGAACGCGCCGAGCTCGACGCCTTTCTTCACGATGTCGCCATCGGAGGGCGCAATCAGAGAGGTGTCGCGCAGAGCGATTTCGGCCTCGCTCGTCAGGGCCCGCGCGGACTTCAATTGCTCCTCGCTGGAATCGTATTGCGCGCGTGCGGAATCGAAGTCGGGCTTCGTGAGGCTCTGGCTGTCGTATAGGTGCGTAGCTCGATCGAAGTCGAGCTTGGCTTTCTGAAAAACAGCTTGCGCTGCCGCTGCTTGCGAGGATGCCTGGTGTACCTTGTCCTCGTATTCAGACGATCGGATGCGGACGAGCACGGCTCCCCGGCTGACCCGATCCCCTTCCGCAACATCGCGCATCCTGCCATCCTGGCCGCGCATTTGTTTAAGCGAAATGACGTACCCGGGAATTCTGAATGCCAGGGGAACTTCCGAATCAGGCGTCACTACCGCCGAGAAACGCAAGCCGTCGGCGGTGAAGCCCGCTTGCTTCTCAACGGCTTGAGCCTGGACCCCCTGTGGGGGTTGATTGAGTGGCTTATTCGAGCCACAGCCGGCCATGACGAGCATCAATGAAAAGATTGCGATCGTGGTTCTCACGTTTATTCCTCTCCCATCGCGCGGCGCAATTCTGCAAGGGAACTCCAATAAGAAGAAAGCGCCTGCTGATACTGAAAAGCGGTTTCCGAACTTCGGGCTTGAGCCTGCAATAGATCTCTTACGAGTGCTGCTTGTTCTTTGTATTTGTTGCTGGTGACGCGGAATTCTTCGGCGGCGGCCTCGTGGCCGGTGCGAGTGGCCTTCAGCAACAACGCAGCCTCTTTCCACTTGCGGTACTTCGACCCGACTTCAACCCCGAGTTGCGATTCCGTCTCTTGTACACCGTTGTGCGCTTGCGCCAGGGTGTTGGATTTTTCGCGTACCTTATTGCGCCGGCGTCCCCAATCGAACGGCTCCCAAGTCAAGGCAAAGCCCGCCATTCCGACATTCGTCGGAAGGACCTGCACGTTCTGAATCCCCATATAGCTAACCGCGACACCAAGGTCCGGCATGTATTCGGCTTTGGCGAGGCGGCGGTCGTAGTCGGCTTGTTTTTCCTTGAGGTGAGCCTGGCGGATCTCAGGGCGATTCTCTGACGCCTGCTGGCGCGCCTCCTCCAGACTCAGGGTTGTCGTGTCTGCCTCAGGAATGAAATCAACCCGAAAAGGGGTTTCAAGATCCCGCGCCAAGAGTTGATTGAGGTGCTCGTGCTGTGTGGCAAGTCCGTTCTCCGCAACCGACAAGTCATACTGCGCCTTGGTTAATCGCGCATCGACCTCCAGCGAGTCTCCCCTGAGTACAGTTTTCTCTGCGATGTAACGCAGCGTAACTCGCTGCGCCTCTTCCAGAGTGCGTACTCCTTCTTGTGCTGCATCCACCGCAGCCTGCGTTGCGACAAGCTCGAAATATGCACTTCGCACTTCGGACGCGATCTTCTGCCTTTCTGCGCGAACGTCTTCTTTAGCGATGTCGCGCCCAAGTTCTGTCGCGTGAATTCCCAGTCCGATTTTGTACTGCTGCAACAGCGGCACATCCATGCTGCCGCTCATAAAGGCGGACAACCGTGCTGGCGTGTGAACCTTGGCGTCCGTCGACGGAATCGGCCCGGTCCCTGGATACGTCCCGAAAACCCCCTTCGCGAAGGTGAAATCAAACGGCTGCAGCAATTCGCCACCAAGTGCGGAAAATTGAAAGTGTGGCAGTCGCCTGCTGCGAATCGTGCTCACCTGAAAGTCGAATTTTTGCGCTTCCAACACCGAGTTCTTCACGAGCCGATTGTTCGTGAGCGCAATGGAGACTGCGTCGTCAAGCGCAAGAAGCGGCACTTCTTGCGAGCCCTGTTGGGCAAACGACCCAAGCGGTGATGCAAAGACGAGAATTGTAAGAAGCACTGCGAGATGGTTCGATTTCATCATTCTTCCACCTGGACTTCGGCTGAGGCCTGACGGCACTTTGAACTTGAGCGAATCGTGTTGCCGCTCGTGTGCACCAATGTTGCAGGTGCCATGCCAACTGGAGTTCGTTGCAAGTTATTGAATCAGAGATGCGAACATCCGAGAGCGCTTCAGAATGCCCATATCCGGTCGAGGGGACCTGCCCTCATGCGGGCACTAGCGAGCATTGACTACTTTCAAGTCGCTCCAACAAATTTTGAGCGCCTTGATCCAAGTGACAGCGATCGAAGATAACTCCAGACTCAGAGGATTCTCAGCTGGTCAGCGGCGGATTCAGATCGTCACGTCTTGTCCCGGGATGGACAGGGGAGAGATGAAGGGTACAGCTTTCTGGAAAGTCGAGAGATAGGTAAGCAGAATGTCCGCGAACACTTCCCACTAAGCTCATCAACGTTAACTCGCCCGGGAGGAATGAAAGTGTTCGCGGACATCGCGGGCACAGGAGCTGGTTGACTCCGAAATGCCCAAAACCCTGATTCTTCCAACGCGGCCCGCAGCTATGCCAATTTTCGTTGCGGGACCCTATCAGTTCCACACGGCTGCGAAGTCGTTCTGCCGCTGGAACTGCTCGCAGCTGATCACCTCCAGACACTTAGTGGCAGTGCAATATGCTCCTTCCACGCTAGCCGGATCGACGCCAAGCAGTAGCGCAGCTTCTTTCGCGGAGCGCTTCTCCAGGCCACAGATCACCAATGCAAAGCGACAGAAGACATCGAGTCTGGCGAAAACCACGCTTGATTCCTCCAGCAGAATGTCACACCAGTCAGAGGATAAGGCCGTGTGTCCTCCGTGAATGCAGCCGCATTGCATATATGCGGAGGAGAGTTGAGCGATCCGTTGTTGCTGGACTTGCGCTGCGGAACGGATTGTGGACATCGAGGCCCATGTGGAGGACCATTCTTGAAGACTGGGGTTTTCCGATTCTGCCTGGGCACAGGCGTCGACAACGCATGCCTCTGCTATCTTTTCGTTGCCTGTGATGAAATTCGCCAGCCACTCTAGCTCTTCGCGATTCTGGCTGAAAACGGTGCCAACGTATTCATTGACCGCAGGCTCGGGAAAACTCTTGCTCGCTACGCTTATCATGAGTGGCTTCCTTGGTGGTCTTGCGATCACATTTATGGCTAGGCAAGAGTGGTGCCAAACTAGATAGGCATGTAAGTTGTTGAACTCGGAATGCAAATGACTTTTTTGTGCGATGCGGTGGGGTGACAGCTGACCGGATATGGGCACTGCCGCTATTTTCAGGGCGACCTGGTGAGACCCTTTGGCAGAGACACCACTTTGATCCCGACGAGATTTTGATTTGCGGCGCAACCTGTCAATAATCGGCGCCGCAAACGTCACCCATTCTGTTGCGCAACTGCCGGCAACGTTGCTCGATTGCCGGTTAAGTGTGCTCGTTCATCGGTAGCGAGAATCACTAGCCGGGCGACGACCATTTCCGTCCGAATTACCCGACAGATGCGTGTGCGATTTCTGCTTGTGGATCAAAGGGAGGTTAAGCCGTTCGCAAATGTCCCGAGAGTACGAAGTCTCGGCAATGAATTGCGCGCCGAGTTTCTTGACAAACGAAAGCACCTCTTCCCCGATGGCGTCGATGAACATTGTTTCCGTGAGATCGACGACTAGTTCCAGTTTGCTATCGCAGCGCGTGACGAGCGTGCGAACTTGCTCAGCTCCCTGCCCGGTCAATCGGCCCTCGAGCCTGCAGATCAAAGCACCGTCTATTTGTTGCGTTTCGACACGTAACATGATGAGCCCCTCTTACATTCGTTAGCAGCCTCAAATCGCCGGCTACAGTTATCTTTGCAGCTATCTTGCCACGGACTTTGAGCGCAACCTATTGAGAATGAGTGGTTTTTCGAGCGTATGCCGCGCTTAACAACGGGCAGTGCCAGCATGAGGGCAGGCGCTCGGTAGACGGCTAAGAATCAAAGGCGGCTGCTTCAGCCGCCTTGAAGAGTTGAAGAGCGAGGAAGCCAGACCGATCTAAAACGTAAATACCAAGCCGGCAGAGGGCACAGCGGAATGGGTGTATTTGTCGACTTTGAGGCTGGCCATCTCGAAATCGGGAATCTTGTAGACAAAACCTCGGTATTGTGCGCGCAGTAGAAAACGTTTTGACATTGGCACATCGACGCCGCCCCCATAAACGAAGGCGCCCCGGGTTTGCTCGCTCACAGATCCCCTACGCGGATCAAAGAACATGGCTCCCCCTCCCGCGAGTACAAATGGAGAAACGATCTTGACGGCAGGCATCTTGAAGGCAGGGAGCTTCACGATCGCGGTGCCGGTCGCGGCGTGGACATTCATCGGTATGAAGGTGGTTCCGCTGCTCGACAGGAAGGTCTCATGATTCCTGAAATAGTCATAGTCGCCCTCGACCGCGAGCCAGTTCTTCAGATTGAATCGATATCCGGCCATCACGCCGCCAGAGTTGGTTGGATTATTGGCAATCCCGCCGTTAGTGGTCTGCTTTTGGAAGAATCCGGAACCTTGAACCGTCACTTCATTTCTGACTTCCTGAGCCCAGGATGACACTGCGAGAAGAATGAGAATGATCGCTAGTTCGGTCAACTTCTTCATCTATTGAGTCCCCTTTGTGGACCACTTAGTGTGTGGGCCACCAGGGCAAGAGGCATCTCGACTGCCGAACTGCGACTCTTAGGTCTAAGCTATTGCGAAACAATCAATTGTAGATAACCTCGGCGGTCACACGAGCCCGTGAAGTTGCCCGTATGCTGGCCGGCGACCGCATGCTGTCAGGCTGAATAATCGGCGCGAGTGATACTTAGCCTGCGCATCTTGTTCTGCAGCGTAGTTCGCTTAAGCCCGAGGCGTTCTGCCGCTCCGCCATTTCCGGCTATTCTCCCGGAGGCGTTTTTCAAAGCATCGAGGATCGCCTGCCTCTCGGCTTGCTCAAAGGTCGAGCCCGCCGAAACAATTGCGCGGCCGGCAGATCTCCTTAGCTCTGCGTGCGGCACATTCAATTCGTCGCCTTGCGTAAGAATTACGCAGCGCTCAATGAAGTTCTCCAGCTCACGGATATTTCCTCGCCAATCGGCATTGACCAGAGCCTCCATCGCGGGTCTCGGGACAGACCGGATGCGCTTTTGCATACGGCGGGAGAAGCGCGAGACAAAGAAGTGGACCAGCAGTTGAATGTCTTCGCGCCGTTCGCGCAGCGGCGGGATTTCGATGGGAAACACGCGCAGCCTGTAGAAAAGATCCTCGCGAAACTGATTATTGCGGATCATGCCTTCCAAATCGCGATGCGTGGCCGCAATCAAACGAACGTCAACGTGGATGGTCTTTGTACTACCGAGGCGTTCAAACTCTTGTTCCTGCAGGGCACGCAGGAGTTTCGGCTGCAAATCCATGGTAATGTCGCCGATCTCGTCGAGAAACAGAGTGCCATGATCCGCCAACTCAAACCGGCCTTTCTTTTGCATCAGGGCTCCGGTGAAAGCGCCCTTTTCGTGGCCGAACAGTTCACTTTCCACCAAACCCGAAGGAATCGCCGCGCAGTTCAGACGAACAAATGTACGCTCACGCCGCGGGCTGAGATTGTGAAGCGCTCGGGCCACTAGTTCCTTGCCCGTACCGGTCTCGCCGTGCAGTAACACGGTGGAGCTGGTTGGCGCAACGATCGCGACTTGGTCCAGCACTTTGCGTAGAGCGGCACTCTTGCCGACTATGTCTTGAAAGTTGAATTCAGATTCGATTTCTGATTCGAGGTAGAGGCGTTGCTCTTCCAGATCGTCGCGCGACGCGCGGAGCCGCCCGTAGGCCAGAGCATTCTCGAGGACCAGTGATGTCTGGGTGCCGATCTGCGACAACAGGTCGCGGTCCGCCTCGTTGAACCCATCAGCCCTGCGACTGCACATGGTTAACAGGCCCAGGGGCCCATCGGCACCCATCAGTGGCACCAGGACGGCCGAGAGGAGAGATTCAGCTCGGGACGCTTCGCGCAGGGACGCAGGTATAGCTGCTTCCGTTGTCGAGTAATACTGTGGTGTGCGGAGGTGCGACCATTCGCTCCATAGCTTCGTGGGCTCGACGACAACAACCTTATCGAGAAAGCCCTTTCCAGTCGGGAAATCGAGGAATCTACGTTCCAAGCAGCCCGACTGCTTGTTAAAGAGCCACAATGACGTGAGATCGTTGCCCAAGTGCTTGCGCATCGACCCGGCCACGGCCTGAAACAGTTCCTCGGCTTCGAGCTTGCTGACAATATGGTTGTTGATTTCCAGCAGCAGGCTGAGCCGATCTCGCTGCTTCACGACTTCTCGGTGGTAACGCTCCACGGTATCTCTTGCCACTGCGCACTCGAGCGCCACCGCAACGTGGGAAGCCAGAGCACTGAGCATCTCGACGTCTTCGGGGGCAAATTGCTGGCCCTGCAACTTTGGCGTTGACAGAATTCCGTAGCGTTTTTGCGCGGTCGATACTGGGAACAAGTAGGTGCTTCGTCCGGCAACTTCGGCTGCAAAAGGAGCCAGGTCAGGGTGTTCCAACATTGTCAACGACAGGTCCGGGATAAACACCGGCTTCTGTTCGTCTAGCGCTTGCGCCACCAGACCAACGCGTAATAACTTGGCTCCGCGTTTAATTGCGGGGGCGTCCGGGTCTCGATCAAATTCGAAGCTATACAGACCTTCGCCGTCATCGCTCAGCACGTAGAGTTCTACCCCGTGCAATTTTGAAGTGCTGGCTAGAACACCTCGCAGGCTTTGCAGGACGGCTTTTACCGTGGGCTGATCGGCCAGGGCAGTGGATGCACCTAGCAGCATTCGATATCGATCTTCGGTGATGGTCATGTTACGTGGCTCTCCGCAATTCTCGGTTTACAGAAGCAACCTGGTCCTCGCACAGGACTGCAATCTATAGGTCGGAGGATCTAACCAATCAAACCTCGGTCATGGTGCAGCACTATGTCCGCAAAACCGTACGTGTAACGCCTTGGGCGAACGCTGAAACGCTCACCTTGCTAAGCCGTGATTTTGTGCTTTCAAGTATCTGCTAACCATGTTCCCGCTGCAATCGAGATCCGGATGATTCCGGACGACCGTCTAACCTCGGGCCTGGGTTCCGCTTGAAATTCCTATCGTTCACTCCCCAGCGACGCGGGAACCGTAGATAGTAGTTTGTTGATGGCTAGCTCCATAGTCCGATTCATCTGCGACACAACCCCGTGTACGTTTCGTTGGGACACCGGTCGAGTTTCGGAAACAGCATTGCTCCAGACCGTTGCACCGGTCGCAACCTTAGTGATTTGTGCAGACATTGCAACTTCCACCATGACCCCGGCTTCGTAATCCACCTCTTCCAGCTTTTCCAATTTGCCGCTGAAAACGTAGTCGTTGTTCGGACGGCCATCATAAATAGAGACCATGGAGTACTGACCTCCGGCGCGCAGACGGTCGACGACGGCGCCGGTCACAAGGGTACGCGGATCTGCCGCCCAGCGGTGGTATTCGTAGAAGCCGACTTCCTCCGGCGTCGACCGGTAGACGATCGGCCCTTGCCGCAGATAACCCGGCGATTGGAATTCTCGTACCGCTATTGAGGTTCGGACGCTTTCGAGTGCGGGTGGATCCGGCGGAGCCGGCAAATTGAGTGTGTAATATGCGGGATATCTTACTCTGCCGCATCCGCACAGGCCGGGTAACAGCGTCATCATCAATACAAGCGCCGTCGTAATCTTTTTCATTGTCGATTCTCCTCTGGCCGCCTTATCGCGGAACCTGCCGGTCCCCGGGCTGCTTGGTGCGGATCAGGCTCCAGGGGCGCTGCTTTAATGAATTCGTGAACTGGTTCAGATTGTCGGTCGCGTCGCGCAGATTTTCTACCGTGTCGCCGATCTTGGTGTCATTGGCTCGTACTATGACTTGCATGGACTGCAGCAAGCCTTTGGCCTCTTCCAGCGTGGTCTGTAATTCAGCCAGATCTTTCCGCATGGGAGCGCGCAAATCCGTCACTGTGCCATTCACGTTCTGAATGGTGTCATCGGCATGCTCGCTAACTCTGGACAGTTGGTCTGTGAGGCGCTCAATCTTCGGGCGCTCGTCCGCCACCAATCGGTCAATGTTGTACAGAATGGCTTGGACCTTTTTCTGATTTCGTGGTCCGGTCATCGTGTCCAGGTTGCCAATCAGATGGTTCATGTTGCCGCTAATATCGTTGAGTTCTCCCTGTGCCTGCGTGATCAACGTATTCGCGCTGTCCGCAACGGTTGCCAGTTTCCCGGCAATCTCATCCAGGCTGGCCGCTTCTTGCGAGGCGACGGTTGAGTCTGGTGGAAGACGCTTGGCATCGATAGTGCCGGTGGTGATCGACAAGGCCGCGCTGTTCATCACGCTGACGAAACCCAGCTTGGCCACTGATTTCTCGTTCAGCGGAGTGTCCTTTTTGACTTCAAGCAGAATCTCGATTCGGGTTGGATCCGCGGCCGAAGGTCGCACGGCCGTAACTTTGCCCACGTTCATGCCTCCGTACAGCACGGAGGCTCCGGGCTCAAGCCCTCCGGCATATCGCAAGTAAGTGCGATATTGGACGGTGCCGCCACTATACTGCGCATTCAATAGGTAGATGACGGTGAACGCGAGTACAGCGAAACAGCTGAGGACAAAGGCACCGACCTTGGCTTCGGTGGTCATGGTTTTGCCTCCTGAGTTTGCACATACCGTTCCAGATAGGAGGCCAATGCCGGCGTATGCACCGGGTTGGCCGGCACACGGTTGAGGAACTGTCTCACGCGTGGATTCTGGTTTGCGCGTATTTCGTCTTTTGTGCCGACTGCGAGGAGCCTTCCATCGAACAGCATCGCGATCCGGTCGGCGATTCGGAAGGCGCTGGGCAACTCATGGGTGACGACAAGTGCCGTGATCTGGAAAGCCTCTTTGAGAAACAGAATCAGTTCGTCCAGTTCTGCCGCCACGATGGGGTCAAGCCCTGCCGAGGGCTCGTCCAGCACTAAGATCTCCGGATCCATTGCAAGAGCACGCGCAACCGCTGCACGCTTCTTCATGCCTCCCGAGAGTTCCTGCGGGTGCAGTTTGCCGAAGTCTGCCAGTCCCACCACCGCCAACTTCAACCAAACGATCAGGTCGATAATTGAAGGAGCGAGTGCGGTGTGCTCCCGCAAGGTGAGTGCGACATTGTCTTCGAGCGACAGCGAATTGAACAACGCCGCACTTTGAAAGGCCACTCCAATCGAGCGCCGGACCTTCTTCAAATCCGCCTGTGAGCAGCGCGTGATGTCTGTGCCTTTGATCGAGATGTTGCCCGATTTCGGGTGCTCGAGACCAAGAATTTGCCGCAACAGTGTGCTCTTTCCTGAACCGCTGCCTCCCAGCAGAACCGTGATCTGGCCTGGCTCGATATCGAGGTTCAAACCATCGAGTACACGACGCCCACCGTATTCCACTATCAGATCGCGGACGGAGATTATGGCCATTTAGGTTTTTCCCACGAAGTAAAAGATGGTAGTGAATATCGCATCGGCGATGATGACCAGGAACGTTGATCGCACGACCGCCGAAGTTGTCGAGCGGCCCACTGCGTCGGGCCCACCGCGCACACGAAGTCCTTCCAGGCATCCCACATGAGCAATGATGGTGGCAAATGCCAAACTCTTGATCATCCCGGCCACCACATCCCGCAACTCAATTGAGGTCAGCACGTATCGGAAATAGAGCGGGAGACCAAGGTGCGTGCTGAAGAACATAAATAGCCCCCCGGCGAGAATGCCGAAGAGGGCGGAGACGACACTGAGACACGGAACTGCCACCAGTGCCGCCAGATACTTTGGCGCTAACACGAACTCCACCGGTTCGAAGGCCATGACCTTAAGGGCATCGATCTCTTCAGTGACCTTCATGGTGCCGATCTCGGCTGCAAATGCCGACCCCGAGCGTCCGCTGACCGCGATCGCAGTCAGCAGCGGACCAAGTTCGCGTGTGAAGCCGACCGCGACCAAATCGATGACGAAGTGCAAAGCCCCGAACCGCCGCAGCTCAGATGCTCCTTGCATGGCCAGGATGAATCCGCTGCACAGAGCCATCAGGCCAACCATCGGGAGCGCGTCCACCCCGATCTCCAGCATTTGGTGAACAGCTGCACGCCACCGATGTCGATTTCCAACCAGGGGCAAAGCCGCGCGCATCCCGCGCAGGGTGCCCCACAATTGAATGTTCAGGCTCCCAACATAGTCGAGTTGACTGAGAGTCTCTCTGCCGGCAATTTCGAGAAGATTGGCCATCAAACCGCCTCGCACCGAGAGTGTTTCATCTCCGAATGCCCTCATTGAACAGGGATAGAATGCCCGTCGCATCAAACAGGCGATGTAAGCGATCATGCAATCCCTGCAGCCTAAGCTCGGTTTTACAGTTTCGTGCGATCTTTAACGCTTCAATCAGAGTGGCAACGCCGGAACTGTCAATATGGGTAACGTCCGACAAGTCAATGCTCACCGTCCTCGGATGTGGCGCGTGCAAAAGGGCGATTAGCTGGTCGCGCACTGCCGGAGAGGAATCGATATCAATCCGACCGTACAAGCATGCCAAAGCGCCATTCTCGTTGGCGACGGTCTTCATTCCCGAATTCTCGATACTTTCGCTGTTGTTGCTCAGCACGGAATCAGGCCCCTTCCGGCCAAATGTTTATGCTCGTACGAGCGAATTCCATACTCGGAATCGCAATTCGAGTGCCGCACGTGATCACTTCTAAGTGCGTGAAAATCGCCACTGTGTAAGTCGTCGGTGCCCCAACTCGGGCACTCGATAAAGACCGTGACCGTATATGGGCAGATGAGGGCAGCTCTGCGGATAGGTGGCCTCATAGGTCGGCCGCTCATCGACTCAAGCTGGCATCGAAAGACGTAAGGGTGTGTTTACCCCAAATCACCGATCCATTCTGGCCTCGCGGGTGGCACGAGTGAAAGCTGACGGTTGACCACGCCGCAAGAAGTACGAAGCCCCTCCTGCTAAACTGCCTGAGTGCGGCGTCTCGTGGTGAATGCGGACGACTTTGGATACACATCGGGCGTAAATCGGGCCATCGTAAAGGCGCACACGGATGGCATCGTTACCTCCGCCACATTGATGGCCAATGGCCCGGCATTTTGCGAGGCCAAGGAACTCGCGGAGAAGTTTCCGAAGCTGAGTATTGGCTGCCACGTGGTCTTGATTGACGGCGAGCCCGTTCTGCCGCCGGCAAGAGTTCCTTCATTGACGCAATCAGGGCAATTTCGTGACGACCTGAAAACATTCGCCGCTCGGGCGTTGACGGGGCAGCTTGATGCGACTGAGATTGCGGCCGAGGTAACGGCGCAAATCCGAAGAGTGCAGGCCGCGGGAGTGTGCGTTTCACACCTCGACACGCACAAGCACACCCATATTTTCCCGAAGGTGTTGCGCCCTCTCTTGCTGGCTGCTGCCGAGTGCGGGGTGCGAGCAGTCCGGAATCCGTTCGGTCCGCGCCTTCCTTTGCGATTGAGTGAACTTCTGAAGCGACCGAATCTCTGGACACGCTGGGCGGAGATGAGAGTTTTGGGAACCTTTGCAGGAAAATTCCGGAAGGCCGTGCAGCGGGAAGGCTTTGTCACGCCCGATGGAACCTTAGGAGTTGAAGTCACCGGGACTTTGAACGAGACATTGTTCGCGGCGATCGCAACCAGTGTTCCTGAGGGAACCTGGGAGTTCGTCTGCCATCCCGGCTACAACGACTCTGACCTGCAATCGGCCAAGACACGACTGCGGGAATCACGGGAAGTCGAATTGGATGTATTGACCTCGCCGAGAGCACGGGAGATTCTCGCACGGCGGGGGGTAGAGTTGATCTCCTACCGAGATTTGGTGCAAAGGTGACCCGTCACGACATTGTTTAGAGTTTATGCTCTCACTCCGCGGCAGGCGATCGTAATGGTCAATCCGGGCAAGGTGGAGAAGGAAGTGGGAGTGATGGCGATTTAGCTGTCAGCTCTCAGCGTTTGGTTGCAGCAGATCCTACTTGTTGCCGAAGAGGTTTTCGAATACTGCTGCTGTTCCGTATTTCTCTTCTCTTGGCGCTCTGACAAATTTCTTTCCTCGTGGTGTCAGCGCATTATGGTCCCGCCAGAAGTCGTCGGTGTGAGGGAATAGACAGCCGCAGTCTCCGGTTTGATTGCGGGCACGGCTGGATTGTTCTGGTGTGGACGCCTGGGCGAGCAGGATCTTCGTTCCGATTGGCCCTGGTGGAGCACCCCTCGTATCGATTTCAGCACTCTAGCTCGTGCCCGAGCAGTCTGCGCTTTCACCGTTCCGATGGGAACGCCCAGAACGCGAGCTGTTTCGCAGACGGAAAGATGATCCACATACCGCAGGTGAAACGTTCTCCGCAAAGTCGGCGATAGTCTTGCTGCTGACTCTATTAAGCGCGCATTCGCCCAAGCCTTGTGGCACTCATCCTCGGGACTGGGTCGGTGATCCACCAAAGTGTCGGACAGCGGATACTCCTGCTCGTCTCCGATCCGTGATTCGAGGGATATATGGATATGGCGCGACCGTTTGCGCAGTTGCATTCTCGCGCAATTGATAACAATAGCGGTCAGCCACGTGGAAAGTTGTGCCTCGCCTCTAAATTGGTTCAAATGCTTGAAAGCAGCCAACAGAGCATCCTGTGCAGCGTCCTCGGCATCGGCTTTATTTCCCAACAGTCTATAGGCGTATCGATAGAGATACGGTAAGCGATGGGACAGAACAGCCATCATCTGTGCAGGGGAAGGTGTCCCCGATTCCAGGGCGACACCCTCACCGCGGTCAATTAGTTTCTCCAGGGATGGCATGTTATGTTCGCGCTCCTCTTTCGCCAGTGAAGCATGTGAAGTTCCATGCGACCCTGGCGAGGAGGAATTTCGATGTCATCTGGATGCAGAGGCGGAGCTCGGAAAAGGAACCACTAAAACCGTATCGGAGCTTGTCGTTTTCAGCGACTGCCTTGCCTGCTGCCCTGCTGCTTCGTCGATGTCATGTTTCAGAACATCATGGAGCGCGCTAAGCACCTGATACTGCATCATTGCCACTTGGTAGCTCTGCAGCAAAAGATATTCCGCCTGTTCGCGGCTGATTTGATTCGCTTGCTGAGTCTGCACTATTACTGAGAAATCGGCCGATGTCTTTTCCACCACTAAGCTCATGGCGATTTCGTACGATTTGAGAATGTCTTGCGGCCCCAGTGGCATTTCGGGCTTGCGCGCAATCACATCGGATAGAACCGCGTTAGACCGCATGCTTGTACCGGAAAGAACTCGCTCCAGCGGAGGCGCATCTACTTGGGTCCTCTTTTTCTTCGGCTGGGCGGCGGCAGGGTGCCACACAGTGCAAAGAATCGCTATAGCAACAAGAAATGTTCGAAGTTTCATGGGCGCCCCTCTGGCGAACTGCACATCGTAACGGACCCGCCTGATCATTGCGTGCCGTCGGCGTTCAAAGTTGGCGGCTGAGTATCGCGGTACGATACCCGGACCATAGCCACGTTTGATTGCTTGATCATTTTGGCGATATTGCGGGCCAAATTGTGGGTAGCGCGCAAATTGCTGCCGAAGAAGCGAACATTCCCGTTCACTGTGCGCTCCAGCAGGATTTTGCCGTCGCGTGTAAGGAGTTGACTCTGCACCGTTAACTTTGTCGAGCCGCTCACAGTGGTCACCGCACGCTGCGTTTCGCTCCCAGGCGTATATTTCACAACCGTTGTTTTCAAGATCAGCAAGTCCGGAATCTCACTAGCCTTACTGTCGCCCTCGCGGAGGACCTGCTTGAATCGCTTCGTCTTATTCAACTCTTCCAAGAGGTTCTCGTAGATCGCGACTTGAAAGGAATGCGCGAGGTCCATGTGCCCGGGATCAATCCGCTCCACTTGCACGCTCCATTGCCTGCCAGAACCACTGCTTCCACCGTCGGATTTCACGGCTACACTTTGGCCAGCCAGCCGACCCGAAAGGGCAACTGCAATCGTGACGGTGGCCGCCACACAGAAGATCCATGAATTCGGTTTACTTGTCTTCATGCGAGACCTCCGAGGTGCTTTGCTTCGTTAGTTGGTCTTCGCCAGGGCTGGAAGATACGCCCCGAGCCGCGAGTTCATTCCTCACGAGTTCACCTTGTCCTTTCTCCAATTGGAAGATCGCACCGTGAAATCCTCCATCACTGTCAACATATTCCAGCGTCAGAGTGTCGTATTTTTTGTGAGCAAAGAGACTAATGACTCGGCCGCCTCCGTACGGAGCGGCCGCCTTGCCTATTTTCATTGGCACTCCGCCGACCTGCATCCCTTCCTCACCGAGAAAAACATGCCGCACAGAAGCGATGTCTACCTGTGCGACGGGCTTGCCGCTTTGCTGAAATCGCAACACATTATCTTGGGTAGACAGGGTTCCTTTACAATTGCTCTTTGTGTTTGGCAAACCCAGAAGATGAGTAGCGCGAATGCTGAACGGTGCGTTCGCATTCAATGGGGGAGCGGCGCTCTGGGCCAATCCGCCAATGCCGGAGCACAACAGTATTGCCCAGAGACTGATAGTTGCGTGTCCGCCGAAGCAGCCGCTCTTGACGTTCCTTAGCACAAACAAACGATACATTTTTCCTCCAAGTCGACTCGAATCGCTGGGTCGATATGTAACTCCTTCAAAAACTTTTCGAACATGACTCTCCCGCAGGCAGCAGAGCTATTTCGATTGCTTAGGTTCGGTAACGGGCCTTTGGCTTTCTATCGGCACCTGATGCGACCGACCCAAGATGTCGTTGTAAGTAATTGTGTTCTTTCCCACCAGCAGTAGCAGTTCGCGCCCGGTTGCGTACTCCGCGGGGATTTCGCCCAACGGCTGCGTGTACAGAACCACGTAAATTGTGTCGCCCACTTTGACGGAAACGTCATAGCTGGAGGGATCGGACGCGCCGTCTCCTGCACCCTGACGCGGCTTGACCTCAGTAATAAATCCTATTTGATACTTCGATGTGGACTGGCAAAGAGCCGGAAATGTGAGCAGACACAAACCGATTACAGCTATTAGCTTCCGCACGATTGACTCCTCCCGTTTGCTCTTTCTTGGTCCGGCAATTCGGCCCTAGGAACGACCGTTCGCCGAAGAGCATACCCTGATCACTTGTGTTGGATCGCAATCCCAATGCCAATTGGCTTAAGCGTGAGGTAGAGTCTTCAACGCGGTTGACTTCATGTGTTTGGATGGCGTCGCTCCCGCAGACTGAACGCAACTCAAGTGCCAAGTTCGCCCACATCTGGGCACATGCCTAGTGCTGGGCAGATGAATCACATTTAATATCGGCGTCGCACTCAGGAACTGCTTTGTTGGCGGCTCTTATTCGCGATTCGGCATTGGCATTGAGCTTGCACCCTCGTAGCTGAGCGAGGTGGCAGGCAATTCGTGGCCGAGACGGACTCCGCAGCCAACCACTACGGCTACTGAGAGCCGAAAAACTGCGGCGCATCTCCGTCTTTTGCGGCCCCTGTTCTGCCCCTCGCATCTTTTTAGGATCTCTGGATAGGAGAATGATTATGAGCACCTTTGACACACTGCCGGGTGAATCGAATGCACACGTCATCTCGTCAATCATTAACTTGGTCTGCCCACAATGCGGTGGAAGAATGTCGGAATTCCAATGTGAAGGGAGATGCTGCAGAAACTGGCTTGCAGAATGGGAATGGGCGAATCAGGCGACGAGAAGCTGTAAGTCTCGGGTCTCGGGCCATGGCCCTCGGTCGATGCGGTGACCTGGCTTGCGATCAAGTTCGCAAGCTCATTCGCTGGTTGCGCTTCGAGCATACGTGCAGCCACTCCTCGATCGCTCGAGGTTAATACTTAATTTCACAATTTGCCAATAGGATCTAACGCTTCCAGATGCGCTCCAACCGCAACAGATAAAACTACGGCCTAGGCCGGGCCGAGAGAACCACCACGGTATAGTGCTCGATCCGGCCCAGGGTGAACTCGCCGACGCTCCCGTGCAGAGAGAGCCCAGTCAATTGAGGCTGGGCCGCGTCCGGCGAAATGACCTTCAACTCCCAGCGGCTCAGATCCTGGACCAGCCCGCTCAGGTCCAGCCGGACTTTCACCTTCTCTGCCGGGGCACCGTGGTCGTAGTTGAGTAAGTGGAGAATCAAAGTCCGATCGTCGGGCTTCCGAGTCAACTGGCCCAGCACGTGGCCGCGCGGCTCTAGGCTGAGGCGAGGCCCTCCGGCCGCGGCTTCGGCGCGCGCCGCAATCCCCGGCTCGGCCTTTCCGCCCCTGATGATCACGCCTCCGCCGGCAGCGAACGCAGCCAACCGGGCCTTTTCATCGCGGCTGAGCTTGGGCAGGTCAGAAGGGATAACAAGCACCTTAAACTGCTCCAGGGGAACTCCCCTGTCCAGGTGTGCGAGAACTTTGGTTTCAAAAAAAACGCTTTGCTTGAGGAATTCGTCCGCCAGAGGGTTGTGCGGTTCCGCGGAGATCACAGCGATCCGCGCTGCCGGCTCTGCCTGGTGGTACAGTTCCTGATGCTCGACCAAGAAATGGTTGTATTGAGCGATCGCCGTCCAGGACTCCCGGGCCTCCAGCTCGTTCTTGATCAACGCGGAGAGGAATCGACCTTCGATGTTGCGCGAGGTGGCTGCGCCAAAAGCATATGCCTCGGCGATGGAAAGGTTCTGCTCAGCGGGGCTGGGGATGCAGCGCTCGCGCGGGCCACAGTGGTAAAGATCGTTCTCATACTTCAGAGGTTGCCAAAGCTGTTTCTCGCCGTTCAGGAACTTGATCTTGCGCGCGTTGCCCACCTGCCAATGACCGTTCCACACCCCCGGAGTATCCTTGCCGTCCTCCTCCCAGATCACCTCGTTCATGTCGTTCATCGCAAACCGGTCCGGCGAAATATGGATATTCGCTTCAACCATGACCTTGGGCCGGCCGGTCTCCCGCGCCTTCCGTTCCGCCATCCGCTGGGTGTCATCGAGCAACTGGGCCAGTCCGAGGTTGTAACCGATCATGTTGTCCCATGCGATCGCGTCCACGCCCGCGTCCACCGCCATCTCCGCCTTCTTCAAGAGATAGGCCCGCCAGCCCGGCTCGCGCGCGTCGGCCAGACGGCGCTTCCATGATATCTGCAGGTCCGTCTTGGTCGGGCCGGCGTAGAACATGGGGATGCCGTGCTTCCAAAGGCCGTATTTCTTCGTCTCCGGGTCGTCGCGGAAGGCGCTCTTCCAGAAAATGTTGGAAGCCGACAGGTACGCTGAGACGTGGATGCCGTTCTCATGGCAGCGGGCGATTACCTTTCTCAGGTTCTGCCGATTCTCGTCCTCGTCTTTAAGCGACCAGCCGTTGCTCCAGGTGACCCAGATCCAGTTGAACTCCGCCTGCTTGAGCAAGCCGAGCATTTGTTCGAAATCGCGGTCATAAATGTGGGTCAGCACGTCTTTCTCTTCGGCGCTGAACTTTTTGCCCCACCAGGTCCGCTCGGCTTTCCAACTCTCGATTTGTCCGCCGTCGATCCGGATGAAACGAAAATTCCCCTGCTCCGCCCAGCGCGGCACGTGCTCCGGCTTGGCGCGATACAGTTTCGGCGCGGGCTCAAAAGACGGGGCGGCGCAGAGGAGCAGGGACGCGGCGACCAAACCGATCAGTCCAATACCTCTTACAATTCGGACAAGCTGCATGGTTTTCTTCCCACGAAACGCTCATGAACAGATCGCCGCCAGCGCGCCAGCGCCAATGGTCGAAATAGCACTTCATTGCATCAGCTCGACGCGCCATATCTCAGGACTCGAAGCGTACGGCTGCATCATCCAAGTAGCGCGCAACGGCAATCTCCAGATTGAAATGCATTCCTTCGCGTCCCAGCAACTGCCCCAGCGGTGATCGTTGTACGATGGCCAGAACTCTGGGAGTCATGCCAATCAGCCACAGTTGAACGCCATGCTGGCTTTGCCTCTTGGCGAGTTGTGCGAACATTTTCACGGCAGTGTACTCCATGTCGAGAACTCCGCTAGCGTCGACGGCGACGACCTCCGGTTGCGCTTCCCTGACCAGCGGCTCAATCTTGTGTGCGATCTGTGCCGCATTAGCAAAGAAAATTGGACCTTCCGGCCTGAGCAGTAAGAGGCCAGAAAAACTCTCGTCGTCGGGATGTTCCGGCGATTGTGGCCGGAACACGTTGGTTCCTGGCTTGCGGCGCAGGACATACACAGGAGGATCAGCTACCTGGTATGCCAGTGTGACCAGGGAAACGATTATAGCGACGATGATTCCCTTTAACGTGCCGACGACCACGACGCCTGCGAAAGCCACGATCGCCCAGGAAAATTCGGTCCTGCGAATACGAAGAATGTCATGAAACTCGATCGGCTTGATAAGTCCGAAGGAATAAACAATCACCAGCGCTGCCAATGCAGATTGCGGCAACATCGCGACGAGTGGCGCGAGAAAGAACATCGTCACCAGCGTCATCGCCGCAGTTACCATCTCCGCTAATTGCGTGCGAGCTCCCGCGCTGACGTTGACTGCCGTTTGCGTGGTGCCGCCGCCGCCCGGCATCGCACCGAGAAGTGCGCCTCCGATATTGGCGAGCCCTGTGGCAAGCAGCTCTGTGTTTGCTCGCGGCGCAGGCTCGCCCTTTCGCGCGAACGCTTGCCCGGCCGCAACCGTCTCCGTGAAACTCATCAAAGCAATCCCGAGTGCCCCGGGCCACAGCACGCTTATCAACGAAACGTCTGGCCTCATCAGCGAAGGGAGTCCTTGCGGTATGTGACCCACCAGTTCGACACCCCGATGCTGCAAGTTCAACAGGTACACGCCCGCGATCGCAGCAGCTGCAGCCAGCAGCGGCGCTGGGAGCTTCGGGAGGAACCGTTCCATTCCCAGCAGGAACACGATTATTGTGAGCCCAACGGCCAGCGTTGCTAACGAAGTTTTCGGAATATTGTGAACCGTTGAGAGCACGTTATGAACGAACGTCCCTCTTGGGAAGTGGATGCCAAGGATTTTTGGGGCCTGGTCCACCACTATCACTAGCCCGATGCCGGCTTTGAAACCAACGAGCACCGGCTCGGAGATAAAGTTCGCCACGATTCCCAGACGAAGCAGGGACGCCAGCAACAGCGCGGCTCCCACCAGCAGCGTCAACGTCGCTGAGGCTCTCAGCAGGGCTGCGGGGTTGCCGTTGGGCACGACCTGCCCTAACTGAGCGGCGGTCAGGATCGCCAACGTTGTGGTCGTGCTGACGCTGAGCACGCGGGAGGTCCCGAGCACCGCATAGATCACCATGGGCACCAGGGCGGTATACAGGCCTACCTGGACCGGCAGCCCGGCCATCATGGCATACGCCATTGCTTTGGGAATGATTACCGCACCGGTGGTCAGCCCCGCGACGATGTCGGGCCGCAGCCAATCCGTACGGCATGAGACCAGCCACTCAGGTAAGAGACGGAACCACCGATGCTCTGACATGCTGCAGGCCTACCCGACCTCCGGGACGGTTCGATGCTTCTGCTTCGGCTCCACGTACCCTTTCGGCTTTTGCCTTGGCGGAAGCTTAGGAGGCGTATAAGGAATCTCCTCGTACGGGATGCTGCCGAGCAAGTGCGCAATGCAGTTCAGGCGGGCGCGCTTTTTGTCGTCTGACGGAACGATATACCAGGGCGACGCTGCCGTATCCGTGGCTGCAAGCATGGCATCCCGGGCGCGTGAGTAGTCGTACCAACGGCGGTGAGATTCCAAGTCCATAGGACTAAGCTTCCAGCGCTTGGAATAATCTTCAATTCGCGCCAGGAAGCGCTTGTGCTGTTCCTTTTCCGATACTTCGAGCCAGTACTTCAGAAGGATGATGCCCTGGCTGACCAGAAAGCCCTCGAAGATGGGACAGTCCCTGAGAAATTCCCTGTGCTCTTCCTGGGTACAAAAGCCCATCACATACTCAACCCCGGCGCGGTTATACCAGCTCCGGTCGAAGATGACGACTTCACCGCCGGCGGGTAGTTGTTCAACGTAGCGCTGGGCAGGGAGCTGCGTCTTCTGCCTCTCGGTCGGCGCGGGGAGGGCCACCACGCGAAAGATGCGCGGGCTGACACGCTCCAGGATGCGCTTGATCATCCCGCCTTTGCCGGCAGCGTCTCGTCCTTCGAAAATGATGACAATGCGGGCGTTGGTCTCCTTGACCCAGTCCTGGAGCTTGACCAGCTCAATTTGTAGCTTGAGAATCTCGGCCTCGTACTCCTTTTTGCCGATCTTCGGTTGGCCGTTGACGCCGGAGTGTTTAGTGTCGCTGCCCAGCGTCGATTTAGATCTCTTGTCGTTCTTGGATTTCTTGCTCATCGTTCTTTCTGGTTTCCTCGGTGTCGGGCGCGCCTGTTTAGAGGCCGGCCTCTGTTCCTGCGGGCTGAGTACGACCGCATCACCAGCCTTATAGTCTTCAGGAGGCAATAGGTGGGCCACTCTGCACGCCTTCGAGCGCAAGAACTTAGACGGGATGACGCTGATTCCCGCGCCCAAATACGGGCAGACACTGCTTCGATCATGGGCGCGAAAGCATCTCAGCGATCACCTTGTTGAAGAAGCCCGAATATCCTGGGTTACATATGTCTAAGTGAGGGATTGCTTCAGATCGCTTGTTGCATGTTTAGCTTGGGACCGCTATGGCAGAAGAACTGGTGAACTGCGCCAAGCGAAACGGTTGAATACGATACTCGCAGTTTTCGGATAAGGAACCGATACCGGAGCGCGAGCCCGATCCCCTGTTGCGACGCTAGGTGTGTCATTTGAGCCCCTGGCGCAGCACCAGGGATTCAGTCTAAATCAACCAACATCGACCAGTGAAATGTTACGGTGCGGGAGTGCTCGCCTTGCAACGGCGGTAGCCTTCAGGAAGTCTTGAGCAGTTGTCAGCGTGGGAAGATAGTCCTACAGATGACGACTTGGCGACGGGCCCCTCCACGCAGAGACAGCAGTTCCCAATTCGAGATCTCACACAACGTTCTTATTCCTCCCTCGACCTTTGGGAAATCGACCCAACGATCTGATGGCATCTGATCGTTTATCTTTTTCGTCCAAGGATGAGGGGCATTAAGGACACTCTGAATAAGCGCTCATGCTAAGTCGACTAACAACAGTGTTCAGGAAACCGCACTGCCGGTTCGGGTTTCGATGCCGGAGCTGGTCGGCACCGCCGTTGCAACCGCGCGCACGGGGCGAAGTCGGACGGGCCTAGGCGACGGCGAGCAGCTTTCTGCGGCTCACAAACAGATTCACCAGCGCACAGGTAACGAACAGCCGGTGCGCGTTTTTCTTCAGCCCGCGGTAGCGCACTTTCACGAATCCGAACTTCAGCTTCATCACCTGAAACACGTGCTCCACCCTCGCCCGCACCTTCGATTTCGTTCGGTTCTTCGCCCATGCCACTTCATCCACGATCTGGCCCTTGTAGCGACAGCGCCGCTGGGTGAAATCCCGCGCTCCTGGCGCGCACTCGCGGATCAACGAATTCTGTCCGATTCACAGATCAACGTCGTGCTGTGGGCGGGAACTCATGCCCAGACCCAGGCTGATCAGGCTTGGAGTTCAGCGCATTGAAGATCCGGTATCCCCGCGGGTGATGCGACAATTCCGTGCACAGATATTTCGTTTTCACCCTGAGAATTGCATTGCCATCGATGAAGCGACTGTTTAATTTGGCTGGCGTCGACGGCTGAAAGGATTGGCGAAATAAACCTTGCCACTCCGAAGTAGGCTGAGTGATCTGCTCAGCAGGGCGACCTGACGAGCAACCAGACCCGAAAAAACCGACTGGTTCTGCGAGGAGCAGTTGGGGTTTGGAACTGCGAAAGCAGTGATCGCATCAAGGGCTGCGATGGTGCATGCATCCACGCGGTTGGCTCCCTCGCAGGAGCTGATGGCTGGAGCATAACCAATGTCGCAGCCTTTCGTATTTCCGGGGCGCAGGTCCGCCCCTTTTCCTCGGGTTTGTCCGCTTTCGGTGGAAAGAATCTTCGTGAGCGGATCTGACATTGCCCTCGCGCTCTTCGCAGTTTTCAACACGAATTGTGGCTTCAACAGGTCCACCTTCAAAACCGAGAACCGCAAATGCGCAAGGTTCCAAATGCGAGTCACCGTCTCGACGGGCATATCCTGCGAGCCTTAAACAAGATCAAGAAGCCGGGCACGGCTGAAGAACTCACAGAGTTGCTCAATCGCCACCTCGGCCCGGGAGATCAGCCTTTTCAGGTGAGAGAAGTTGCGACCTGGTTGCGCAACGCCGAGGAAAACGCGCTCTCTTTGTATTGGCTGGGAAATCGCCGGCGTAGGTAACGCTCTTAGCAATTCTCGATGTCCGGGTCTTGACCTCAGGGGTCAAAATCGAGGCGGATGCGGCATTTTGCGTATTTCGCTAGAATGTGATGCTCACGAAAGGAGCAATATGGCAAAGAAAAAGTTGCTCCGCTCAACAAGAAACAGTACGGCGCGGTGTCTGCGATGCTCACGGTCTCCGATATCCGAGCTGCTGTGAGCTTTTACCAAAAGGCGTTTGGTTTTTCTAAACGCGCCATCATGAAGGGTCCGGATGGAAAACCGATTCATGCTGAACTCACACTGCGCGGCACAACTCTGATGCTTGGGCCCGAGAATGATGCGATGGGAAAGCGGAACGCAAAGAGCATAGGCGCTTCTCCGGTCCGGACGGTTACTCCTGGATGGTTGGCACCCATAAGGTGGAACCTACGGCAAAAGAGATGAAAAAGGGGATGCTGGAGATGATGCGGCAACAGCAGACGGATACGGCCACAGCCACAGCTGCCTAATGCAATGGCGATCACCCGTTTGGTCACGCTGCGCACCCTCGGCCCCTTGGCAGCGCAGCGCCGGTGCTCTGAAGTACGCGGAATGAGGAGAAGCAAGACAAGCAAGGGCATCAGGCGGGGGGGCACTCAGGGGTCCGCTCCACACCTAACAACCGTGTCACTTAGTGGTGAGTGCGGCTTGTGCTGACTGTTTCTTAGAGAGAGCGACCTGCTTTGCCTCGTTGCTTGCCTCCAGGGTCATGTCGCGCATTCCGAACTCGACGCCAATCTTCCTGAGAAAGTCATTTGGTGGAGTACCCCCGGCAAAGACCCAAACAAAATCGTTGGGAATTTCCTGCACGCTGCCGTCGACAATGAGAATGACGGTATCTTGCGCGAACTCCACTGGACTGGACTTGAACAGGACCTTGACTTTCCCTGAACGTATGCAGTCTTCGATCCGCTTCGTATTCCTTTCCTTGATGCGACTGAAGCGTTCTTGCCGATAGGAGAGTGTGACTTTGTTGCCGCTTTGATTTGCCAGCCCCATGGCGGCCTCGATCGCACTATCGCCGCCCCCCACAACGAGAATGTTTTTGTTGACGTAGTGATCCGCCTCGATCAGACGGTACATGACCTTCGGCAATTCCTCTCCTTTGACGCCGAGCTTCCGCGGTTCACCGGCGCGGCCCAGTGCCAGGACTACCGCGTGGGCACGGTATGAGTTAATTGTGGTCGTGACTGCGAAGATGCCGTCCTCCCCCTTCTTAATGTCCTCCACCTTTGCGCTCGTGCACACATTGAAATCGGCGCGACTCAGGATCATGTCCCAGAAGGCAAGGAGGTTCTCCTTGGAGAGCTCCGTCTTCTTAAACTTGCCGTACATGGGGAATTCCAGAGGGCTGGTCATCACCAGTTTCTGACGCGGGTACTTTGCCACGGTGCCGCCAACCTCATCGCGCTCGATGGTGATGTAATTCAGCTTGCTCTCGATGGCACGCAGCGAGGCACTAATTCCAGCGGGGCCGGCTCCCACGATCAGCACGTCATAAACGTCCGAATGGTTTCCATTCGTTGCCCTGTTTTTCATCCGGTTGACAATCGTGTCGATGCAGTCGCGACCCTGGTTCACTGCGTTCTTGATCAAAGCCAGGCCGCCAAGTTCTCCGGCGATAAACAGATTCTCGATATTGGTCTCGTACTCCGGCGTCAGGCGCGGCATGTCAGCGCTCATGCTGGGACTGGCCATCACCATTGTGATCGCACCGACCGGGCAGGCCTCCGCGCAAAGGCTGTGGCCGATACACTTATATCCGTTTACGATTACTGCCTTGCCTCCGAGCATGGCAAGAACGTCGCCCTCTGGACAGACCGTGGTGCAGGTTTGGCAGCCGATGCAATAGGTGGTGTCGATATGCGGATGCTGGGCCTTGGGCCCTTCAGAAAATACCTTCCCCTTTTCGGCGGCTTGGCGCGCGAGTTCCTCTCTTTTTTTGAGCTTGTTCAGATAACTGCGGACGAAGATCAGGGTGACCACGGTTGCGATGACCAATGTGATGAGGTTGTCCATGTTATCTCGCTAGAAATAGCCCATCATTATCACCGTCACAATGTGGATTAGGGCCAGTACCGCAAACGAGTAGCTAAACGGCTTATGAATCACATGCCATAGGTGAAAAACCTGCTGTGAGCGCGAGAGGAATAGAACTCGCTTGGCGAGGGCTGCCTCCTCTCTCGCATGGAAGATTGCCTTCTCCAAGTCGGCATGTCGCGCGGGCAAGAAGCCTCCAAGGGTTTGCAGTTTTTCGCTGAATTGCAAAGTACGCCGCCGGAGTTTGGCGGTCCGGAAGGAGCGAGCCACATCGAGCACGACCATGTAAACCAGGGCCATAACGATGGGCAACCGCTGCACGCGCTCCGGACTGGGCAAACGTAACAGGGACTGCAGGTCAGTCTGCGGCAACAGCTTCTGGTCCTGAAGTTGTTGTGCCAGCCGAGCCCGCACTTCCTGAGCTTCTTTCATCGACAATTCCGCCGCGTTCAGGCTGCGGGGAATCTGCGAGTACAAATAGCGTCCGATGATCCCGCTGAGCGAGACGGCCAGCATGATCCAGAACGCGATACCGGCGAATCCACCGAACTTGAACGATGCATGGAACGCAATAACAAAGGGCGCAGCCAGTCCGAGAAGAACATGGAAATCCAGCCAGTGCCGGGAAAGTCCCTGCTGGGAGAGCCATTTCCATCGCTTGCGCAGCGGATAAAGAAAGATGACCAGGAACATGCCGAAGCCTAGGAAGCCCAGCTTCAATCCGACGGCGCCGCCGGGCTTCAACAGGGCATGCTTCGGAGAGAACGGGCGATCGGCGGAAGCGAGCATGTAATAGCTGAACCCGTATATAGCCAGAGCTGTGATCACGGCAATGGCGACCACATAGCCCGACACGAGAAGACCGTCGTGACGGCGGTCTTTACTTGGAACCGATATAGCGGCAGTTGCGATTGCGGCGTTGGCACTCATTTGCTTGAGACTTGCTCCTCGGTGCTCACTGAGAATCGTTTGTAGTCCGTAAAGCGGTGGGTGTTTCGCCAGTGCTGGCGCGGCGTCTCCACCTCTACGCTCGCCACGACCGGGAACCAGTGCGGTTCTTTCAGGTCGTGAAACGGATCTGGCGCGAACTTCACCTCCGATTGCAAGGACTTCAGGCCGACATCCTCCAAGGTATTCGCGATTCCGGCTACAATCTTCGCGATCACGCCGGTTTGCGCGTCAATCCAAGCCGTGCCGGAAAGTTCCAGTGGGTATTCACGGCCGCGCAAGGCCAGAGCCGCGGGCGATCGCGTCCCGGGGATGTGCTCAAAACTGACTTTGGAGAATCGCCGCCCGTCCAAGGTGTCATCGGGCAGGAGGGCAAACTTGAAACTCTGTGCATAATAAGGATGAAAGACCAGGAACAGGGTCGCGAACCCGTTGCTCACGAGGAGTGGCCTGTTTTTCCTATCCTGTTTGGCTTCTCGCACCGGCAGGCGTGACTCGTCCAGACTCAATTCGCCGCCGGGATTGGTTAGAATCACGAGATAGTCGTAGGTGGATTCTTCCTTCAGCTCGACCTTGCCATCCTTCCCTATTTTTTCCTGCTCGACCTGTTCCGTGCACTTCACATCCGAGAACTGCTCGAGAAACCCCCCAACCTGAGTATTGGTGCGACCTAACAGGTCATCCAGGTTATTGCCGGCCGCCGCCGCGAGTGCGTTCGCGCAGCAGATCTCGCATAAGACAAAGAAGAGAAGCGTGCTCCGTCGTAGCCAGATCACAAGATTTGTCCGAGCCATCATTCGCGATGCCTTTCCTTCGAATCAAAACGGTAGCCAATAGTGAACATCCACTGGTCGTAGCTCATCTGCCCACGGTCTACGGTGTAACCTCCTTGAATGAAGTAGTGGGACCCGAAATTAGTCTCCACGTTGCCGGTGATGAAACGGGAACGGTTCGTACTCGTGAACGTGGATGCGAAATTCTGATCTCCTGCCAGAACCTCGAGTCGGAGACCGTCAAGAAAGTTTCGCGACAGCGAAAATGCCCGGTAGGAGCCGTTTCCGAACGAGCTGTTGAATCGCGAATAATGCGCGTCAGCCCGCAAGCCGAGCCAGGGCACGCGCCCAAAGGTGATTCCGTACATCTGATTCAGCGAACTGGTTGCGTCGCCCGTCCGATTGCTGCGTCCTACGTCGGTATAAAGGAAAATCTGCTTCAATACTTCAACCCGCCCGCCTATGCTGAAGCCCTGAAACAGATACTTGTCGAGCAGTCCGGTACCAATCAGTGTTGGGTCGAAGGTCGGAATGTCGCGAAAGTAGTTGTAGTTAAAATCCAACTCCAGCCTCGGATGCGGCTGCACGCGCACCGTAAGGAAATTCACGCTCAATCCTAGACCGGGTGCTGGCACGGCGGGGTTGCCGCTCGGACTATCCGCCTGCAACGAATCGTAGACCGACAGATATCGCGTATAGGACACGGTGTTCTCGAAGAAGACAAATGGCCGGTTCATCTGCCAGTTCACCATGTTGATTCCAGCACCCGACGTGCTGCTGTAATGGACTCCATCGAAGCTGCCACCATCAAAATTGATGAAGGCGCCGCCGATGACACGACCTGGGCTGTAATTCCATGAGGTCGGATCGGGAGTCGAGCCGCCAAAAACTCCAAGGGTCGTTCCCTTCGAGAGCCTCTTTCCGAAATAGCCGCCGTCGATGGTGTTGAGACTCGGTGCCCATGGCAAATACAGACGCCCGAATCCCGCGACCAAGGACGAGTTCGGATTGTCATAAGTCATGCTGAGGTGATAAGTGCGATTGATTAAGTCTTGCAAAGTCTGCTGGCCTGCGGGGACCTGCGACGTGAATCGCCCGCGCCAGTACCCGCTCAGATTCCAATAGGTGCCATTGATCCGCGTAATGTCCCCGCGAAAAATCATGCCCACATCCGAACTCGTAATCGCAGAAGTGCCATGGCTTATCGTGCCCATGTAGTCGAAGCCGAAACGGCCGCGGGCACGGTTCACAGAAGGCATCGGTGGCCGCGGTATTTCGTCACGAACTTCTTCGTCGAGAGGATCGCCTTCAGTGAAGCTAATCACAGCGGGGTACTTTCGCGTGGCGCTCAAGGCTTGCTGCTGAACCAGCGCTGCAGAATCCCCCGAAGAGAGATAAGCCAAGTCACCTGGTTTAACCAAACGCTTGGGCGAGTGAATATCGGTCACGGCGGAAGTTTCCGCCAGTGCGGTCACAACTAGTTCGCCAACGACTCCGGCATCCGAGGGCGCGACGGCAACCCCTTCGCGCGGAAGGTGGTCGGAATCCTGAACCTCTAACTTCATGCCTTCGGCCAGCCCCGAACTGCGGCCCCCGTCCAGGTAAGCGACTCCTTCGGCGACGTACTTCACTTTGAAAACCGTTCGTAAGCTGGGATCTGCCGCACGAACAGTCAGAATTGTCTGCGTGCCTTCAGACGCCGTCGCCGCTGGAGATGTGCCAGGTCTGGTAGAGGAAGCGCTACTCTCATCATTCGGTGCGTGCGGCGACGACTGAATCTCATGAGTCACAACGAAGGCAGCCTGCTCCCCGGCGGTTTGTGAAGAAGCAATGGTGGCCGGGCCCTGCGCAACTGAGGCGACCTGAGGCACCGCAGGAGAGTCTGTCGTCGGCGACTGAGAAACACTGCTCGACACAACCGGGAGCGTTTGCGTCCCCGGGGTCGGTGGAGACATCTCGACCTTAGCAGTTCGGTCGCTAACGTCGGGCGCTTGCGAGTTTTTATAACGGCGAAATATTCCGGTCACGTTTCCCGAGGCTCCTGCTCCTGGCGCACCTTGAGACGATCCGGTTCGCAACTTCGTGGTGGCGTGGATATCTAGAATGATTCGCGTTCCTTCCGCTTTCATGGTGTATTCATGCGGCTGATCGAGATCCACTACTACGCGGACGACCGGGGGGACGTTGCCGTACTGTGCTGTCCGCACTTTCCGTACACCATTGAAGTTCACGTTCACACTTCCCGCCTTGGTGTCACATCTGGCGCTGGTTAAGTCGAGGACGAGCCGATCGGGATGGCTAGCGGTCTTCACCGAAGCTCCTGTCGGCGAACTGAGCGTCACCTCAACTCGCACGCCGGTCCCCTCTTGCGCTGCGGTCACGTCTCGCACCGCTGCGATTCTGTTGTGTGCGGCCGCACAAGACACCAGCAGCATCACCATTCCGAATTGTTTCCGTACTGCCTTCATTTGCTGTTATCACTCGCTGGCGCTCCGCTTGCGCCAGAAAATCGCTCCAACGCTCCTATCCGCCACCCCGTCCGTTGGGATGGCACTGATAGCAGTTAGGGCTGTTATAGACATAGCCAGAGACGCCTTGGTGCTGCTGGTCAGTTTGCGTCTTCCCGTGACAAATCGTGCAGGAAAACACCGAGTAGTTCGATGGATTCGTGTGGCAGTTGCTGCACGTACTTGCCCCTCCGTGCCTCATGGGGAACCAGGTGTGGTTGAACACAGCGCCCTGCCATGAATTGGTGGAGTGGCAAATCTGGCAAGTGGTCGGGAATCCAGCCGCCTTGTGATTCGGGTCTGTGGTGCCGTCGTAGTCCTTCTTGTGACAGGAATAACAGTCCGTGGGAACGTTTATGTAGTTATTGTTCACGTGGCACTGGACGCAGGGCACGGTCGTGTGCGCCCCAGTAAGGGGGAAACTCGTCTTACTGTGATCGAAGGTTGCGGGGATCCACGACGTCGTGTTGTGGCAGACTTCGCATTGCTGTGGAAACCCTGCCTGCGCATGATTGGGGTTGTTGGTCTTGTTGTAGTCCGTCAAGTGACAGGAGACACACGCGGCGTTCGTCAGTTTGTAATTTCCATTGAGGTGACACTGCGAGCATTGCACCGTTGCATGAGCGCCGGTCAGAGGAAAGCCAGTACCATTGTGGTTGAACTTCGCTCCCGACCACGAAACTGTGGTGTGACAGACCGAACAATCGGTCGGGAATCCAGCCTGCCCATGATTGGGGTTAG
>Ga0316363_10000886_pt1 | contig 31175 bp, 20 predicted proteins | sample Sb_taG_3_FD_200459 | JGI IMG/M metagenome (GOLD analysis project Ga0316363, IMG submission 200459) | Peat soil microbial communities from Weissenstadt, Germany - Sb_50d_a_PC metaG (v2) (version 2) | ecosystem: Environmental > Terrestrial > Soil > Wetlands > Peat | place: Germany: Weissenstadt...
TGCTGCCCTTGTCCGCATAAATCTTGTTGGTGGCCGCAGCTATGTAGTAAGCTCCGCTCGCACCCACCGTCTCAATCGAAGCCACTATCCGCTTTTTCTTTTCGTCGCGGATCCGCTTCACCTCGCGGTAGGTCTCCTCGGATGCGGCCACACCGCCTCCCGTCGAATTCACATGAATGATGATGGCCTTGACGGAGTCGTCGTCGGCAAACTTCTTGAGCTGGGGAACAATCCGCTTGGGAGACAAAATTATGCCATCGAGTTCGACGACGCCAATCTTGGGCCCGAATCCGGAAAACGCTTCTTCATCCTGGCCCCCAAAACTCAGGTACACCAGCGTAAACACGGCCACCACGAACAGCGCAAACAACCCGCCGCCCACCAGAAACCACACCCAAATCCGCGAACGCCCTTCAGCCATAATCAGACGAGTGTAGCACCGGAGGTATGAGGTCAGAGGTCAGATTGCAGAGGTTAAGCGCTTCCGCCCCCACTGGGAACTGGGGAACTGAGAACTGGTTTTCCACTTCTGCAATCTGACCTCTTACCTCTGACCTCAACCATTCTTTGGCGTACACTCTTGTTTTCCACATGCGTGATCCTGTCGAACTCGAGGTCTTCAAGAACCTCTACCACTCCATCGCCGAGGAAATGGGAGCCGCTCTGCGCCGCACTTCCTTCTCTCCCAATATCAAAGAACGCCGCGACTACTCCTGCGCCGTCTTCGATCCCGCAGGCCAGGTCATCGCCATGGGCGATCACATGCCAGTGCACTTGGGCTCCATGCCCATGTCGGTTGCTGCGGCTGTGGAACAGTGCGCTCTCGAACCCGGCGACGTCGTCATGCTCAACGATCCCTTTCGCGGCGGCACCCACCTTCCCGATATCACGCTGGTCATGCCGGTGTACATTTCCCCGCCAGGCAAAATCGAGGGTGGGGACGGGGTTCTCGCCCGTCCAGACGGGGCGAAGCCCCGCCGCCGCACAACGCCAGATTTCTACGTCGCTTCCCGCGCCCACCACGCCGATGTCGGCGGAACTTACCCCGGCTCCATGGGCCCCTGCCGCGAAATCTACCAGGAAGGCCTCCGCATCCCGCCCGTCAAAATCATGCGCGGCGGAAAACTCGTCGCCGATGTGCTGGCACTCCTCCTCAACAACGTGCGCACGCCCGAAGAACGCGAAGGCGACCTCGGCGCTCAGATCGCCGCCTGCCAGGCCGGAGCCCAGCGCCTCCGCGAAATATGCGACCGCTACGGAATCGCCCGCGCCCGGCAAGCTGCCGCCGATCTGCTCATTTATTCCGAAGAAATGATGCGAGCCTTCCTGCGCACCATCCCGCCCGGCCGCTACCAGGCCGAGGATTTCCTCGATGACGATGGCGTAGAAAACAAACCCGTGCGCATAGGCGTGACCATTCAAGTCAAGGCATCATCTAAGGAACAATCCGCCATAGAAACGCGGTCTGCCGCGTCTCCGTCGGCGTCGAACAGAAAGCCGCAAGCCACCGTCACCATCGACTTCACCGGCAGCGACCCGCAAGTCCAAGGCGCGATCAACGCGGTCGAGGCCATCACCTACTCAGCCTGCTTCTACGTCTTCCGCTGCTTGCTCCGCGAAGACGTACCCGCCACCTCCGGCCTCATGCGCCCTATCCGTGTCATCGCTCCATCGGGAACCGTGGTCAACGCACAGCCTCCCGCCGCCGTTGCTGGTGGCAACGTTGAGACTTCCCAGCGAATTGTCGACGTGCTTTTGAAAGCGCTGGCGCAGGCGATTCCCGACCGCATCCCCGCCGCCGCCTCCGGCACCATGAACAACCTCACCATCGGCGGCACAGATCCCCGCTCCAGCGAGCCCTTCGCTTATTACGAAACCATCGCCGGTGGCATGGGCGCGCGTCCGACCAAAGATGGAGTTTCCGGCGTCCACACCCACATGACCAACTCCCTCAACACCCCCGCCGAGGCCCTCGAATACGCCTACCCGATTCGCCTCTGGCAATATTCTTTTCGCTCCAAAAGTGGAGGCGCGGGCCTCCACGCCGGTGGCGACGGAATCGTCCGTGAAATCGAAGTCTTAACCGATGCCCAGGTGACTCTGCTCGCCGACCGCCGTTCCCGCGGACCGTACGGCCTGGCCGGCGGAGCCGACGCCGCTCCCGGACGCACCCTGATCATCCGCCGGGACGGCTCGGCGCAAGAACTCCCCGGCAAGACCAGCGTCCGCCTGCGTTCCGGGGAAAGAGTCCGAGTCGAAACCCCCGGCGGCGGTGGCTGGGGAAAACCAAACCGCTGAACCGCAGAGAGCGCAGACCGCGCAGAGTTTTTTCGTCAACTGGTTTCCGCTTGTGTTCCTCTGTGCTCTCTGCGGTTGAAGATTTTCTCTGCGCCCTCCGCGTTAAACAGCCTTTTTCGCTAGAATTCAAGCAGGGATTAATCACGATGAGATTCTTGCGCACTCTTATCTTCGCAATTCTTCTAGCGTTCGCCTTCTTCTACTTCACCACCTATCGCAACGGACGCCTCCATCCCGCCGATTGGATCAGCCGTCCGCAGCACGCTGAAATCACCGAAGCCGCCGGCAGCGAAGCGCTCGACGCCGAAGAGCAGAACAACATCAACGTCTACCGCAAGAACATCGCATCCGTAGTCAACATCACCTCGCGCGTCATGACCTTCGACTTCTTCTACGGTCTGGTGCCGCAGGAAGGCCAGGGCTCCGGCTTCGTTATCGACAAAGAAGGACACATCCTCACCAACTATCACGTCATCGCCGATGCGCGCCAGGTTGAAGTGACGCTCCACAACCGCAAGAAATATAAGGCCACCATCGTCGGCACCGACAAGTCTCATGACTTGGCCATAGTCCAGATCAAAGCTCCCGACCTGCAGCCAATGACCCTCGGCGACTCGGCCAATCTGCAAGTCGGCCAGAAGGTTTATGCCATCGGCAATCCCTTCGGCCTCGCCGGAACCCTCACGCTCGGCATCGTCAGTTCCATCCGACAAGTGCAGGAGCCCGACGGTCTGGTCATCGAAGAAGCCATCCAGACCGACGCCGCCATCAATCCCGGCAACTCCGGTGGCCCGCTCCTGAACTGGCACGGCCAAGTCATCGGCATCAACACCATGATCGCCTCCAGCGTCGGACAAAGCGCCGGCATCGGCTTCGCCATCCCCATCAACACCGCCAAAGCCGTGGTCAACGACCTGGTCACGCTCGGACGCGTGCGCCGTCCCGCGCTCGGCGTTCGCACCATCCCCATCGATTCCGAAATTGCTCAAGAACTGGGCCTGGCCGCCGACTACGGACTCCTCATTGTTCAAGCCGTTCCCGGAGGCTCCGCCGACCGCGCCGGATTGCAAGGCGGCTCGGAGCGAGCCTACCTCGGCAACATTCCCATCATGATCGGTGGCGACTTGATCGTCGCCATAGACGGAGAAAAAATCGAAAGCCAGCAGAAGCTCGCCCAGATCATGAACAAACACCGTGCCGGCGACATCGTGAGGGTAACCATCTTCCGCGCGAAGAAACAGCTGGAAGTATCCGTAGTGCTGGGAGAAGCCAGAGACCAGGTGTAGTAGTCTGTGTGGCGCGGGCGCCCCCGCCCACGTGCACCTGCTTGTTTTCGATGGGAGCACCGCTCCGCGCTATCATCTCCTCATGCCCGACGTCGAATGGATCCGCAAACTCTGCCTCTCCCTCCCCGACACGACCGAAAACGTCCAGTGGGCCGAAGACCTCTGCTTCAAGGTGCGAGGCAAACTCTTCACCATCGTCGACCTCTCTCAAGGCAACCTCGCGCCCGTTTGCCTTAAATGCACTCCGGAAAAATTCGATGAACTCCTCGAAGTCGAAGGCGTCTCCCAAGCCCCCTACGTCGGCCGCTACAAATGGATACTTCTGGCAAACTCCAACATCCTGCCCGCCGCGGAACTCGAAGCCCTGATTCGCCAGTCCTACGACCTGGTCGTAGCAAAGGCACCAAAGAATAAAGCCGTGCGCAAGAAGGCGCCAGGCAAACGCGGCAAGAAGTAAGCGGTTTCCTCAGTGCCCCGGAGCCTGCCCTGAGCGAAGTCGAAGGGTGTCCCCTGTGGTAAAGATTTTCTCGGCGTCCTCCGCGTCTTGGCGGTGAACTCGGTTTGACTCCCTGCAACCCCGTGGGCTAGCCTCGTACGTTCGCCCAATCCATGCGCATTCAACGTAGTTTCTTGATCCTCTGCACTCTGTGCGCTCTACTAGCCTCGATCGCAGCGGCCGCGCCTCTGCGCCCCACGCACGCTCCGCACGCCATCGTCACCAGCGGCCACGAGCTCGCTTCGCGCGCCGGCGTCGAGATGCTGCGCTCCGGGGGCAACGCTATCGATGCCGCCGTCGCCACCGGCTTCGCGCTCGCCGTTGTCCATCCCCAAGCCGGAAATCTCGGCGGAGGCGGCTTCCTTCTTCTCCGCAACGCCACCGGGGAAACTCACTTCATCGACTTCCGCGAAAAAGCGCCTGCCGCTGCCACCGCAAACATGTATCTCGACGCCCACGGCAATGTCATCCCGGAGTCCAGCAAAGACTCCAGCGTCGTCGGTTACAAATCCATCGGCGTCCCCGGCACCGTGGCCGGCCTCGTCTACGCGGAAAAACAATACGGCAAGCTATCGATAGAAAAAGTAATGGCTCCCGCCATCAAGTTCGCCCGCGATGGCTTTCCCCTCGCCTACGAGGACACGCAAGCTCTGAAAGACGATGAGTACCTCGCGCAGTTTCCCGAATCCAAACGCATTTTCCTGCGCGACGGAAACTACTACCGGCCCGGCGAACTATTCAAGCAGCCCGAACTCGCCCGCACCCTGGAACGCCTCGCCAAGGATCCCGACGAGTTCTATCACGGCGCCATGGCCCGCGAACTGGCCGCGGCCATCCACAAAGGCGGAGGTCTCGTCACCGCCGCCGACCTAGCCGCCTACGAAGTCAAGGAACGCGAGCCCATTCGCGGCTCCTATCGCGGCTACGACATCATCGGCGCTCCGCCGCCATCTTCCGGCGGAGTCGCACTCGTCGAAATCCTCAATATTCTTGAAGGCTACGACCTCGCGAAATTCGGCAACCGTTCCGCCGACGCCATCCACCTCGAGGCCGAAGCATTCCGTCGCGCCTTCTATGATCGCGCCGAATTCATGGGTGATCCCGACTTCGCCAAGGTTCCCGTCGCGCAGCTTATCGACAAAAAGTATGCCGCCGCATGGCGTGACTCCATCGACCCCAACCACGCCAGCGTGAGCACAGACCTGAAACGCCCGTCGATCTTCAGTGAACTGGAGCGCCTAGCCCAATCGCGCTCAACAGCCCGAGCCATTAGCGAACCGGAAAACACCACCCACTATTCCGTAGTCGATGCCCAAGGCAACGCTGTTTCCGTAACCACCACCCTCAACGACGCCTTCGGTTCCCGCGTCACCGCCGAAGGTCTGGGCTTCCTGCTCAACGACGAAATGGACGACTTCGCCGCCAAACAAGGCGTCCCCAACATCTACGGACTCATCCAGGGCCCCGCCAACGCCATCGGCCCGGGCAAGCGCCCGCTCTCCGCCATGACCCCGGCCATTGTCCTCAGAAAGGATGCGTTCAAGGACGACAAGCTCTTCTTGGTTCTCGGCTCACCCGGCGGCCCCACCATCATCACTACCGTCGCCAACGTGCTCATCGGTGTCGTGGATTTCTCGCTCGACATCCAGGAAGCCGTCAACGCGCCCAGGTTTCATCATCAGTGGCTCCCCGATGAGATTCTCGTCGAAGACCGCCTTTCTCCCGATACAATGAATATTCTACGTTCCAAAGGACACAAGCTGAAGGTCGAGCATTTTTGGGGAGATGGCGAGTGCATAATGGTTGACCCCAAAACCGGCGAGCGCCTCGGCGCCAGCGACGGACGCAACAACGGGAAGGCGGTAGGTTACTGATGCTGAGGGCGGTATCGACATACGTCTATGTAAAGGAACGGCTCCATCCGGGCTTGCTCGACGAGCTCGTCAAGGCGGGAGCCCAGTCGATCGAAATTTTCGCCGCCCGCCAGCACTTCGACTACGCCAATCGCAAGCAGCATGTCCGCGAAATTGCCGACTGGTTCCGCTCCACCGGCATTCCACTTAATTCCGTCCACGCGCCTTTGTACTCCGACTACGAGTGGGGACGCACCGGTTCGCCTCCCGTCAACATCGCCTCCACCGACCGCGCCGGCCGCATCGATGCCATGGACGAAATCAAACGCTCCCTCGAAATCGCCGAGCACATCCCGTTCCGCTTTCTCGTGCAGCACATCGGTAATCCCAACGAGGCCTTCGACGAAAAAAAATTCGAAGCCGCCATGACCTGCGTAGAGCACCTGCGCGCCTTCGCCAAGCCGCTCGGCGTAAGAGTGCTCGTGGAAAATATTCCCAACGAACTTTCCACTCCCGAGCGCCTCGTCGAGTTCATCCGCACCATGCATTTCGACGACATCGGCGTCTGCTTCGATTGCGGTCACGCGCACATGATGAATGGCATTCCCGAAGCTTTCGCCACGCTGAGGAACCACATCTGCTCGACCCACGTGCACGACAACAACAAAGACAAAGACTCGCACCTCTGGCCGGGCAACGGATCGATCGATTGGAAACAGACCATGGAATTGCTGCGCACCGCCCCGCAAAAGCCGCCCCTGTTGCTGGAAATTGACGGCGAAGCAAAGAAAAGCCCCGGCGAAGAAGTAAGCGCAACCTTCCAAAAGCTGGAAGATTCGTAAAATCTACCGCAGAGGAAACAACACCAACACCTGCTCCAATGAGTTCGACGATTTGCCGCTGCTCGCCATGACCCAACTCTACCCATTCCTGATGTCGCCCGCCTTCGACCCGCGCCCGTGGGGCACGCTCGACCTTTCCGCGATCTATCCCAATCACAAATTCAACGAAAGAATCGGGGAAGCCTGGCTCACCGGCGACAACTGCGTGGTTGCAAATGGTCCGCTGGCGAAACGTTCGCTGTCAGACCTGAGCAAAGAATTCCGCTCTGAGCTCGTGGGCACCGCCGCGCGTGACCCACAGCGCTTTCCGTTGCTTCTGAAGTTTCTGTTTCCCGAGGAAAAACTCTCTGTCCAGGTGCACCCCGACGACGAAACCGCTCAGCGCTTCGGCGAGCCCTGGGGCAAAACCGAATGCTGGTACGTGGCCCATGCCAAGCCCGGATCGCAGATCGCCTTGGGCTTGAAGCCTGGCGTTACCGTGGCTCAATTCGAGCAAGCCATCCATGACAAGCGCGCGGAAGAGTTGCTCAACTGGATCAATGTTTATCAGGGCGAGATGATTTACGTGGCCGGGGGCACGGTGCATACGCTGGGACCGGGAGCCGTCATAGTGGAGACGCAGCAGCAGTCCGACACCACCTATCGTCTCTACGACTACGGACGCCCGCGCCCGCTGCATCTAGAACAAGGCCTAGGCGCGGTCAAAGAGCGTACAGCCTCCGGCAAAGTGATCCGCCCCGCGCCCGTTGCCAGCAACGGCGGCAAGAACCGTCGCTCTTCCATGATCGCCGCGCCTTACTTCGCGGTCGACCTGTTCGAATTGAAAGCGCCGGAGGATTTCTCGACCATCGCGTCCGAGAACGATGAGTTCGGGAAAGCTGATGAGTCCGGAAAAACTTCTGTGCAGATACTGGTTGCCGTTGAAGGCTGCGGCGTTGTAGAGGCGCAGGGCCGCGCCCCGGTGACGCTGGCCAAGGGCGAGGCGGTCGTGATTCCCGCAGCCCTACAAGGTTTCACGGTGCGCCCGCAGTGGGCGATCGAGTTCTTGAAAGCCTACGTACCGGGTGCGGCGGTGCCTGAGCCCGCGACACGACTGTAACAGGCTGCGGAAAACTCGGGATTCGTATCAGGGCATCGCTTGAGCGATGCCGTAGCTGTGGCCCTGTGCCCTTGTGGCGAAAACTCTTTCTACTCCGGCGCGTACCGGCGCGTAAATGATAGGCTTCTATTCCAGTGAAAACGAATCCGCACTTCTATCCCATCATCCTGGCCGGCGGCCGAGGCACGCGCTTCTGGCCGCTAAGCCGCAAGCGCCGCGCCAAACAACTGCTCGCGCTCGATGGCAAGCAGACCATGATCCAGCAGACCGTGGCGCGCCTCGCGCCCATGGCCGAGCCGAGCCGTTTCTGGATCATCACGAACGACGACCTGCGCCCCGCCATCCTGCGTCAGCTTCCAAAACTTCTTCCGAAGCAGATCATTGCCGAGCCCTCCGGACGCAACACAGCGCCCGCGATTGGTTTAGCGGCATTTCTTTTGCTTCGTCACGACCCCCATGCAGTGCTCGGCCTGTTTCCCTCCGATCACGTCATCGCCGACCCTGCTCAATATCGCGCTACTCTCAGCCGAGGAATCGAGATCGCCGCCGCGGGAGACAAGATCGTTGTGCTCGGCATCCGCCCGACTCGCCCCGAAACCGGCTACGGCTATATCGAGGCTGGTGCGCCCGATGCTGACTTGGCCCAGGCTGGTTCGCCCGATCACCAGGGTCCCCTGCGCGTGCGCCGCTTCACCGAAAAGCCGGATCTCGCCAAAGCCCGGCAGCTTCTCGAGGCGGGCAACTACTTCTGGAACAGCGGAATGTTTCTCTGGCGCGCCGACACGCTCGCCAACGCGCTGCGCGAGCATCTTCCGAACACCGCTCCGCTCCTCGAAAAGATTGCCGCCGCCTATGGCACGCGCAAGTTCGCGGACACTTTTCGCAAGCTCTACCCGAAGTGCGAAAACATCAGCATCGACTATGCCGTGCTGGAGCCGCGGTCGGCCAAGGGAGAAGCCCAGTCGCGCATCTTCTGTTTGCCCTCGGACTTCGGATGGAACGACCTCGGCTCCTGGACTGCACTGCACGAGCACCGCGTGGCGAGGTCGAAACCTGGCGACGGAAGCCTGATCTCGGCGTCGGGCAGTTTTGCCCTGAATGCGAAGAATAATTACGTTCACGCTCCTGGAAAGTTTGTCGCCCTGGTCGGCGTGAGCAACCTGGTGATTGTCGAGACCGAAGACGCGCTGCTCGTCACCACGCTCGACCAGTCACAGGATGTCGGCAAAGTGGTGAAGCATCTGGACGAGAAGAAACTGCGAAAATTGGTGTGAAAAGGCAGTCGTTGTCGTCAGTCGTCGGTCGTTAGCAACACCTTTCGGATTGTCATCCCGTGCGAAGTGAGGGATCTGCATTTGCGAACGACGAACAGCGAACGACCAACGACTGTCCTTGCCGACGACCAACGACGAACGACCAACGACGAACTATGACCCAAATCAAATTCGGTACCGACGGCTGGCGCGGCCTCATTGCCGACGACTTCACTTTCGACAACGTGCGGCGGGTCGCGGGCGCCATTGCATCTTACGTCCTCAAGCATGAAGATCCCGCTCGCGGCGTCATTATCGGCTATGACACGCGCTTCCTGTCGGACCGTGCCGCTCGTGCCGTCGCTCAAGTGATCGCCGGCGCCGGCATCCCCCTGCTGCTGGCCAACGACTACGTGCCTACGCCCGCGGTTTCCTACAACGTCAAAAAGCTGGGTGCGGCGGGCGGCGTCATGGTCACCTCGAGCCACAACCCGTGGAACTGGAATGGCGTGAAGTTCAAAGCCAAGTTTGGAGGCTCGGCCACACCCGCGATCATGAAGTCCATCGAAGACGAACTAGCAGCCGGAGCGATGCCCAGTCGCCACGCGACAAGAATCGAAGAAGTGGATATGAAGCCCCCCTACGTCGAAGCAGTTTCGCAGTTCGCCGATCTCGACCTTATCCGCCGGGCGAATTTCAAATTTGCCATCGACTCCATGTACGGCTCCGGCCGCGGAGTTCTTCCGAAAATATTTGACGCGCACGGCATCCGCTATGTCGCGATCCGTCAGGAAGTGAACCCGCTGTTCCCGGACATCAATCCCGAACCGATTCTGCCGCACGTGGCGCTGCTGCAGGAAACCGTAGTGAAAGCAAAATGCCACGCCGGTCTGGCAACTGACGGCGATGCCGACCGTATCGGTGCTGTGGCAGAAGATGGGAGCTTCGTCGATTCGCACAAGTGCTTTGCCGTTCTGCTGAACTGGTTGCTGGTATACAAGAAGTGGCCGGGCGATGTGGTGCGCGCTTTCAACACCAGCGGCATGATCGACCGCATCGCCGCCAAGTTTGGGCGCGAGCTGCGCGAGTGCTCGATCGGTTTCAAATACATTGCCGACCTCATGATGGAGCATGAAATTCTGATCGGCGGAGAAGAATCGGGCGGCATCGGATACGGCCGCTTTCTCCCGGAACGCGATGGCATTCTCAACGCCCTCCTGCTGGCGAATGTCATGGCGGAAGAACGGAAGCCGCTCGGCGAGTTGGTCGCCGACCTGCAGCGTGAATTCGGCGCGCACTACTACGGCCGGCGCGATCTGCACATTTCCGACGAAATCAAGGACAGCGCCATCCGCCGAGCCGCCGATCCGCAGACCACGAAGCTCGGCGCATATTCCATCCTGCGCAAGGAGAATCGCGACGGCGTGAAGTTCTTCCTCGACGCTCCTAAGCACGGCAACGGCGCCGACGCCTGGGTATTGTTTCGGGCCTCCGGTACCGAGAATATGCTGCGCTGCTATGTGGAAGCGGCCACACCCGAGCTGGTCGAAGAACTTCTTGAAACCGGCGAGCGATTCGTGCGGCAGGCTTGACCGCAGATCTTTTCAATCCGTCGTTCTTAATTGAAGGGTCCGAAGCTACGAGCCAAAGGCAAGAAACTGAAAGCTGAGAGCTGACAGCTGAGAGCTAACGTTTTCCGGCACTTTCGCGTTCTGCCCATCCTCCGAACACGATAGGATAGTGACAACACCTCAGCATGATCGACGCCAAGGAAACCACTCCGGTTCTCGCCGATTCTCCGGAATCGCGCCGCTACAACCGCATCAAGCGCTGGTTGGGCGTCGCCGATTTCGCGATCGGCTTGGGACTGCTCGTCGTGCTCCTGGCCACCGGCTGGACCGGGACGCTCCGCGATCTGGCGGAGCGTGGCGCTTCGCAGAATTACTCGTTCGCCGTTTTCCTTTACGTCCTGATGCTGCTGCTGATCAGCAAAGTGCTGGGAACTCCGCTCGAGTACTACGGTTTCCGGGTCGAGCACCGCTATAACCTTTCCAACCAGAGACTCCGCTCCTGGCTCTGGGACGAATGCAAGAGTCTGCTGATCGGCCTGGTCATGGCCACGATCGTGGTCGAACTGCTCTACATGCTCATGCGCCAGACCCCGCAGCACTGGTGGGTGATCGCATGGGTTGTTTTCCTCGGACTCTTTGTACTGCTCGCGCAACTCGCGCCGGTTGTGCTTTTTCCAATCTTTTACAAATTCGAGCCGCTCGACAATGAGGAACTCAAGCGCCGCCTGATCGTCCTGAGCGAACGCGCCGGCACGCGCATTCGCGGCGTCTATAAGTGGCATCTTTCCGAGAAAAGCAAAAAGGCCAACGCCGCGCTCACCGGACTCGGCGCGACCCGCCGCATTATTCTCGCCGACACTTTACTCGACAACTATTCCGACGACGAAATTGAAGCCGTGCTCGCGCACGAACTCGGGCATCACGTGCACCGCCACATTCTGAAGAGTATTTTCGTGCAGGCGGGAATCACGCTCTTCGGCTTCTGGCTGGCCAACGAAGTCCTGCGCTACGCCGTCGAGCGCCGCCACATGTTCGAGACCATGCACGATTTCGCCAATCTGCCGCTGCTGATTCTGGTCTCGACCGTGCTCTCGTTCTTGCTGATGCCCGCGCTCAACGCCTACTCCCGCTTCAACGAGCGCCAGGCCGACCGCTATTGCTTCGAGTCTATGGCCAGCGTCGAGCCCTTTATTTCGTCGATGAATAAGTTGGCCGAACAGAATCTCGCCGAAAAAACGCCCGCCCGCTGGGTCGAGTGGTTGCTCCACTCGCATCCTGCGATCGCCAAGCGAGTCGCCGCCGCCGAAGCCTGGGCGCAGTCGCAGAGAAAATTGGTAATTGAGTAATTTGGTAATTTGAAACCCGACGTGCCGCACCCGGCGTCTCGGCCTTGATCTGATTTTCAAATTACAATTACAAATTACCAAATTACAAATTCTTCGCCAGAATCTCTTCCACTCTCCGCACATCCTCTTCTGTGTCGACGCCAACGGTGTCGAATGGCGTTTCCGCCACGTAAATCGCAACCCCGTTCTCGAGAAAGCGCAACTGCTCCAGTCGCTCGCTGCGCTCCAGCAGCGACTCCGACCAGCGCACGAACTGATCCAGCGCGTCCTTGCGATAGCCATAGAACCCAAGATGTTTGTAGTATCGCGGACGCACGCCATCGCGATCATGCGGAATTGTAGCCCGCGAAAAATACAGCGCCCGCCCGGTCGCGTCCGTCACCACCTTCACCGCGCTCGGATTGTCGATGTCAACCTCCGCGGCCGGCGTCTTCAGCGTCCCCACCTCAACCGCCGCGCCCTGCATCACCGCGATCAAGCTCTCGATATGCTCGGGCCGAGTCAGCGGCTCATCGCCCTGAACATTTAAATAAACATCTGCCGAAATCGCGTTTGCGATCTCATGGACCCGCTCCGTGCCCGACCGATGCGCCGCCGAAGTCATGCGCGCCGCAAAGCCTTGCTCTTCGCAGAACCGCATGATTTCATCCGAATCCGTCGCCACGATGACCTGGTCCAGCGACGAACACCGCCGCACTCCCCGATACACCCAAGCCAGCAACGGAACGCCAGCAATCTCGCGCAGCATCTTGCGGGGAAGGCGCGTCGAAGCCAGTCGCGCCGGAATCACAGCGATGACTTTCATGCGCCCAGTTTCGCATGTGGCCATGCGGTTTGACACTCCATTCCATCGCCATCCGCTCACTGGGTACCGGGTACTGAGTACTGGGTACCGATCTTTTTCATCACATCCAACCCGTGAGCGCCATCACAGACGTCCAATCCGCCCGATGGGACAATACTCTTCTGATTGGGGCAGTCCAGGGGGTGCGCCCGTCTCCAAGACGGCCCTCGAAACTGCCCCAAAGCCATTTTCAGCGCTCTTTGACAACCTAAGTCCTTATTCCGGAATATTTTACGTATAAGTCCAGGCGAATCAATATTTTGGAGTCTGAAGAGCATGTAACTCTATGATTCCAATAAGAGGGGGGAGGGGGGGACCCACCTATATAACGGGTTATTACCTTCGGAGTAAAAAGGCTCATGCGCTGCTTCTTACGCGTGTCCGGATCTTCCCAAACTCATAGGTTCCCAACCCGCGCTGGGACGCCATTTTCAAATAGGGCAGAGAGGAGACTTCCAAATTCCAGTAGGCCTTCGCCACGTAAGCGTCGAGCGCCACCGGATCGGTTCCGGCCACCAGCGTCTTTTTGAGCAGGACATCGTCAAGATTGCCTCCCGTTGGGCCGTTCCGGATGAGCACGCGATAGCAATCGATGATGGTAAGAGTCGGACGAATGAAATCGGCGAGGTCCACCAGGCTTTCGTGGATCTTCTGGTGCAGCTGATGGCGCGGTCCACCCAGGATGCCGTACCAGTTCTTCATCCCCAGAGTCGTGCCGGTCAGGCTGTGGTGTTTGGCGATCGGGACGTTGATGATCTTGTCGGCATTCAGGAAGGGATCGAAAACCGGCCAGTCCCGCAGAACTTCACCCTGCAGGTCTACATCTTTGAATCTGGCAGGATCGGGCAGGATCACTTCGGCGCCCTCGCGCCGCGCTGCCTCGGCAATGCCCGACCTCTGAAAACACCGGCGCGGGTCGTTGCAGCTCACGTCCGTCACGATGACCCGCTTCGCCCCCGCGTTCCAGCACTGCCGGACGATCTCCGCGACTATCTTCGGATTAGTGTTGGCCGCCTGTTCAGGAGTGCGGTCCCAGCCGATGTTCGGTTTCACCAACACGATGTCGGCGCGGGAGACGAAGCGATGGATGCCGCCCAGTTCTTCGATGGCAGTCCGCACCAGTTCTTCGGGATCGTCTCCCTGGATGACCGCCATCTCGGGCAAAGCCGCGTCGGCCGCTATATTGTGACTGCGCTTCAAATTGATCGCCAGCTCTGGCTCGGGGCGCTGGCTGTGTTCGCTCAGCCAGAATCCGAGGCCTGCGGTTCCGGCAGCGACTCCTCCCAGGCGGAGCAGTTTGATTAACGCTTCACGACGGTTGAGTATGGCGCTCTCGGTCGGCGGCATATTGCTTTGACCTCTTTGCTTTTGCACGACAACTAAATTCTAATCTCGTTCTGGTGGCAGCACCTATGCAGTCCGTCACAATGCCGTGTGCGAAACAACCGACGTCTGCCGTAAGGGCGGCTCTGACGCTGATCGGATTCAGCGCCGTCATCGGCCAGATCGTTCTCATGCGGGAGCTCATCGTCGTCTTCAACGGCAACGAGATTTCGCTGGGAATTATGTTGGCCACCTGGCTCTTCTGGACCGCCGCCGGCAGTGGCCTGAGCAGCCGGTTTGCACTGGGCGGGAGCAACGCTCGCCGGGCGGTCGCCACGCTCGAATGCCTGCTCGGCGTCAGCCTGCTGCCGACGATCTGGGCATTGCGCGCCTCCAGAACTTTTTTTCAGACAGTGCCGGGCGAACTGGTTGGTCCGGTGCCGATGCTGCTTACATCCCTGGCCTGTCTGAGCCTCTTTTGCGTTGTCGCAGGGTCGCTTTTCGTGGTTGCGACCCGGATGTACGAACAGGAGTGCACCGTCTCCGCTCGCGTCGCTACCAGTTCGGCTTACTTGCTGGAGGCCGCTGGTGCCGGCTTCGGAGGGATCCTGGCCAGCATTGTGTTGGTGCGCTTTCTTGAGTCCTTCCAGATCGCGATTGTCGTCGCCCTCCTGAACCTGTGTATGGCAGCAGTTTTGTTGTTCCGAATGAGCCGCAAGCAGCTTAGGGCCGTGACGGTGGCAGCGGCGCTTTTCGCGGTCGTTCTCGTTGCAATCGCTCTCCTTATATATGTTGCACCGTCGTTGGAAAGGTCCGCGCAGGCGCGCCTGTGGCGGGGATTCCGCCTGGTGGGATCGCGCGACTCGATTTACGGCAACCTGGCGGTCATTGAAACTGGCAACGAGACCGGCAATACGGCGACCGGCAACATCCGCAGCATCTATGACAACGGCGTGATCCTGGCCAGCGCGCCGGACGAGAACGCCGCCGAAGAGGCGGTTCACTACGCGCTGCTGGAGCACCCGGCGCCGAGGCGCCTTCTAATGATCGGCGGCGGCGTGAACGGCAGCATCGCCCAGGCGCTGAAGCATCCCACCGTCGAGCGGATCGACTACGTTGAGCTGGATCCCGCGCTCATCGACATGGCGCGGCAGTTCTTTCCCGTGCAGTCCGCTCCGGTTGTCTCGGATCCTCGGGTGCACGTGCACTACGCGGATGGCCGGTACTTTCTCCGGCACTATCTCCGGCAGTATCCCAAGACGGCTGGCGACACATTCGACGTGATCATTCTTAATGTGCCCGACCCGCAGACCGCGCAGTTGAACCGGTTCTACACGGCCGAGTTCTTTCGTTCCGCTCGCGATCACCTCGCGCCCGGCGGGCTGCTCGCCTTGCAACTGCGCTCGTCGGAGGATTACATCAGCCCCGACCTGGCGGAATTCCTGCGCTGCATTCACCACACCCTGCGGGAAGTCTTCCCTTACGTTGTCGCCATCCCAGGCGAAACCATCCACTTCTTCGCCGCTACGCGACCCGATGTTCTGACGGACAATCCCCAGACGCTGATTGCAAGATTGCAGGAGCGGAATCTGAAGACACAGTATGTTCGCGAATACTTCATCCCATTCCGCATGATGCCCGATCGCATGGAGCAGGTTCGCGAGCAACTGCGGCCGCTGGTCTCGACGCCCGTCAATCGCGATTTCGAGCCGATCGCCTATTACTTCGACGTTGTGCTATGGAGCACGCAGTTCAAATGGGGCTATTCGCGCTGGTTCCGGGCCGCCGCGCACATCGCTTTCACCGGCGTCATCGATGCGGTCCTGGTTATCACATTGTTTGGGGCGGTTCTTCTGGCGTTTGTGCCCGCTCGCGAGAAACGCGCCCGTTCTGCCGCGGCATGCTGCATGGCTGCGACCGGATTCACCCTAATGGCTCTGCAGATTTTCCTGCTGCTGGCATTCCAGTCCGTCTACGGTTACGTTTACCACCAACTCACGATCCTCATCGCCATGTGCATGGCAGGCATTGCCTTCGGCAGTTGGCTGGGCATCCGCCGCATTCGTTCTAGCGATAGTCCACCCTATGGCACCATTGCAACGACCCAGTTCCTGCTCGCCCTTTCTGGTCCTGCGCTGATATTTGTGGTTAGCCTGCTGTCGAAGATTTCCGGGATGGCAACAACCTGGTTGGCTGCGCAGTTTGTCTTCCCTGCGTTGGCTGCTCTCTGCGGAATGCTGGGGGGGTATCAATTTCCGATCGCGACGGAGATCTACCTCCATGACAGTAGCGGTCGATCAAGAGTGGGCGTACTCTACGCCATCGATCTGCTGGGCGGATGCGCAGGCGCGCTCTTGTTGTGCAGTTACCTCATCCCGGTGTTCGGTTTTTGGAAAACCGCATGGCTCAGTGCGGCGGTAAACCTGGCGCCGGCTCTCCTGGCCGCGCGGCTGAGCCTGGAGGCAAAGATGTCTCGGGCATAAGCGCTTGCGGCCGGTTCTCGCCGAATACCACCGCTGTAAACATGAAGATGTCCGTGTTCTCATCCTTCCAGCAGCCGGAGCGCATACCCGCTTTGGCGCAGGTTTCTTCCAGGAACTTCTGTCGATCCCATTTTTCTTCCACCGGCACCTGCGGAAGCAAAAGGCCTTCGTACGCACCGTTCTTCATCAGCAATCCGTGCTGGCCAACCTTGATCTCTCGAACGTCCAGCACGCGCCGAAGGGGCGACAGCACGGAGACTTCATACTCGAGTTGCGGCAACTCCGAAGCTGATACCGGCTGGAATCGGGGATCGCGCAGGGCAGCCAGCGTAGCCGTGTCCCGCACGGTCATGTAGAGAGGCTTAGCCGCGGAGGTATAGCCGATGCACCCCCGCAGTTCTCCCGATTTGCGCAGGGTCACGAACGCGCCGCGCTCCTGATTCAGCACTTCGCTGGCGCTCGCGGTCGGTTCATACGCCTTTTTCTCTCGCACCGCGTACTCCACCGACTTGCGCGCCAGCGCGAGCAGTTCGTTTTTCTCTTGACCCGTCAGCAAGAATTGCGTTTCCACTGCCTTTCCGCTTTGAGTTTTCAAAAAGACGTCCGCGCTGTATCCGACTACGCGCGAGTGATCGCCTGTGATGTCGCCTGAATTGGCATACTTGAGCACCAGGGCTTGGTTCGCTCCCATGCGCTCGGCGGCAATCATCGCGGCTACGATGGGCGCGCCCCCACAGGCCTCCCAGATCCGTGCCTCGAAGTTCCGCGACATGCTGAAGTAGTCCCACGCCTGCAGTGCATTCAGCGTTTTGTGGTCGATCTTCACAGCTTCGTCGTAGGGGTGATAGTGCGACAGATCGGAACTGGCCACGATCAGCGTGTCTTTATCATTGCCCTGGATTAGTTTCGCCAGAGCCACGCCCAGCGCGCGGCTGCTTTCATAGCTCTGGTCTCCCATAACGACGGGCACGAGTTCGAAGTCGCCCAGCACCCGTTGCAACCACGGCAACTCCACCTCGACCGCATGCTCAGCGCCTTCCTTGGTGGGCGTGTGTCCCCGGCTGGAGAATTTGATGGTAGGACTCATCTGCACGAGTTGCTTTGCAAACGCCTTGTCTACCGGGACTGTCCCCAGCGGCGTCGCATAAGCGTCACCCTCATAAACGGAAGTGAAATCAAAGGCCTCGTAGTGCGACGGTGCAATCACGACCACTCGCGAAAACTTGCGCCCTTTCAGCGCCGCGTAAGTGTAAGCAGCGACGGGGCCGGAGAACTGATAACCGGCGTGCGGTGCAACCACCGCGAGGATCTGATCGTTGATCGGCGGCGGAGACGCATGCGCCAACATGTCATCAATCATCGCCGAAAGTGTTTTCGGGTCGGCCGGATAGAAACCGCCGGCGACACCGGCTTGTCGCACGTTCTCTTGTCTCGCGTTCGAAGGATCGGCAGCACGGACGTGACGCAGGTCCGCAATCGCCAGGATCGCGATGAGCAGGGCCGCCAGCCAATACATTTTGGGACGCATCATGATATTCATCTCCCTCTCCACGGGTTGCTCTGGTCCGCAGCTACTTAGTTGCTAGCCCTTTTGACTCCTTCAGCTCCACGTCACTGTGTACGGTGCCACAGATCTCTTGCGAGTTCCTGGTGGTCCATTCTCTTTCTTTACCATGCCCTTTGATTTTGAGGTCGGCACTGAACAGCGCCATGCTGTTGGGCGTCCGATGTACAGCCCAATCGAAGCTACAATCGGCCTTTACGCCCGGCGCATAGCTTCTTACAAGCCTCCCGGAGGTAAACTCCCTATCGAAAAACGTGGGACCGGTTTCGATTTCGAGGGGATCTAGGAATGTGGCGACCGTGTCTTCCTTAGCTGGTGCGTCGTTGAACTTCCACGCCCGAATATGGACAGATGAAACTTCGAATGTGGATTGACCTTTGTTTTCTACATGGACTGTGAAGTTCGCATTGCAATATTTCAGATTCGGCGATGGATTCCAATTCAGTTCCGACATGACTTGGGTGCGTGTCTCAAGAGACGGAGCCTCGGTCTGAATGAACTTGTGATAAGTCCAGTAGCCCGCGACGAGGATGGCAAATATTTGTACGACATTTTTCAGTGCTTCCGACCAACCCTTGAGCCGGTCTAGTTCGGTTTGCTGGCTTGGTGGCATATGATGTTTGTCTTCGGCATTCATAATGCGAAACCTCCTCTCGCGCTTTACGCGTGCCAAACGCCAGGGATCGGCTGTCCGCAGAATGGGCAACTGCCCTTGCGGATCAGCATCTGACTCGCCGTGAACCCTACGCGTTCCACCAACATGCGGCGGCACTTCGGGCAGTAGGTATTTTGCGCTGGATGTCCCGGCACATTGCCGATGTAGACGTAGTGCAGCCCCTCGGCGTCGGCAATCGCCTTGGCACGCTCCAGCGTGGGCACCGGCGTTATGGGCAGGTTCTTCAACAGGTATTGCGGATGAAATTGCGTGAAATGGATCGGCACATCCACGCCCAGGTTTGTTTTGATCCAGCGCGCCAGTCCGCGGAATTCGGCTTCGCTGTCGTTGAGCGTCGGCACCACCAGGTACACGATCTCGGTCCACTTATTCATCTTCCGCAAGGTGACCAGCGAGTCCAACACCGGCTTCAACTCACCCACGACCACATCCTTGTAGTACGACTCAGAGAACGCTTTCAGATCGATCTTGACCGCGTCCATCTTTCCGTACGCCTTCTTCAGCGCCTCCTCTTGCATGTAGCCATTCGACACGACCACGCTGCGGACGCCGGCTTCGTGCCCGGCATCGGCTGCATCCATGATGTACTCGCTGAAGATCACCGGCTCGCTGTAGGTGTAGGCAATGGTTGGACAGCCGCGCTGTTTGGCCAGCTCGGCAACCAATTTCGGGGGCGCGTAGTCGGCGGGAACCTGCTCCGGACGCACCTGGGAGATGTCCCAATTCTGGCAAAATTTGCAGTTGACGTTGCAGCCAGCCGTGGCCAACGAGAAAGCGGTCGTCCCCGGCAGGTAGTGGAACAGGGGCTTCTTCTCAACGGGATCAATGTGCGCGGCGCACACCCGCGAGTGCACCAGCGTGTGGTAGGTTCCTCCGCGATTCTCCCGCACGCCACAATAGCCGCGTTCCCGATCTCCCACCGTGCATTCGCGCGGACACAGCTTGCACTTGATCTTCTTGTTTGGAAGTTTCTCGTAGAACTTTGCTTCGACGGTGAACCGCGAATCATCCTGCTTCTGCGGACCAGCCCACGCGGGGATCGCGACAAGGAGCTGGCCAATTTCGCAGACGCCTAGAGCTGCTCCCGTCGTCAGGGCGCACTGCAAGAACGAACGGCGATCGAGCGGGCACGACAATGGACTTCGCTCACCGCGGACAGCGGGACTCCGGCCTTCTTGCGCATCGAGCTCACGCGACATGTTGAACCCTCAATCACGCACCGGCCTACACCTCGACAACCGCGATTCTCCTGGGATCATTCGTGCCCAGTCGATGCTCTGCATCGGCGGCGGTCGCGATGTAGTGGGGCGCTCTTTTATCGCCTTCCAGCGTCTTCAATCCCTTCTCGGCTCGCTTACGCTCGATGATTTGCCAGCCCGTGTAGTCGAGCGCGACGGGATCTTGCGAAACGATCAAGGCATTGTTCTTCCAACTGTATTCCGGCTTGTATCCGGGGCCGCCCTCGAAGCAGGCCGTGGTCGCATCGCAGATGGTCAATCGCATCTTGGTTCTGATTTCCGGCAGCATATTCAAGTCTGCGATGTACGGATTGCAGCCGTTGGGGTGGTACTTGTTCGGGTTATGAATGACGCCATACATGTTTTTCAGCGCGATGCTTACGCCGGCGCCGTCATGATCTTTCAGCACCGGAACATTGATCAGGACATTGCAGCGCTGCGTCAGAATCTTCGACAACCGGCTGCCCACACTGCCATGCGTGACCAGTTCCTGTTCGTAATCGACTCGATCGGTGCCGAAGCATTGCACACGGTTTCCGCCCGTCGACACATGGAATCCGGCGTGTTCCAATTCGTCGCTGTCGCGGTCCCAGACCACGATATCGTTCGCCTTGATTCCGGCCTCCTGCAACCGTTCGCAAATGGCTTCGACGAGATGAAGGTTGCTGGAAAATCCGCGTCCTCCAAGCGCATTCACTTTCAGTCCCACCGTCTCGCCCGGGCGGACCAGCTTCTTCCACGTCTCGATCGGATTATCGCGCTCGAAAAGAGCCTGCATGGCACGATCCAGGAGGCTCAGCATCCGGTGCGACTCCACCGTCGTGCCCACGCCGCGCAGCGTGGCATCGTGCGCGATCACAACCCTGGATTTCGCGAGCGCCGCTTCTTGTTCCTCTGCTGCGAACAGTTCCATCCTGCCGCTGGCGCCGAGAACCGCAGCGCCGGTGAGGCACTTCCTCAGAAAATCCCGCCGACTGGTGCTGAGCATTTCACTCATAAGGGTTCTCCGGTGAACCCACGGCCCGCTGCCTCAAACTACCTATACCGCAATCCGTGTGACTTTTCAGTGACGAACGGCACTTCTGGCGATCATCACCGGGCAAGCCGCAGCTCGATACCGCGCCCTAGTTGCAAAAGTGCCTGCTGTGTTTCCGCCGATTCCTCAAAGGCAACGATTCGCACCAGCCAAGCTCCCTTGCGGAAGACCAGGCTCTGGCTGTACAAGCGTGCCTCGTCTCCCAGTTGCATCGGTTTCACATCGACAGCCGGCTCCGATTCAAAAATCTTCTCGGCGCCATCCGCGTTCCCCATGGTGTAGATGTCTACTACCGCGTCGACCTTGTTCTCGAACTTGTAGTCAGCCGTAGACACTCTCTGGACCCCAGCCTTCAAGTACCGTTCCGCTTCGCCGTCGATGTACTTCCACAGGTCTGCGGCCTCGAAGGTCCGTGTATCTCCAGTCTTCGCCCAGCCCGCAACCTGATTGGACGCAGGAAATAATGATTGCTCAGTCCCCGGTTGACGTTTGCAACTGGCGTCCAGGAGCAGCGCGACACCGACCATGACCAGCAGCACTCCACGGGCTTTCACCTCGGCCTCCCCTTGCCCCGATTCAGCAGGATCTGGTTGGTCCGCGATCGGCTCTCGCCGACGCTGGTCACGTAAACTGCCGGGCGATCCTGAACCGGGCAGGCGTATTCGCACGCCCCACAGCCCACGCAGAGATGAGGATCGACAAACGGTTGTTTTACCTGCTTCAGGTGGCCCTCCGCATCCGCGACTTCGGCTGGCTGCAAATAGATGGCCTTGGGCGATGTCGGACACCACTCCTCGCAGACAATGCACGGTGTTGCCATCGCCCAAGGCAAACATCGCCCGCGATCGAAGAACGCTGTTCCAAGACTGATGGGCTTGGCGGCGCTCGTGGCCCGCGCCTCCCAGCCCTTTTCCTTCGCCGTGATCTCCCAGATTGCGCCGGTAGGACAAACCTCGGAGCACAGCACGCAACTGCTCTCGCAGTAGCCAATCCGCGGCACCATGACCGGCGTCCAGAGACCTTCCAACCCCGCTTCGGTGAACGCGGGATGCAGCGCGTTGTTGGGGCAGACCTTCATGCACTCGCCGCACCGTATGCAGCGCGACAGGAAGTACTCTTCGTCCAGCGCGCCCGGAGGACGCAGCAGCCGCTCATGGCGCTCGACTGCGAACCCGGGCGTGCTTCGCAATAGGGGAACCACGACTGCCCCCGCCGCCAATCCGGTGAACACCTTGCGTCTCTGCAGGTTCACACCGATGGACTTTTGGGCGGGGAAGAATTTGAACTGCAGGCCGTGCTCCGGACACTCATCAATACAGTTCAGACAGAGATGACACTCCGGTTGACGCCACGGAACTCCGCCGATCGGATCGTCGCCGCCCTGGCAGCGCAGCAGGCAGCGATTGCAGTCTTCGCAGCTCTCCGGGCTCTTGACCAGTCCAAGAATCGACCAGCGCGATACGATCCCGAGCAGAGCGCCCAGTGGGCAAAGTGCCCGGCAAAAGAAACGGGTCACGCGAAAATTCAGCGCCAGAAAAAAGATGAAGATGAGGCCGAGCCAAACACCTTGCCGAAAGTACGGCTGTTTGAAACCGAGCAGCAGCCCTCCGAAAATGAAATGCAACCCGCTGCCCGCCCCCTGCACTGGTGCAAATCTGCTGTGTTCCATCGCGCGCAGCACGGCGTTCAGGGCATAGTTCGTTGCGGGCAAAATGGATAGGCCGAGTGAGCGCACCAGCAACGAGAAAGGATCCAGCCATCCAACGATCCCTGTGCCCAGCACGGCGGCGATTAAGGCCGCGACTAAAAGGTAGTACTTCGTCGTCTGCCAGCGCTTGTACCGGTTCGATTCAATCAGTTGTTTTCCACGTTTGCGCTCGGATGTCAGGCTGCTGAAAAAGTGGTGGATTGAGCCCAGAGGACAAATCCATCCGCAGAAGAAGCGTCCGAGCAACATCGTCGGAATCAGAACTACCAGACTCCACAACAAGCCGTGGTACAAGGCGCGGCTGGAGAGCGCATTCGACAGCGTTACCAGCGGATCAAATTGGAAAAACAACTGCACCGGGTAGGGAAGCCTGATCTCACTCCCGCCGGCGTGCAGCGATCCGCGGAACTCGGTGCGGAGCAGAAGGAACAGGAACAGTGAGAAGAAGACAATCTGCGAAAACCAGCGCAACCTTGTCGGCTTAAGACGCACCGCGTACTCCTTGCATCTCCACGCACCGGATCGCCGCAGCGCACACTAAAACCTTGGCACTTTCTGAGTGCCCGATGCCGCACTGTCAATGTTCTGCCAAGCGACTTCCGCTTTCTGTGATCAAGATCACTTGTTTTGGCCCACACGGGCCGACCTCAATCTGTGCGTCACCCTCGTGAATGGAATCCACGACAGTCAGCCGGAATAGCAACTTAAAGTGCAACACCGACTTTTTCCGCAGGCTGCTGGATATCTTTGGTAATCTATGCAAGTCATTTGTTTTAAACGTGGCGGTGTAGCTCAGGTGGTTAGAGCGACGGTCTCATAATCCGTAGGTCGTTGGTTCGAGTCCAACCGCCGCCACCAAACTAGGGGCAGGTCTCAGCTGTCAGCTCTCAGCTCTCAGTAAAATCAAACCCACTTAGGACAGACGCCTTCCTTCGATTTCGCTCAGGGTCGGTCCGATTTGGCACCGCTTGAGGGTCCCGCTCTGTCTTAATTCTTGCTAGTTACTATAAGGGTAATAACCCACCAGTACGGTGGGTACCCCCCCTCCCCCCCAGCCCCCCGGTCTTTTGGAATCATGGGGTTAGGAGGAAATTCCCGCCAGATCTTTGAGTTTAAAGGACTTATACGTAAACTATTTCTAAATCAACGACTTAGGTTGTCAAAGAACGCTGAAAACTGGTTTGGGGCAGCTTCGAGGGCCGTCTTGGTGACGAGCACACTTCTTCACTGCCCCTATCTGACCACTATTGTCGCGCGCGGCGGGTTGGAGGTCTGTGATGGCGGTCACGGCTTGGATGTGATGTTTTTCCTTGACTGACGTTTGTCCTTGACAGGGCCTTCGCTGTTATCGAGGGGCACCCTTCAGAGTTGGGATGGACGCGAAGTCCGGGCCCCCCGCCCGCTTTTCAGCTGCATGCAGTTTTCCTCATTCTGTCGGTTCCCGCTAATACCATGAACGGTGGAGGGACGGGCGTCTCGCGAGCCTGCCCTGAGCGAAGTCGAAGGGTCCAGCCGGGCGGGGACGCCCGGCTCTCCACCAGCACGACAAGTCAGAACGAATACTTCAACGAGAACTGAATCAGCCGCGGTGTGCCAACCACCGAGGTGACCGCTGCGGAGCCACCCGACGGCCCGACCACCGCCGGCACCGGGTTGGCGAACGACGGATGATTGAATAGGTTGAAGAAGTCCGCCCGGAAGTGCAGGTTCTGCTGTTCTGTAAGCTGGAATGTTTTACCCATGGTGAGGTCCAAGTTCCTCTGATGTGGACCTATGATGCAGTTACGTGGCGTGTTCCCATAAACCGTTGCTTCTATGGTTCCGGGCGTACCAACGGGTGCCGTGGGGTCGGACGTATAGGCCGCGGGATTGACCCAGTTGCTCACACGCGAGGTGATGCTGCCCCTGCTGGGCGCGTTCGCGCAACCAAAACCCGAGGCGAACTCGGCGGTCGAGGAGGGACTGGCAAGGTTATAGGCTGCGCCTCCAGCCGGATCAAAGACCGTGAAGGGCGAGCCGGATTGCAAGGTGACCACCGGGCTGGTCTCCCATCCTGAAAGCGCGGCCTTCACAACGCCATGAGAGCTGGAGAAGAAGGGAAGTTGGTAGACGGAGCTGGCCACGAAGCGGTGGCGCCGATCGAAGTCGGAGAGACCGCGCGACGCCCGCGGATCCGTCTGATCGTTAACCCGAGTCACGAATGCCACCGACGCGGTCGAGACGTCGTCGATGGACTTGGACCAAGTGTAAGCGCTTTGGAAATAGAGACCACGGGAGAAGCGGTGCGCCACCGTGGCTTGCAGAGCGCTGTAGTGAGAGTCGGAGTTGGGAGCGAAGTCCTCAAAATCGACCGCATTGATCCCCAGATAGGGCGCGCGGGCGGGCGAATTTGAGCCCGTCGAATCGATAATTTTGCAAGTTCCTGGGCCGCCCGTGGTGCAGTCGTAGGGAAGAGTTACCGGATTCGCGGCCGTGGCTAGTGTGGCCTGGTCATCGTCATAAGTCGAGCGCAGGCGCGAACCTTTGGTGCCGACATAGCCAAGTTCCGCGAACCAGTTGCGGCCTAATTCGCGCTGAATGGTGAAGTTCCACTGCTGGGTTGTCCCCACAACCCAATGGAAGGGAACCGCGAGCTCGATCAGGCTTTGAACGGTTCCGGAGAAATTAGGGGCGCCCGTTGTGTCGCCTCCGGGAAAGCCGGTGAAGAAGGAAGGTACGGGCACAAAAGCTTGTGTTGGAGGCGCGCCGAGTGGCGGCACGGGGAAGGCGGTCGAAAAGAGGTTGGTCAGGCTGCCCGGACCGGGCAAGAAACCTACCTTGAATGGGTAAGCCGGCGGAGTAATGGCGAGATTATCGACCGCACCCAAGTCCTCGCGCACAGCGTAAATGCCATAGCCAGCGCGGATCGAAGTGGTGTGGTGACCGCCGACATCATAGGCGAAGCCGATGCGAGGCTCCCAAACCGTGGCATATTCGTTGTTGAGCCCAGCTTGATTGAGCGTCCCGGTGATGCCTGTGAGACCAAACTTGTTTACGCACTTGGGATAGACGAAAGGCTGCCCGGTCGTCGCCGCCAGCAGAGGATTCGTGTTGCCGGTATGGCAAAGAGTGTCATAAGGCGCTCCGACGAATTCGTTGCGGAAGCCGAGATTAAGGGTTAGGTCTTTGCGAACGCGATAGTCGTCTTGGGCGAACCAGGCATAGCTGGGAATGCGGTAATCGTGGTTGCCAACGCCGCCCCCACCTTCACCAAGAAACGGAAACCCGGCCATGAAGTTCTGGAGATCTGTATTGAGTGTTGGAGGTCCTACCGGTATGAAAAACACATACCCGTTATCGGCAATCGGCAAGTTGCGCCGTAGCGTAACACGGTCGATCTCTCCGCCAAAACGGAACTGGTGGCCTCCGTGAGTCCAGCTCAAAGTATCGAGCCACGTAAAGTTGTCGGAAAGCGCCGACTGCTCCTCGGTCGTGTAAGGTCCAATCTCAAAATTCAGGAAGTGCAGACGATACATGTTGGGATCCTGGTTCGCGGTCGGGTTGTTGATCCCAATGTCGGCTCCGGTGATAGGCGCTTCGTTGTGGAGCTTATCGCCGATGATGTTGATGCCGAAGCGGAATTCATTAACCAGAGTGTTGCTGAAGATGTGCGTCTCCGTGATGCTGCCGAAACGGCTGTGCAGAGGGACATCCAGTGGAAAATTCAGGTTGTTTGTCGCAGGCTGGCCGCCGGTCTGAATGCTGTAATTGTCCGCACCAAAAGGCTGGAAGGTGTCGGAATCTGACCAGAAGAAACGCACTCCGATGTGGTCCTTGCCGTTGCGAAAATCCTTGTCCCAATTGGTGGTGAACTGATCGTCCCTGAACTTCCCGGGATCGGTGACGTGGAACCCAACCAGCGTACCGCATGGTGTGGAAGGATCAACATTGGTAGGTAGTGGAAACAGGTACCCGCCGGCGAGAGCGCCAAACTGGTTGCCCGTGGCTTTCAAGAAATTGAAAGCAACGGGATCGACGCTGAAACCTTGGCTGGTCAAGCCGCAATCGTTCGCCATCGCGGTGGCACTCTCACGGTCCACCAGCGGAACGTAGGGCATGCCAGCGGAAGCAGGTATATTGACAAACGTTCCCGGTGACGCACCGCTGCGCTGGCGCGTGCCCTGGTAGTTCACGTAAAAGAAGCCGAATTGTGCCTTTGGACCGACCGGGCCTCCGAAGTCGCCGCCAAAGATGTTCTGCTTGATCACCACCTTGCCAAGAAAATAGTCTTGCGCGTCCAGAGAGGTGTTGCGTAGGTATTCCCAAAGGTCGCCGTGAAACTTTAAGGTCCCGCTCTTGAGGACGGCGTTGATGTTGCCGCCTCCGTTGCGTCCCTGGGTGGCATCGTAGAGGCTGGTGGAAACCTTGAATTCCTGGACGGAGTCGGGATTGGGCAGCGGGGTATAAGTGAGTTCGCCGAAGGCGTAGTCCGAGGCCGAGATGCCTTCGATGAGGTAGTTATTGTTATCCTCGCGGCCGCCGTTCACGTGGATATAGACCGCGCCGCGGCCAAGTTGCGAAGCATTGTTCAGATCGGAAGAAGCGCCCGCTGAGAGCGTCAGCAACTGCTGAAAGTTTCGCGTAGCCAGCGGAAGATCGGTAATCGTCTGGGCCGCCAGCGATTCCCCAGTGGTGGCATCCGTCGTATTGACTTGCTCCGCCTGGGCCTGGACTTCCACAACTTCCTTCACCACACTCGTTTTAACAACTGCGGTCATGCGCGTCGTTTCCGTGATGCGCACCACCACGCCGGGGAACTTGGTGACGGGAAAGCCCGCCGCGTTCACTTCCACCGTGTACGCGCCTACGGGCAAGAGCGTGGCTGTGAACAACCCGGACGTGTCGGTCTTCGTTTGGCGTAGGACCTCACCCGTGGCTTCGCTGGTGACGCTCACCTTGGCGTTCGCGATTACGGCTCCAGATGCGTCCTGCACCACGCCATTGATGGCGCCCGTGGCTCCGCCTTGCGCGAAGGCGAGCGAACCGAAGCACAGCGACAGCAGCAACAGCACAGCCAACTTTCCAGTCATCGACATAAAGCCCTCCCTCAATGGATGGTTTGGACTGCCTCGAAAACAGAAACTGTTTTAAAAAACGAAATTAAATACGGCAGGACGAGCACTGTCAAGAAAGATTTGTTTCTAATAAGAAGGGGCAACGCATCTAAATTTCAGGTCCGACGCATTTGAATTTCAGGACTTAAAAACTATACCTTGATCTCTGTTATGTAGTTTGGCAAACGACTTCCGACGAGGGTATCGCTCCGCGAGTTAAGAACTCGTCTCCTCGGCGCGGGGCACTTCTTGCGCCAAATGTCAGTGCCCAATGTTTCAAATACTTACGAGGGCAGTGGCTTACTGGGCCTATGAGTAACTGAAGATCAAAATGCGTTGAACTACCAAATTCCGTAGGTTTGTCGCACTCCTGAGTGCGTTGGGCAGGTACAATTTCAAGGGTTCTTGGGCAACTTTTCAGGGATGAAGCAGGTAGTTCGAAGCAACGTCGCGAAACGCAGCCAACCGTTTCGTCCGGGTGAGCTCGTCCCAACCCAGTTCTGAAGCCATCAAGTCCGCGACGGCGGGCGCCATTGCGAGGGCTGCGCGCGCATTCAAGAAGAGCGCGCGTGTGCGCCTGGCGAGCGTGTCTTCCACGGTGCGCGCCATTTCGTGACGCGCCGCCCAGATCACCTCCGCCTTCACGTAGGGCAGCGCCGCATGCAGCGGTTCGCTGAGCCCCGCGTCAGTCGCGATGAGCTTGCGAATCTCGTACGCATCCGATCCGTAGACAGCCAGCGAGCGGAATTCTTTTGCTGCTGCTTCTTTCGCGGCGTCTTCTTTCGCAGCTTCGTGGAAGCCGTGGATGTGCAGGTGGTGCGTCACGCACGGTCTGTCTGGCAACTGCGCGAGCGTTGCCGCCTGATCGACACAATCCTCGGCCATATGCCGGTACGTCGTCCATTTCCCGCCGCAGACGGTGACCAGGCCGGAGCGATCGATGTGAATGACGTGATCGCGCGACAGTGCCGCCGTGCTGACCACGCCGCTGGCGCGTACCAGCGGCCGGATGCCGGCGAATACGCTCAACACATCGTCGCGCGTGGGTGCTTTCGTCAGGTATTGCCCGGCGGTCGCGAGGATAAATTCGATTTCCTGCTCCATGGCGACGGGCTCGAGCGTGGCGGCTGCAATGGGCGTGTCGGTGGTTCCGACGAGCGTGTGACCGTGCCACGGAATCGCGAATAACACGCGGCCATCGCTGGTGTGCGGAACCATGACCGCGCTTTCCCCCTGCAGGAAGCTGGATTCGAAGACCAGATGAATGCCCTGGCTAGGCGCGATCATGGGCGTGGCGGAAGGCTCTGCTTGGATACGAAGCAGGTCGCAGAAAGCGCCGGTGGCGTTGACCACAACCTTCGCGGCCGCGCGAAATTCGTTGCCGGTTTCGACATCGCGGGCGCTGACACCATCTACAAATCCCTGAGCGTCTTTCGTCAGTCCCGTGACCTCGACATAGTTGAGCAAGGTGGCGCCCTGCTCGAAAGCGGTGACCACCATGTGGATGAGCAGCCGGGCGTCGTCGAATTGTCCGTCGTAATAAACGGCGCCGCCGCGCAGGCCTTCGGTCTTCAGTGTTGGCAGATATTCGAGCGTCTCTTCTCTGGAGAGAATGCGTGAGGTTCCAAACCCGTATTTACCAGCCAGGAGTTGATACAGCTTCAGGCCGAGACCGTAGAATGGAGCCTCCCACCAGTCGTAGTTCGGCACGACGAAAGCCAGATCGTGCACTATGTGGGGCGCGTTTTGCAGAAGCAGTCCGCGCTCCTTGAGCGCTTCCATGACGAGGCCGATGCTGCCCTGCTCCAGGTAGCGCACGCCGCCGTGTGCCAGCTTGGTGCTGCGACTGGAGGTGCCTTTGCCGAAGTCGCTCTGCTCGAAGAGCAGCACATCGTAGCCGCGCGCCGCGGCATCGATCGCAACGCCAACGCCGGTGGCACCGCCGCCCACGACAATCATGTCCCAGGCTTTGGGATGCGCTTCGATACGGCGCCACATGTCAGAGCGATTCATAGTTGCTCTCTTTGCCGTGGAGAGCCAGGGCGTCCCCGCCCGGCCCGGACGGGCGAGACGCCCGTCCCCACACGCTTCGCTCCACTTACTTAGATTCCACCCAGTCGAACGAGCGCGTCACTGCCTTTTTCCAAAAGCGATAAAGGCGCTCGCGAGATTCTTCATCCATCTTCGGCTCCCACCGCTGATCGACTGCCCAGTTGGCGACGAGTTCGTCGGTATCCTGGAAGAAGCCGACTGCCAATCCGGCGGCATAGGCAGCGCCCAGAGCAGTGGTCTCCTTCACCATCGGACGAACTACCGGCTTCCCCAGAATGTCGGACTGGAATTGCATCAGCAGATCGTTCATCACCATTCCCCCGTCGGTGCGCAGAACATCGAGCGTAATGCCGGAGTCGTTGGAACTGGAACTGGAACTGGCCATGGCATCGACCACTTCGCGCACCTGGAACGCCGTCGCCTCCAGCACGGCGCGGGCGATGTGGCCCTTGTTCACGAAGCGGGTCAAGCCGGCAATCACGCCGCGCGCGTCGTCCTTCCAATACGGCGCATACAAGCCGGAGAAGGCGGGGACAAAGTAAACGCCCCCGTTGTCATTTACAGTGCGGGCAAGCGCCTCAATGTCGGAACTCTTTTCAATGAGTCCGAGGTTATCGCGGAGCCATTGCACCAGGGCGCCGGTAATGGCGATGCTCCCTTCCAGCGCATAGCATGCCGGCTTGGTGCCGAACTTATACGCCAGCGTAGTCAGCAGGCCGAAGTTCGAGAACACTGCCCTTCCCCCGGTGTTCATCAGCATGAAGCAGCCGGTGCCGTAGGTATTCTTCGCTTCTCCCGGCTTGAAGCAGGCCTGGCCAACCAGAGCGGCTTGCTGATCGCCGAGATCGCCGGCGATGGGAACTCCCGCAACGGCCGGCAGTTTCGCAGTGCCGTACACTTCGCTGCTCGAAACAATCTTCGGCAGCATCTCAATCGGAATGCCGAAGTCTTTCAATAAGTCCCGATCCCACTGCAGCGTGTTGAGGTTCATCAGTTGTGTGCGGCTGGCATTGGTCACGTCGGTCACGTGCACGCCGCCATTCGCTCCACCGGTGAGATGCCAGATCAGAAAAGTATCGATATTGCCAAACAGCAGATCGCCGGCTTCGGCTTG
>Ga0316363_10000888_pt1 | contig 31070 bp, 29 predicted proteins | sample Sb_taG_3_FD_200459 | JGI IMG/M metagenome (GOLD analysis project Ga0316363, IMG submission 200459) | Peat soil microbial communities from Weissenstadt, Germany - Sb_50d_a_PC metaG (v2) (version 2) | ecosystem: Environmental > Terrestrial > Soil > Wetlands > Peat | place: Germany: Weissenstadt...
GACGGGACCCGCGAGCAAGCAAAACCAAAAGCAAAACCAAAAACCGCCATGAAGGAAAAGACAAAACCAAAACCTTTGCCTTGACATAACCAGCCGTCTCATAGAAGCCGCTGCCGTATGCCACCGCCAAGGAAGTGAGTTTTTCAGCAAACTACGGAACCGCGGGTGCCCCATTTCTCGCGCCCTTTGCGAGAAGTGGGGCTTTTTCTTGCCGGGCGGCGGAGCGGGGTCACGATGGGGCACGGAACGATCCTACCGTCCGCCCGTCGGAACCGTAGCCGGCTGCTTTGCGAACTCGAACGTGCAGGGCCGCCCCACAATGCCCAGTCCCGCATCCCGGGTGCCGGTGCCTTCCGTCTCTTTGAATTCGGCCTTGATGTTGTAGCTATACTCTTCACCCTTATGGGCGAAAACTCCACGGGCATATTTCCTGGAGGCAACGATTCCGTTGGCCGCCAGCTTGGCGCCGCCATCCTTCCCAATCTTGCCTTCGATCAACAGGTAGCCGGGCTCACCCGCTGCTCCGTGCTCTCCGCGAAAGTTACCGTTCTGGATGACGCTGGGAAACTGCCAGGTATAGCCCTCCGTGCTCCCTTTTGCAGGGCAAGTAAGGGTCGTAGTCCAGTTGCCGTCAAAGGGACCACCTGCACTCGATTGAGCCACCGCACCGCTGCCGCCCAAGACACTCAGCACCGCCAACACAAGACCAAATCTATGCACACGACCTCCTTGAGAGAATCGACGGAGTCCCGACCGCACAGAAAAATCTGCCTCGTTCCGGGCGAGAAAACGATAATCACTCCAAACATTTCGTTCAGTGCGCGAGGTCACACCGGCCGGCCGCTGCTTCTTGGTCTGTCATCCCTAGCGAAGCAGGACCGCGAGCCCCGGCGAGCCGTCCTGCGCAGTCGAGGGACCTCGGGTTCGGCCGCACCAGAAATACTCCCCAGTGCCCTCTCCTCGCCACCGTCGTGCCCTCTGCATCCCCAGGCACAGTTGGCACCGATGCGGGTGAGGAGCGCAGTCAGCAAAAACGCCAAGGCCGCAGGATGAAGGGATGTCCCACCCCTGCAAAAAACGCGAGGGTACGGCAGCCTCATTTGTAGTGGGTTTCAGGAAATCCCCGCGATGAAAGGGTGGGCCAGCCCCGAGTGGGTTACAGCGCAGACACGGACTTCTCGAAAGGGTGGGCTACCCGCCGAACCTTTCTGGTTAACGCCCCTGCCTAATTAGTGGTGCAATTTCCACAAGTGCACACTTTTTGCTCAGTTGACAGCAACAGACTCAGGCGTAAAATTATGACGGTGTTCAAATAATAAAGGCGACCCAAAGTAGGTCGCCCAATTTGAACCCTAAAATCCGCGTGACATAGCGGGAAGGCTTTTTGCCGAATCCAAGGGTATGTTCGTTTCGGCCTTCCTGCTTTGTCAAGCCCAAAATATGCACAACCTGTGGACAACTAGATACGTCCTCGTCGACGCATTTAGATGTCCGAAGCCGTAGGTGTAGGCAAACAAAGCTGCTAGTGACTTTGGTCCCTAAACCAAAGGCTGGGTTGAAAGGCAGGGTATCACGTGATACCATCAAAGCGTCCTGTAGCCAAGCTGCTAGAGAGACCTAGCACCAAAGAGCTCTGGAAGAAGTTGACCGAGGCTAAGAGCCTCGTTCAGAACGCCAAATGGGCGCCTGCGGAGCCTGCCAAACTGAAGGCAGATTTTGATGAATTGGAGAGTTTATTCGGCCTCGAAACAGCTTTGCTGGGAGATCAGACGGCAATTCTTATGAAGGCGCTAGAGGAAATAGAAGCGGCTAACTATGCCGGAACTCATCCTCCGATGCGCTCGTACGAAGGCGCTACACGGACGCTAGAAATGTTTGCCTTCCGTTGGAAATCAATTCACTTCAACTCCGAGATGTACTTCAAGTTTTGCCTTGGTGGGGCCGATAAAGGGAGAAGAGCCTGGGTGTTCTCTATTCATCCGCACCGAGACGATAAAGATGCCGATTAAATGCATTAATTGTGGACTCGCCGATTTGGAATCGAAACTTGTCCGGCTGGCCGGACAAGTGCGCGGGGAAGACTACACGGTGGAAATGCTGGGCCTCGAATGCCCGCAGTGCGGATATAAAACCATAGACGGACCCGCTATGCCGGAATACGGCAGGCTGCTGGCCGACAGGTACCGCACGGCCCACGGGTTGCTCACCAGCGATGACATTCGTACGCGCCGGGAACGACTCGAAATGAGCCAGCAAGCATTCGCGGACTTCCTCGGGGTCGGCGTAGCCAGCGTTAAGCGCTGGGAGATGGGCAAGATCCAGGACCCCCGGAACAATGCGCTCATTATCGACAAGACAACGAGACCGATGCTGGATCGGGTCGTGTACACGCTCAGTTGCACTGCCGCAGACGCTCCCGACTCAACGATGCAGTTTCTTCTTGGGGCCGGGGTCACAGTGATCCACACTGCAACGGTCGAGCCGAACCCGGGCCCGAATCGCATTGCGCTCATGGAGCAGTACTTCACCAACGCAACGAAGGAGCCAAACTACTTTTGCTCCGAATGCAAGCAGACCGGGTGGGCATCCGTGATACTGGATCTGCCGGACCATCAAACCGTCCCGCCACATATTGTGTGGTTTTCCGATCATCAAAAGGAGCGACGTTCCCATGTCCGACCCCATTAGGCCCGGCTCCCCTCAGCCGAATCAGTTGGAGGCGCTCGAAACTGTGCGGTCCGAAAAGTTTTTCAAAGTGTATGCGAACGCAGCTAATCTCGAAATGACGGCATGGGACTTTAAGATCATCTTTGGTGAACTCAGGAAATCGGGCGACAAGGTGGTGATTGAGCAATCTGTGGAAGTCACTATGTCCCCACAGCATACGAAAGCGTTGGCCGGAGTCCTCATTAATCACGTCAAGGAATATGAGAAACACATAGGGGAGATAAAACTCCCGCAGCCGCCAGAGGCTCAGAAGGAAGCGCAGTCGCCTGTACCGATAGCCAGCGTTGGGTTCAAGACAAACTGACGAGCGAAGCACCTCTGAGACACGGAGGCGGGTGGCCCGGCCTTTCACAGGACTGCATAGAAAACTGAGGGTGCCCCATCCTTCGCGTGCTTTTCGCGAAGGGTGGGAGTCCGAAATGCCTGCGCAAAGTTTGTTTTCCACAGACTTCCACAGACCAAATCCCCACATTGTGACGAACGACCTTTACTGAGAAAACTCACAGGTCCAAATTGGGACTATGCACGAACGCCCTCCCCATCAACTCACGGCCACCCTCACCATCCGCGGCCCAGAACCCGCAGCTAACTCCTTGTTCCGCAATATTTTGCCTCTAACTCCCTGCGGCTCAAGATTTTGCCGACATGGCGCCCGATCTCACACTCGCAACTCTTTTAAAAGCAATACCTTAGGCGCCTTCGCCAAAAAAGTTGTGGTCATACCAGTAACGATTTGACTCAGGATAGCGCCTTACCTAGACTGCCAGAGTACGCGTACCGCGAGGTCCCACACATGGGCTGGCTGCAGAACAAGTTCGAAAAGAATTTCATGATCAGCACGGTTGATTACGTCTTCAACTGGGCGCGAAAGTCGGCGGTCTGGCCGATGACGTTCGGCCTCGCCTGTTGCGCGATCGAGATGATCGCCTCCTCCACCTCGCGCTTCGATATCGCGCGCTTCGGCTCGGAAGTGTTCCGTCCCAGCCCGCGCCAGAGCGACCTGATGATCGTCGCCGGCACCGTCACGCTCAAGATGGCGCCGGTGGTCAAGCGCATCTACGATCAGATGCCCGACCCAAAGTGGGTGATCTCGATGGGTGCCTGCTCGTCGGTCGGCGGCCCGTTCAACACGTATGCGGTGTTGCAGGGCGTCGACAAGATCGTCCCGGTCGACGTTTACGTCACCGGATGCCCGCCGCGCCCCGAGAACCTTTTCTACGCGCTCCTCAAACTGCAAGACAAGATCGACACCATGACGCTGGCCAAGAAGCCCACCGAAGTCCGCCTCGATCCCAACATGGTCGAGAACTTCAAGCGCCAGGTCATGATCGCGCAGACGCTGCAACCGAAATAGCTGTCAGCCGTCAGCTATCAGCCGTCAGCAAAACAGTTTCATGCAGAGATAGCCCATGTGGGGACAGCCGCCCTCGGCTGTCCGGCCGAGCAAAGCTCGGCAGCACCTTCCACGAAGACGAAATCGATGCCCGACTTCATCAAGCTCACCACGCAAGCCGAACTCCCCGCCGCCGACGAAGCCAAAGAGTTCCCCTGCGGCGACAAGACCATCTGCGTCGCCAATGTAAACGGCGCCTACAGCGCCATGGACAACGTCTGCCTGCACCGCGGCGGCCCCTTAGGTCAAGGAGTGATCGCGGGCGGCAAGGTGATCTGTCCGTGGCACGGTTGGACCTGGGACCCGAAGACCGGCGAAGCCGCACACAACGCGAATGCCAAGGTCGCGGTCTATCCGTTGAAATTTGAGAACGGCGACGTGATGATCGAAGTCTAGTCGGGCTATCCCAGCAACTTCAGGAACTTCCCCGGCTGATTGTCGAAGCCCGGAAACACTTCCGCCAGATTCTTGTTCCCCAGGTGCCGCGCGACGGCTTCGCCAATGACCTGGCGGAAGTCCGTGGTCAGCGCCAGGTCGCGGCCTTCGTAGAGTTGCGACTGATCGAGGCCGGGCCAGCGGCCGTATACTTTGCCGCCTCTCACCAGGCCGCCGAGAACGAACATTACATTCGCGTGGCCGTGATCGGTGCCGCGGTTGCCGTTTTCGCGCGCGGTGCGGCCGAACTCCGACATCGTAACGACAACTGTGTCTTCTCCCAGATCGCCGAGATCGGTCCAGAAGGCGGCGAGCGATTGCGAGAAGTCGCTCAGCACGTTCGCCAGCTGGCCTTCGGTTGATCCCTCGTTGACGTGGTGATCCCATCCGCCGATGTCGGCGAACGCCACCTGCACACCGAGATTCGCTTTGATCAGTTGCGCGAGCTGACGCAGGCTGTCGCCGAAGCGTCCTTTCGGATAATTCGCGCCCGCGGCGGGCGTGTACTTTCCGGGATCGGCCGCCTTCAACATCTTCACCGCGTCGAACGTTTCTTCGCCGGTGCCGTGCAGCACGCTGTCGGACGAGTGGTCGTACATGGCCTCGAACGCGTTGGCCGCGGGCGACGCTTTTGGATTCTTCCCGCCAACCGAGAAGTCGTTGATGTTATTCATTGCAACGGCGGGCTCGGAACCACTCAGGATGCGAGGTAGAGAGGGGCCAAGAGCGATCGCGCGAAACGCTGATGCCTTCTGCGCCGCTGGCGGCAGGTTGTGCAGCGAGCGGTTGAGCCATCCGTCTTCGGTGGCTTTCACGCTTGGAGTTCCGGTCTCCATGAAATCCTGGGCGTCGAAGTGCGAGCGCGTGGTGTCAGGCGATCCGGCGGCATGAACGATCGCCAAGTGTCGCTGCTGCCAAAGCGGCTGAAACGCCGCGAGTGACGGATGCAGACCGAACCGGCCGTCAAGATCGAGCACCGCCTTGCGCGGAATGTTGATGCTGGGGCGCATCGCGTAGTACTGCGGTTCGGCGTGAGGGACAACGATGTTCAGGCCATCCGCCGCGCCGCGCTGAAAGATGACGACCAGCCGCTTGTTGCGCATGCCACCTTCGACCGCGCCAAAAGCGGCGCGCGTGAGAAAGCTCGGCACCGCCGCCGTGCCGACGACGGCGAGTGTGGTGTTGCGAAGGAAGATGCGACGGGTGATGGACATAGGAACAGCTCCTAGCTCTTGGCTTTTGGCTTTTGGCTCTTGGCATTTGGCCGTTGGCTCTTAGCATCGATAATGGCGATGAGATTCAAGCCAAAAGCCAAGAGCCAACGGCCAAAAGCTATCTCCTTTGAAAGTCCGGCGACCCTAGCAACAGGCCTGCGATCGTACTTGCGTCCGGCGGACGCACAACGTCTCCCGGCTTGCGCTGCGGACCCTTTTTCCCCGACTGATCCTTATCCGGCTGATCCGGTACGGTGGTCTTTGCCGACGCTTCAATCTGCGTCATGATCGAATCGTGAGTCTGCTTCGAGACGTCCGCTACCAGCAGCTTTCCTTCCAGGACTGAAAGCGCGAGGGTTGCATCCGCGGGTGGTGGAGGCCCTCCTGCCAACTGCGTCACGTCCACCTTCACGCCTCGCACTTTGCCACTGGTCAGCGCCAGCGCGAAATTCATGCGGTTCAGCAGTGCCGACGAACTCACCCACGTCTCGGCCTTCATCGAGTAGCCAGTGGGCGGCTGCGCTCCGTAGAGAGGCATGCCCATGTCGCCGAGCTTGCGCGCGAGCGGCATGGCATCGTCAACATCGGCGCCCGTGGCACGCACCGAGGAGACCACAAACTCGAGCGGCGTTTTCATCTTCGCCCGATACGTGCCGTCAGCCCAGAACTCAGGCGAATGGAACAGGGTAATCAAAACCTCGCGGATATCGCCTTTCTTTTTCTCAAACGTTTTCGCCATGCGATCAACCAGTTCGGGCGGTGGATCATCCGACACGAAACGCTGTGCCAGTTTCAACGAAATGAAGTGCGCGGTTTGGGAGCTCGTCGCCAAGCGATGCAACACTTCCCTGCCCTCGTCTTCGCCTTTGGGCTTAATGCGATGTCCGAGAACGAACTTGGGCCCAGGTTCATGCATGCGCGGATCGTACTTGAATCCTCCACCTTCGAAGGGCTTGTCGATGGTCCACCCGGTGAATACCTTCGCGACCTCGGTGACATCGCGTTGCGAGTAACCGCCGTTCACGCTGAGCGTGTGCAGTTCCAGCAGCTCGCGTCCGTAGTTCTCGTTCAAGCCGCTGTTCGCCCGGCGCTTCTCGTTCGCGTTTGGATTCCTGCCGGGATAGCGCGGACGGTAAGGCCCATACGGACCAGCGGGGTGCGCCGGAATGCCCAGTGCCTGCATGGACCTCGGCCCCACACTCAACCAGTTATCCAGATAGAACAACATCGCCGGACTCTTGGCGGTGGCCACGAGCAGATCTTCAAACTTGCCCAGCGCGCGTGGACGGATCACCTCCTGCTCGTAGTTAGTGAGCAGCACGCGGTCGGCTCCTTTGTTGACGAAAACGTTGAAGTGGTTGAACCAGAAATCGGTCATCACTTCTTCCAGCTGGCGATCGCTGTAGATGGCGCGCAGCAGCTTGGCCTGAACCAACTCGTCCGACACTACGGCTTGCGGGTTGTTCATCGCCAGCAGCGTTTCCCTTTGCTTGGGATCGAGACCGGCGAGGAAATCCTGCCCCTTGCCTCCGCGTTGAGCGTCCGCGAACGCGACCTGCTGGTCGGCGGACATGGTCATGACTGTCTTGTAGCGCTGGGCGGGCGGAAGATCGACGAGTCCCTGAACCTTCAAGTCCGCGTACAGACGATCTTCGCGGCGGCGCGCTTCGAGATCATCCGTCGGCGTAGTCTTCGTTTCCGCGGGCGGAGCCAGGGACGCGTCGTTGGCCGGTGCGCCGTTCGACGGCGGCCCACTGCTGGAAGAGTTCATTGCGTTCATGCCGTTGGCGTCAGCGAGATTGTTGGGCGCATTTCCGGACGCGTCTCCGCTGGCGGCTGCGGCCGCCGCGAGTTCTTCGGCCGTCTTCGCGGTGTCCGACGCAGCCGGTTGAGTCGAAGCGGGAACAGGTGCCGTAGCTGGAACAAGGTTGACAGCCGCTTTCTTTTCTTCCTGCTTCTCCCCCATGCGCGCGATCTGCACTTGAAACACCGCGCGCCGTGCGGGATCGGTGGGCATGGGCTTCTTGCCTTCCATGACCTGCTTGATCATCTGGTTGTCGGGGAATTCTTCAACGATCTCTCGCGAACTCATGCGCAGCGTTCGGAAGGGAGCCAGGCGAGATTCCACGGCGCTATCAGGAATTCTTTCCGGGTGCAGCTGCGAATCGATCCAGGCATCGACACCCATCGCCATCACTTGCTGGACGTCACCCGGTCGCGGGCCGAACGTAAGCCGATTGAGCGCGTGCACGGCTCGCTTCTGTTCGGCCGCGCCGGATGCGGCCACCTTGTCTTTCTTCTTGGCAAGGAGTCGCGGCACGGCGCAGGCGAGGCTCACACACAGCAGAAACATGGCGAACCTGCGGAGGGTGGATTTCATGCGCAACCGACTCTCCTAGAGTATGAACCCTAATGGCGGAAAAAGTTGCTGCGGCGGCCGATTCTTAAGAACTCGGAAGTGACTGTGGAACCGGGACTTCGGCGCCACGACTATTCGCCGCCGCCTTCCGGCGCTGGACGGGCATTCCCGCGGATTGCCAGGGAATCGGGGAAGAAATCCCTCTTTTTCAGCATGCGAAGGATCCAGTAGCCAGCCGCGGCGGCGGCCAAGTGTTTCAGCGTGTGTCCGCTAACCAAGTGGCCCAGCGCGAAAACGCGGCGATCGGCTTCTTCCAGGATCTTGGCGAGTGCGTAGAAGCCGACCACGACCGCAAAGTCGGAACCTCGGGTGTACCTGGGCGGAAGAAGCAGCGCGAGCAGCAGAACAAGAATGGCATACACCTGCACGACAGCATAGAAACGCAAGTCGCCATGACCGTGCGCCTCGCCGGAGCGCCACACGAGCACGGACGCAATTCCGACGACTTGCAATACCGGGAAAAGCGCGAGGCCTGCGCGTGGACTGAGGCGCTCCGTGAAGACCGCCGCCACCAGCGCCATAAAGACGATCATGATCGGGACGCGATCCCAAACCAGCCTGGCGTTGTCGGGCGCGAGATGGTAGTAGGCCGAACCGAAGGCGGTGAGAATGAGTCCGGCAAACATCACCGTATATGGAAAGCGACCGCCGGGATCACGGAATTTTCTCGCGCCGTTTCCGAACAAGAAGATCAATCCGGCAACGCCCACGATCGCAAACGGAAGATTGGAAGCCACGTCGCCGAAGTTCGGGATTCCGAGCCATCCACGCTGGTCGGCAAAGTTGTGGTAAGCGAGAGGCTGCGGGATTGGCGGCAGGAAAAGCGCGACGATACCGATGACAAGCGCAACCGCGAGGAGCAGTACTGGCGCTTTGGAGCGGGAGATCAAGGCGGCACTTCGAGTGCTAGGAACTGCTCTCCTTCGTCAGATAAACTTTGCCGCGCGACACTTTGTGCTGCAGCGTGGCTGCGAGGTGGTCGATGTCGGAGGCTGCGATGTTCACCGACATGCCGTCGAGCAGAGGAGTCCGGCTGCTGCCCACCGCGTCGCGGCGCACCTGAATCAGCAAGGCCTGCACCACGTTCGGATCGAACTTATCGGGGGTCATTCGCACCAGGTCGCTCAGAGCGCTACCGACCGAGAGCGGCGCGCGATATGGACGAATGCTGGTCATGGCATCGAAGGAATCGGCTATACCGACGATGCGTACCGCCATAGGCAAGTCGTCCTGCACAAGCTTGTCGGGATAGCCGGAGCCATCACTCCGCTCGTGGTGCCAGCGCACTGCTTCAGGAATCTTGGGCCAGGGGAACTGCACGGCGCTGACAATCTGGTGGCCAACGGTGGTGTGGTCCGCCATCTCGCGAAATTCCTCAGGATCGAGCGCACTGGTCTTGCCGAACAAGCGGCGGTCGACGGCAACTTTTCCAATGTCGTGCAAATATCCAGCGCTGCGCAGTGCCGCGACTTCGCTGGGCTCCATGCCCATGGCTTCGCCGATAGCCGCTGCGTATCGTCCAACGCGCAGAGAGTGACCATGAATGTTCACATGCTTCACATCGATGGCCGTGGCAAACGCTTCGAGCGCGTTGTCGTAGAAACCGTGCAGCGACGCCATGAGCCGCAGATTTTCAGAAACGCGCTGCGTGATGGTCTGCGTCAGCGCATGATTTTGCACGGCTAGGGCAATGTAGCTGCAGAGCAATTCCATGGCGTCGAGTTCGCTGTCTTCATAAAGCGCGTCGCCGGGACGGCGACCGAGCGCGACCACTCCGGCCAGACGTCCTGCGGCTTTCAGCGGGGCAAGGCACTTGAACAGTTCCGGCGCGACGTTGCCGTTGGAACTCAGGAACACCGAATACGTCGAAGAGTTCAGCACAATGGGACCGCGCGCCGCGGTGAGCGCATGCACGTGTTTGGGGAGGAGAGGAATGAACGCGGGATCGGGCATCAGGGCGAATCCCTGAGCCGAGGCGGAAGTCAGCATGGCAGGCTTGTCGTTGAACAGCAGGAGCGCGCCTTCGCGTGCGCCGGCCGCTTCCATGATGGCAGACAGCATCAGCCGGGCAGTCTCCGAGAACTCGCGCTCCGCCGTTAGCGCGGGCCCGAGTTCCGAGAGCGCCTCAACTGTGTGCAACAGCCGCCGTAAATTGTTAGTCTGAATCGCCACAGACGAAGTGGGAGCCAGATCGCTGAGCAAGATGAGCGTACCACGTGGGAAATGAGCGGTGTGAGATCGCTTGTTGGTTACCTTGATGCGGTGACGAAAATGAAAACATGATGACGGAGGTGATTCCGCCACCGTCGAGCTATGGACGCTGACAGGAACAAAACGGTGCTGGTCACAGGCGGCCGCGGATTCATTGGGCGGGCGCTGGGAAAACTTTTACAGCGTACAGGCTACGGTGTGATCTCAGTGGATGCGTCGCCACCTGTGAGTAAAGAACATGACTCGAAGTCAGTTCGAGAGACCTTGTGTGACATCACCAACGTAGACCAACTGCAGCGTGTATTTGAGGCGGAGTCGATCGGCGGAATCGTCCATCTGGCGGCGATTCTGCCGACTGCGGCGCAGCGTGAACCACTGCGGGCGACGCACGTGAATGTTGAGGGCAGCCTCAATCTGCTGGAAATGGCGCGATGGTTTGGCGTGCACCGTTTCGTGTTTGGAAGTTCGTTGAGCGTGTATGGGACTTGCCCTGCGGATCAGACCGTGTCCGAGGCAGACCGGGCGGCACCGGAAGATATGTACGGGGCGGCAAAACTTTATGTCGAACAACTCGGAGAAAGTTATCGCGATTGTCATGGTCTGGAATTCGTCAGTCTGCGGATCGGACGCGTCGTTGGGCCTGGGGCGCAATCGGCGACCTCGGCGTGGAGGAGTCAGATCTTTGAATTTCTCGGCGCGGGTCATCTTCGAGCGAATCTTCCGGCAGAGATCGCATTGCCGTATGTGGGGTCGGAGAGACTCCTGCTGGTTCACGTCGATGATGTGGCGAGAATGCTGGTGACGCTGCTCCAAGCCTCTCACCCAGCGTTTGCGGCCTATAACGCGCCTTGCGAGTCGGTGGTGGTGGCCGAGTTGAAGCGCGAGGTGGAAGGTTTGAATTCAAACATCCGTGTCAAGTTGGGCGAGGGATACGCGGTGGGCAATCCGCGATTGCTGGACGCGAGCCGGTTTCAGACGGAATTTGATTTCAAGACGGTGCCGATCTTCGAGCAGTTGAAGACAGCCGAGAGTACCCCATCACCTGAGCCAAAGTGAAGGACCTCCGCATTCTGCCGACGCCATCGGTACTGCCGACGACTCCACAGGTCCTTCGCTTTCGCTCAGGATGACACTTCACAATTGTGCCGAGTCTCCGTGCGGACTAGAAATGCTCGCGCAGTTCCGCGAACCGGCCAACGATCAGCAACTTTTGTTGCGGAGGAGCGGCGTTGATTTCCTCGTGCTCCAATATCCACGTGTCGCCGTGAGGTACGAAGACGGCGTGCAGACCGGCGGCCATCGCAGGATTGATGTCCGACTTCGGGCTGTTGCCGACCATCCACGTGGCGTCGAGCGCGAGTTCGTATTTTTCCACGACGCGCGCGTAGGCCGGCGGATCTTTCTCTGCCACAATTTCGACCGCTGCGAAATATTCCTTCAATCCTGAGCGTTCGACTTTTCCCGTTTGCTCCGCGATGGCGCCCTTTGTCATGAGGATCACGTGATGGCGCTCGGACAAATACTGCAGAGTCTCCGGCACCTGGGGCAGGAGTTCGACGGGATGATCGGCGATGGTATGCGCGAAGCTGTTGATCTGGGCGTGCAACTCAGGCGTGACCGGTTCGACGCTCAGCCGCTCAAACGTGTCGACCAGGGCATGAGCGAAGCTGTGCAGTCCGTAGCCGTGCTTCACGATGCATTCGCGCTCCACGTCGTTGAGCACTTCGCGGACCTGCTCAGGCGAGAACTCATGGTGATTCAGAAACGAGATGAAACTGGCGATGGCGCGCTCGAAGTAGATGTTGTTCTCCCAGAGCGTGTCGTCGGCGTCGATGAGGAGGGTTTGGGGGGCGGCACTGGGCATCGTAACGATTCGTTCTGTGAGTTTTGAGCCACGAGCTATGAGCTGTGAGTAAGACGCGCGGCTTCCTTTGAATCTTAACGTACGATCCAAAAGTCACGCCGAATGGCTGATGGGAACGTTCGGAACTCGCAGCTCAAAACTCGTGGCTCGCAGCTCGACGCTACACCCAATCCACTCGTGCTTCCGGACCGATGATTCCTGCCTTATGCCCCATGTCGAGCAGGCGGCGGACGGCTTCGCGGCCGTCGGGACCGTAGTCGAGGGTGCGCTCGTTCACGTACATCCCGATGAATTTGTCGGCCGATTGCGTGTCGAGGTCGCGGGCGAACTGCATGGCGTAAGACAACGCCTCTTCGCGGTGATCAAGTCCGTACTGGATGCTCTCGCGTAGTGTCGTCGAAACTACGGGCATGAGTTCCGGGCCGAGAGCGCGGCGAATCGCGTTGCCTCCGAGTGGGAGCGGAAGACCGGTCACCTTCTGCCACCACCGGCCGAGATCCACGATGCGGTGCAGGCCCGACTTGTCGTAAGTCAACTGGCCTTCGTGAATAATGAGCCCGGCTTCGAACTTGCCTTCGAGCACTTGCGGGATAATCTGGTCGAACGGCACGATCTCGGTTTCGACTCCAGGAGCAAACAGTTGCAGCGCCAGATACGCGGTGGTGAGCGTGCCCGGAACCGCAATTCGCTTCGTCTTGACTTCGCTCGGCGTGAACGGCCGTGGCGAGACGATCATGGGGCCGTAGCCCTCGCCCACGCTGCCGCCGCAAGCCATCAGCGCGTATTTATCCTGAACGTAGGGATAGGCGTGGAAGGAAATCGCGCTCACGTCGTAGACGCCTTCGCGCGCCTTCTGATTGAGAGTCTCGATGTCGCACAGGGTATGGCTGAAACGCAGCCCTGGAGTGCGAACCTTGTTCGTGGCCAAGCCGTAAAACATGAAGGCGTCATCAGAATCCGGGCTGTGCGCCACGGTAATCTCACGCACCTGACCGGAGGCATTGCCGCCCGGTGCTTTTGCGGTTTCGGACACTGCTGTCATCCTCTGAACTCCAAGAAAACTACTGCTTAACTGCGCTACGCCGCCAGCGTGTGGCGATGGCGGCGGCAAACATCACCTTCATGACTTCTGCGGCGACAAACCAATACAAGCCGAGATAGGCCGCCTTCGCCAGCGAATGCGTGAACACGTAAAGCCAGCTCAGGCCTCCGGCGAAAAGCAAAATCTCAGCCAAAAGACCGGCGATCGCCGCGCGCGCGAAGCTTCTCGCTCCACGCTCGAAAATGTAGCCCGCCAGAAAGGCCACGAACGGGTACACAATCAGAAATCCGCCCGTAGCCCCGTGGAACTGCGCGATTCCGCCCGGACCCGTGGGATTGAACACCGGCAGCCCCACGGCGCCCTCGAGCAAATACAACGCCAGGGCAGCGAATCCGCGCCGGCTGCCGAGCAACAAGCCCACCAGCAACACACCGAGGTTCTGCACTGTCAGCGGGACCGGAGTGAGCGGCATCAACGGAATGGTGATGTGCGCGCACAACGCCACGAACACGCTGGCACCGACCACAACTGCAACTTGCCGTGAAGCCTCAACTGCCCGTTCCTGGGGAGTTCCTAAAGCTTGAATCGCCGACTTTGCCATGGCTGCTTCTCCGAATCCCGTAGACGAAAGTTCAATGTTCGATAGTGCCCGCGTGGCGCTCGCGTTCCACCTCAGTCAGAGTCCCGTCGTGCGAGGGGTGGGCTTTCCGTAAGTGCCGCCGTAAGCGCATGTACAAAGCGATCGCAACGCACACTACAGCCAGCGTACTAACGCCAAGAATCAGGAACCACCAAATCATCCGCACAGCCGATTAGGATAACAGATGCGGTGGCGAACAAAACGCGATTCCCGCTTGTCAGCTGAACGGAACGAATGGAGGATCTACGTTTGTGCTAGCCACCTAGCTCGGGTTGCGCTCCGCCCGCTTCTGCCGCAGTGCTTCCACGCGCTTAATCATGAATTGCAGGCGGTTCCTGCCCCATTTCGTGTGCGTGACTACCTTCTCGAGGTTGAGGAACGCCTCGGGATCGTTCAGTTTCTCGCGCAATTCTTTCACGAACGGATGAATCTTGGCGTAAATCAAGAAGAGCTCGCCGCTGAACCCGGGCTGCAGAAACAGGTCTTCGTTCAATACGCCCTCCAGAACGAATGAGGCAACGATGCCCCAGTATCCTCCCACCTGGCGCAACCAGGCGTTCTCCTGCGTACCCATAGCCCACGCGACCTTCAGGAAGTCGTCAGCGCTCTGCGGGAAGAACTCGCCGACCCACCAGTTGCGGGCCTTGCGCATCTCCGCTTCGCGGCGGAGATCGTAGAGTTGCAGAATCAATTGAGCATCGGCTGTGGTCGGTTTCTTGGGCATGGGTATTCCTCCTGTGACGTAAGAAAAACAAATCTGAGCCCTGGATTACTTGATCCCTGATTTACGCCGTGGTGGTCGCCGCGGCTTCCGGCGGTGGCGGCGGCGCTGGCCGTTCGTAGTCGCACTCCTTGTTCGGGCACGCAATCACCGGCCCGGCCTTCAGGTTCTTCTCGACCAGATATTCGCTGCCGCAACTCGGGCACTTCTCGGCAATCGGCTTATGCGCCGAAGTGAATTTGCATTTCGGATAATTGCCGCAACCGTAGAACGTGTTGCCCTTGCGCGCGCGCTTTTCGACCAGATCGCCGTCTTTGCAGTCCGGGCACTTCACGCCAATGAAATTCTGCTTCACGTACTTGCACTCGGGATACCCGCTGCAGGCGGTGAACTCACCGAACCGGCCGTGGCGAATCATCATGTTGCGCCCACACTTCGGGCAGAGTTCGTCGAGCGGAATATCCGGAACTTTCTTCCCCTGGTCGAGACGCCGCGTGGTCTTGCAGTCGGGATATCCCGTGCACGCCATGAACTGGCCGAAGCGCCCGCGTTTGAGCACCATCACGCGCCCGCAGTTTTCACAGTATTCCTCCTGCGTGGTCTCCTGCACGTCGGCAGAGTCGAGATCGGGCAGGTTGATCGGATTCTCTTTCGTGAACTTGCAGGTCTTGGGATCGTCCTTGTCGTAGGTACTGCAGGCATAGAAGGACCCGTGCTTCCCCCACTTGATCACCAGCGGTGCGCCACAGAGTTCGCACTTCTCGTCTGTGGGCTTTTCCATCCGCTTGATGTTCTCCATATGCTTTTCGGCATATTTGAGGTCCTTCTGGAATTTCTTGTAGAAGTCGCCAAGAGCGTCCTGCCACTTTTCCTTGCCTTCTTCGATCTCGTCGAGTTCTTCTTCCAGACGCGCGGTGTACTGCAAATCGAAAATGTCGCGGAAGTTTTCGACCAGCAGGTCGGTAACGACCAAACCGATCTCAGTGGGCGTGAACTTGCCACCGATCTTCTGCACGTACTGCCGCTCTTGAATCGTGGTGAGAATCGCGGCATAGGTCGACGGCCGGCCGATGCCACGTTCTTCCAGTTCTTTGACCAGCGAAGCTTCATTGAAGCGTGGGGGCGGCTCGGTGAAGTGCTGCTCCGGCTTCAGTTCCTTGAGCGAGAGCTTCTCTCCCGCTTCCAGCGCGGGCAGCTTGTGCTTCAGTTCCTCGTCTTCTTCGTCCTTGCCTTCCTTCGACTCTTCGTAGACTCGGAGGAATCCGTCGAACTTGAGCACCGATCCGGTCACGCGGAACCAGAAAACGTCACGGCCATTTTTCGCGTCAATGTCGACCGTGGTCTGATCGAAGACCGCCGGCGTGATCTGCGACGCCACAAAACGCTGCCAGATCAACTTGTAAACCTTGAACTCATCTTCTTTTAGATACTGCTTGATCTGATCGGGATGACGTGCCGCCGAACTGGGACGAATCGCCTCGTGCGCCCCCTGCGCTTCCTTCTTCTCTTTATATGTATTGGGCTGCTCGGGCAGGTACTGCGGACCATATTCCTTGCCCACGTATTCGCGAACTTCCTGGATCGCCTCCGGCGCCACGCGGGTCGAATCCGTACGCATATACGTGATGAGGCCGACCGATCCCTCTTCCCCCAGTTCCACGCCTTCATACAACCGCTGCGCGATCATCATGGTGCGCTTCACGCTGAAACGCAGCTTGCGGGATGAATCCTGTTGCAGCTTGCTGGTGGTAAAGGGAGGCGCAGCATTGCGGCGGCGCTCTTTCTTGTCGACCGACCGCACCACCCAGTCGGCCTTTTCGAGAGCGGCACGGATCTTCTCAGCATCCTCGCCGTTGGTGACTTCAATCTTCTCTTCGCCCTTGCCCAGGAACCGTGCGTCGAACGCCGGAGGCTTGCTGGCAGCGAGGTGCGCGTCGATCGTCCAATATTCTTTCTTTTCGAACGCCTTGATTTCGCGTTCGCGTTCGACAATCAGCCGGAGGGCGACGGTTTGCACGCGCCCCGCCGAAAGACCGCGGCGGACTTTATCCCACAGCAGCGGAGAAACCTGATATCCCACGAGCCGGTCGAGCACACGGCGAGCCTGCTGCGCGTCGACCAGATTCTGATCGATCGCCCGCGGATGTTCAAAAGCGGCCTGCACCGCGCGCTTGGTGATTTCGTTGAAGGTAACGCGCTGAATCCGCGGAGGAGGTTCGGGTTCGCCTTTTTTTGCCTTCGCCTTCTTCTTGGCTTTCTTCCCTTTTCCGTTTTCGTCAAGTTCTCCCGCCAGATGGGCGGCAATGGCCTCGCCCTCGCGATCCGGGTCAGGCGCCAGAAAGATGAAATCCGCCGAGGCCGCCAGCTTTTTCAGCCTGGCCACAACCTTCTCTTTGCCGGGAATAACAACGTAATCCGTCTCGAAACCGTTCGTGGTGTCCACGCCGAGAATGCTCTTGGGCAGATCCTTCACATGGCCCAGCGAAGCCTCGACCGTGAAGCCTTTGCCCAGATATTTCTGGATGGTCTTCGCCTTGGCCGGCGATTCGACAATGACTAAACCTTTTGACAATGTATCCTCAACTTTTCCTGGAGTCCGTTTCCGAAGCTAGCACGAATAGGCGGAAAGCAACAAGTTACCGGGGAAGCTGCGAGCTTTGAGCTACGAGCCTCGAGTGCGCGACTATGCACTTTTGGGGGACCGAACGCTTTGCATCAGACCGGTCAGCATGCGCTGCAGTTCATCGGCTTGTCGAGTCAGTTTCTGGAAGTCTCCCTCCTCCAAGAGATGGAGGTCCCGTGCCAGCAGAACGTGATATTCCATCTCACTAGCGGACCCGCGAGCGATCTGGAGAAAACGGCACATCTCTCCATCGGAGCGGCGGCCACATCCTTCCGCGATATTCGCTCCAATCGAAGCAGCCGATCGACGAAGTTGACTTGTCAAACCGTACATCTCTTCTTTCGGAAATGCGGCGGTCGCACGATATACACTTAGCGTCATTTCATGCGCCTTTTGCCACACCTTCAACCGCTTGAAATCCATCTGCGTACCTCCTCGATCCGTACGTCTCGTAGCTCATGACTCATAGCTCGCAGCTAAAAGCTTTTCACAAAATTCTTCCCCGGCATTTGCCGGACTTTGCCGGTCAGTTCCAGTTCGAACAGCGCGGCAAAAATTTCGGAAGACGACAGCTCGTTCTCCAGGCGCTCGACAATTTCGTCGATGTGCGTGGCTTCGTCGGCTTTCAGCAGGCTCAGGATTCGCTTTTCGTGAGGAGGGAGCCCTTCGTCCGGGAATAGAGATGCGGACGAGGCGCCTTGGGATTCAGGGGAGGCGGGCGGAGTCAATGCAAGTCGTACTTCTGTCGGGAGATCCTCCCACACGTCTTCCCAGGTCGCCACCAGCTTGGCACCCTGTTTGATGAGTGTGTTCGGTCCCCAGGAATTCTTGTTGGTGACGTTTCCGGGCACGGCGAAGACGTCGCGATTCTGCTCGAGCGCGCAACGCGCGGTGATGCGCGTGCCGGAATATTCCGCGGCCTCGACAACGAGTACGCCGACCGCCATTCCGCTGAGAATGCGGTTGCGGATGGGAAAGTTTTGCGGCGCGGCAAACGTTCCCAAAGGAAATTCGGAGATCAGCGCTCCGCCCAGCGCCAGAATCTGTTCCGACAGGCGGGAGTTTTCTTTTGGATAGATCACATCGACGCCGGTGCCAAACACCGCGATGGTCTTGCCTTTGGCCGAGATCGCGCCGCGATGGCTCGCGGTATCGACGCCCCGCGCCATGCCACTAATAATGACCAGCCCCTGCGCAGCGAGGTCGCACGCCAGCCGTTCGGCCATACCGGAACCATACGGTGTGGGATGGCGTGTTCCGACCATGGCGATGCCGGGCTTGGTCAGCACTTCGGGATTGCCGCGAATGCGAAGAATCAGGGGCGGATCGTAGATTTCCTTCAGACGCGGCGGATACGAGGGATCGTCCATCGACAGTACCGTCACGCCCGCAGCGGCGGCATTCGCAATTTCCTCTCGCGCCAGTTCTGCCGATTTCCCCGTGGCCAAGGATTGGGCGGAAACGGCCTGAATGCCGGTGCTTTCAAGCTCGGTGAGCGAGGCGCGGAACACGGCTTCGGGCGTCCCGAAATGTTCGACCAGTTTTCTGGCCTTGGTGGGCCCCAGACCGGGGGTCAGCGAAATGGCCAGCCACTCCAGAAGATGCGTGGCAGCTTGGGAAACAGCGGCGTTGGACACAATGAACTCCGAGCGGACTGTAATTACCCGCGAAACACCGTGTCAAGGTCATGCGTCACAATGGGTTTGTTAATATTGTGGAAAGATACCGAATAAGAATGAGACGTTTGCGCATTTCCGCCATTTCCTACCTGAATACCGCCCCCCTGATGTGGGATTTCGAGCACGGCGAGGCCGGCCGCGACTTCGACATCTCCTACACGCTGCCTTCGGGTTGCGCACGCTCCCTGGCCGAGGGGACAACCGACATCGGGATCATTCCGGCGGCGGCGTACGCTCAGACTCCGGGCCTGTTGGTGCTGCCAGAAGTCGCCATCGCTTCGCGGCGCGACGTGCGGTCGATTCTGTTGGTCAGCAAGGTTGCGGTCGAAAAGATTCGGTCCGTCGCCCTGGATACTTCTTCCATGACCTCGGTGGCGCTGACGAAGATTCTGTTCGAGAAGTGGATGGGCGGTGGGAGGACGTTCACTCCGATGGCGCCCGACGTCGACAGAATGCTGGCCGTCCACGATGCCGGCTTGCTCATCGGCGATCCCGCTCTGAAGATTGATCGCAAGCGCTACCATACGCTCGACTTGGCGGAGGAATGGATTCGCCACACCGGCAAGCCGTTTGTGTTTGCGTTCTGGGCTGTGCGTGGCGATGCGCTGCGGGAGGCCGCCCCATCGCTAGATCTGCCGGCAGTGTTTCAGAACTCGCGCGATCACGGTTTGGAACCTTCCAGCCTCAACCAAATCGCGCGCGAATGGGCGCCACGCCTGGATGTGAGTGAAACCGACGTGCGAAGCTACCTGACCCAGAATATTCACTACCAACTTGACGCCGGGTGCCTGGAGGGCTTGCAGTTGTTCTATCGTTATGCCGCGGAGATCGGGGCTTTACCCGCAGCGCCGGAGTTGCGATTTGTGGATATGAGGAAGGAAGTCGCCCTATAGGCGACGTACGTATGTTTATGCATTACGTATTCGTACGTACAGTAAGATGAAAGCTTCGAAGGTCGGATTGCGGGTCTGGATCGTCACCCACAATACCCTTTCCTGAGCCGGAAACGGGCCTGGCATCGACGATCGGCGTCGGGGACAAGCAAAGCATCGTCCAGCGAAAAATCGCGCGTCCTTCGGCTCCGCAGGGCCGTCCTACTGATCTTCAATCACTTGCACGAAGGCTCAATGACTTACGCGCAAGAGGCCGGGTGGGGACAGCCGCCTTCGGCTAGATTGCCCTGAGCGAAGGCAGATTGCAGGGCGGACGGCAAATTGAGGCACTAGGTGGTTGTGGTGCACTTTGAGGAGAACGATTCGTATCAGGGCTTGCCTTCAGGCATGCCATACCTGCATGCAGCGCAGAGTCGGCTTTAGCCGCTGCGGCCGTGACGAGTCAAGCCCAGCGGCTAAAGCCGTTAGCGCTTTATGATTCTTTTGCGGCATCGCTGAAGCGAAGCCCTGGCACGAATCGTTCTCCTCAAGTGCACTACGACTACGTCCTCTTGGTCGCCCTCAATCTCTCCATGCGTTAAGCTGAAGCCTGCGCCTTTGGCGTACTTGATCCTGTGAGCCTTTTCCAGCCCATCCCGAATGCAGGCAGCGCGGCCGACACGACGCGGCCGCTGGCCGACCGCATGCGTCCACGAACGCTCGAAGAATACGTCGGCCAGGAGCACCTGATTGGCCCCGGCAAGCCGCTGCGCACGCAGGTCGACCGCGACGACACGGGCTCGCTGATCTTCTGGGGCCCTCCGGGCACGGGCAAGACGACGCTGGCGAAGATCATCGCGAACATGACCAAAGCGGAGTTCATCGAATTCTCCGCTGTGCTCGCAGGAATCAAAGAGATCAAGCAGGTCATGGCTGACGCGGAGCGCGCCCGTCAGTACGGCACGCGGACCATCGTGTTCATCGACGAGATTCACCGCTTCAACAAGGCCCAGCAGGATGCCTTCCTGCCGCACGTGGAAAAAGGAAACATCCGACTGATCGGCGCGACCACCGAGAATCCTTCGTTCGAGATCAACTCGGCTTTGCTCTCGCGTTGTCGCGTTTACGTTCTTAAGCCACTCACCGAGGATCAGATCGTGCTCCTGCTCCGGCGAGCTCTGACTGACCACCAGCGCGGTTTAGGCGATTTGAATCTGCTCGCATCCGACGATGTGCTCAAGAAGATCGCCAGCTACACCAGCGGCGACGCGCGCAGTGGGTACAACGTTTTGGAAGTTGCCGCCGGACTGGCTCAGAAGAATTCCGAGGGCGCGCGGGAGATCACCGACGACATCGTCCGGGACGCGCTGCAAAAGCGCATTCTGCTTTACGACAAAACGGGCGAAGAACACTACAACCTGATTTCGGCGCTGCACAAATCGGTGCGCAACAGCGATCCCGATGCGGCTCTCTACTGGCTCGGCCGCATGCTCGAAGCCGGAGAAGATCCGCTCTACGTCGCGCGGCGAGTGGTGCGCATGGCTGTGGAAGACATTGGCCTGGCCGATCCCAACGCGCTTTCGCTGTGCATGGCGGCGCGCGATGCGGTTGATTTCATTGGCATGCCGGAGGGAAATCTGGCGCTGGCTCAGGCTGTCGTCTATCTCTCGGTCGCGCCGAAGTCGAATGCCCTGTATACCGCGTACGGCGACGTGCAGCAGGATGTCGAGCAGACCGCGGCCGACGCCGTCCCGCTGCACCTGCGCAACGCTCCCACCAGCCTGATGAAGGGACTCGGCTACGGCCAGGGATATCAATACGCGCACGACCTCGAAGCCAAGGTCGCCGATATGCAGTGCCTCCCCGACAATCTGCGCGGCCGCGTTTACTACCGGCCTACCAATGAGGGTATTGAAAAGCGCATCCGCGAACGGCTGGAGGAGATCAAACGCCAGCGTTCGCGGGCCGGAGAAGGCTCCTCCTCGCAAGCAAAGAAAGAATCGTAACCTTCGCGCGTGGCATCTGAATTGACAGTAATCGTGCTTGGGCCCCGCTAAGGGTTGTTTCTTATGGCTGCAATTCCCAGTGCCGCCGGCAACGAGATTCTTCCCATTCGGGTTCTGCCCATCGATCTCGTGGAAGATCTGCAGCGTGTGCAAAAAGCCGCGCAGAGAATCACGTCCATTCTCGATCTCGACCAACTCATCGACAGCGTAGTCAACGAAGTAGCTCATTCCTTTGGCTGCCTGGAAGCGGGCATCTATCTACACGATGAGGAGCGCGGCGATATGGTTCTGGCTGGGGTGCGCGGATGCAGCGTGCATGGCAAAGGGCATCGCCTGAAGATCGGGCGCGAGGGGATGGTTGGATACGTCGCCTCCACCGGTCAGACGCGCTACGCGCCCGACGTGCGCAAGGACCAGTACTACATCGGATGCGAGAAGTCGACGCTCTCCGAAGTGGCCATTCCGCTTCGCGTCGATGACCGGCTCGTAGGAGTCTTCACGGCGTCGCATCCCGAGGTCGACGGCTTTCCACGCCAACAATTGAGGATTCTGCAAGCGCTGTGCGATCACGTCGCCGTCGCTGTTGACAACGCACGGCGCCTACAGTCAGAGCGCGCAGAACGGGCGGCCATGGACCGTGAAGCGCAGGAGGCACGCGCCATTCAGCAGGCGCTGCTGCCGAAAAGTTCTCCTTACATTCCCGGCTTCGTGGTTTCCGGACTCAGCGTGCCGGCGCGCGCTGTCGGTGGCGACTGGTACGACTTCATTCCATTTCCTGACGGACGCTGGGGACTTGTTCTCGCAGATGTCTCCGGCAAAGGCACCGCTGCCGCGCTGTTGATGTCGGCAACGCGCGGCGTATTCCGTTCGCTGGCTGAGGCCTGCTGCACTCCACGCGAAGTACTCACCCGGCTGAATCAGTTGCTGGTGGACGATTTTCCCGCGGGAAAGTTTGTGACGATGGTGTATGCCGTGCTCGACCCGTCCACGCGCACGGTAGTTTTTGCCAACGCCGGACACTTGCTTCCGCTCTTTATCGACGACCAAGGCGAACATTTCCTGGACACGGAACGCGGATTGCCGCTCGGGCTGAGCTGCGGAGATTATTCGGAAACGCAGGTTACGTTGTCCGAAGGATCAAGGCTGGTCTTCTACAGCGACGGCATTACCGAAGCCGTGAATGGCGACGAAGAAGAGTACGGTCTCTGCCGCCTGGCGAAACATGCGGTGAAGATAGGGGCGTCGGCGGTGACCATCATCGATGACGTGCGTTCGTTCGCCAACGGATCCGGCGTCCGCGACGATGCCAGCGTGGTGTTTGTGGGAGTCGGGCGATAATTCAGCGCACTCGCGCGCGGTGTTCCTTCAGGATGCAGCGGTCCATCACGACGAAGATTCCAGCTTTGCGCGCCTTCTCGGCGGCTTTCTCGTGGATCACGTCTTCCTGCATCCAGACGGCCGGGACTTTGAGCTGGATCGCCTGGTCGACAATTTCTTCCACGTACTCCGGCCGGCGAAAAATATTCACGATATCGATCTTCTCCGGCACGTCGAGTAAAGACGCGTACGCCTTCTCGCCCAGGCATTCCTCAACCTGAGGATTCACCGGGATAATGCGGTATCCGTGGCTCTGCATGTTGGCGGAAACGCCGTGACTCGGACGGAGCGGGTTGTCGGAGAGGCCGACCACTGCGATGGTTTTGGAGCGCTTCAACAGTTCGGCGATAGGATCAGATTGCGGCGAGGAAGCCAAAGGACCTCCGTTCTATTTCCGATCTTGCGGATTTATTTCTTGGCGGCTGCTTCCACCTTCTGCTTGAACATTTTCGTCGCGAGCTTGCGAATCGTCTCTGAAACTTCCTTGTTGGCGGAAAGATTCTTCAGGTCCGCGACCAACAAATTTTTCATCAAGCCCAGGCCGAGGTCGAGCGGCGTCCGCGGATTCGCCACGAGATTGCGAACCACGATGTAGTTCTTCATGAAGCGGCGCTTCAGCGGAATCTGGCGCAGCACTGCCTCCAGCACGTTCTTCTGACTGGCGAATTTTTCCACTTCCCCGTCAGAAAGTTTGGGAGCTTCGAGCACGGCCAGCGCAACGACCTTGGTGCCGTCACGAATCAGAAGAGAGCGCTCCTCCTTATTGCCCTTCAACGCCAGCTGGATGCGGCCCTTAATGTCGAGGTGGCTGATTTTTTGCAGCGCGTTCTCGCGCTTGGGCGCAGCGTGAGGCTGAGGCTTCTTCGGGACAGCAGGTTTTGGCGCGTCGGCTGGTGCTGCGGGCGTGGCAGGAGCAGGCTCTTCTGTATCTTCTGCAGTCGAAAAGTCATCTGATCCCAACAACTCAACTCCGCCAATGGCCTGGAACGGCTTGTCGCCCTCAGCGGCAATGTCGTGAGCGTGTTCTTTGAGGTAGGCAGAGAGGGCCTCATCGTCCCCCCATTCGTCGGCAGTCCCAGAACTCGCTGCCGGCGCCGGCACTGGCGCTTCGGTTGCAGGGTCTGGGGCCTCGACGGCAGGCGCAGCATTCTCCACTGGAGCGGGGGCAGGGCGCGACAACCCGCGCAATTCTTCGGCCTCTTCCTTTTTCAAGTAAGGATTTGACTTGAGAGCTTCGAGGACGCTGCTCAGCGAGTGCACTCGCGCACTCTTGAGCATTACCTCAATCGTTTCGCGGAGAGCAGAGCCGGCAAGCTTGACCAACTGACTTTCGGGAATCGAAGGGTTTTCGAGCAGCGCGGGCAGCAGCGCCGGACGAAGGTTATCCTGTGAAATCAGGTAGCTCAGAACTTCCGGCGTGGTTTGTGGATCGGCGGCCGCCGCGAGGGACGCCTTCTCGTCCCACCCAGCCAGGGTCATGCGCGCCAGCTCGCCGAAGACTTTGTTGTTCCGGGCGAGATAGACCAGAATCTCAATGTTTTCGGCCGGGGGCACCTGCAAGGCGCCTCGCGCGGCAAACTGCATCATGTTCGAAGGCAGTTTCGATGCGCGAATTTGATCGATCATGCGTGGCATAAGATCATGCGACGGAGTGCAGGCTTGCCAAGCTGCGAGCTATGAGCGAGCTCTTTTTGCTCACAGCTCGGAACTCACGACTCCAAGCTTTTCTCGGCTAACAACATAAGGTCGGTTACCGCTAGTTCCAGTTCCCGGGTAATGCGATTTCGTTTGTGCCGGAGGAATTCATCCCGCAGAGTCCGATAGTACCAAAGAGTGCCCTCGCGTCCACCGTTGAACCGTGACCACACAGATTCGCCGATCGCGCGGTAATCGCTGACGATGGAGCGCACGTTGTTCAGTTTGTCGGCCGCCGAAACCAGCCGGGTATCGGCATCCGCCCTCTTCAGGTGCGCAATGTAGTTCTCCTTGCGCTCGCGCCACGGGGCTTTGGGATAAGTATCCGCATCGGTACAACCGTCGACGACCTTCGCGACGCGACTGCCAAAACGGCGGCGAACTTCTTTCAGCATGGGCGCCCCGCCGCAGTCCTCAACCACGTCGTGCAGCAGGGCAGCAATGGCGAGATCTTCGTCGCCTCCAGCTTCAAGCACCAAGGACGCAACGCCCATCAGGTGCGCGATGTAGGGAATCGTTGACGCCTTGCGAGTTTGCCCGGAATGCTTCTCGGCCGCGAACTGGAAGGCTCGCAGGAAACGGGGACCGAGCCTTACTGAGCGGTTTCGGAGTTTTGGCTTACGCATTAGCACGGAACCTAGAACCTTCGTCATCCTGAGGGACGCGCTCTTTGCGGCCTGAAGGATCCATGTATTTTGCCGACAGCATCAATGCTCCTGGCGGGTTGCACAGGTCCTTCGACCCGCAAAGAGCGCGGGCCTCAGGATGACGAGCGTTAGTGAGCCGCATACTCTGACGTGCCAATCACGGCTTCTCCCCGCGCCGCGCCAACAGGTACGCGCGAATGAACGGCTGCAAATCCCCGTCGAGCACACGATCGACGTCGCCCACTTCGCTCTTGGTGCGATGGTCTTTGATCATGCGATAAGGCTGCAACACGTAGGAGCGAATCTGCGATCCGAATTCGATGTCGAGTTTCGAGTCCTCGATCTTCTTGGTGGCGGCGCGCTTCTTCTCCATCTCGAACTCATAGAGTTTCGAACGCAACATGCTCATGGCGCGCTCTTTGTTCTTGTGCTGCGAGCGCTCATTCTGGCAATTAGCGACCAGACCCGTGGCAATGTGCGTGATGCGCACCGCGGAATCTGTGGTGTTCACGTGTTGCCCGCCCTTGCCGCTGGAGCGGTAAGTATCGATGCGGATATCTTCCGGCTTGATGACGATTTCAATGCTTTCGTCGATCTCCGGGGAGACGTAAACGCTGGCAAACGAAGTGTGACGGCGCTTGGCCTGATCGAAGGGAGAAATGCGCACGAGGCGGTGGACTCCGATTTCACTCTGCAGAAGTCCGAAGGCGTACTCGCCGTTCACCGCAAACGTCGCCGACTTCAGGCCCGCCTCTTCGCCGGGCTGGTAGTCGTACAGCACAGTCTCAAAGCCTTGCCGCTCGGCCCATCTTAGATACATACGAAGGAGCATGTCGGCCCAATCCTGCGATTCGGTGCCGCCCGCTCCGGGATGAATGGTGACGATCGCGTTACGCGCGTCGTTGTCGCCCGAGAGCAGCGTCTCGGTTTCGAGTTTGTCGAGTAACCCGGTCAGGGCGCCGATTTCGCGCTGCAAATCGGCGTCGACGTTCTCGCCCTCTTTGGCGAGGTCGAAGTAGGCAGCGATATCGTCGCCGCGGCGCGCAAGATCGGCATCGGTGGCGAGCAGGTGCTCCAACCGCTTCTTTTCGCGCATCACCTGCTGCGATCTTTGCGGATTCGACCAAAGATTCGGGTCGGCGGCCTGCTTTTCAATTTCGGCTAGTTGCGGACGGACCTTCTCCGCGTCAAAGATACTCCCGAAGTTCGTGGACCTTCTTGCCGAGCTTTTCGTATTCCAGCACCAACTCTTGATTCATGAGGACGAGTCAACCTTCTTGCGGTTTTTGGAGAATGCGAAGCGCGCGAGCAGCGCTCCACTCGAAATTATCGCACACACGTACGCGAACCAGTCGCCGTGGCGCGTGTAGAACGTGGTTACGGAAGTGAGGGCGTAGGGTGCGAGCAACGCTGTCCGCTCTTTGCGGGGAATCTGTGCGACCACTCGTCCCCAGGGATCGATCGAGGCAGTGACCCCGGTATCGGTGGCGCTCAGCAGCCAGCGATTGTTTTCGATGGCGCGCATGCGAGTCTGGTTCAAGTGCTGCGCGTAGGCACCGCTGTCGCCGTACCATCCGTCGTTCGAAATGTTCACGAACACGTCCGCGCCCTGATCGGCAAAGTGGCGCACTTCGTCGGGGAAAACGGATTCGTAGCAGATGAAGACGCCGAGCCGCGAGGTTCCGGCATCCAGCGGTTTCCGCGATGTGCCTTTCTCAAATTCACCGACTTCTTTGGTCAAACCTCCGGCAAACGAAAACAGGCTGGGGAATGGCAGATATTCGCCGAAGGGCACAAGGTGGACTTTGTCGTAGCGCGCGGTCCAGTCGCCGGTCGGGCTGATCAATGCCGCCGAGTTGAACACCGGGGCAGCCTGCCCCGCGACGGCGGGTGCGGTGCCGATAGACCCGGCCACGGTCCAGGTCTTGGTGTCGCGTGCCATGTCGCTGACCGCGTCGCGAAATCGTGGGTCGTTGGTGAAGAAGGGCGCTGGCGATTCCGGCCAGACGATCAGATCGATTTTCGGCCATACGCCAGTCCTTACGGCCGGTCTGTCCGCCGCAGAGTTCGCGCTCAGCTCAGTCAAATCTGAAAGAGTTTGCTGGAAATAGGCAGGCGTCCAGTTGGCGGAGACCGGGACATTCTGCTGGACGAGCAGAGCCGCATGATCGGGCTTCTCTGCCGGAGCCTCGACCAGTTTTCCCGCCTGCAAGACTGAACCCGCGGCCAGGGCCGCCACCAGCATCGCGCCGCGCTTCTCGCGCGGAACCAGAAACGCTGCGGCCAGCGCGACATTCACCAACACGATTTCAAACGAGATGCCGTAGACGCCGGTCAACCCTGCGATGCGGCACAGGGCAACGTTGTCGACCTGCGCGATTCCCAGCAGGTTCCAGGGGAATCCCGTAACGCGTGTGCGCGCCAGTTCCAGCGCGACCCAGAGAAAGGGCGCGATCACCAGTGGGCGGCGAAAGTCGCGTCCCGACCCTGCCAGTAAACCGACCAGCAAACCGAAGAGACCGTGATACAGACCGAGGTAGCAGCAGAAGAGAAACAACGCCAGGACCGCTGCCGGCGCACTGAGCCCGCCGTATTGACGCATGGTGTCGTAGATCCAGTAACACGTGCCTGCGTACCACAGGATTCCGCACACATAGGCCAGCAGAAAACCCTGCACGGGGGTCGCCGGTTGAAGTTTGACAGAGCCGGCTATCTCAAGTTCACCCGCCGGACGCGCGCGCAGCAGCGCCACGATCAGCGGGGCGAGGGCGAACCAAGACAAAGCGTAAAGGTGGGATAAAGGAAAGATGACTACCTGAAGAATGGCCGACAGGACCACCAACAACCAGGCGCTGGGATGAATTTGCTGCACGCGCAAGGATAGCAAAGAGCAGCTCTTGGCTCTTGGCTCTTGGCTCTTGGCTCTTGGCTCTTAGCTGCTAGCTTCTAGTTTCTGATTTCGGGGAGATCGCCAAGTGAGGCTCGATCGGACGAATTCGACTACTTCTGGCGTGACGTAGTTTGGCGGCTTGATGCGGAATATTGGGCGTTCGACTACCGGTTTCAGGGAAACGGCTTGCCACGCCGCGCTTTCAGGCCCTTCGTGCAGGATCACTGCGCTGGCGCGGTCCAGGAACTCGCGCGCTGAGTTCTTGAAATCGGCTGTGGCGGGATCGAGCACCGCTAGATACAAATCCGGCCGCACGAACTTCAGCACGCTGTTCGACTCCATAATCACGTTGGGCGCAGTCTCTATTTTGGCCCGCAACGCCGGCATCGCTTCGGCGAGCCGCCCTTGTTCTGTCCGCACCCACAACGCCCGCCGCGCTCCTGCCACCAGGAACCGCGACGTGTCGGATTCACCGGACCGGTCGCGCTCTTCTGAAATCGCCCAAGAGTGGTCGCCGGTGGCGCAGTCGCAAGCCTCGCCGTTCGCCGAGCAGACTCCATGCCCGTACTGCGTGATCTTCACCGCGGTCCATTCGAACTCGGGCAGCGCCGAGATCAGGCCAGCCACGACGCTGGTTTTGCCCACGCTGCGCGAGTGTCCGCCGATGACGACGAGTGCCAAGCTCAATCCTTTTTCGCCAAGCGCGCCAATGTCGCCAGCTGCCTCAAGTATTCGCGCAACGGTTGCGCCGGAGTTCCCCAGAACGCCACGCCCTTGCCGCGCAGCACTTTGTTGGGCAGGACGCCGCCCTGCCCGCCGAGCATGACGCCCTCTTCGATGCGGGCGTGCTCGCCAATGCCCACCTGGCCGCCGAGCACGACACCGTTCTCGATCACAATGCTCCCGGAAAGCCCCGTCTGCGCCGCGATCACGACATCTTCGCCGATCTGGCAGTTATGGCCGACGTGGACCAGGTTGTCGATCTTCGTTCCCCGGCGGATGCGCGTTTCGTCGAGCGCGCCGCGATCGATGGTCGCATTGGCGCCGATCTCGACATCGTCCTCGATGACCAACCGTCCGACTTGCGGGAATTTTTCGTAGTGACCGGTCTTGCGATCTCGGACGTAGCCGAATCCGTCGCTGCCTAGCACCGCGCCGGCGTGCACGATGACGCGGTCTCCGAGAGTGGTACCGGGATAAATCGTGACGTTGGGATAAATCTCGCAGTCGCGGCCAATGCTTACGCCGGCACCGAGCGCGCTGCCCGCGCCCACACGGGTGGTTTCACCGATTCGCGCTCGTTCGCTGATCACGGCCCGTTCTTCCACATAAACGCCGGGCCCGAGCGCCACGGAAGGATGAATGACCGCGGTCGAGTGCACGCTTCCCTGCTGCGCGGCGGCGACCGCCGCTACTTCACGGAGCACGCGCGCGGCGCGGGCAAAACTGAGTTTTGGATGATCGCTGATGAGCAGCGGCATGGCACCGGCAACGGAGGCCGCGAATTCTCCCGCGATCACCGCGCCCGCTCGAGACTGCAGGGCTGCGGTGAGATGCTTCGCATCCTCGACGAAAACAAGATCATCCGGCGACGCCGACGCGATGCTGGCCACGCCACTCACTTCGACGCGTCCATCCCCAACCAGGCGGGCTCCCACCGCGTCGGCGATTTCCTTAAGCGAGCGCTTCATGGCTCTCACTCTATAGCAGCCGGGCAAGCGGAAGGAAGAGCGGCGTAAGGAGGGAAAGAGCAGAAACGAACGGGGGAAGGCGTCGCGGCACTGGGGCTCACCGCGCCGGGTCCGTTCTACGGAACAGTGCAGGTCGCGGCGCCCTGACACATGAGGAAATTGCCGCCGCCCGTGCAACTGGGATCGCCGGCGCCGCCGGTCAAGCTCCAGGTCCCCGCAACAACTCCGTTGCTGAGCGTTCCGGTGGTTCCGATGGTGCCATTCGAGGTGCCGGTCACGTTCCCGTTCAGAGTCAGGGTGTTCCCGGCCGGCGTTATCGACTGCACGGTAAGGGTCAACGTGCCCGTCACCTGGTTGGTCGAACCGGTGGTCAGGGTCGCCGAGCCGGTTTCGTTCTCAGCATTCAGACCGGTTGCAAAGCACTTCCCCGCGTTAATAAAGCCGAAACCTGTAAATGTGAGCGGCCCGCTGTTGGTCACCGAGAATGCGGTCACGAAATCCAGTTGGCTGGCCTGGCCGGTCCCGCCAGTGAGCTGAGCTTCCCAATTGCCGCTCGTCGTCGTGGAGGTGGTCGTGGAGGGAGTGCTATTGCCGCATCCAGAAACCGCAAGTTCCAGCGCCAGCAGGATCAGGATTGCAAGCTTCTTCATGTACCGTCCTTAAATTGGAATCACTATGAGAATAGAGAGATGCGGGCAGGTGCGTCAATGGATGTAAGGCGGGATGTAAGGCAGGCGGACCCTGGAGGAAGAGTCCGGGATCGAGGCTCCAAGGTCGGTCTCGGTAAGTGTGAACCGTCTAAGGAACCTCTGAGCAACCATCGATTCTGAGGCGGCCTGGAATTCCAGACCTGCACCGGCCACGAATTTCCCCGAATGGCTTGCGACCTTACCGGAACCCGCCATTCACGCGGCTTGCAGAGAC
>Ga0316363_10000897_pt1 | contig 30604 bp, 32 predicted proteins | sample Sb_taG_3_FD_200459 | JGI IMG/M metagenome (GOLD analysis project Ga0316363, IMG submission 200459) | Peat soil microbial communities from Weissenstadt, Germany - Sb_50d_a_PC metaG (v2) (version 2) | ecosystem: Environmental > Terrestrial > Soil > Wetlands > Peat | place: Germany: Weissenstadt...
GCACGAAAACGTCTTCGCCATTTTGACGGCTGATGAAACCATAGCCTTTGGCGTCGTTAAACCACTTCACTGTTCCTTGTTCTGCCATTGATGTTCCTATTCTTGTTTCTGATTGAAATGTGCTGAGAAGATTCGCTGCTGTAGAGGGGGTTGACGCTGGTTGGCGGTACCGACCTGCAACTGCTTGTGAGTCAAACTTAGCAAATACAGTCTAACACAACAAACGGGAAAAAGGATAGTGGTGCCCTTTAATCGTTTCAGAAGCGCCAGTTTCAGAAACGACTGCCCTCCGGCAGCCTCCGGCTACGTACCCGCGTAGTCAACACAAGGACGCACGAAAGGTGGCTTGCTTTCTGCCTCCGCCGCCTAAAATGTTTCAAACATTTCTCGATTTTATTGTTTGAAACAGAGTTGTTTGAAACAGAGCGTGCTCAGGATGCAACGACAGTTCACATCCAACGAGGTGATCGCCCTTACCGGAATCACCGCCCGGCAGTTGCAATGGTGGGACGAGCGCGGCATCGTGGCGCCGGTTCGCCAGGGCCATCGCCGCATTTACAACTGGGACGAACTGGTCACCGTGGCGGTCATCTGCCAGCTCCGGCGGCGCGGCTTCTCGCTGCAGCGCATGCGCAAGGCGATTGCTTTCCTGCAGCAGGAATTCGGCACCAGCCTGGCCGCTACGGTGAGCGCGTCTGCGGAGTGTCACCTGCTTAGCGACGGCACTCATCTGTATCTCCGAACCTCGGCACGACAGGTCGTGGACCTGTTAAAAAACGCCCGGCAGCCGATGTTCGATATATGCCTGAGCGACGAAGTCCGCCGGGTTCGAGGAGAGATTCAGTCGCGCAAGAAGACGGCGGTTTCAGAACGGGTGGGACCTTTACGGCGGAGTCAGAGGGCGTAACTCAGTGGGCGTAAGACGCGCGTAAACGGAAAGCGGAGGAGGCATGATGATCGGTGAATTGAGCATTATCAGCGAGTGGATTCCCGAGCAGATGGAACCCGGCACCGTGTTCGTGCTGGAGAATGCGGGCGAACTGGGAGAGCGAGAAGACCCCTATTGGGCGGTGCTCTCCTGCCCGGCGTGCGGCACACTGGGCTTGATTACCCGCCGGCAGATGGCCGGACTGCTGCCGACCATCTGCGGCTCGTCGGTATGCTCAGCGCAGTTTTTCATCAAGGACGAAGAGATCACGCCGCGTATGCCGTTTTAGTCGTGGAGCGCGGCTGGCCGCGTCTCTGATTGCGGAGATGGCGACGTGCAGCCCCTGAAGGGGCATCTGATTTCGCGGGATTTCGGCATCGCTGAAGCGATGCCCTGATACGAAGCCCGTTCCCAAGAACTTGCCAGAATCAGAGGGTCTCAGCAGCCTGAGACGCGGCGAGCCGCGTCTCTACGGATGGATTTTCGGAACGGAAAACTTCACCGGGACCTGTTCGACTATCTCTATGTCAAATCCTTCCAGCGCGGCTACCCTTCGCGGGTGATTGGTCAGGAGTCGGATTCGCTTCAGGTTCAGATCGGAAAGGATCTGAGCTCCGAGTCCGATCTCGCGATGAGTCTTGCGCTCGCTTTCGGGAAGCGACGGCAAGCGGCGTTCGCGATGAAAAGTTAGGAATGATTGGTCGCCGATTTTTTCCGCCGTGAAGCCTTTGGACGTCTGGTGCAGGTAGATCAATGCGCCTCGGCCTTCCTCGGCAATAATCTTTAGTGAAGCTTCGAGCGTCTGATGGCAGTCGCAGCCGGTGGCGCCGAAAACGTCGCCCAGCAGGCAGTGCGCGTGCATGCGGACCAGGACGGGCTCGGACGAATCGCTCATATCGCCACGGCCGATGTTCCCGCGAATCAGTGCCATGTGGGATCCGCCACCGTCCACTTCGCTCTCGTAGGCGATGAGGCGGAATTCGCCGTGCTTGGTTTCGACCGTCGCCTCGCCCACACGATGTACGTAGCGCTCATGCTGCATGCGGTAGCGGATCAACTCCGCCACCGTGAGCATTTTCATTTCATGAGTGCGGCAGAACTCGATCAGGTCGGGCACGCGCGCCATGGTGCCGTCGTCCTTCATGATTTCGCAGATGATCCCGGCCGGGACCATGCCGGCTAGCCTGGCCAGATCCACGGAGGCTTCGGTCTGGCCGGCGCGCACCAGCACTCCGCCCTTGCGCGCTCGCAGCGGGAAGACGTGCCCTGGCCGCGCCAGATCCGATGGACGCGTTGCCGGATCGATTGCCGTTTTGATGGTGTGCGCGCGATCATAGGCTGAGATTCCGGTGGTTACGCCATCGCGCGCGTCAATCGCCTCGCAAAAAGCCGTCCCGTATTGCGATGTGTTCTCGCTGGTCATGGGACCGATGTGCAGGTGGTCGAGCCGTTCTTCGGTCATGGCCAGGCAGACCAGCCCGCGTCCGTGCTTGGCCATGAAGTTAATGGCTTCGGGAGTAACCTTTTCCGCCGCGAGGGTGAGATCGCCTTCATTCTCGCGATCCTCGTCGTCAACCACGACGATCATCCGGCCGGCGCGGATCTCTTCGATCGCAGTGGCAACATCGGTAAACGGCAGATTAGAAGTCATAAGCGGATCGTTTTCTTGAGTCCGGTCTTTAAGATGCAGTGTAAAAGATGCAGTGTAAAACAGGAAAGGGCCGCCTGCGGCGACCCTCCCAGTAAACGTCTCTCAGTAAATCTGGTTCCCTGCGGTTACAGGGTGGATTCGATTTCAAAACCCCAAGCTTCCAGCAATGGCTCTGGGATGTACTTGGAATTCTTGTTCCGACGGGCCCATTCCCGCAGCCGTGTGGACCGTAAATATTGGTCGGGCGAGAGCTTATACTCGTGCACAACCTGTTCAAATTCCGTGATTGTGGGAACAACCGGCCCGATAGGCTCAGGCTTACCCCAGTTGGGATTTCCGCGTCGCTTAGCCATGAAAAATATTACCCTCTTGTGGAATAAGTACTTCTTCCTCTAATGTCGCTACCCTGTTTGATTCCAAGAAGAGCCCAAGGGATTCACCGCAAAAAGGAGAACCAGTTTACAGCAGATTCTAGGCCCCTCGCCCTCTATGGAAGCTATTGATAATAATAGGTTTTTCTATGTAAGTCAATGAGAAAGTTGGTTCCCTCCCACCCTGTTGCGTATCCCCTTTGTACACATCTACTTACAGTTGGCACCGGAGGAACAGATCCCAGGCCCGTTAGGCTATGGATAAACGGATGAACCCTTCTAGTGAACCGCCATCTCCCAGCCGATAAGCCTACCCCAGGCTCGTCACCACTGTGGGCGATGGGGGCTAAGTTGTTTGGAATCAGTTTAAGTGGTGGGGGGCTGCCCTACATTCCTGGTCGAAGTGGAGGCGTTGAGGAAGCATCATGCCGAGTTGTTCGAACATGCTTTGTGGTTCGGCGGTAGGCGTGGTGACTCGTCCCAGCCGGATCTGGCGGCCGCCGGTGGTGGGGCACGAGTTTTTCAGCCTCCGGTGCCGGGCTTCGTCGGACCTGGACAGCCGAGAGCGGCTGTCGCTGCGTGGACTGCCGTACAATAGCCGCGATGATTGCGCATCTTCGAGGAAGGCTGCTGGCGAAACATCCGAACCAGGCGATCGTGGAAACTCAGGGGGTCGGCTATGAGGTTGCGATCAGCGTGCCGACATTCACGGAAATGCCGGCGGAGGGCGCTGAAGTCGCGCTCCACATCCACACACATGTTCGCGAGGATGCGCTCAGCCTGTACGGATTTTTGCGGCTGGCCGAGAAACAACTTTTTGAGAAGCTGCTAACCGTCAGCGGGATTGGTCCGACGCTGGCGATCAAGATCCTGAGCGGCATGCCAGCCGACGAAATGGTGGGAGCGATTCGCGGCGGCGACCTGGCGCGGCTCACGCGCATTCCCGGAATCGGCAAGAAGACAGCGGAGCGGATGGTGCTGGAGCTGCGCGACAAGCTGCCGGCGCCGGCAGGAGGGTCAGAGATGACCGCTGCGCTGGCGAGCCCGGTAGAGGAAGACGTTGTTTCCGCGCTGGTAAATCTGGGCTATCCGCGCGCGGCGGCAGATAAGGCGCTGCTGGCGGCGCGGGGCGGCAAGGGTCATCAGAGTTTTGACGTGCTGTTTCGCGAGGCGCTGGGATCGCTGTCGAAGTAACAACGAGTTCTCCACGACGATAAGTTGCCAGTAAGTCGATGGCTGCCGAGCTTCGCTCGGCTGGACAGCTGAGGGCAGCTGTCCCTACGTGTGCTACTAATGACGGGGAGGTTTTTCTGCGCAGACGGTCGGTTCAAATCGCTCTGCTGGTCCTGTGCATCGTGGTCGCGTTCTTCGTGGAGATCCCGCGACTGGTGGACGAGAGCCAGAATAAGCTGGTGAAGAAGCCGCCCTACACGGCGTCGGAGCGGGCGCTGAATCTGCACAAAGAGCTCACCATCGCCGATCTGCACGCCGATTCGCTTTTGTGGGGCCGGGATCTGCTGGAGCGCAGCGCCGACGGACACGTGGACGTTCCGCGCCTGGCGGACGGCAACGTGGCATTGCAAGTGTTCTCGCTGCCCACCAAGAGTCCGCGCGGGCTAAACATTGAGAGCAATGAGGACAAGAGCGACGACATTTTCTGGCTGACGATTGTGGACCGCTGGCCGCCCGCCACCTGGAACAGCCTTACGGAGCGAGCGCTGTATCAGGCGCGGCGCCTGCATCAATTCGCGCGTGGTTCCGAAGGTGGCTTCGTGGTCATTGAGAGTTCCGCCGATCTCTCCAGCTACCTGGAACGGCGGCGGCGCAACGGCAAGCTCACAGCTGGACTGCTTTCGATCGAAGGGGCGCACGCGCTCGATGGCAAGCTGGAAAACCTGGATGTTCTGTACCGCGCCGGGTACCGGATGATGTCGCCCAGCCATTTCTTCGATAACGATATTGGAGGATCGTCGGCGGGAGTTCATAAAACCGGACTCACCGAAAAAGGCCGCGAGTGGGTGCGACAGATGGAAGCGCGGCACATGATCGTGGACCTGGCGCATGCGTCGGCCAAGACGATTGAAGATGTCCTTGCGATTGCTACTCGTCCGCTGGTCGTTTCGCACACGGGCGTAAAAGGCACATGCGACAACAACCGGAACCTTAGCGACGAGCAGATTCGAGCGGTGGCGGCCAAGGGCGGCTTGATCGGCATTGGGTATTGGGACACGGCTACCTGCGGCACGGATGCGCGGGCGATTGTGAAAGCGATGCGCTATGTTTCCGACCGGGTGGGGGTGGAACATGTGGCGCTCGGTTCGGACTTTGACGGAGCGATTACGGCTCCCTTTGACACGACCGGCTTGGTCGAGATCACCGATGCCATGCTGGAAGCGGGGTATTCCGAGCAGGAGGTCCGGATGATCATGGGGGAAAACATGCTGAAGTTTCTGGCGGCGAATCTGCCGGAGAAGTAGCGGGTGGGGGGACACAAGCGGGCGAAATTGTCACTTCTTAGCATTATGACATTATGATATGATAATGTCATATTCTAGGAGATATGACAATGGATACGGAAGCCCGACTACGCGTCAATGAAAACGGCCGAGTGGTGATCCCCGCTTCTTTTCGCAAGGCGCTAGGTATCAACGCTGGCGATGAGGTGGTGCTTCGAATCGAGGACGACGAACTGCGGATCACGACGCTGAAATGCCGCGTCGAGCGGGCGCAGCGGCGCATCCGGCGGTACATCAAACCGGGAAGATCGCTGGCCGACGAACTCATTGCCGAACGCCGCGAGGCAGCCAAACGTGAGTAGGGTGGTGCTGGACGCTTCCGTTGTGCTCGCATTGCTCAACAATGAGCCGGGGACGGACAAGCTGACTCCGGAACTGTTAAGCAACGCCACCTGCAGCACGGTCAATCTTGCCGAAGTGCAAACCAAACTCGTGAGCGAGGGCGGCAGCCCGGATGAAGCATGGGAAGACACTCTCAGCCCCATTCGGGAGGCCGCACCCTTCACGGACGAGCATGCGAGAATTGCAGGAAGTCAGGTTGCCCAAACCCGCGCCCTCGGGTTGTCATTGGGGGACCGGGCCTGTTTAGCTCTTGGACTTGCGCTGAAAGCCCCCGTGTATACGGCTGACAAATCTTGGAAGAAATTGAACCTGGGCGTCCGGATCCATGTGATCCGGTAAGGAAATGGCGAGTTGCGCTCGCCTTGGACCCTTCGACTTCGCTCAGGGCAGGCGGGCGAGGGCGCCCGTCCCCACACGAGCTAGTTGCCGACGAAGCGCAGATAGAGGTCGCGGTCGTCGCGGCAGGTTTCCGCCATTTGCTTTACCTTTTGCCAGGCCTCTAACTGGCTTTCATCGCGCACGCGATCTTTGGCACGATCCCATTCCTTGAGGAAGGCTTCCATCTGCAGGTGATTGAACACGGTTTTGCCGAACGGATCAATGCCGCTGAGCAGCACGAAATCCGCGTGGGCGGTGCCGGGAACCACCCCGTGCAGCATAACCCACTCGCTGCGTTCGCCGAGATCGTCTTCCAATTTCACGACCAGGGACATCGCTCGCCTCACTGAGGGATGCAATTGTACTGGCCGCAATGTAACAGCCCCGGAAGGCGTTGTCCAAGGGTGAGCCGGATATCGAGAGTAACGGCGGAGAGCCCGCCCCTGAAGGGGCGTCTGATTTCGAAGAACTTTCGGCATCGCTGAAGCGATGCCCTGATACGAAGCCGGAGTTCTTCTGCAGCCTGCCGCGGATAGGTGTGAGTCGAGCTGCGCTCGGCTTGGACGGGCGGGGCGCCCGTCCCCACACGACTTACGCTTCGCCTACGTGCGTGCCGTGCTGGAAATGGTATTGGAGAATCTTCGCGGCCAACGCGGGGGTCACACCCTGCCCTTGCGCTGCGACGGAGCGGACCACTTCTCCGCGACAGATGACTTCGGTGGCGGCGAGCCCGGCAATTTCTGCCGGCAGCACGAGACTAATCTCTAGTTGTGCGTGCGGATGGAGCAATTCCTGCGCCTGGAACAGCAAGCCGGAGCGGCTGATGTTCTCGGTGGTGCCGGGGCGCCAGCTTTTTTCACCGAGCGGACGATAGTGCAGCGGAAGATGAAGATTGAAACGGCGAGCTCGGAACGGTGGAACCTTCTTTTCGGCAAGAACGCTTGAGCCGGTGCGGGATGACATTGCGACCTCCAGGGGGATGGGCTCGGAATCCAGCACCTCGCGGACGCGGTCTTTCAGAGCGGGAAGGCTGAATGGTTTTTGCAGCAAGTTAATGCCGGCGTCGAGCGTGCCGTCCAGACCAACGGCATTCTCGGTGTAACCCGACATGTAGAGCACGCGGACGTTCGGCAGCAGCCTGGCAATTTGCGCGGCCAATTCGCGGCCATTCGCCCCGGGCATGATGACGTCGGTGAGCAGGAGGTCGATGGCGCCTTTGTAGCCGTCTACGATTTGCAGAGCCTGGGCGCCGTCTTCGGCTTCGAGAATCTTGTAGCCCTGGGTTTCCAGATACTGGCGGGCGAGATGGCGGAGGTTGGTTTCATCCTCGACGAGAAGGATCGTCTCCTGCCCATGCTCGGCGCGGGGAAGGCCGAGAGAGTCCTGCGCCGCGGCGGCGTCTTCGCGGCCATCGACTCGCGGGAAATAGGCACGGAAGGCGGTGCCGCGCTGCGGCTGGCTGTCGACGAAGATAAAGCCTCCGCTTTGCTTCACGATGCCGTACACCGTAGAGAGGCCGAGGCCGGTGCCCTTGGAACCCTTGGTGGTGAAGAACGGCTCGAAGATGCGCGACTGGGTTTCGTTGTCCATGCCGGTGCCGGTGTCGCTGATGACGAGCATGACGTAGTCGCCGGCGGTGAGCGGGGTGTGAGTACGAGCGAAGTTTTCGTCGAGGGTGACGTTGGCGGTCTCGATGGTCAGCTTGCCGCCTTGCGGCATGGCGTCGCGAGCGTTGACGGCCAGGTTCATGATGACCTGGTCGATCTGGCCGGGATCGGCACGGACGGCGCCGAGCGTGGGGCCTGGAACCATGACCAGATCGATATCTTCGCCGATCATGCGGGTGAGCATTTTCAGGTTCTCGCCCACCACCTCGTTCATGTCGAGCAGCTTGGGGGCAAGGATCTGTTTGCGGCTGAAGGCCAGCAATTGCCGGGTCAGCGAAGTGGCGCGCTGGGTGGCATTGGAAATTTCCTGCGCCGGCCCCCGCAGCTGGGGATCGGGTCCCAGACGCTCGAGCAGAAACTCGACGTAGCCGGAGATCACCATCAGCAGGTTGTTGAAGTCGTGGGCGATGCCGCCGGCGAGGCGGCCGATCGCTTCCATCTTTTGCGCCTGACGGAGTTGCAGTTCCAGGGTGCGGGTTTCGGTAACGTCTTCCATAAAAATCTCGAAGGTGCCACCGTCTTTGCCGTTCGAAATCGAGCGTCCGGAAATGCGCGCCACTATAGCCGCGCCATCCTTGCGCACGCACTCCGTGGTCAGGTTGTTGAATTCCTTCCGGGCGTGAAAATAATCGGCGGTTTGAAACCACTGCTGGGCATCGGCGTACAGGCTTCCCAGATGTCTGCCCGTGAGTTCGGCGGCATTGTCATAACCGAACATAGCCACCAGCGCGGGGTTTGCGTCCTGCAGGATTCCCAGGGTGTTGCAGCGGCAGATGCCGTAGGGCGCGTTCATCACCAGCGAGCGAAAATTACTTTCGGAGCGGCGCAAGCTCTCCTGGGTGGCGCGGAGGGCGGCGTTGAACCAGCAGATCAGCAGGGCCACGGCGAAGAACAGAGCGAGGTGGGCGATCGCCTTGCGATACTCGCTTGGAGTCTGTCCTCCGGTGAGCGAATAGTAGGCGCTGACGGTGAGCGCAAAAGAGGTGGCGGCGAGTCCGGGCTTCCATCCCCCGTACCAGGCACTGACCATGACGGCGACGGCGAACACGACGAGGCGGCTCTCCGCGATATCGGACAAGAACAAGGTTGGGATCAGCGCCAGGACGGTGCTGAGGAGAGCGACTCCGTAGCGCAGGATAGGAGCGCGTGCCGGAGCTACGGCCAAGCTGCGGATGAGGGGGAGTTTCATTCGCATAGGTTCATGCTATGCGCAGACCACGCGCAGAGCGAGTTACGGCAGTCCACCGCATTTTCCTGGCGGCACAGTGGCCAGAAGTACACCTACCCCCACCTAGGAGCAACGTCGGGAGAAAAGGAAACGCCTTGTTCACAGCCTAATCGCAGATGCCGTTTTCCGCAAAACTCGCTGGTACAAAAAGGCGAGCGGGGAACATAATCGAGCAATAGGACTGGCAACACGCCTTGCCACAATGCCCGGCAAACGACGAAACTAACGGGGCATTGCAGGGAAAATCGGGCAGGAAAACATCGGAATGAATATCGGCCTTTTCGGCGGCAGCTTCGACCCCATACATCGCGGACACCTGGCACTGGCCCAGGCCGCCGCCAGCCGCTACTCTCTACGGCAGGTGCTGTTTGTGGCGGCGAATGTTCCTCCGCACAAACAGAACCAGCCGCTCACCGCGTTCATCCATCGTTATGCCATGGTGGCGCTGGCGACGCAGGACGAACGAAGATTCGTGCCGTCGCTGCTGGAGGCGCCAGAGTGGACAGCTGCGGAGCTTCGCTCCGCTGGACAGCCGGGGGCACCTCCACCCCGTCACGCGAAAACCGCGCGTGCCGGGGACCCCGGGGCTGTTCCTACGTCTGGTGGCGCGAATTATTCGATCGATACGGTTCGACGCCTGAAGCAAACGCTCAAGAAATCGGACCGGCTATTCTTTCTGATCGGAATGGACGCTTTCAAGGACATTGCGAAATGGCGCGAGGCGCGCGCGCTGCTGGGGGAATGCGATTTCATCGTGGCTAGCCGTCCGCGATATTCGTTGCGGGACGTGGCCGAGTCTCTGCCGGAAGGCTTACGTCCTCCGGCGGCGGTGATTCGTCCGTTTCATAAGCAGCCAGCCAAAGGCGATCTGGTTCTTCCCGGGGTCACGCTGCACTTGCTCGAAGGCGTTCACCAGAGCGTCTCCGCGACCGCGATTCGAGCGGCAGCGGCGCAGGGCAAGCCGCTGGCACGATGGCTGGACCCGCGGGTGGCGGATTACATACGGAAGCACGGACTGTACCGTGGGAAGTGATTGCCGAAGTAAGAAGCCTGGGCGCCTGTCTATTGTTTTATTTCTCCCCCCCGAGTAGTTATTTTTTGCGCGCGTCTTCTCTTTTGAGTCTTCCTCTCCCACGACGGGGCAAGCGCATCTCTAACCGGCGACGGGTTACAATCAGTGATCCGGTATGAAGAAAAAGAACGACCTCAAACTTCAAGTGTGTGAAACCATCCTCGCCTGCCAAGACAAACAAGCTGACGATGTCACGATTCTCGAACTGGAAAAAGATTCGGGAGCGTTCACCGACTACTTTGTAATGTGCAGCGGGACCAATCCCCGCCAGATCCAGGCGATTGCCGACGCGGTGGACGAGCGCCTGGAGGCACTGGGGCTCCGCGTGACTCACTCCGAGGGCTACAAGCAAGCGGAGTGGGTGCTGCTCGACTACGTGGACTTCGTCGTCCATATTTTCTCGGAGAAAGCGCGCCAGTTCTACGATCTGGAACGCCTGTGGAAGTCGGCCAAGCGGCTGGAGCCAGCGGAATTGATGGCGAAGCCCCGGCGGACCGCGATTGCCAAAGCAACGACCGCTAGATCCACAACTGCGAAGACCGCTTCCCCCACGCCGAAGAAAACGCGAAAGAGAAAGGCCTGAAGTGTCCGCTTCGAATCCAGCCCCGTGGAGTTCCTCATTCCGCCTGGTAGCGGCAGAAAAGTGGAAGGCAAAATCGGCGGCGCTGGGCAACGCGGTCACCGAGGCTTTGGTTGAATACTCCCGTCCGCTTCCTGACATGCGCATTCTCGATCTGGCCAGCGGGACCGGCGAACCTGGGATCAGCCTGGCGCAGCGCGTCGGTCCCAGCGGTTCGGTGACAGCGGTGGATCAGAGTTCGGAACTGCTCGACATCGCCGCCGAGCGAGCCCGGAACAAGAAACTCTTAAACTTCACGACCCAGCAGGCCGACGCCCACCAGTTGCCGTTTGCCGGCCAGAGCTTTGACCTCGCCACTTGCCGCTTTGGGGTGATGTTTTTCAGCGATGCCCAACGAGCGCTGGCGGAACTGCACCGCGTGTTGAAGCCCGGAGCCCGCGCCTGCTTCGCCGCCTGGGGTCCGATGGAACAACCTTATTGGCAAACCACGATGACGATTGTGCACCGGCACGTGGGCGGTGCCATGCTTCCACCGGGAGGGGCCGATCCTTTTCGATTCTCGGCTGGGGGATCTCTCTCAGGCGTGCTCAGCGCTTCGGGATTTCACGAGGTGCAGGAGTCGACTCGCAATTTGCCCTGGACCTGGCCGGGAGACGCGGAAGAAGTTTTCGAATACGCGTGCGCAGTGGCAGCGCCATTCCGGCCGATGCTGGAAAGGGTTCCGGCGGAACAGTGGCCGGTGATCCGCGCTGAGGCGAAGGCGGCAATCGAGCGGTATCGCGTGGGAGATGAGATCCGGTTCGGCGCCGACGTGGTTCTGGCGTCGGGAAAAGCCTGAGCGGCGGGCGCCCTGTGAAGATCAAAGTGGCATGGATCGGGAAGACGAAAGAGCCGGCGATTCAGGCTCTGACCGACGAGTACTTGAAGCGGATCTCGCGCTATGCTGAGGTTGCGGGCCTTGCATTAAAGGACGAAGCCGCAATTTTGTCGCTGGCGACGGGCGAGCGGCAGCAGAAGAAGGAGCGGCACAAGCTGGTTCTGCTCGATTCGCGGGGGAAACAGTTTTCATCCGAAGAGCTGGCCGAGTTTCTGGAGCGCGAGCAGGTGAATGCGACCCCGCTGCTGTTCGCGATTGGTGGCAGCGACGGCTTCAGTGACGAAGCGCGGCGCTATGCCGGTTTTACGCTGTCCCTGGGAAGGATGACGCTGCCCCACGAGCTGGCGCGCGTGGTTCTGGTGGAGCAGCTTTACCGAGCTTTCACCATTCTTAAGAATCACCCCTATCACTTGGGACATTAACTTTATGGTAACGGGGCAGCGGCCAGTCAGCCCCATGCTCGCGATTCGATTTCCACAGCCCGATGCACTTGTGGCAGCTTCCCACGGGGGCGAAACTGGCTTACCGTTGTACTTGACATGGGAACCAAGTCTGAATTTGTTAGCGAGGCCCTCCCCCAATGAAAAACCCGTACGACATACTAAGAATAAAAGAGCAGGAGCTGATGCGGGTCCGCAAAGAGATGGACGCTCTGCGGATCGCAGCGCGCTTGCTTTGCGCCGAGGACCGGGGCGCAGCGAAAGGCGCAGATCAGCCTAAGCTGCAACGAGTCGTCGAAATGCCGTAGAAGATCTACTCCCCCGTTTGACTTGAGGCGGACGGAAGCCAAAACCGTCCGCCTTCTTGTTTGTGCGTGTCATGCTGAATTGGTAATTTGTGATTTGTAATTTGTAATTTTGATCCCAGGGTGTCGCAAAGTTTTCAAATTACCAATTACAAATTTCCAAATTACAAATTCCTCACCGTCCGCGTACAATAATTGATTCGGCTTTATGTCGGATCTACCCTATGTCGGATCTGCGCCGTGGTCTCATCATCGTGAATACCGGCCCGGGCAAGGGGAAGACTACCGCGGCCATGGGGACGGCGCTGCGGGCGGTTGGGCAGGGGATGCGCGTCCTGATGCTGCAATTTCTGAAGGGTTCGTGGCATTACGGCGAACTGGATGCGGTCAAGGCTTTCGGTGACAAGTTCATCCTGAAGCAGATGGGACGCGGCTTCGTGAAAGTGGGCTCCGAGAAACCGGACCCCGAAGATGTGCGGATGGTGGAGGAGGCGTGGGCCGAGGCCGAGAAAGCGATCCGGTCCGGCGAATGGGACCTGGTGGTGCTCGATGAAATCAATTACGCCATCAGCTACGGTATGCTGGACCCGGCGAAAGTGGTGGCGTCTCTGAAACAGAAGCCGGAGATGGTGCACGTCATCTTGACCGGAAGGAACGCGCATCCGACAATTGTCGAGCTTGCCGATACCGTGACGGAAATGCGGCAAATAAAGCACGCCTACGAGAAGGGCGTGATGGCGCAGAGAGGAATCGAGTATTGAATTGGTAATTTGTGATTTGTAATTGGTAATTGAAAACCTGGGACCAAGAATTACAAATTACAAATTGCCAATTACAAATTTCCCATGGCTTGGTTCAAGCGACAATCCGGTGAGTTGGATACTTCGGGCGAGAAAAGAGTACGCACCGAGGGGTTGTGGGTGAAGTGTGACGGCTGCCGCCAGATTATCTGGAAGAAGGACCTGGAAGACAATCTCAACGTCTGCCCAAAGTGCGGCAAACATTTCCGCATTGACGCCCGCGCCCGCCTGGCACAACTTCTCGACGACAATCAATACGAAGTTTTCGACAGCAATCTGGTCTCCACCGACCCGCTGAAGTTTGTGGACCTGAAGGCATACTCCTCGCGCCTGAAGCAGGCGAAGGCTGAGTCGGGCCTGAAAGACGCCGTCATCAATGCCCAGGGCAAACTGAACGGCCGTCCGGTGATCGTGAGCGCGATGGAATATTCGTTCATCGGCGGGAGCATGGGAGCGGTGGTGGGCGAAGCCATCACGCGGGCGATTGAGAAGGCAATCGAGACGCGGAGGCCGATTATCGTGGTTTCGGCATCGGGCGGCGCACGCATGATGGAAGGCGTGATCAGCCTGATGCAGATGGCGAAGATCTCGGCCGCGCTGGCACGTTTAGACGCGGCGCGGGTCCCGTACATTTCGGTTTTAACCGATCCCACCACCGGCGGAGTGACCGCATCGTTTGCCATGTTGGGCGATCTCAACATCGCCGAACCCCTGGCGCTGATTGGCTTCGCCGGGCCGCGAGTGATCGAGCAGACGATCCGGCAGAAGCTGCCGCCAGGCTTCCAGCGCTCCGAGTTTTTGCTGGAACACGGAATGCTCGATGCCGTGGTCGTGCGCAAGGATTTGAAGGGCTACATCGCGCGGGCGCTGGATTTTATGGTGCAGGCGGCGTAGAGACAGCCGTCAGCTATCAGCCATCAGCCCTCAGCGGCCAAGCCAACGAAGCTCGCGCTTACAGACAAAAACTTGGAGTGCCTGTCAGGTTGCGCTATTCCCTGCTCAGTGCATGGTTTCCACCCTTAAGTGCGGTCTTCTGGATAGCTCCAGAGCAAAGATTGAAACTGGTAACCTGATGGCTGAGAGCTGATGGCTAACTACGAAACCGCACTCGCGCAGATGTACGCGTTGGGCCACGAGTTGGCGCAGACGCCGTCGCACAAGTTCGATCTGGCGCACATACGGGTGCTGCTGGCGGCACTGGGGCATCCGGAAAATCGCTTTCCAACTGTGTTGATCGCCGGCACCAACGGCAAGGGTTCGACGGCCGCCACTCTCGGATCCATCCTGCAGGCTTCCGGGCTGAAGACAGGACTCTATACATCGCCGCATCTGGTTCGCATTAATGAGCGGATTCGCCTCAATGGCAAGCCGATCGACGACGACGATTTCGCGCTGCTCCATGACGTGGTCGACCGCACCGCCGAGCGGCTGGTTGGAGAAGGCGATCTGCCGTGGCATCCCAGCTTTTTTGAGATGTTGACCGCGATGGCCTTTGAGTATTTCGCCCGCTGCCGGCCTGACATGGTTGTGCTTGAAGTCGGCATGGGCGGACGTCTGGATGCCACCAACGTGGTTGAGCCGCGCCTCAGCATCATCACCGACATATCGCTCGATCATGAGAAGTATCTGGGCGAAACGGTGGCTGAGATCGCGCGCGAAAAAGCTGGAATCATCCGGCCGGGCGGGATTGTGGTTACGCTGCCGCAATTGCCCGAAGCCAACAACGTGATCGGAAACACAATCTTGGATGTGGGCGCGCGTGCGGTGAATGCCGTGCCGTATGTGCCGCCAGTGTCGCCGGGAAGCGATACGTACATGAGTGGTCAGTCGCCCGAATCCGGCCGTCGGGGGCAACGGTATCCACTGGAAGTCCGCGGTGAGACTATCCTGGTCGAGTCGCCGCTGGTGGGGCGTCATCAGCTGCGCAACGTTGGGCTGGCGATCGCAGCGGCGGAGGAACTGCACAACCAGCATATAGAAAACCAGGGAACCGTTCAGATCACGCCGGAGACGATCGCACGAGGCATCCGCGAAACGCAATGGCCGGGGCGCTTCCAAGTGGTGCCCGCCGCGGGAGACAATCCCGAGTATGTGCTCGATGTCGCGCACAATCCGGCCGGGGCGTGGGCGTTGCGGTCGACCCTTTCGGTTGCATACGGGGATCTGGGAAACGGCCGCGAGATCACGATGGTGTTTGGCGTGATGCGGGACAAAGCGGTGCAGGAAATTACCGAGATTTTGTTTCCGATCGCCGGGCGCGTGATCTTGACCCACGCCAACAACCCACGCTCGGCGAGCCCGGATGAGATTCGTCAGGCAGCGGCGCGTATGGCAGCGGGCATGGATATTGAAGAGGCGGAGGATGTAGCGTCGGCCCTGGACCGGGCGCGCGAGGTTGCCGGACCAAAGATTGCTGGACCAAAGATTACTGGATCGGGTGGCCTGGTCGTGGTTACCGGTTCGATTTACATTGTGGGAGAGGCGATGCGAACGCTAGGCGTCCGCATCTAAGGGTAGAGAGACGGGGCTTGCCCCGTCTCACTTCGCTAAGGGCAGGCTCTGCCCCGCGAGAAAGTTTAGACAAGAAACTTTGGACAAGTTCGCCACAACTGCGGAACCAGAAAAAGAGCGAGCCGAGCTGCGCTCGGCTGGACAGCCGGGGGCGGCTGTCCCTACGTGGGCTGAGACGCGGCCGTCAGCTCATCCCATTAACCGCCATGGCTGGCCCAGTCGCCTGCGCTCGTATTTCATTCTCGATACGCTGATCTGGGCCTACACCCTGATTCTGGGCACGCTTTCGCTGATCTGCTCGCTCTTCGACCGCGACGGGCGCATGCAGCACAATCTTGCCCGCTTCTGGTCGTGGCTCATCATGAAAACGATCCTGTCGCCGGTGAAGGTGACAGGCATGGATGAGGATAAGATCGACAAATCCAAACCCCGCGTGTATGCGGTCTCGCATGCATCGGCGCTCGACATTCCGATCCTCTACGTCAACTTGCCGTTTCAATTCCGCATCATTTTCAAGAGTGAATTGCTGGCGTACCCATTCATCGGCTGGCATCTGAAGCGCTCGGGGCAAGTGTGCATCAATCAGCAGAACCCGGCGGCTTCGATCGGCGCCATCAAGTCGGCGTTGAGGAGCCTGCGCAGCGGCATGCCGCTGGTTATCTTTCCCGAGGGCGGCCGCACGCGAGATGGAAAGATTCAACCTCTTCTGCCGGGCGCATTTTTTCTGGCGATCAAGGCGCAGGCCGATATCGTGCCGATCGCGCTCGTCGACACGTTCGACCTGCTGCCGATGAACACTTACCACATCAAGTGCCAGCCGCTGGAGATGCGTGTTGGTGAAATAATTCCCACGACCGGGTTGACCGTGCACGACACCGAAGAGGTGTCGGCCAAAGTGAAGTCTGCCATCGAAGCTCTGCATTCCGCGCTCAGAACCACGTAGAGACAGCCGCCCCTTCGACAAGCTTAGGGCAGGCCCGCGGCTGTCCGGGCGGGCAAATCCGGCCGGCGCCGCTGACAATATCCTCCCTCATCCGTCATACTCTTTTGTTCGTCTTCGTCCTGGAGGTGTCATGAAGTCCCTTGGTCTCGTATTCTTGTTTCTTGCCATGAACGTCTACGCTCAAAACACCGCCCCCACGGCTGGCGAAGCCCAGGAGTTCATGAATAAGGCCGAAGCCCAACTTGGCGAACTGAACGTCAAGGTTAACCGAGCCTCCTGGGTACAGGAGAATTTCATCACTGACGACACCGAGGCCATGGCGGCCGACGCGATTGATGAGGTCGCCGCCGTCACGACTGAGTTGGTGGAACAGGCCAAGCGTTTTGACGGCCTGGCGCTTTCGCCGGAGCTGGCGCGAAAGTTCATGCTGCTGAAGCTCTCGCTTACGGCGCCTGCGCCGAAGGATGCCGCGCTGCGGCGGGAAATGACCGAGATCGGCGTATCGCTTAGTGGCGACTACGGCAAGGGCAAGTACTGTCGCAAGAACGGCGAGTGTCTGGACATTACGGCGATCGAGAAGCTGATGTCCAGCAGCCGCGATCCGGAGGAGCTCAAAGAAGTTTGGGCGGGATGGCACGCGATTGCGCCTCCGATGCGGCAGCGCTACGCGCGCTTCGTCGATCTCTCCAATCAAGGCGCTCGCGAAACTGGATTCAAGGACACCGGCGCCCTGTGGCGCGCCGGCTACGACATGACGCCGGAAGAATTCTCGGCCGACCTCGAGCGTTTGTGGAACCAGGTGAAACCGCTTTATCTTTCGCTGCACACGTTCGTGCGCTGGAAGCTGGCGGAAAAATACGGCCCGAACGTCGTTCCACCCGACCGTCCGATCCCCGCGCATCTGCTCGGCAATCCCTGGGCGCAGGAGTGGGGCAATGTCTACGACCTGCTCGGAGTGACGGAGGACAAAGGCGGCGGCGTCAATGTTACCGAACTGCTCATGAAGAAAAATCTCGACGCCAAGGGCATGGTGAAGTACGGCGAAGGCTTCTTCACTTCGATGGGCTTCGCGCCGCTGCCGCAGACTTTCTGGGAACGGTCTTTGTTCACCAAGCCCGCCGATCGCGATGTCGTCTGCCACGCCAGCGCCTGGGACCTCGACAACCTAGACGATCTCCGCGTGAAGATGTGCATCCAGGTGCGCGGCACCGATTTCGTCACCATTCACCACGAACTCGGGCACAACTTCTACCAGCGCGCCTACAAAGATCAGCCGTTCCTGTTTAAGAGCGGCGCCAATGATGGCTTCCACGAGGCGATCGGCGACGCCATCGCGCTGGCGATCACACCCGAATACCTGCACAAGGTTGGGCTGCTCGAAAGCGTGCCGGAGGCGAGCAACGACATTCCGGAGCTGCTGAAGCAGGCGCTTGATCGCGTCGCCTTCCTTCCCTTTGGCTTGATGATTGACCAGTGGCGCTGGAAAGTTTTCTCCGGAGAGATCGCGCCCGCGGACTACAACAAGTCATGGTGGGAGCTGCGGCTGAAATATCAGGGCGTGGCGCCTCCGCTCGCGCGCAGTGAAGCCGATTTCGATCCGGGAGCGAAGTATCACGTCGCGGCGAACGTGCCCTACACCAGATATTTTCTGGCCCACATCCTGGAGTTCCAGTTCTACCGCGCCCTCTGCCGCGAGTCCGGCTACAAAGGCCCACTGCACGGCTGCACGTTCTACGGCTCAAAGGAAGCCGGGGCGAAGTTCAACAAGATGCTCGCCATGGGCCAAAGTAAACCGTGGCCAGACGCGCTGGAAGCGCTGACCGGCGGGCGGCAGATTGATGCCAGCGCGATCCTGGAATACTTCGCGCCTTTGCAGAAGTGGCTGGACGAGCAGAACAAGGGGAAGACGGTAGGCTGGTAGGAACAGTTGACGCCACCACGAGGGCGCCTGCGCCTACGCGAGCAAATGATAAACTTATGAGATTCGGCAGAATACAAGGCCTATCCATGTCTGACAGCATTCATCTCAAGCTTCCCGACGGCAGCACCACTGAAGTCCCGAAGGGCACCACTGCGCTCGACGTTGCCAAGTCCATCAGCCCGCGTCTTGCCGACGCCGCTCTTGCCGCCAAGTCTAACGGCGATCTGATTGATCTCACCCGGCCTCTCGACACGGACACCGATCTGCGCATCATCACTGAGAAGGATCCTGAGGCGCTTGAAGTCTATCGGCATTCCTCGGCGCACCTGCTCGCCGCGGCTGTGCTTGAACTTTTTCCCGAGACCAAGCTCGGCCACGGTCCCTCAACTGAGAACGGATTCTTCTACGACTTTTATCGCCCGACCGCGTTCACTCCCGAAGATCTCGAAAAGATCGAGAAGAAAATGCACGAACTCGTGCAGCAGAATCTGCCCTACGCGCGCGAGTTTCTGCCGCGCAAAGAAGGTCTCGAAAGGTTCAAGGGCGAAGGCGACTTCATGAAGTGCCACTTCATCGAGCAGTTCACCAAGCCCGATGAAAAGATTTCGGTCTACAAGACTGGCAAGTTCCAGGATTTCTGCCGTGGCCCGCACCTGCCTTCGACGGGGAAGATCAAGGCTTTCAAGCTGCTCAGCATCGCCGGCGCGTACTGGCTGGGCGACGAGAAGAATCAGCAACTGCAACGCATTTACGGCACGTCGTTTTTCTCGAAGAAGGATCTCGACGCCTACCTGAGCGGCATCGAAGAAGCGAAGAAGCGCGACCATCGCGTGCTCGGCAAACAGCTCGATCTGTTTTCGATCCAGGAACTCGCCGGACCGGGTCTGATCTTCTGGCATCCGAAGGGTGGCATCATCCGCAAAGAGATGGAAGACTGGATGCGCGAAGAGTACCTGCGCCGCGGCTATTCGCTCGTCTGCACGCCGCACGTATCGCGCCGCCAGTTGTTCTACACCTCGGGCCACGAGGGCTACTACTCGCAGAACATGTTCGACGCCATGGAACTCGACGACGCCGAATACCGTCTCAAGCCCATGAATTGCCCCGGCCACATCTTGATCTACAAAGATTCGCTGAAGTCGTATCGCGACCTGCCGGTGCGGCTCGGCGAACTCGGCACGGTCTATCGCTACGAGCGTTCGGGTGTGATGCACGGCTTGCTGCGCGTCCGCGGCTTCACCCAGGACGACGCGCACATCTTTTGTACTCCGGATCAGATCGAAGCGGAAATCGTCGGTTGCCTGGAGTTCGCGCTGGAAGTGCTGAAAGACTTCGGCTTCGACCAGTTCCAGACCGAGCTTTCCACCTGGGATCCAAAGGACAAGAAGAGCTTCCTGGGCACCGAAGACCAGTGGAACCTCGCTACCCACTCCCTCGAAAGCGCGCTGAAAAAGCTGAATATGGAATACAAGACCATGCCCGGAGAAGCCGCGTTCTACGGCCCGAAGATTGACGTGAAACTGGTGGACGTCATCGGACGCCTGTGGCAGCTCTCGACAGTGCAGTTCGACTTCAACCTGCCGCAGCGCTTCCAGCTCGAATACGTAGCCGAAGACGGCAGCCGCAAGCAGCCGCTGATGGTGCACCGCGCGCTCTACGGATCGGTCGAGCGCTTCTTCGGCGTGCTGATCGAGCACTACGCCGGAGCGTTCCCGGTATGGCTCTCGCCGGTGCAGGTGGCGATGATCCCAATCGCCGAGCGCCATGTCGAGTACGCGGAGAAGGTCGCGTCCCAACTGCGGGCGGCGGGCGTGCGCGTGGAAGTCGATTCCCGGAACGAAAAGATGAACGCGAAAATCCGCGAACACGCCATGCAGAAAGTGCCGTTCCTGCTGGTGGTAGGCGACAAGGAATCCGAAGCCAACAAAGTCAACGTCCGCACCCGCGGGAAAGAGAAGACCGAAGACATGGCGACGGGTGAGTTCGTGGAGAAGATCAAGAAGCTGATTGCGGAGAAGAAGGCGACCTTGTAGTCAGGGGTACGCGAGCCCTTCCTCCGCCAAATCCCCTGTGTTAGCATCAGAAGTTTCGCAGGTGTTGTTGGGCTGGCCTGTAACCTGGACTCATCCTCATCCCGGGCCTTATCACCCTTCCCGTAAGCCTGCGGAAGGAGACAACCCGTGAAAGTGTACGAAGGAGCCAATCTCCGCAACCTTGCCCTCATCGGACACGGGCGTGCCGGAAAAACTTCGCTGGTGTCCGCCATGCTCTACACCGCCGGCGCGATGCCGCGCCTCGGACGCGTGGACGACGGCTCCGCCGCCACCGACTACGACGAAGAAGAAATCGCGCGCAAGATGTCCATCTCCACCGGCCTCGCTTTCGTCGAGTGGGGCAAGCCGGATGCGAAGGTCAAGATCAATCTGCTCGACACTCCCGGCTTCAACATGTTCGTGCATGAGGCCAAGATGGTGCTGCCGGTGGTGGACGCCGCGCTCGTCGTGGTGGACGGCGTCTCCGGGGTCGAGGTCGTGACCCAGCGTGTCTGGCAATACTGCAATGACATCGAGCTGCCGCGCATGATCGTCGTCAGCCGCATGGATCGCGAACGCGCTGACGCCAACCGCGTGCTGGAATCGCTCACTAACGCTTTTGGCCGCGCGGTTACTCCGCTGCAACTGCCCATCGGCAGCGAGAAGAGTCTCAGCGGCGTTATTGATCTGGTGCGCATGAAGGCCTACACCTACGAGATGGGCGGAAACGGTAAGGGCAAGGAAGGCCCGATCCCCGCCGACCTGGCCGGCGCCGCCAAGGAAGCTCACGAAAAATTGGTGGAACTCGTCGCCGAAGGCAAAGATGAGTTGATGGAAGAGTTCTTCGAAACCGGCACGATCCCCGAGGAGCATCTGGTCCCGGCGCTGCACGAAGCGATTCGCGAAGACAAGCTGTTTCCCGTGCTCTTCACTTCCGGCCTCGGCAACATCGGCGTCGACGAGCTGATGGATTTCATCGTGGACTACACGCCCGCCGCGAGCGAACATCACGCCCTCACCGGCTGGACGGCGGAGGGCAGCACCGAGCCGGCCGTACGCAAAGGCACCGACAACGAGCCCGCTTCCGTCTACGTTTTCAAGACCATGTCAGACGCATTCGCCGGGCGCATTTCCTACTTCAAGGTTTTCTCCGGCGTGCTGAAGGACGACGCATCGCTGCAGAACTACAATCGCAACACGCAAGAGAAGTTCGCCCACATTTCCCTGATCCAGGGCAAGCAAGCGATTCCGATCCCGGAGCTGCATGCCGGCGATATTGGCGCGGTTGCGAAGCTGCGAGAAACTCTCACCGGCGACACGCTGGGCGATAAGTCATCGCCGATCCGGTATCCGGCGGTGCAACTGCCGGAGCCGGCGATCACCTTCGCCATCGAGCCGAAGAGCCGCGCCGACGAAGACAAGCTCGGCGTCGGCCTGCACAAGCTGATGGAAGAAGACGCCATGCTGCGCTTCTTCCGCGATCCGCAGACCAAGGAATTCCTGATCGCGGGCACCGGACAGCAGCACATCGAAGTCGTGGTCTCGAAGATGAAAAAGCGTTACCACGCCGAAGTGGTGCTGAAGGCGCCCAAGGTGCCGTATCGCGAAACCATTCGCGGCAAGGCCGACGTTCAGGGACGCCACAAGAAGCAGACCGGCGGCCACGGCCAGTACGGCGATTGCAAAATCAAGATGGAGCCGCTGCCGCGCGGCGCCGAATTCGAGTTCGTCAACGACATTTTCGGAGGCTCGATCCCGCGCAACTTCATTCCTGCCGTCGAAAAGGGAATCAAGGACGCCGCCGCCCGCGGCTACCTCGCCGGGTATCCCGTGGTGAACTTTCGCGTGATCCTCTACGATGGCTCCTACCACGACGTCGATTCGAACGACCTCTCGTTTCAGATGGCGGGCCGCATCGCCTTCCGCAAGGCTATGGAAGTCGCCAAGCCGACGTTGCTCGAACCGATTATGACCGTCGAGATCACCGTGCCCGACGAGTTCGCCGGCACCATCATGGGCGACCTCAACAGCCGGCGCGGACGCATCCAGGGCATGGATAACAAAGGCGGCAACACGATCGTGAAGGCCGAGGTGCCCATGGCCGAAATGCTTACCTACGGCGCCGATCTCACTTCCATGACCCAGGGCCGCGGCAGCTTCTCGATGGAAATGCACCACTACGACACCGTCCCGCAACAACTGCAGGACAAGATTATTGAGAGGGCTAAGGCGGAGAGGGGCGAGGTTAAGGAAGAAGAGGAGTAGGTTTCAGCGATGCAGGCGTTGTACCAGAACCTTGAGCAACATTTGGCCGCTATTGATGACTGTCTGGAGAAGCGTCGCATCCTTGCCTGCCTTTGCCTTCTCTACTCCGGTATCGATGTAGTCGCATCTTTGGAACGCACGCCGAAGGCGAATATACAATCCACGTTCGTCCGGTGGGTGGAGGAGAATATGTTGAAGGCGCGGCCGATGCCGTGCACCGCGTTAGAACTTTATGCCGCTCGCTGTGGCATACTCCACACGTTTACCCCAGATTCTGACTTGTCGCGGAAAGGGAGCGTACGCAAAATCATTTACGCTTGGGGGACTGCCAAATCTGAGGAACCTCTCAAAGGCGGCGAGTCTCCTCGGACGTGCAGAAGCTGCAATTCACATTCGCGAACTAATTGATAGCTTCCGGGCAGGTCTAGCCTCGTATTTTGACGCTCTAGTGCACAGTCCTGAGAGGCTACAACGTATCGAAGAGTCCGCCGATCTGTGGTTCACGCAGTTGGATCAGGGCACCATCGCAAAGTTCCTAAATGCGTCGCCGAACGAGAGAACAGACGACGAGGTTAAGTAATTCGCCAGCTTCACACCAGTTGCACGTCGGTGAAACGAAAATCCTCTCCCTTGGCCAGCAGCTTTTGGCCTGCGAACTTGGCCAACGCGTAGGCGAAGCAATCTCCGAAGTTGAGACCGGCTGCGTGCCGCCCTTTGCCATACTTGCGCCAGGCGGAACGCGCGATCTCTACTTGCTCGGCATCCACCGGAACCACTTCCAGCTTGGCCCGCACTATAAACAGGTCGAACTCGCGGCCCGCAGCTTCCCCGCGCCTGGCCTCGAGCACGATTCCGGTTTCCAGCGAGTTCGCCGCCGAAATCAGCTTCGTTTCTGCCTGGAGGATATGTTCGAGAAACTGCTTGCGCTCGGGTTCACCCAAGAAGACGGCCACGAGTGCGGAGGTGTCAATGACCATTGGGGAGACCTAGCGCGGGATGCCGTCTTCGCCGTAGCCGAGGATTTCGTTTTCGGGGCGCGAGTCCAAGTTCGGAAGCGTGTCCACCCGCCGCAGTAAATCCTCAATCTGGCCGGTCACAATGTGGCCTTTGCGCCGCCGCTTCAGCCGCTCCCAACGTTCTAGGAGCGACGTCTGAATGGCTTCGGTGAGCGACTCGCCGGTTTCGCCGGCCACCTGGCGGGCCAACTGTTCGGTGGCTTTATTCTTGATGAACAAGGGCATGTTATTGAGTATATACTCGCGAGATCTATTATATACCATCCGGCAAGCCGGATCGCGCTCGCAGGAAATCATTCCCTGATCGCGCATTCTGGCGTACCATTCGTCTTTCTTCTTTACTCAAGGAGGCACGCATGTCCAAGCGGAGTTCCCTGATCTGCTGCCGCTTGTCCTTCGCTACATTCGTTCTCTTACTTATCTCTCGGACCGCCATGACCCAACCAGCAATGACCCCAGAAAGCAAGAGCACAACCCTGGAGATCGACCACGTGTCGATCTGCGGATCGAATCTTGACACGCTGCGCCAGGCCTTGACGGATGTGGGCATGACTCCGGACCTCGGCGGTCCGCACGGCAACGGCGTTACCCAGATGGCCATCATTGGCTTCGATGACGCGTCTTACCTTGAACTAATTGCACCGGTGAAGCCGGGCGCGACTGCGGGCTCCGACTGGTCGAAGTTTATGTCCGAGGATGCGGTCACCTGCGCCTGGGCGGTGGGCACGAACGTTTTGCTGCAGGAGGTGGATCGTCTGAAGAAGGCCGGAATCCCCGTTAAGAATCCCGAGCCGGGCAGCCGCAAGCGCCCCGACGGCATGTCAGTCGAGTGGAAGACCGCCGACGTTGGCTCGGGAACTCCGGGCTCCACGCTGCCCTTCATCATCGAAGACCAGACGCCGCGCGTCTGGCGCGTCCAGACTTCGGCCAGCGTAAAAGGAGCGCCGGTTTACGGCGTCGAGAACGTGGTACTGGGCGTCAGCAATCTGGATGCTTCGATTGCCTTGTTCCGCAAGGCTTATGGCTGGGCTGAGCCGCTCACCGAGACGCAGAAAGACTTCGGCAAACTCGCGTACTTCCCCGGCGAACCCGTGATTCTGGTAGCTCCTTCGAACGGAGGTTGGCTGTCGGAACGGCTTGCCAAGTTTGGCGAGTCTCCGGTCGCCTACCTGCTCGGCACGCGCGACTTCGCAGCGGCGACCAAGAAGTACAAGCTCTCCGGCACTAAGACCTGGTTTGGGCAGAAGGTGGCGTGGTTCGACGCTGGGAGGCTGAAGGGCGTGCGGCTGGGAGTGATTGGGCAGTGAGTCTTAGTCTCTGATGATAACTTCTCCGTACGGCCGTCGGGGGAAACGCGCAAGTGCAAACCGCTACGAAGCAGGAGGCCGTAACGGACACAGTTGCTCCGGTTGACGCACTCACCGTGGGCGCAATCGGCATCCTCGCCTACATGCTCGGAAACGTCTTACATGAAGGCGCGGGGCATGGCGGCGCTTGCCTTCTGGTTGGGGCCAAACCTCTCGTGCTTTCGTCGGTTCACTTCGAGTGCAGCCTGGACAGCCGCCTTGTGATGGCTGGTGGCACACTGGTGAACCTGCTCGCCGGAGCCGTGTTCTTCGCCCTCGAACGCTTCACCGGCCGCAGCTATCCGCGATTGATGTATTTCTTCTGGATCTCAATGACGGTGAATCTTTTCACCGGTACAGGATATTTCCTATTTTCCGGCATCGGCGGCATTGGCGATTGGGGAGAATTCATTCAGGGGCTTGGGCCGCAGTGGCTCTGGCGGATCGGCCTGACCCTCTTCGGTGCGGTCACTTATCTGCTCGCCGCGCGCATCAGTCTCCTGGAATTACGTCCGCTGATCGGCAGCAACAAAGAGCAACGCTACCCGCGGGCCGTGCGCCTCTCGGCGATCCCATATTTTGCCGGGGGAATCTTGATGTGCATAGCCGGTGCTCTGAATCCCAAAGGAATGATCCTGATTCTGATCTCGGCTGCGGCGTCGACCTTCGGCGGCACGTCAGGATTGATGTGGAGCACCAACTGGCTCAACCGCGGAACGATGATTCCTTGCGGACCGCCAGCAGAACCGATGCCGATTCACAGGAGCTGGTGGTTAATTGTGGGGGCTTGTGCCATCGCGATTGCCTTCATCGCGGTCTTGGGCCCGAGCGTCCTTTTTTGGCGTTGAAGCATGGAAAACTTAGCCGCACGACCTGGAGGCGCAAGCATCATGTCCAGCTGCTTCGTGTTAACATCCGGCGCAGTGGCTTCATCGAATCCCAATCTCAAAGACCGCCTGGTTTCGGCTGCGCCGGTTGAGGACGATTCCTCTTTTGAGCTCAAGCTTCGGCCGCAGCGTTTGCAGGAATTCATTGGTCAGAACAAAGTTAAAGAGAATCTCGACGTCGCCATCCAGGCGGCAAAGTCGCGCGGCGAGGCACTTGACCACGTCCTGCTCTACGGACCGCCCGGGCTCGGCAAGACTACGCTGGCCAACATCATCGCCAACGAACTTGGCGCGGCTTTTCAGCAGACCTCCGGCCCCACGCTGCAGATCAAGGGCGACCTGACCGCGATCCTCACCAATTTGCGCGACCGGCAGGTGCTTTTCATTGATGAAGTGCATCGTCTGCAGCCCGCGCTGGAAGAGATCCTCTACTCCGCGCTCGAAGACTACAAGCTCGACATCATGATCGGCCAGGGCCCGTCGGCACGCACTCACACCATGGACGTAAAGCCCTTCACCTTCATCGGGGCCACCACGCGCGCCGGGCTGCTCTCCGCTCCGCTGCGCTCCCGTTTCGGGCTGCTGCTGCGGCTCGAGTTCTACACTCACGACGATCTGCGCGTCATTGTCGAGCGTTCCGCCGAGATTCTCGGCGTGAGCATCGATCGTCCCGGGGCCACTGAAATCGCGAGCCGCTCTCGGGGAACGCCACGTATCGCCAACCGTCTGCTGCGGCGCGTGCGCGACTACGCCCAGGTGCGCGCCGCCGGCTCCATCGATCTGCCTACTGCCCAGTCCGCGCTCAGCATGCTCGAAGTTGATCGCCACGGCTTCGACGAAGTCGACCGCAAACTGTTGCTCACCATCATCGAGAAGTACCAGGGCGGGCCGGTGGGATTGAACACGCTGGGCGCCGCGCTCGCCGAGGAACCCGACGCCATCGAAGAAATCTACGAGCCCTTCCTGATCCAGATCGGCTTCCTGAACCGCACGCCCCGCGGCCGGGTCGCGACCCAACTCGCCTATGAGCACTTCGGTATCACTCCCAACCGGCGACAGAGTTCGCTGTTCTGAACTTTTCGGAAGCTTGTTTTTCTAAACAAGGCATGCGAGATCGGGTTTGACTTCCACCGCCGCAATCTGCGTTAATCACCTTTCGTCATTCATTTCGTTATAGCGAATCCAGAGTTGATGTGATCGCAGGCAGCTGCCGAGCTGTGCTCGGCTTGGACGGGCGAGGGCGTCCGTCCCCACACGAGCGGGCTGAATCCGCTCGAGAAACGCAGTCGCACTGGAGGAATCATGCGCGAAGTGATCGCCACCGATCAGGCTCCGCAAGCCATCGGGCCGTACTCGCAGGCTATTCGAGCCGCCGGGCTGATCTTCACTTCAGGACAGATCCCGATCGATCCCGCCACCTCGCAGATCATCGCCGGCGATGTGAGCGCGCAGACTGACCGCGTGCTCAAGAACCTCGCCGCTATTTTGCAGGCCTCGGGCAGCGGCCTGGAGAAAGTTCTGCGCTGCACCGTCTTCCTCAAGAACATGGGAGATTTTGCCGCCATGAACGAAGTCTACGGACGCTATTTCAAGCAGGCGCCGCCGGCGCGCTCCACCGTCGAAGTGGCGCGACTTCCGAAGGACGTTCTGGTTGAAATTGACGTGATCGCGCTAGCCTGAAAGAAACTGACGTGAAGAGGCAGGATTGTAGAAGAACTTTGCAGACGCGACGTTGGCTCTTAGCTCTTAGCTTTTGGCCTTTAGCTATAGGCCAAGAGCCAATAGCCAAAAGCCTCAGCATGAGAAGAGGGGAATTATGAAAACTGTTGCTGTCGCCATAACACTGTTCGCACTGGCCGGCCTGATCGGCGCCCAAACGGCTGCCACAAGCACCAGCGGGCCGACCAAGGTCACCGGCTCTCCCACCAAAACCGCCAGCGGTCTCGAATACTGGGACATCAAAGTTGGCACGGGCGCGGTCGCGCAAACCGGACAGCAAGTCAAAGTCGATTACACTGGCTGGCTCACCAACGGCAAGAAGTTCGACAGCTCGGTCGGGACCGGCCGTCCGTTTGGTTTCAAGCTGGGCGCCGGCCAGGTCATCAAGGGCTGGGACGAAGGTGTGGCCGGCATGAAGGTCGGGGGCAAGCGCCAGTTGCGCATTCCGCCGGACCTGGCCTACGGAGCAAAGGGCTATCCGGGGGTTATCCCGCCCAACTCGACCCTCATCTTCGACGTGCAACTGCATAGATGTGAAGTAACTGGTGTGGCGCGGACACTCTTGTCCGCGAAAGCTGGCAGGACGCACAAAAGCCCGCAGGACTAGAATCCGCGGGCCTCTGGAATTGCTACGCCTTAACGACTTTGCCGCTGCGCAGACAGGACGTGCAGACGCGGATGTGCTTGGTCGCGGCTCCCACTTTGGCATGAACCGGGCGCAGATTGACGTTCCAGCGCCGTTTACTTACATTGTGGGCGTGGCTGATGGTGTTTCCGAACTGCGGCCCCTTGCCGCAGATATCACAAACTCGTGCCATAAACTCTGAAATCCTTCCAGGCTGTTGCCGAAAGCTTGATTTTACAGGAATGCAGCGAATTTCGCCAAGGCATGGATGCGCTTGGTAATGGGTCAGTTTGATTTCCACAGGCCGACAAACATCGAGGCGATAATGCCGAGAATTGAGTAGAGAACAGCATTACTTGCGCTGATGAGCAGCCATCCGAAAAGGCCAACGAGCAATGACGCATTGTCCAGTCCTAGCGACATGATGGAGGAAGGACAAAGGTAGAGAAGGGGCGTGGTGCTCGGATTTCCGCCCATCCGATTAGCGATGGTGTAAAACGCCAGAAGCAGCCACGGCAACACAAATCCGACAGCGGCAAAGGCACCTACGATTTTTAATCTCTTACGCAAACTAGATTAGCTCGAATGCTCTCCGAGCGCTTTCAGGATAAGTCCCTTGTCAATCCGCTTCATGTCGGGCGCCTATGATCTTCATACCCTCCAATAGTCAGGGCGCCACTGCTGAACGGCTTTCTTGATTTCGGGGGCGGCGAGCTTCTCGTTCAGGGCGCGGGCGGCGAGCGCGGGGAGCTCCGCGTCGGAAGCGAAGCGCAGGGCGACGAGTTGCGATTCGGTAAATTCTGGGATGCGGGGGCGAAGGGCCGCGTCGAGCAAGGACGCGAGCCGCAGTCTTTCTTCCAACCGGATGACCCGGTCTTGCACCTTGAGGGCATAAAGCCGGGTCTTGAAGATGACAGCCATGGCCGCTATCATGACGACCACCAACCATGCCGAATGCAGCCCCGGCCTTCGGACCAGATGGACGATGGTCGCGATTAGCGTGATGGCAAACACGGGCAAGATGAAAAAGTGGAAGGGCGGATCAAGACGCGTGTGATTAGAAAAATTCTGGGGGGATGCGTTAGCCATGGGGAAAGACTCCTTTTTGAAACTGGAAACATCATCGCACGTTTTATAGGGGCTGCGGAAAAAGCTCTTCCCGATCAAGACCTCAGCGGCTGAACAGATTGCCGAAAAACTCGGCTTTCGGCGCACAAAGGGGCATCTCAATTCAAAGAACTTACGGCATCGCTGAAGCGATGCCCTGATACGGACCTTAGTCCTACTTGCTATTGAGAGAGCGGTTTACACACAATTTGGAGTGGTTTGTACAAAGCTCTCAGACCTAGAACAAACTTAGTTGTGGTCCGGCGCCATACTGCGTTGTCACGGCGGAACTAATGTGGGTAGTTACTCAAATTGCTCCACTACCTATATATGAGCAATATTGAACAGATTTGAATTTCGGAATAGATTAACGTGCTGGCTTGGTAGGGAGTGGGCGCCGGCCCTGAGCGAAATATTGGGTTGTCAGACATTGTGTAGCCAGACCTCCACAATCGCCCCTCCCCCCTTTTTTCTCCCCAGATTTGCTGATCCAAAGGCCGAAGGTGCACCGGGCGGGTAATCTAACATGACACTAACGGCAAGACTAGAGACCAATGGTAACCTAGAGCACAAAGATACGTTTGTGACGCGGGGTTCGTCATGAAGACCTATCAGCATGAACTGGCCCACCTCTACGAGCACCCTACGAAGGTGTTTAGATTCAGTTCGGCGTCTCTCTTCCAATCTCTAGTCACGGCAAGCATCATAGGCGTTGTGGCGGCGGTCATTGGAGTCGGACTCAATGCTGTGTGTTGGTATGGAAACACGTCATGGTATGTAGGCGCGACGGCCGCAGCTATAGTGGAAGCGGTTGTCGTTACCATCCTGGTGACGATCGTTATCGAACAGCGACGTAAGCGATCGATCCGGCGAACTCTGGAACTCGCCTTCCTAAACCACCATATTCGGAACGCCATTACCCAGATGAGTATGCTGCCGTACGTCACCGATGCGGAGCAGCACGAACGCGTGGTGCGGGAAGCAATCGGCCGAATCTCCGAAGCTCTGTTCCGAATTGCTAACAGCGCGGACCTGACCGGGCTGTCTCTCGAAGTGGATCTCAAGGGCATGCACCT
>Ga0316363_10000898_pt1 | contig 30582 bp, 43 predicted proteins | sample Sb_taG_3_FD_200459 | JGI IMG/M metagenome (GOLD analysis project Ga0316363, IMG submission 200459) | Peat soil microbial communities from Weissenstadt, Germany - Sb_50d_a_PC metaG (v2) (version 2) | ecosystem: Environmental > Terrestrial > Soil > Wetlands > Peat | place: Germany: Weissenstadt...
GCTGCTCGTCGGATTGTTCGCGGCCGCCATGCCCGTCATCCACATGAGGGGGGCACATTACGGCGAGATCGCCAAATCCCCCGGCGGCTTTTTCTTCGTCTGGACACTCTGGGCGCTCGGCGGGCTCGGGGGCTTCACCTTCATCCTCTCGGCGCGCGGACTGTGGGACCTGCGACGGGGCCAGCCCCGGTTGTCCAGGGCAGTGGACGGTGCCGACGCTTGCCGTTGAATGTTGTAAAAGTAATGATTCAACGCCGAAGTGTTGGCCCGGGCCACTCGCCGTATGATCGCCTGCGGATTCCGAAGGATGGCGATCAGCGTTCCGAACTGATGTCGATCACGATCCCGAACGGGTTCGAGTCCTTGATGGGGTCACTGATCCACTGGGTGGCACCAGGGGAAATCTCGTAGGCACGCGTAATGGAATCAGTCAGATAGCGGAAATCTGGAACAGGAATAACTGGCTCAATTTGCCCCTGACACAATGGCGACCGGTTGGTTAACAGCCCCACTGTGCAAGTCTTTAAAAACACAATCACGCGTTTCTGGCGTGGCGTAGCGTTTTTGCAGCTTTCCGCAAGTACGAATCAGTCGCCCGAGCCCGCCCCGGTTCAAACCGGGTGATCACCAAGCCAGTCGGCGTGGTTGGCTGGCCGGAGCTTCATCCGGCGATCACAACTCGTCGCTCTTGTCCCGAATCTCCAACTTGAACTGCCATCCTTCAAAGCTCATCAGCATGCGGCCAAACTCGTCCCAGGTAATCTCCCGACCATCGACGGTGACTAACGGCACCCGACCATCCTGGGCTTCATCCCACTCAATCCTGCCGCGCACAACTTGATCGGCGATCTGCAACCCGAGATTGCCCACCTTGACGTGCTTAATGGACAAGGCGCGGCGAATTCTCTCGATCAATCGCGCAAGCAGCCTCAGCGGATCGTCTTCTGGTTCGCCGATCACCTGAAACTGATAGCCGGCCGGAGTTCCATCGCGAACCTCGAACGCATCCAGGGCAACACCCGGCCCGAACAGGCGGGTCCGGAAATGAAATAGATGGGCTTGGCCGTCGCAGTCCGTGAGTTCGACCGGTGCGAGGTCGGCGTGCTCAAACCCATCCAGGCCATCGGATTCAGCGACCTCGGTGTTGAAGCATTTGGTACAAAGCTCCCGATAACCCGCGTCTACGGAGCCATAGTTGATGACGTCATAATCGGGCACGGTGCGGCCGCAGCTATTGCAACGGGTTTGTTGCGTTCGTCTGCCCTTCACTTGGTCCACTCTCAATTGAGCATACCAGCGTGCCGTCGTGCCTATCGCTTGCCAAATCGATCCAAGGTTGCCTTCAGCAACGCCGGAGAATATCGAAAGCTCGTCTTCGTGAGCTGATCGATGGCCGCTTCCAAGTCAACGATGCCTCGTGCCGCGGCTTCGCCCACCACGCCGAGCGTGCCTGTAATCGGCAGACCTCGATCGGCGGCAACACGACGCGCCGACTTTTCGTCAAGGCGGATCATGTCGGCCGCAGCCGATTCCGCCAGCAGCGGCCTGCTCGCCAGCCTGCAGTTTCTCCATGCCGACGGTCATCCCGACGGGATTCTGTTGCGCGGAAATCCACGACGGGAGGTTGGCCACCCAACTACGCACTGCCCCTGGAGCATCTTCGTGGAGCAGTTCGGCGACCACAGCCGGCGGCACCAGCACCTGGCTGTAGAGTTTGGGAAGAATGTCGATCTCGCCAATGAGGATCAGATAGCAGATCGGCGACGTATCCGAGACGGCGATCATTGCCGGGATGCGTCGCGAATTGCGGCGATATCCCGTTCCAGATCATCCATCGTATAGTCGTGATATGCCTCCGCGCGCCGCAGGAGGGACTCCGTATCCCAGCGGGAGCGCAGCCCAAGCATCTGCTGCACCTGTGCAGGAGTTATTGCCCCCGACCGGTAAGCCTCGACGGCGACAGCTTCAAGCACGGCCCGCGAGAGGTCGCCCGCCTGCCCGGCGAGAAGACGCCCAATATCGTCTGGAATTTCTATGGCGACGTTCACCGTGATGCCCCTCTTATACTTTACTCAAAACCTCGTCGGCGAGTCGCTCTCCGATTGGACCGGGCTGAAACTCAATTTCGATCCGCCCGGTATCGGCTTTAAAGATGACCTGCCGAATCGCGTTGCGAAGGGCGGCCTCTTCCTCCTTGGAAGTGAGCCCCTTTTGTTCAATGCCCGCCGCCTGCAGCGCGGCGGTCTCAATCTCATGCGCGCTCACCAACACGCCCTTGCACGGGTCACGGCCGCCGGCGGTCGAACGGCAGCGATAGTACCGGTAAACGATATGGAGCCTCGCCGAATCGTGTGGGTGCTCAGAAGTCGGCCACAGGCGCTACAGCAAACCAGACCCCGCAGTGGCCACGGCATCGGGGGCTTGGCGCGCCCCGGCTTCCGCGTGCGCCGGAGAGCGAGAAGGTTCTGAACCTCATGATAAACGGTCCTCTCGACCAGGCCCTGGTGACAGCCATCACGAAACCCATATCCGTCGAGGACCAAGCCGGCGTAGACGTAATTTGTGAGCGTGAAGAGTACCTGGCGCGCCGTCCATCGGTTGTTGCTTCTCGTGCGCCATCCCTGCGCATTGGCGAGAGTCGCAATAGTTGACGGGGGCATTTTCGCCAACGCCCACTGAAAAATCCGCGAAACCACCTCGCCTTCTCCGGGAACCACAACCAACTGCTTCGTGCGAGGGTCTGCCGCGTAACCGAACGGCACAGCGCCCGCGATCCGTCGGCCATTGGCTTTCAGGTAGGCACGGGCTTCCGCGATTCGTGAAGAGGTCATATCCCTCTCGAATTCGGCGAAGGACGCCAGGACATTCAACATCAGATTGTCGAGCGCTGCCACGCCAAGTTCCGGCGCGGCCACGACCGTCAGCCCGACCTTGTGCTCGCGAAGTTCCTGCCCGAGGTTGACGAAATGCCTTAGGTCGCGTGAGAGCCTGTCGAGCCGATAGATGACCAACCGATCCAATCCGCCGGACCGAAGTAAACCCAGCAGTCGTTGGAGGGCTGGTCTATCCAGAGTGGCGCCAGTGTAGCCCTCGTCATCGAAGCGGTCCTCGATTAGTTCGTAGCCAAGGCCACGGTGTGCCTGAACGAAGGAACGGCACAAGTCGAATTGGACCTGGCAGGAAGAAAGATCATCGTGGGTTTCTACAGACTGGCGGGTGTAGATGGCGCAACGAACTGGCGTTCGGAGTGGCGCCGCGGGCAAATCCCTCGGCAGCGCATCCTCCCTATTGCAGTGGTGTCACCACTTCATTCCATCACACGGCACGGCTGTTAACCAGCACGCCCATTCCGAAATGGTGGATCGTTTTGTCAGGTCGAGACGAATGGGGCTGTTAAATAAGGCGGGGTGCCCTGCGGAGAAGCGGAGAGGTCGGCCGGAAAGTCGCACCCGTGGACTCACCGGGGCGCAGACGGAGAATCTCCAGGGCCGACTGCGGAGAGGCGGCACTCACCGTAAACTCATGGCTATGTTGAGGAAAACGCAACGTGTCGCATCGGGCAGACTAACGGCGAAGCCGTTAACAACAGGGGACTTGGATTCCGTGGTGAGAAGGTTTGGCTCCTCAGGTAGGACTCGAACCTACAACCCTTCGGTTAACAGTTGCAGCGGCCAGTTTTACTACTGGTTGCTGCGACTGGCTGCCAATAACTGAAAATACGGCATTTGAGGCTCAATTCGGCACTGCCTGAGTGCTGTCGATTACTGCCGTTTTCTACGGGGGGTCCTTTGACTTTCCCTTTGACCTTGCAACGCGAGGTTTTGGCGGTTTCGCTAGGGCTAATGAAGTGATGAGCCAGGATTGACACCTGTTAACTTGCCATACTGCGCGTAAGCCTGTTTTTCGGTCATGCTAGCGATGAAGTCACAGATGATCCGCGTAATGCGATGGGAGTCCCGACCGGCAAGGTCCAGTTCCTCCCGGAATGCGAATGGAAATATTCGTCGGTCTTCGTGGCGCGGAGTCTCCGCTGCCTCCTGGAAGATGGTGAACAACTCCTTGATTATTTTCTTTTGCCCATACTGCTGAGCACCCAGGGAAGGATTCAAAATTACGTAGTGCCAGGTCAGTTGCTTGAGCATGAAGACCTCTTTTTGCCGCTCGGGATCGAGTACGATGCGGGGCTCACCGACCTTTGAAGGGACCTGAAGTGAGACGGCTTCGATGTATCGTTGGATCAGGTTCGCGGTTGTGTACCTCGTCCTTGCGCGATGATCCCGCGTTCCGAGGTAGTTCTGATCAAACGGCATCCAGTTTACGAGCTTTGTGAACGCCTGTTCGAGTTCCCATCGGCGGTAGTCAAGGTCGTCACCCAACCTCAAGAACACTTCGTCGAAGAATCTCTTACGCTCTGAGTCGTCGCCCTGCGAAGCCAAGCGATCTAAGGGCATTATACCGGCACAATAAAAGTCCGCAGCGTCATGGACCGCGTATGTCACATCGTCTGCCCAATCCATCAACTCCGCTTCGACACCTTTGGTGAAGTCGCCAGCGGGAACGAGTTCTCTGGCCCAAAGGAACTCTTGTTCTTCAGAGCGGTAGGCACCCCACTTATTCTTCTTCAAACCGTGGCCTTTTAGCCAGGGATACTTGAGAATGGCGTTCAGGGTGGCTCGGGTGAGATCCAATCCGGGCGTTGGTCTCCTTGATCGAACTGAGAGTCTAGTAACGATGCGAAAAGACTGAGCATTGCCTTCGAACCCGTCTGGTTCGCCTGCATCCGTCACAAGTTGTTCGAGGGCTTGCTCCGTGATATGGCCAAACGGCGGATGACCGATGTCATGCGCTAGAGCCGCCGCTTCGGTGACGTCAGGGTCAATTCCGCCGAGCGACTCCGCGATTTCCTTCTGGGTTTTATCGTTCAACAGCTTCTCTGCCAAGCGCCGCGCAACCTGAGCGACCTTTAGAGAATGTGTCAATCTGTTGTGAAAGACGTGGCCTTCATCCGGAGAAACAACCTGCGTCACTTCGGCCAAACGCTGGAACGCGCTTGTATACAGAACGCGATCCCGGTCCCGCTGCCCAGGCTCGCGGTTGTCTTTCGAGCTTGGACCGCTAAATCTGTCGTACCGCGATGGACCGCCGGAACCCACGAATTGTCACGCCCTGTCGTTTCAGTGCGCGCCTGCGCTATTCACCAACGCAAGGGCTCGGAGGTTGCGTTGCGGGGTAAGCTCAATCGCGTGCTCGGACATGAGTGGCCAGACGGCACTTTTGATGTCCATCGCGCCGTAGCCCGGAAGGCTCTCCAAGAGTTCTTCCAAGCTGACCTCTTCATTGCGTTCCCGCAATATGTTCAAAATGGCATTCCGCAATTGGATATCCTCGCCCATAAAGCCCGTCTCCGATCCACTTCATTAAAACACAATTCGGGCCGTAACGGTTTTTGTGCAACGGCCAAACAGCCTCAAACTGGGGCCGCCCCCTCCGTGAGGCCGTCTCACAGCCCCAACTTCGCCCCGCTGTTCTCCTTGAACAGGCTCCCATCCCGGATATAGCGGCGAACCATCTGCACGGACCTGTGCCCCGTCTGATTCATGATGGAGCGTTCGGACGCCCCCGCAATCGCCGCCGTAGTGGCATGCCCGGCCCGTAGACTGTGCCCGGCGTACTTCGCCGAATCCAATCCGGCCCGGTCCGCCAGTTTCTTCACGATGCGTGCCACGTCGCAACCGGACAACCGTCCCGGCTCCTGCACTTGCCCATGGCGGTTGATGGACCTGAATAACGGCCCGGTCTCGATTCCGGCCTGTTCCTTCATGCCTTGAACCGTGCGAACCGGGCACGTGTCGGGGTTCGCGCCATAGGGTATACCTACCTTACGTCCTACCGCCTCTTGATCGGTCTTGGAGCGCCGCAGCGTCACTGTGAGGCCATCCCTGCTGAACGCGCAATCCTCAACGTCAAGGCCAACGAGTTCAGAACGCCGGAACGCGCCCGCGAACCCGAGCAGGATTAACGCCCGGTCGCGGAGTCCGATTGTGCCCGTGTCCGTCACGTCTACCATGGCCCGGATATCGTCCGTCAAGGCTGCCGCCTTTTGCGTTGGCGCGGTGCCCCTCGTGCGACGGATACCCTTCATGGTGTTCGTCACGATGGCATGGCGCGTCGGTGATTCCGCTCCCATGGCCTTGTGTGCTTCCGCAATCGCGTTCAATCTCCGCTGTATGCTGCCCGGCTTGAGGTGCCCGGCACATTCGGCGATGTAGCCCGCTACCGTCTCAGGAGTCGCGGGCACGGGGCACAGGCCGCGCCCCTCACACCACGCACAGAAGTCCCGCCAATCGCTTTCATAGCCGCGTAGCGTGTTCTCTGCCTTCGATGCCCGGATGTAATCCCGGACCTGGGTGGGAAGCGGAGAGGGGACGCCCGCGGCATCCCCTCCCGTTTGAATCGGTCCGATTACTCTGGTGTCCGGTTCCATATCACCCTCACTCCGCGTAGTCCGCCGCGCATGCCCGGCAACAGAACGGCCTTCGCCCTAGCCAGAACGGATCGGGCGCGTCGGACCCGCAATACCAGCACCTCAACAAGGGAGCACAGCAAACCCCGCCCGCCTTGCCGAGTATTTCTCCGTCACGTTTAACGCTTTCCGCCGTTGAACCGCACTGCCAGCACGGAACGGCCACCAACGTAAGCATGGCGTTCACGCTGCCACCTCATCATCGGCCTGTGCCGTTTCATCCGTCCGGCCCGGCTTGAAATGTTCCCGCTGCCCGCTCAGCAGTTCCAGTTCGCGCCAGTACTCCGCTTCGGCCCGTAGGAACTCTTCGGCCATTTGGGAAAGCTCCTGATAGCGGGCTTGATGTTTGCCCCAATAGGCCGTCCCATCCTTCCGCCGTTCCCGGTTCTCAGGCAGGAACCATTCCGCTTCCAATGCCCGGTCCCTGCAACGTTGCGCAGGTATCGGTGGGGGCAGGGTTGAACGATGCGGGGCCGCTTGTTTGCGCGGTTTCGCTGTTCCGCTAGATGTAATGGATTACACTTGGTCTGGCGTCCGTCAGGTTCAATTGGACGGTATAGCTGAGTCCGTCCCGGTGAAGGGAGCGGCAGATTTCCGCAAATCTCCGCCATGCCGCATCAAAGCGCTTTTCGTCCCGGATGCTTTCAACGGGAGTGTAGATCAGATATCGCCCGGTCATGCTGCCACCTCCGAGGTCCGATCCGACATCCGAATCAGGAAATCGGCTGCCTGTTGCGCCTTGCTGGCAGCCGTGAATATCGCCCGCTTATCGGCTTTCAGGATCTTAAGCCATGACGCGATGTACTGGGCATGATCGGGACGGGGTTCTGTGCTGAGTCCCAGGTGAGAGCTGACGAAAGCGGCGGTTAACTCTGCTACCAGTTCTTCCATGCTGTAGGCGTTATCGCCGAAGCGCTTCCCCAATTCCCGGTTACACCGGCCCTCTTTGGACGTCCAATGCCCGGTTTCATGCGCCCGCGTGCTGTAGTAGTCCACAGGAGTGAAGAACGCGGCAAATGGCGGTAGCGTGATCGAATCGTCGGCGGGGGAATAGAACGCCCGGTTTCCCTGATGTACCACGCGGGCATTGATTCCCTGAAAGAACGTTTCGGCCCGTTCGATGCGTTCCTCTATCGGCGTTTCGGAATCGGCCTTGGGTGTGTAACCGTCAACCTGGGCAGCGTTGAAAACGGAATAGCCACGGGTGAAGAGTAGGCGCGAACTGCTAACGGCGGTATGCTCTTCGCCATCATCCTGGGTTTCCGCTGAACTGTTCGCGAATTTCCAAAACACAACGGCGGTAGCCTTTTCGCCCTTGCGGACCTGTGCCCCGCGTTCCTGCCACTGGTTGTAGGTGCCCCATTCCCCGCGTTCGTAGCCCTTCTGTTGCGCGGCAGCCCACAGGCACACGGTATTGATGCCGCGATACGGATTCTTGCTGGTGACGTTGATGGGGGAAAAGGCAAACTTCCCCGAGGTGTGCCACGGCATACGCCACGTGGTCACGCCCTGCTCGATTGCGTTGACGATTGCGTCCGTTACCTTGCGGTAAACGTCCGGTTTCTCTGTTGCGGTATTCTCGTTTGTAGACATCGAAGTTGCTCCCCAACTTTGGTGTTTAGGGGCCGTACCAGATTGCAGTCTGATGCGGTCCCGATTCCGCTCTAGCGTTCGATTCGCTTTACTAATCGAACATCAGAACCATCTCTATCGTACACCTAACCCTGGTAAGGTTCAAGAGAACTCTACATGTCTTTTAGTGCGTATTTCGGATCAATAACTCTGAATTGTTCAGGGGGTACCGGGTGGGGGTCGCGGGGCGCGCGCCAGTCACGTGCAGCTCTGAAAAAAAACACGGTGAGGTTAGTGGTAATTCAGTTCCGCCAGCACCTTACCCCAATTAGGTGCTATACTCTGACCATGGCCACACGAATGCCGAAGGAAGTTGCAGAATACCTCCGTAAGGTCGGGCAGGCATACGGCAAACTGGGCGGCAAGGCGGCGGCGAGGAATATGACACCAGAGGAACGCACGGCCCGCGCCAACAAGGCATCCCAAGCGGCCGCTCGGAAGCGCACAGCGGACCGCTTGGCCAGAGAACGCGCCGCCAAACGCAACTAGGCCGATTTCAACAGGGTGTAATGGATTACATCTGAACCCTGGCCGGTTACCCGCCATTCTCATGTGCGGTCGTAGGTGTTGGGCATCATTGGTTCAGGCTCTATTGCTCGCGAATGGGTGTACCCCCAAATGTGTGCGAGGGGCAGCGCCGGTCACGCGGAGGGGTCTGAGGAAAGCGGAGTTCTTTGGTTAATTGGAAGAACCGACCGGAAGCATGGCCGAACTGCCGCAGGCTCGACTGTTCGCTGGCGCAGAGTTTTTGATAGACTACAGAATGGAACGCTCCCCCGCTGCCAAGCTTGAAGAGCGTTCCGCCTTCCATTCAGCACTTACGTGAAGTCCTGTTGCTCGCCTAACGTTACTATAAACATAGAGAGAAGCGCAATGGGCTTACTTCTGATCCTTGCAAACTGCTGGTTTCCTAATCCATTGGGATTTGCCATTGCGGTCGATCCTCATGATCTGAATCGGTCCACCTATGTCAGGCTTTTGCTTGTTGATCTCTTTCTGGACAAACCTCCAAACAGCACTAAGGTTGGGAACACTCGAATCGAGTACTCCCTCAGGAGCGAAGACGGGAAGTCTCCCGTCGGGACATTCGCCTGGGCAGGTACGCCTTCTGGGGAGCACATGCCGAGCATCGCTGGTGACGCCGAATTTTATGACGTCCGCAACCAGAGTTCCGGCGTCTTTTCCGTAGACAACAATGCTCATGATCGACCCTTGCTTGGTAGCTATTTTGCGCGCTGGAAGATCGGATTCAAGAACGTGGTCCAACAATGGCATCATCTCTTTCACGAACGAGGTTATTCGACTGTCCAACGTGCCAGTAGACTGAATGGACCGCTCGGCAAGGGCCTCAAAGTCAACTCCCTGCCAAGTCGTCATGCCCACTATGGTGAAGTACATTTGTCCAGCGTTCCTAATCTTGCAGGCATCCGGTTGTTTGTTGCCTTCGGAGTCGGTGGACCGGCTGTCAGCGGCAATCACGATTTCCATATCGGTCCTTACGAAAGCTATGGAAGTGCCGTGCAAGGAGCTTTCACTGGAGATAAAGGCCGAAATGGCTTGAAGCACGAACAGCCGAAATGGATTCGTCATCGCTATCTCAGCCCCACGATTTGCTGGAGAGACAGGGGTGGGGATACTACGTGCTCCGGAGATAGCGAAGACATTGACGTCAGCCTTGACGGGAAGAAATGGTTCCACGCGATGGGCGAATACTGCCCTGACAGGTTGCCCGAGTGGAGATTCGGCATACGGTGATCCCGGCTAGAAGAGCCATCGCCAGCCGCGTATATCAAAATGGCCGGATGGCCCGTTTGAAAGGTGTATTCGGGGAGTGGGTCCTGCGTTACGAGCCTGACCGACCCGGAGGCAGCCGATGCCATCGCTAGATCCCCCGGGACCGGAAAGCGGAATACCGCTGTATGTCCTCGTTGGTTATGGAGGCGGGCACTTTCTCCAAGGCCACCAACAGGGTGGAGGTAGAAATTGGCTCGGCTCGTTTCAACGCCATACGGGCGGCCTCATCCACCAGCAGCTTAATGTCGCTCGCTGAATAGCCTTCGAGCACAGTGGCGATACCGGCGGTCTCGACCGATGCTTGTACCGGGCGGTCTTTGAGATGAAAGTCCAGCATCGCCCGCCGGGCTTCCGCGTCCGGTGGTGGGATGAAAATCAGCTTGTCGAAGCGTCCGCTCCGACGCACAGCCGGATCGATCCTGTCCGGTTCATTCGTCGCCGCGATCACCAGGACCTTGCGTTCTGCGCATCCCTCCAGGTTGGCAAGGAACTCGTTCACTTCCTCGGCCTTGTACTGCTGGTGCCCTCCCAGGTCTGAGCGGGCCGGAACGAACGCCTCGAATTCGTCGATGAACACGATTGACGGGGCCTGCTCAATCGCGGTGGAGAACAGAGCCCGGATTCTGCTCACCGTGTCGTGGATGTACGGGCTGGCCACATCGGACGGGCGGCAATACTGGAAGTGCCATCCAAGTTCCGCAGCCAAGCTCCGCGCGATATACGTCTTCCCGCAGCCCGGCGGGCCGTAAAAGAGGATTCCGTTTGGGAGAGATACGCGGTACCGGCGGTAGATTTCCGGGGCGCGGAAAGGCCCGATCACGTCGTGCAAGAGCTGCTCTTTAAGGTCCGTCATTCCCACGACCTGAGACAACCCGCGACCTACACCGGTTTCGTGTCCGCCGCCCTTGGGTTTCTCGGTGGCGGAGATTTGGGTTGCAGTTTCTAGCTGAGCCGTGCGAGGAATCCTCTCATCGCGATTTCTAACCGCTTCTCCGAGGTCAGGAAACCACCCCTGCTTCAGTGCATCGCCCAGCAAACCGGACTTTTCAAGCCTACTCCTGAGTTCTTCAACAGTTTGTTCATTTGACCCGCACATTCCCACTGTTTCGTCCCAGATTTCATATGCCTGCGATTCACGCTGCCAGTTCAACCGGCCTTCGTAATGCTTCGCGAGGTCCTCCCAAGTTGCTGGTCGAATGAAGCGAGCGGTGCCTTGGGGAATAAATGAATTCGCTGGTCCGCTGGGCTGCATCCATGTCCCCCACTGCGATTCCATCTGGGCGATCTCCTCGGCGGACACTCGACGCGATCCGCTCCAGTGGCCGGAGGTGTTGAATTTAGCCCAGTTCGACTTCATCTGAGCGTAAGTGGTGTCCCGATACACGAACTGGTGGATCGAGCCCCGATCATCCACAGCTATGAGCACCCAATCAGTTGCAATGGAGTTGGCGCATTGCTTGTCGAGGGCGTTGCTGCAACTCGCACAGACGCAGTCCGCGAGGACGAGTTCCCTACGCTCGCCGCACTTGTTGCAAGGCCCTTCGCGCATAATCAGAACTTCTTGTAGAGTTCAACGCATAGAGCCAAACCGTTCCATTTTTCATCGACTCCCCCGTCGTAAGTGCGGCAGAGCTGCCCCGTCTTCGTATCGAGTGCGAACGCGCCAGACCAAGGGACTCCGGTGACGTTCTCAGGTTGCCGGGGCATCGGTATGAAGCGCTGATAGCCCGCCGGGTCGTGTGTCGGTTGGGCCGTGGCAGGACGCGGTGACTGGGCGGGCGCGGGCGTAGCGACTGCTTGCATGAGCACCGCCACGACAATCAGCGTCATAATTCCTACAAGCAGATTCATCGGCTTCATTTCCGCTTTCTCCTTACGCGGCTTCGCCCCAAGATTGAAATCCCAAGACCGCAACAGGGTCGAAATGAGGCGTATAAGCCGTTGGCTTATGAGCCTCAAAATACCACTATAAAGTCTTCAGATGCAACGGCGCGGACGCCAAATTCAGCCGACGGACGTGAAGAGGAAGGCCATTGGCTCCGTTGTAGCTGAATTCCGCCGACAAGCGCGTTTCTCACAGGAGCGCTTGAGCGCGGAGTGCGGTTTTGAGCGGACCTACCTGAGCAGAGTGGAACGAGGCATCTTGAATCCCACCGCCATCCGCATTTGGACAATCGCCGATGCCCTAAACACGCCCTTCCATGTGATCGTGAGCCGAATGGAACAATGGGTCCGAGATCAGGCCAAGCTCCGGTGAAAATCAACCGCCCGTGACTTGAGCGGTCCGAAACGGCTAGGTTCTTTTGTTCTCCCAAGGGATAGAAGCCCTTGATCGACCTCGAAGTTCACGCGGCGGAAAGCCGACATGGTTGATGAGAATCAACTGTACACTTCGCTTATCATCGGCTTTCTGGGCATCGCCTTTGGTCTCGCTGATTTTCCCTCGACGCGCGGTCCAGATCGGCCTTGAGCGACCTCTCTTCGCCCTGTCGAGCGTCTCGGTCTGCACCCGGAAGACGAGTTTCGGGAGCGTTTTCGCGAACGTGAAGTGCCACTCCTTGACACTGTGTTCTGATGCTGTGTTCCTTGGCGTTCTTGCGTCTAATGCTACAATATGTGGCGATTTCGTCGATGCACAGGAGAATCCTCCATGTCGTGCCAACATCTCTTGGAAAGCAGAGTATGATCATCAACACCTCTCCTCGGTTCTTCAAGGCGAGACGCCCCCACAGGGATACTCCGCCCCCGATCCTGTACAAGTACTACTCGCCTGAGAGGTTGAGCATTTTCGAGGAGCCATCGGTCAGGTTCAGCAGCCCCGACGCGTTCAATGACGCCTTTGACAGCTACGCTCCTGACGTGCGCATAGATGGAGAGCCCATACGCACGGCTCGGCAAAACCTCGGGATAGTCTGCCTCACAGAGGAACCGAACGACCACGTGATGTGGGTGCATTACGGTGCGCAGCATACCGGCTTTGTGATCGGGTTCGACACCAGCGACGAGGTATTCAAATCCGAAGGGGCTACGCTCGATTACGTACGGTACGAACCTACTCCAAAGCCTATGCCCACGGGAATCAGACACTGCTTTTACAAGGGCGAGGAATGGGATCATGAAAGCGAATGGCGCTGCGTACGGGTCTTTCCTGAGGGCCAGTTGCGTGACGTGCCGGTGAAGAAGACGGCGATCCGGGAATTGATCATCGGGAGGCATATGAAGGCGTATCACATTGTGCAGATCCTCCGTCACGTGGAATCGTCGGAAAGCGGATTCAAGCTTGACCTGAACTTCGCGCAGTTGGACAGCATCTCGCGATCCGTTCAGGTCACACCGTTCCCATTAACGATCTGTACGTCGTGCCATGGCTACGGCCTTCGCTACAGATGAAAGTTGAGCATCGCCTTCTGCTGTCTAATCTCATCTTGTGACACGTAAAACATTCCAGTGCTATTTGCAATTGTACTTCTCCAAATGTTCCGTTGCAAGACACATTCATGGTACGACAGCTATGCAAGTTACCCTGTGACGCTGGCACAGTTACAACCATCAACTTGTCGAAGTGTACTGCCCGATTCTGATGCGTGCCCTCCGCTGATCTATATATGACCTCGCCTTATCACTTCGTGGCATGATAGTAATATGCCAAACTACAAGCCGAAAGGCACGGAATACATGCGGGAACTAGCCCGGCGCGGCGGACTCAAGAGCGGAGAAACACGGCGAAGGAAGAGGGTCATGAGAATCATCGGCCAGCACTCCCGCGAAAATCGTATTGCCCTGACGACTTCACTCCTGTTTGCGCCGACGATTAACGCTCGGCTCTGTGAACGTCCGAGCCGCTCAGGCGGTTCCCACGCTACGGACTGGCGCTGTCCCAGCTGCCACCGCTTCAACAGCATCAAGTGCCGTGCGTGCGCGAAGTGTAAAGCTGTCTCTCCGGCGAACGGACGCCTAACGCGGGCAGCGTTGCATGAGAGAGAAGTCGAGCATCGCAACGCGGCCACACTTCGCAGGCACGGCCTCTAAAATCAGGCAATGGCTACCAGAGTGTAATGGATTACATCAAGGCCGAAACCTACCCTCCCGCCGCACCACCACGGTATGTATATGTATTATCTCTATCGCTTCGATAGCGTGGCTGGGGCCAATTGTCGCTATTCCAGCGATAGCGAAGACTAAGAGGGTGTTGTCGCTATCCCCTCGATAGCGTCCAGCCCGGAATGGCGCTATTCCAGCGATAGCGTCAGCTTGCGATATTCCAGGAATAGCCCATCTGGGGGATTTGTTTGCAATTCAACGCGACTGCTCATGAGGCTCTCCACGGTATTTTTGGCATAGCGCCATCCGGCGCTATCGAACGCGTAGAGAGAATACAAGGAGATCACTGACGATCTCACCGTCTTGACCTGAGCCTTTGTTCACGCTCTTGCCTTTGCCGTTTGCGGGCTGCCTTCGCAGCTTGGATCGCAGCGCCGAACTGGGGTGCCATTTTGTTCGCCAACTCCATAACGCCCTGCGACAACGGTGTGAGGCGGTACTCTGCCGTGCCCTTGATCGGAGACTCGCCCCGCTGGGGAGATCCAAGTCGTACAAGCCAACCAATGTTCTCTAGTTCGTCAAGCACATCCTTGATCGCGTTCGGCGATTCGATGCCGCTGTACCGCATCATTGCGCGATAGCTGATTCGAATCGTGCAATCCGACCCGCTTTCCTCCCACCTGCCGAGGTTCAGCAAAACCGGGATGAGACGCTGAGCCGTCACGGACAGATCGGCCCATACTCCTGAGAGAACCAATAGACAAATGGGATCTTCGCAAGCTGGCGGCACAATAAGGCAGTCGGGGTTCTTCAAATGGCTGCCCTTTGGAATTGTGGGCACGTCAAAGGAACGGAGATCGGACGCGAAGCACAGGACGGCATCGCGTGCTGAACTGAAATTCCCAATATGCATCATCAAGTCCACTACGCCAAGGGGTCCCGTGTTGCAAGCCTCGCATTTGACCTTGTTTCTGGGCAGGGCCGTCAGGAGTGCTGTGCCGCCATCCTTATGCTTGTCTGAGCACGGGCAAACAATCCTTCCATCATCACTGAATTCCAGCCCGATCTTCCCAGCGGCATCAGTGATCGGAATCCGGTTAATGTATTTGAAGTCAGGCAGTCCCGCTCCATAGGGCTTTGGCATTTATGGTCCTCTAGACGCCTCGCCGATCTAGGCACCACGGCGGGCCGGGACCGTCCCCCGCGCTATGAGTTCCTGTATCGTGTCCTCGCGAACGCGCACGGCGCGGCCAACCTTGACGTGCGCGAGCTTCCGCGTCCAAATCCAAAAGCGGACAGTTGCGGGTTTGAGGCCCAACCGCGATGCTGCTTCCGGTATCGTCAAAAGGCGCATGGTGGTTTCCCGTTCACCGAACCTGCTTCTTGCCTGTACCTCGCTGCCCCTGGCGACCCAGCAGGAACCGCCGTAAGGCGTCTGCCGGGATCAATCGGCGACGGCCAACAGTCACCGATTCCAATTCGCCGCGTTGAATCGCGTATTGAAGGGTTCGCAAGCTGAGGCCGCTTTCCTCTGCTGCCTTGAGCATCGTTACTGTGATTGGCATATTTTCCTTGATCTCCTTGCCAACTGTAGCGTACAATTGCGTGCATAGACATGCAACTGCAAAACCATGTCAACGAGATTCCGGCCGGATATTGGCCGCGTTGCAGCGACGTGACGGTACAGGATGGATTGCTTCAGTGGCGTCTCGACTTGCAGAACTCCTACAATCTGGCCGACAAGTATACGGCTCAACCACACCTTCACTTCCTTCAGAGTCAGGACGATGAGGATTTCCGTAAATTCACCCAGAAATGGGGTCCTTTGTTCGGTTTTGATCCAACCCGACCTGTAGGCGTGACACCAGTGGCCTGGTACCGGTCGTTTCAACGTCGCCTTGCGGCCTTTGTGAAGCTGGCAGATTCGATCAGAAACAAGGACGGTGAACGGGATGCCCTTCTGGAGTTCGTGACGGCGGAACGGGAATTTGAGGAGTTGTTTTCCCTGAAGGACTCCTGGCCCATATTCTGTTTGAGCCGCTACCTTCCAGCCGCTAAGGACCCGGTAGCAGCGCTTCAGAACGTAGAGTTAAGGGATGTCAAATCGGCGGCGGCGGGCATGATTCGGGAGACTCCCATGGTGGTATGCAGCGCCGGTTTCGATGTCAATCTCTCCCGCCGGGTGCCCGATGTGGTCGCCAGATGGAAGATTGACAGGCTACAAGATGCGCTCCGATGGATGGTTTGGCGGGATGCGGCATGTGGGCAGCCCGTGTCCCGCTGTTTGGAGTGCAGCAAGATGTTTCGCCCCGACACCAAGCACAAGACGAAGTACTGCTCATACAAATGCGCGCATAGGGTTGCGGCCAGAGAATCGGCACGGAAGCAACGGAGGAAAGGCAAGCAACACCCTGAGAAGAAAGGACGGTCGATTTAATGTCACTATTCCGATACCCCGGCGGAAAGACTTGGTATTATGAATTCCACTTTGCCGGTCAGAAAGTCCGCGAGTCTGCAAAGACACGCTCCAAAGAGATGGCCAGACGCGCCGAGAACGCAAGGAGGCGCGATCTGGAAGAAAGCTACCACGGGCTGAAGAAGCGCGCCGCTCCGCGTCTGTTTAGTGTAGCGGCGGATGAATGGCTTACTCTAAAGAAGCCCAGTATCGCCGAACGCAGCTATGCAATCGAACAGGCGAACCTCAAGCACCTGCGCCCCACCTTCGGCAAGTCTCTGATAACTGATATCGACGGCAACGATATCAGTCGATACCAGCAACAGCGGCTTGAGGAAAAGGCTTCACCCAAGACGGTGAATCTGGAAATCGGCACACTGCGCGCCATTCTGAGACGCAATCGCCTGTGGGCGGAGATTCAGCCGGACGTGCGCATGCTGGCGACTCGCGAAGATATCGGGCGTGCGGTCTCGCCTGAAGAAGAAAGCAAGCTCTTGGCGGAGTGCGGCCAGAGCAGGTCCCGGTCCCTACTGCCAGCCGTCACGCTCGCTCTGAACACGTGCATGCGGTACTCCGAGATTCGGCTGCTCCAATGGAATGGGGTAGACTTCGACGCACGAACCATCACAGTGGGGAAGAGCAAGACCGATTTCGGCACGGGCCGTGTAATTCCGTTGAATCCACGTGCCGCTGCCGTTCTGGAATTCTGGGCCAGCAACTTCCCGAACCGCAAGCCCACCGATTACGTGTTCCCCGCTGAGCGCTACGGGGGTGCTGGTGACGACTTCACGGCATGCACCTACCAGACGGACCCTACCAAGCCCATAGGCCGGTGGAAGGAAGCTTGGGAAGCAGCCAAGCTCCGCGCCAATGTGCAATGCCGGTTCCACGACTTGCGGCATACCGGCTGTACGCGCATGCTGGAGGCGGGCGAGTCGTTCCCTGTGGTCGCCATGCTCATGGGATGGAGTCCCGCAACCACCGTTCGCATGGCGAAGCGCTACGGCCATATCGGACAGTCCGCCCTCCGCCGAGCTGTTGAAGCAATCTCCACTCCCGCCCCATCTGCCGCCGCTCAAACAGCAGAAAAGCCCACAGGGTCCTTTGACAATCCCTTTGACCTTAATGATCAAGACGGAACGAATGTCCCTAAAGTATAGAAAAGATTGGCTCCTCAGGTAGGACTCGGATCAGAATATAGTATTGACAGCATTGGAAGTTATTGGTTTCATTGCAAAGCATCCAACGTATTTGCGCCAAAATGGCCTCTTTGTACAACACGTTTGTCACATGCAACAGTTTTTGAAGAGCCGAACCTTACTTCAATGCCGCCCGTTCGGACCGCTGGACTCCCCGACCCTGCACTTTCCTGATTTTTGCAGCCGCCGCCCGCATCGCCGCCCCCTACTCGTCCATCGCTTGGAGCCGATTACGGCACGCCGGGCAGATTAACAGATACTCCTCGACTGGCCTGATCCTCAGCCGCGGGTCCTTGGTGGAGGTGAAAGCCAGCCCCATTTTCTGGCGCAGGGTCCCGGATAGGAACCCGCGTACCGAATGCGGCTGCCAGCCGGTGGCTTTTTGGAGTTTCTGGAGGCCCACCAAGGGATTCCTTTCCGACAGGTAAGGACTGCACGGGAAGTGGCCCGGTCGCGATTCGGCGTTCCCGCGTCATGGTAATGATCGGCGGCCCGCCGGTACGCCATACGATGGCCACCCCGTTACGCGCCCAACCGGCCGCTGCCGAGATCCAAGGGAAAACCGGATCGGCGGGTTTGACGAAGCCATCCGCGCAGCATCACCCCCGCCGCGGGCGGGGCTGGCTCCGCGGGGAAAGAGGGGAACTGCCGCTGGGTTCACCGCTTCTCGACCATCACCACAAAGAAGATGCGGCCACGGTCCCAGCCGCCCAGCCAGCACACGCGCCAGCCTTGGATGCGATCGCCGAGCGCGGCGGGCGCGCGCAGCCGCAGGAACTTGGTCTGAACCGGCATAGTCACGGACAGGCAGGGCTCCGTTGGGAGAAAGAGTCAAGTCTGGCGGGACGACGATCCGCCACCGTGATCGAGGGGCGGTTCTCCACCTGTAAACCAGTGGGTCGAAGTTCGTAATCTGCACTTGAGGGGTCAAGTGATCGAAACGAAAACTGCTGGGCCGTTGGTTAACAGCGGGAATCAGAGATCATGATCCGAAATGACCTAGATCTCCCGCCAGGATTTTAGAAGTACGACCCGAGTTGAAGTGTCTCCGGACCCCTATGAATAAAGGCTGAAATGATGGTGCTGGAAAAGTTTTCTGCCACAACAACGCCTTGCATCCGAGTCCCTAGGCCCGACGGAGGAGCCGCCGAACGCGCCGCGATCCGCGCCAGTCCCGCGGCCGAACCTGTTAACCAACGGTCGATTCTCGTGCTTCACTTGCGGAGCCAAACAATCGGCACGGAAACCTGTTAACCGGGTTAACAGCTCCCCGCTAACACATCTCAACTGCGCTACGATTGGCAACTGGTGCGATGATGAAGAGCAACGCGTCCGTGCCGAGAAGCTTGTGGCCATTTTCGAAGCTGAGGCCTCTGCGCGCCTTCAACTTTTGGCAAGTGCAACTGGTGCTGCTGGGCGTAGCGGTGGCCCTCTGGGGAATTCTCTGGCTGTTGCTCGGGAACGCCAACCCGACCCAGGGATTTCTCGCCACCTTCATCATCGGGAACTGCACTTCGCTGTCGGTGTTTCTCGCCACGCCGGTCATCACAAAACAAAAGTCCCCCTGGGACTGGCTCGCGTATCTGGTTGTTCTTCTCCCGGTCGCCGCGGTGGCGAGTTGGATCGCAACGGTGACAATCCGGATCGTCGCTGGCGAGGTCAAGGATCTGTTTCAGCTTGATTGGTCTGCTGTCCGGAGTGGCACGTTCTTCGCGCTTGTCATCGGAGTTGTTCTCTTTGTTTCGGGGAAGGCGAGGACGCGGCTTGAAAAGCGGAATCGTGAGTTGGAAGATCAGGTCACGGTGGGGCAAATCAAGCTGCAGGCCCATGAAGCCGAGCTGAAGGCGGCGCATGAGATTCAGGTGCATCTTCTGCCGCATGAGCTGCCGCAGATGAAGCCATTCCAGATTGCGTGCGCGTGGGAGCCAGCCCGGTCGGTGGGCGGCGACTACTTTGACGTGCTCACGCTGGGGCCGGATCGACTCGGGATCTGCATCGCGGATGTATCGGGCAAGGGGATCACAGCGGCGCTGTTGATGGCGAATCTTCAAGCAGCGGTCCGGGCCTTCGCGCCGGGCAGCACCGGGCCGGGAGCGCTGTGCGGCAAGCTGAACGAAGTGCTGTGCGGCAGCATTGCGCCGGGCAAGTTCGTCACCCTCTTTTATGGAGTGATCGACAGTGAGAGGCTCATTCTGCATTTTGAGAACGCCGGGCACTCTTCGCCGATTGTTCTGCGCGGAGACGAGGCGACGATACTCGCGGAAGGCGGCACGGTGCTGGGGCTGTTCCCGAAATCCGCGTACGTGGAACGGCAGTTCGCGTTGCGCCCGGGCGATTGCTTGCTCCTCACGACGGACGGCGTAACAGAAGCGGCGGACGAACTCGACGAGGAGTTCGGCAACGAACGAGTGATTGCGTCGGCACGTGCGGCGCGGAGTCTAGGCGTGCAGGGCATCCGGACGAGGATTCTGGACGACGTGAAGCGGTTCTGCAACGGCAATTTCCTCGACGACGCGTCGCTCATTGTGGTGACTGTGGATTGAGGCGAACCCATGATCGCCCAGGACTTGAGCCCTCACTGGCCATCGCTTACCCACCCGACACAGCTAAACACAGCGTCATAAGTAATTGCGCATTGGAGGGAAAGGTGTTCTCAAGGAATCATGAGACTCATTCCGGTGTCAGGAACCCACGTTCACAGTTTTTCCGATCCAGTTTGGTTCATCTGTCGCTGCCCGAAGCAGGCAGTCGGCGCAATCGTCAAAGGAAAGCGCAACGAGTGGCGCGACTCGTGCTGACGGACCTGCCGTATAGCGTCCCTTCGCCGGCTTATCTACCAATACGACCGGGCGAACGATGACCCACTCCATGTCTATTTTCTGCGTCATCCGCTCGGCGACCGCCTTGTCAATAATTGCAGCAGTGAACATCCGGCTCGATACGCGGACGACAAAGCGGTTGGGACAGGAGAGCTCGCGTCCATCACTCAAGCCGATACCACTTTGCAATATGAATCGTCGGACGTTTGCATTCGGTGAGAATGCTGGCGACACCGTCCCGTCGCACCCGTCGCTCCAACAACCGCTATCTTCATATTTCTTCCCCGTTGGCACCCATCACGATGATTCGGATCGCGAGCGCCATCCTTCGCTTGTAGTCAGACAGGTTTCCGGCCGCCGACTTCACGCCAGCCGAAGTGTCGAGAAGATGCATCGCCAGTTCCTGCGCGCCGATTCCACGCCGCTCCCATCGAGCGGCCGTGCCGGCCTGCGTCAGGGTATCGGGCAATAACTGAAAGCACATCCGCCTCGAAGCGGGAAACGATGCTTTCCTCCTGAGATCGCGCGACCACCAGCAACTCCGCAATGTTGATCTGGGACGAAACGGCGAGCGAATCTCCGCAAAGAACCTCGAATACGCCCATCAGTGTTTGCTCCACAGTGCCGTTCTGATTGCCGGCAAGACGTCTGATCGAAACCAACTTCTGCTCTGTCATGTATTCCCCACAACGTGCCGGGCGCGCCGGCCTAAGAAGTGCGAAGGATCCGGCGCCTGATTCCTTCAAGAGGTAATCTTCGCGCATACCTCGCGTGACTACTTCGCGCATGGGCCTTACCAGCACGGTCCAGCCCTTGTTGCGTTCGGGAAAGGCGCGCGCGAGCTGGGCATCAACGGTTTCGATGTCGGCGCGCGCCTGTTCGAGCGAGGCGCCGGGCCGGAGCCGGGCAATGACGCCCAGATAACGGCTGGCGCTCGCGACCTGCTCGGGCAGGAAACGGAAAGCTCTCCAGAAATCCACTTCGTCGTTGAAGTAGAACCAGGCCGGGGGCCGGAAACTTGCGGGCATTACGCCTACGATCGTGTGGGGCGTGCTGTCAAGCGACAGCTTCTTGCCGACGATATGAAGGTCGCTACCGAAGCGCCGCTGCCACAGCCGATGGCTGATGATGACCGCAGGCGGAGCGGTTTCCTGGTAATCATCCTCCAGAAACCAGCGTCCGAGTGCCGGCTGGATGCCGAGGGTCGGGAGCACTCCCTGGGTGACGCGCTGGCCCATGAGCGGTTGGGCACCATCGCCGCCGGTCAGATTGGCTGGCCAGAAGAACTGGTCGGCGCCAATAGATTCGAAAACGCGGTTCTGGTCGCGGAAGCCAAGGAGGTTGCCAACGCAAAACGCCAAATCCGTCCTTTTCCTTGGGGGCAACTTCGGAGATGATGACGAGGCGCGCAGAATCGCGGTATGGCAACTGCTCCAATTGCAACTTCTCAAAAACGCTAAAGATGGCGGTATTCGCGCCAATGCCCAAGCAGAGCGAGAGGCGCTAGCTCCGCGCCAATGATTGGGCGGGCCTCGCACACAACTATGGGAATCTCGCCTCCGGCGTGTTCCTCCGCGTGATCGCGCGAACGGCCCGCCGCGCCGCGCCGACGTCAAACGCGCTCGCGGCGCCGGCAAGCGCCCGCGCCTGGCACGCACCGAACCGAAACCGTGACTGCCGACCGCGGCGGTCGACTCCGGCGCGTTCCGTCGCGGGCCGCACATCGGACGACGCGGCCAGCGCGGCCCTCGCCCTCCGTCGCCTCCGCCGCGCGATCACGCGATGGGACGCCGCGCCTGGCGACGTCAAACGCGCTCTCGCCGCCGGGAAGCGCTCGCGACTGGGGCGTGCCGAGCGGAAACCGCGACGACCGAGTCGCGGGTCTCGGATGCGCAGCCGGCGCGGCGGTCGGTTCCGTCGCCTTCCCGGCTCGCGTCCGCCCGATTGGAACGTGCCTCCCGAGGGTAATCTCAACCGTGCGATCATTTCGAAGACGACTTAGGACCGTCGTTGGATGTCCGCGAGCGCCGGCCGGAGGCTTCCCCCGCCGCTTGGCAGATGCGGCTCACCTGCTCATCGATATCCTGTAATTCCAAATCAAGGAGTTCACCCCAAACGATCCCATCCTCGATCGTCTTCCCGAAACCTGAGTCGCCTCGATATGTCCGCTCGGCATCCAGGTGTTCCAAACGGGCGTTCGCTTCAGCCAGCCGCTGCCAAATCGTGCTCGCATTGCATTTCGCGGATTTCGCAATGCCGGTTCCAGGCAGCAGACCCGATACGGGAGAAGGCTGATCGGTTGATGTCCGCGTACGCGGCGAGGTGCCGCCGAAGATGGAACCAGGCGACGGGCACCGTAAACACGATCCCCATGACGATGGCCGCGACCAGGCCGGCCAGTGCTAATCGAGTGTCGAAAACAATGTGATTGCCCAAAGGCAAACGATCAGCGCCCAAGCCGCGCAGCAACTGGATTCCGCCGGCGCCGACGGCGAGTCCGAGTAATCCGCCGGCAAAGGTGAGCAAGGTGCTCTCTACGAGCAATTCACTCAGGAGGTATCTCCAACCTGCGCCAAGCGCCTGGCGTACGGCTAATTCCTTACCTCGGCCGCTCGCACGGATAAGAAGCAGGTTGACGACATTGACTGCGCCAATCAATAGAAGAACGAGTACGCCTCCCTCCAGCAGCAACAGCACGGGACGCACGGCTGCTACGTGGTCCGCGCGCAATGGCACCACCAAGGAACGAAAGCCCGCATCGGCAATCATCTTGGCCTGCGGGTCGTCAACTTCCAGTGCCTCATTCTGCGCGTCGATCTCCGACTGGGCTTGTGCGAGCGTGGCGTCCGGTTGGAGACGCGCAATCATTTGGATCACATTTCCGCCGGAATGCCGCCGCGATGGCGCGCGATCTTCTGCGCGCGATGCAAGGGGCAGGAACACCCGGGCATCGGAAGAGAGAAAGCGGAAGCTCGGAGGCAAGATGCCAATCACGGTTCGCGGAACGCTGTTTACGCGAATCTGCTTTCCAATCACCTTGGGATCGGCGTTGTATCGTTGCCGCCAAAACGCATCGGAAAGAACGGCAACGTGGTCGGTTTCGGAAGTGGTTTCCTCGTCCGTGAAAGTGCGTCCGATCGCGGGGCTGAGGCCAAGAGTAGAGAAAAAATCCGGTGAAACGCGCATGGTCTGGATGCGTTCCGTCGACCCGGGCTCACCGACAATCTCCATTCCATAGGCGTAGATCGAAAGCGAAGCGAAGGCGGGAATACGACCGCGGCGTTCGTAATAGTTCGTCAGTGAAGACCCGTCGCGGTCGACGCCGGCTTTCGGATAAGTGTTGAATATCATCATGAGCCGGTCGGGCTTGGGGAAGGGCAATTGACGGAGCAGCACCGAATCGATCACTGCGAAGATTGTCAGATTCGCACCGAAACAAACCGCGAGCGTCAGAAGTGCGGTAGCTGTAAATGCCGGGGCCTTTTGCAACAATCGAGCGGCGTAACTCACCTGTCTGCGAAACTCGTCAAAGAAGTGCACGCCAAAGGCTTCCCGGCAATCCGCTTTGATGTTAATAGGGTTACCGAGCTCCGTCCGTATCATGCGGCCCGCTTTTTCCCGTGATATGCCGGAGCGTACGAGGTCGTCCGTGTATTGCTCGATGTGGAAGCGGAGCTCCTCGGACATTCCGTTTTCGAAATCACGCCGCCGAGTGAGCACACGAAACAGTGAACGAAGGCGTTGCATCATCTCACACCTCCTCCGGCGTTGCGCTTAAGGCCGCGGCGATGGCAGACGCTAACCGGTTCCAGCCGGCCGTTTCCTCACGCAAGCGGCGGCGTCCCGCGGCAGTCAAGGTGTAGTATTTTGCCCGGCGGTTGTTCTCGCTCTGTCCCCAATCTGCGGCGATGAGGCCCTGGTGCTCCAGCCGGTAGAGCGCCGGATACAAAGACCCTTGCGGAATCTCAAGCGCATCGCCGGAGATCTGGCGGATGCGGAGCAACACCCCATATCCATGCAGCGACTTTAAGGAAACCGCCTTGAGGATCAGCATGTCGAGGGTACCCGGGAGTAGGTCTGCAGTTTTGCCCACAAGATTCGGCTCCTAGTCTGCCTAGGAGGAGTATACTCGCTTCTCTCCTAGTTTGACAAGGGGGGAGAGTTTCGCAGTGGATCCTGGATTTCGGGATTAATCGCCGCTGACGACGTAGCGTTTACCGGTCGTCTGCGCCACCTGAGCTTCCAGCCGCCGTTCGAACGTATCAAAGACCCACAGATTCCTCCGACGAGGCTCTTTTGGAACGCCTCATCTGCCGTCAACTCCGCCATGATTTGGGAGAACGCGACATCGAAATCCGGCTCCAGGTCCGGCCTGTAGATTCGCAGGGCAGCCGTTAAACGCGATCTTCCATCAACTGAAAAGTTGTAAGGTATTCTTCGTGTTCCATCAACTCCCTCTCGGTTGGGAGCAACTTGCGGCATAGATCAGAGTATGTGACAATTCCTTCGAGCCTTTGCTCGCTGTCCACGATCAGAACGTCATTCAGATTGTAGCGGACCATAAGCTGCAGAATCTCGCGTAGCGGCCTCTTGGGGCCTACCGTGACAACCTTTGGACCCATCAGTTCAATGACTTTCATAAGGAGCTTCCATTTCCGCGCCATGTCGTCGCTTAATTACTTCCCACTGGCGTGCGAGTGAGAAGGAGACGCTTGCCAAATTCAACCAGCACCAGATAAACCAACGTCGCTGTCGCGAGATAGGTGAAGTACATTCCCGGCAGCGGCGCGAAGCCGAGAGGACCGGCCAGCGGACTGAACGGCAGGAGACTGCCGGCCGCCACAATCAACAGTACAGTCACCATGAGTGGCCGGCTGGGCCGGCTCCGCAGTGGATTCTGCGAGGTGCGAATCACGAAAAGCACCAGCGTTTGCGTCGCCAGCGACTCTACAAACCAGCCCGTGTGGAAAAGCACTTGATCCGCGTGGAAGAAATGCAGCAGCACGTAGAAGGTCAGGAAATCAAAGATCGAGCTGATCGGTCCGATGAACACCATGAACTTCCGGATCAGGCTGATATCCCAATGTTGCGGTTTTCGAAGATATTCGACGTCGACATTGTCGGTAGGGATACTGAGCTGCGACAGGTCGTACATGAAGTTGTTCAGCAGGATTTGCGTGGGCAGCATGGGGAGAAACGGCAAGAACAGCGAAGCACCCGCCATGCTGAACATGTTGCCGAAGTTCGAACTGGTGCCCATCAGCAGGTACTTCATTACGTTGCCGAAGGCCTTGCGCCCTTCGACGATGCCGCTGGCGAGAACATCGAGGCCCGGCTCGACCAGGATAATGTCGGCGGCTTCACGGGCCACATCCACAGCCGATGCGACCGAAATGCCCACGTCGGCCGCATGAAGGGAGGGAGCATCGTTGATTCCATCGCCCATGTATCCCACAACGTGGCCGCGATGTTTCAGCGCCATGATGATGCGGTTCTTCTGCGCCGGCGACACCCGCGCGAAGACCGTGGTCACCTCGGCGACGTGCGCCAACGCGGCATCGCTCATGCGCTCCAGTTCATCGCCGAGCACGATCTTGCCCGATTCGAGGCCGACCTGGCCGCAGACGTGAGATGCGACGAGGTCCCCATCGCCGGTGATGATCTTCACTTCCACTCCGTCCCGCCGCAGCGCGGCCAAGGCTTCGGCGGCATCCGGCAAAGGAGGGTCGGAAAAGGCCAGGAAGCCTGCCAGGATTAGATTCTGTTCGTCGTCAGCCGAGTAGTTGGGGCGAGCCTCGACCTCGGTATAAGCCACGGCGAGAACCCGAAATCCCTGGCGGCTCAATTCTTCGTAGGTCACCCGGCAGCGCTCGAGCGCGGCCGAATCCAAAGGACCGGTGCGGCCGTCAGATTCATAAGTGACCGATCGGGCGAGGATTCCTTCAGGCGCCCCCTTTGTGATCAGAAGCCGCTGTGATTGTCGCTCCACCACGATCGAGAGCCGACGGCGCTCGAAATCGTAGGGGATCTCGTCCCGCTTTTCGTAGGCACCCGTCCCTACCGGTTCGGGGTTTTGCAGAATGGCCACGTCGAGCGGACTTCGAATTCCCGTCTCGAACTTGCTGTTGCTATACGCCAAAGCCAGTGCCCGCTCAGACGGTTCTCCGAAGGGACCGAGGGACCGGTCGAGCTTCATGTTGCCGCTGGTGAGGGTGCCGGTCTTGTCACTGCACAACACGTCAATGCCGCCAAAGTTCTGGATGGCTGAGAGATGTTTGACGATTACCTTCTTCATGGCCATTGCCCGCGCGCCCTTGGAGAGGGTCACGGAGACGATCATAGGAAGAAATTCCGGCGTCAAGCCGACGGCCAATGCCACTGCAAACAAGAGGGACTGAAAAGGATCCCGATGCCTCGCCAGACTGATTACCACCAGGAAAGTAACCAGGAAAAGCACGGTACGGGTGAGGAGCAGGCTGAAATCCTTCAGGCCGCGGTCGAATGCGGTTTGCTCGGGGCGCCCGGCGAGGCGGGTGGCAATGTCGCCGAAAGACGTCTTAGCGCCGGTCGCCACGACCAAGGCGCTCGCGGTTCCGCTGACGACGGAGGTACCCATGAAAACCATATTCCCGGCGTCGGGCTTGGTGGAGACTTCCTCGCCGCGCGCCTGCTTTTCGACCGGCAGCGATTCGCCCGTCAATGACGCTTGCAGGATGAACAGATCGCGCGATTCCAGAAGGCGCGCGTCCGCCGGGACCAGGTCTCCGGCCGACAACCGCACGACATCCCCGGGCACGACGTCGCTTCGCCGAATTTCCTGCCACTTGGCGTCGCGCAGCACGGTAGAGGTAGGCGCTACCTGTTGCCGCAGTTGCTCGATGGCGCGCTGCGACTGATAGGTCTGGGTAAAATCGAGCGCGGTGCTGAGGAGGACGATGACGGTAATGATCGCCGAGTCCGCGGCGTCTCCGAGAAAGGCGGAGAGGAGGGCAGCGATCAGCAAGATCAGCACCAGCGGATTCAAGAAAAGGCGCAGAAATTCGACAACGGCCGATTGGTGTTTGGAAGGGACGGGATCATTGGGACCAAACTGGCCGAGCCGCGCCTCGGCTTCCTGTGAGGTCAATCCGCCGGCCACCGGTGGGGAACCGGCGGATTGGGCAGCAGGCTGGGTCGGAGTGCTCATCGCATCTCCCTTGATTTCGCAACGAGTTGCTGGTCCAGGCTGGCCACGAGCCGGCTTATACTCTTTTGCACAGCATGAGTCATTCCCTGGATAACCGAGCTTATGTTGCGTGTCTCTACTTCGGAAGTCTCATCTGCATCGCCGGTCCACACGGTTTCGCCGGTCCGGAGATTAACCAGCTCGGCGGATAGCCTGGCTTCCACACGGACACTGCCAGCGGAATCGATCTCTTCCAGCCGTTCGAGCCGGCCGGTCATGAGATAGTCCTGCTGGCTCTGACCGTCGTACGGCCTCACGAATGAGAATAGCCGCGAGGAGCGGAGTGAATCGATCATTGCCGCCGTCACCGTCGCCGCGGGATCGGCAGCCCACCGGTGATAATCGTAAAAGCCAATTTCCGCCGGGCCTGGACGGTACACAATCCGCCCCTGTCGCAGGTACGGCAACGCTTCGAATCGGCGCACCGCAAGCGTGGCCGGCAGGCGCGCATCGGCTGCCGCGGGGCTCGGCGCAGGAGGGATGTCGAGCGCGTAGTAGTGCGGATACCGGATCTTGCCTCCGCAACCAGCCATGAGCAGCGCCACCATGCAGGCGCTCATGCATATCAGAGTCTTGGTGGTCATGGAGTCCTCATTTCTTGGGAACCTTTCGGTCCTCGGGCTGCCTGATCCGTATCAGGCTCCACGGACGCTCCTTCACGGACTCTGTCAGAGCGTTCAGGTTTTCAGTCGCCGCACGAAGGTTCTCGATCGTGTCGGCGATATTTTGATCTTTCGCCCGCACCGCGGTCTGGAGATTCGCGATCAGGCCGCGCGTCTGATCGAGCGCTTTACCCATTTCGGCAAGGTCCGTCTGCAGGGGATCGCGGACCGCAGTGATGGTGTTGTTCGCGTTGGACACGGTTGCGTTCGCATTGTCCAGGACCGGCCCCACTTTCACCATGACGCCATTGGCGTCGTTGGTGAGCTTCAGAACCTGGTCGGCGACCTGGTCGATTTTCGGCGATATCCGCGTCACCATGGCGTCCGCGTTCGTCAGAATCTCCGATAAGTGCTGCTGGTTCGGTTTGCCCGTGACTCCGTTCAGATTCGACATGAGTTGTCGGGCGTCGCCCGTGACTTCGTTCACGTCCGTATGCACCGCCTCCAGCAGTCCCTGCGCGGAATCGGCGAGGGCCACGATTTTGCGCTCAGTGTCGTCGAGGCTGATGGTTTCCATCGACGGGATCGCGCTATTGGCCGGCAACCGGGGCGCGTCATTCGATCCCATGCTGATGGAGATGACCGGGCTGGTAATCACGGTCACCGATCCAAGCTTCGCCACGGACTTGGCGTTAAGTGGGGTGCCCTCCCGGACATCCAACAGGATCTCAATCCGCGTGGGGTCCTGCGAGTCGGGCCGTACCGCTGTCACCTGGCCCGCCTTGATGCCGCCAAACAGGACGTCCGCTCCGGGCTCCAGGCCGCCCGCATACTTCAAGTACGTCCGGTAGGGGGTGCGCGCTCCCTTGAACTGCGCGTTGCTTACGCGATAGATGGTGGCGAGCAGCACCGCCGCGCAGACCAAAACGAATGCGCCGACTTTGGCTTCCGTTTTCATGCTCGCCCTCCTGTGATCCCCGCCAATTCTCGAAACCGGTCCTGAACGGCCGCGCTTTCCGCAATGGGATCGGGAACACGGTCGAGGAACTGCCGGATGCGAGGCTGGGTGCTTTTCTGGAACGCATCTTTGTCGTCGACCGCGATGAGCGATCCGCGGTCCAACATGGCCACACGGTCAGCGACGCGGAATGCGCTGGCTAACTCATGGGTAACGACCAGGATGGTCATGTGGAAGGCGCGCTTCAAGAGCAGGATCAGTTCGTCCAGCCCGGCCGCGACAATAGGATCCAGGCCTGCCGACGGTTCGTCGAAGACCAGAATTTCGGGGTCGAGTGCGGTAGCCCGGGCGACTGCGGCGCGTTTTTTCATGCCCCCCGACAGTTCTTGAGGCATCTGCCTGGCGGCTTGACTCAGACCCACGGCCGCGAGTTTCATGTACGTCATGATTTCGATGACGGGATCCGCCAGGCCGGTCAATTCGTGCAGAGGCAGGGCGACATTTTCTTCGATGGACATGGCATTGAACAACGCACACTCCTGGAAGGCGACGCCCATGGTGCGACGGATGTCCTTGAGTTCTCTCGGCGAGCAGCGATTGATATCGACGCCCCGGATGCGGATCGTGCCGGAGGTAGGCCGCTCGAGTCCGATGATGTGCCGCAGGATGGTAGTTTTGCCGGAGCCGCTGCCGCCGAGCAGCGCCATCACCTCACCCCCTTCGATGTTCAGGTTCACGCCATCCAGCACACGATGGTCGCCGTACTGGACCGTCAAGTTCTCCACGGAGATCACTGGGTCTGCCATAGGCTAACTCTTATGCACCAGGTAGAAGATCGCCGTGAAAAACACGTCGGCAAGGATTACAAGAAAGGTCGACCAGACCACGGCGGAAGTGGCCGACCGCCCAACCGCGTCCGGTCCACCTCGTGTCCGGAAGCCTTCCAGGCACCCGACGTTGACGATGATGACCGCGAACACCAGACTTTTCAGCAGCCCGGTAAAGACGTCATGCAGCTGAATCGAGTCGGCGACATATCGCAGATACATGGAGAACCTGTACCTGGTGGTGATGAACATAAACCCGAAGCCCGCCAGGATGCCGAATGCGTTGCTCATGATGCTCAGGCAGGGGATTGTAATGATCGCCGCGAGGTACTTCGGCGCCAACACAAACTCGATCGGATCGATAGCCATGGTCCGGAGCGCGTCGATCTCGCTGGTGACCATCATGGTCCCGATTTCGGCTGAAAATGCCGATCCCGAGCGGCCGCTCACGACGAAGGCCGTTAGCAGCGGACCCAGTTCGCGCGTGAAGCCGACGGCCACGGTGTC
>Ga0316363_10000899_pt1 | contig 30557 bp, 19 predicted proteins | sample Sb_taG_3_FD_200459 | JGI IMG/M metagenome (GOLD analysis project Ga0316363, IMG submission 200459) | Peat soil microbial communities from Weissenstadt, Germany - Sb_50d_a_PC metaG (v2) (version 2) | ecosystem: Environmental > Terrestrial > Soil > Wetlands > Peat | place: Germany: Weissenstadt...
AATGCTGCATACTCGATTCATGGCGGAAGTCCTTTGGGCTAAGATCGGTTCTAGGCAAACCCAGATCTGAACTTAACAGGATTTCCGCCAGTGCTACAAAATCGTCTTGGACAGGAGTGGTTGACAATCCGCCGCAGCTTGACAACCTGCCCCACAAACCGATGCGCCGAACTCTCGTTGCTTTTGCTTTTCTTCTGCCGGCCCTGTCTGCGCAGAACTTCGATCCTGAGCTTTACTCGGGCCTTCAGTGGCGGTCGATCGGCCCTTACCGCGGCGGCCGGACGGTGGGCGCGGCGGGGATCGCCGGCCAGCCGAACGTGTTCTACATCGGGGTCAACAACGGCGGCGTCTGGAAGACCGACGATTACGGGCGCACCTGGAACCCGATCTTCGACGACCAGCCCACCGGCTCGATCGGCGCCATAGCGGTGGCGCCGTCCGACCCCCAAGTCATCTATGTTGGAAGCGGCGAAGGATTGCAGCGTCCCGACCTGTCGGTCGGCGACGGGATGTACAAATCCGGCGATGGCGGCAAGACGTGGCGCCACCTGGGACTGCGGGACGGCCAGCAGATCGCGGCGATCCTGGTGGATCCACGCAATCCGAACCGCGTGTTCGTGGCGGTGCTCGGGCACCCCTACGGGCCCAACGCCGAGCGCGGCGTCTTCCGCTCCACCGACGGCGGACAGAGCTGGCAGAAAGTTCTCTACAAGGACGAGCACACGGGCGCGATCGACCTGGCCTTCGATCCGCGCAATCCGCAGACGGTTTACGCCGTGCTGTGGCAGGCGCGGCAGGGTCCTTGGGAGAACGGCGCGTTCTCGGGGCCGAACAGCGGGTTGTTCAAGTCCACCGATGGAGGCGGCACGTGGAATCAGCTCACCGGCGGGCTGCCCACGTTCCCGCAGGGGCTGGGACGGATCGGCATCGGCATCGCGCAAAGCGACGGGAACCGGATGTACGCGTTGGTGGAGGCGCGCGAGGGCGGCCTGTACCGCTCGGAAGACGCGGGGGCCACGTGGCGCCGCGTGAACAGCGAACAGCGCATCTACGGGCGCGGCTCCGACTTCGCCTGCGTGCGCGTCGATCCCAAGAACCGGGACGTGGTCTACGTGGCCAACACTTCCACGTATCGATCGGCCGACGGCGGCCAGAGTTTCACGGCGATCAAAGGCGCGCCGGGCGGCGACGACTACCACACCATCTGGATCAATCCCGACAACCCCAACATCATCCTGCTGGCCGCCGACCAGGGCGCCACGCTCAGCGTCAACTACGGCCGAACGTGGAGTTCGTGGTACAACCAGCCCACGGCGCAGTTCTACCACGTCATCACCGACAACCAGTTTCCCTACCAGGTCTACGGCGGGCAGCAGGAGAGCGGCTCCGCGGGCGTGTCGAGCCGCGGCAACGACGGCCAGATCACGTTTCGCGAATGGCATCCCGTGGGCGCCGACGAGTACGGGTACGTCGCGCCCGATCCGCTCGACCCCAACATCATTTACGGCAGCAAGGTCACCAAATTCAACCGCATCACGGGCGAGGTGGAGCGCGTCGGGCTGCGGGGCAACTACCGCTACCTGCGCACGGCCCCGCTGCTGTTTTCGCCCATCGAGCCGCACACGCTGTACCTGGGCGCGCAGGTGGTGCTGAAGACCACCAGCGGCGGGCAGAGCTGGGAGGCGATCAGCCCGGACCTTTCGCGCGAGACTTACGACGTGCCGGCGAGCGTGGCATCCTACGGCGACGCCGCGAAGAGCCAGGCCACGCGGCGCGGGGTGGTGTATGCCATCGGACCTTCGCACTTCAATGTCAACACCATCTGGGCCGGCACCGACGACGGCCTGATCCACGTGACGCGCGACGGCGGCAAGAACTGGAAGAACGTCACGCCGCCGGGACTCACGCCGTGGAGCAAGGTGTCGCAACTGGACGCGTCGCACTTCGACGACCAGACGGTCTACGCGGCCATCAACCGCCTGCGTCTGGACGATCTGAAGCCGCACATCTATCGCACGCACGATGGCGGGGCGACGTGGAACGAGGCGGTGCGCGGCCTGCCCGACGGCCCGGTGAACACGGTGCGCGAAGATCCGCGGCGCAAGGGCCTGCTCTTCGCCGGAACGGAAATCGCGGTTTACGTTTCCTTCAACGACGGCGACGATTGGCAGCCGCTGCGGATGAACATGCCCGCGACCTCGATCCGCGACCTGGTGATTCACGACGAGGACGTGGTGGTGGGGACGCACGGGCGCGGCTTCTGGATCCTGGACGACATCTCGCCGCTGCGGCAGATGACGGCCGCGGTAGCCGCCGCCGGCGCGCACCTGTTCGCGCCGCGGCCGGCGTACCGTCTTCCGCGCGACACCAACACGGACACGCCGCTGCCGCCCGAGGAGCCCGCCGGCAAGAACCCGCCGGATGGAGCGATCCTGTACTACTACCTGAAGTCCGCCGCCACGGGTCCCGTGACGCTCGAGATCCTCGATTCCAACGAACGCCTGGTGCGTCGTTTTTCGAGCGCCGACAAGGGCGAGGCGCCGGATGCGCAGATCAACGTGCCGGCCTATTGGATCCGCCCGTTCCAGGCGCTTTCGGCCGAGGCCGGGATGCACCGCTTCGTGTGGGACCTGCACGCCGCGCGGCAAGGAGGCGGCGGCGGCCGGGGCGGGTATGGCATCTCGGCGATCTATCAGGACACTCCGGGCCCGCAAGGCGAGTGGATGCCGCCCGGCGAGTACACGGTGAAGCTGACGGCCGGCGGCCAGAGCTACAGCCAGCAGCTACAGGTGAAGGCCGATCCGCGAGGGCGGTGAGGCGGGGGCGGCTAGACTACCTTTCGTTCATCCGTCCAAGCTGAACCGCGTGGCGGCCAGCGCGTACAAACGCCGCCAAAGCAGCCGATTGACGGTCACTACCATCGAGGCCATGACAATCGTGGCGGCGAGCAGGGCGGGGAAGTTGCCGGTGTCCGTGGCGCGGCTGATGACCGCTCCCAGACCGGTAATGCTAAACGTCTGTCCCCGGAATCGGAAATACTCGGCCACGATACTGGCGTTCCACGCGCCGCCGGACGCGGTCACAAATCCGGTGACCAGGTAGGGAAAGATCGCTGGCAGGAGCAGCTTGCGCCACCGCTCCACGCGGACCAGGCGGCAGACCTGGCAGACCTCCTTGAGATCGGTGGGGATGGCGGACGCGCCGGCGATGACGTTGAACAGGATGTACCACTGGGTGCCCAGCAGCAGCAGGACTATGGAGCCGATGCCCAGTCCTCCGCCGAGGCGAATCAAGACCAGCAGCACGATGGGGAACAAGGCGGTGGCGGGCACGGACGCCGCAATTTGCGCGATCGGCTGCGCGACGGCGGCGAGCCGCGGACGCAACCCTACGGCGACTCCCACGGGCACAGTCCACAAGGCCGCCAGGGCCAGGACGAATTCGACGCGGAGGAACGTTGCGCCGGCGCCGCGCAGGATGCCGGCGAACTCCGGAAGCGAAAGCCTGGCCAGCAGGATCCCCATCTTCACGACGGCGTACAACACGCCAAGCACTCCGAGAGCCGCCAGGGCCCGAACTGCCTGGCTGCTCCACCGGCCCATCGGGCGGCCGCGCGGCAACGCCTCCCGGCGGGCAAAGTAAAGATCCAGCGCTTCGCCCACGGGCGCGACCGTGGCGCGCCGGACGCGCGCGAGGATGCGGGAATGGCGCAGCAGGCTGAGGATGGGCGAGCGCGGTGTCTGGGCCGCTTCCACCTGCTCGAATTTGAACTTCTCGCTCCACGCGATGACGGGCCGCCAGATGGTCTGGTCCATCAACACGATTACGGCGATCATGGCCAGGACGCCCCATACGATGGCGTGCGTATCGCCGGCATTGGCCGCGGTCTGGAGGTAAGAGCCGAGACCCGGCAGGCGCAGATCGCGATTGCCCAGGACGAACATTTCACAGGCCATGAGGAAGAACCAGCCTCCCGCGACCGACATCATCGAATTCCACACCAGACCGATGGCGGCGTACGGCAGCTCGATCTGCACGAACTTCTGCCACCAGCTCAGCCGATATACCTGGGCCGCTTCCAGCAGCTCGCGCGGGACGCTGCGGAACGAGGAGTAGACGCTGAAGGTCATATTCCAGACTTGCCCGGTGAAAATCAGCAGGATGGATCCAAGCTCGACACCAAGTTGCCGGGAGGGGAACAAGGTCACCATGGCCAACATCAGCGGAGGAAGAAAGCTCAGCACCGGGATAGACTGCAGCGTGTCGAGCAAGGGAACCATGATTCGCTCGGCCCTGGCATTGTGCGCGGCGACGTACCCATAAGCCAGTGTGAACGCCAGGCTGACCACGTAGGCCACGGCCAGCCGCGCGACCGAGAACAGCGCATATTTCGGAAGAACGGAGGGGTGCAGCTCGATCACCGGCTGCATGTTGACCGGGCCCGCCCAGTAGCGCGCCAGCGACATCAACCCGTAAAACAAGGCGAGGCCCGAGACCATCACCGGCAGGTCTCTCAGGAGCGACGGAATCGCCGTGGAGTGCGGCGTCCAGGGTAGATGGAACGCTCTTTCGATGCGGGGAGACATCACGGCTCCGGGGCGCCCTCGCGGACCGCTTCGGTATCGTGCGGGTGGAGGGACAGCCGGTCGCTCTCGGAATCGTACGAGAACAGATCCGCATACCGGCCCCAATTCAGCGCGGTTTCGATCTGCCGCTTCCCTTCACTGGAGGAGAAGTGTTCCTGGATGATGTCGCGGAAGAACTCCAGCGGCATGGTATGGTCCGTCTTAGTGGACAGCGCGCCGCCGATCTGCTGGATCAGGTGGACGTTCGCCAGGATGGCCTCGCGGAACAGCGATTTTCGCGCGGCAATATCGGCCTCCGCGAAGGCCTTGCCCAGCGGAGTGATCTCCACATCGCCCCGGTCGGATTTGGCGAACTTCAACAGCGTGGCGGCTTCCACGACGGGCAGCAGGTCGTCCACCTCCATGCGGAGCTCGTCGGCCACGCGGTACAGGTCCTCCTTTCCGCCGCGGTCGTTGAGCAGCTCGAGCAGGCCGGCGATCGCGCCGCGGCGCGCGTGCGGAAGCATCTGGCAGGTCTTCGCCGCCAGCGCGGTGGGAGACGGCGTTTCCGCCTGGAGCTGCGGCTGGGTCAGCAGCTTGTAGATGTAGTCGACGTACAGGAGGAACTCGGCGTCGGTGCGGACCCTGGGCTGCCGCATGGGAATGCGGAAATCGGCGCGAATCCTGGCGGGGTTCTTTCCCAGGACGATGATGCGGTCGCCGAGCATCACCGCTTCTTCGATGTTGTGCGTGACCAGGAAAATGCTCCTGGTAGGTATTTTCTTGCCGAGCCACAGTTCCATGAGCTCACCGCGCAGGTTCTCGGCGGTGAGAACGTCGAGTGCGGAGAACGGCTCGTCCATGAACAGGATTTCGGGCTCGACGGCCAGCGCGCGCGCGAATCCGACGCGTTGCTTCATGCCGCCGGAAAGCTCTTTTGGATAGGCGTTCTCGAAGCCGCTCAGTCCCACCGACTCGAGCGTCTGGAGCGCCTTGCGATGGCGTACGTCATGGGTCATGCCGCGGGCCAGCAGCGGGACCTCCACGTTCTCCGCGACCGTGAGCCACGGAAACAGCGCGAAGCTTTGGAACACGATCGCGACATTCGGGCGGGACTCTTCCATGGGCCGGCCGTGCCACAGAACTTCTCCGGCGGTGGGTGCGCCGAGTCCCGAAAGCATGCGCAAGAGCGTGGATTTGCCCGAGCCCGACGGCCCGAGGAGCGCGATGATCATTCCCGGCTCTACCGACAAATCGGTGGGGGCGATGACCTGAACGCACCCGCCATCGGGCCGCTGGAACGCCTTCTCGATCTGGCGCGCCTGGATGATGGCTTCGACCCGCGGCGCGGCAGGGGCGATGGACGGCGCCGCTCCGCGGGCGGCCGCTCCGCCGTCAGCGAGTTCGTCCATCAGGGTCTGCCAGGACGACTCGGGGAGCTCGTCGAAGAACTGCAGACGCCGCGCGGGGTCCATCGCGTCGACGATGCCATTGAGATCCTGCAAGGAGCGCGAGTGCAACAGAACGTACGTGTCGTAGTAGGGGAAGATCTCCGCAAGCCTGGCGGCGAGGCCTATGGGCAACCGCTGGAACACGGTGTTTCGCGTTTCCACGGGGAGTTCCAGGAAGAAATCCGCGGCAACCACGGGATCGAGCCGCATGAGCACTTCGATCAGCGGTTCCCATTCCCCGCGGGAGATAAGCGCTCGCAACTTGTCGGTTGGAAGATGGGACATCGGCGCACCAAGCACCCTGCTAGAGATTTCCCAGGTTAGGTGGATTGAGGCCGCGGCGCAAGTGGAACGTCAGCGCGATCGGCGGTCTATTCGTCTTCCGGCGTGGGCGATTCCGGCTCCGAAGGGTTTCGGAAGCGGTAGCCTACCCAAGGTTCGGTCCGGATGTACTCGGGGCGCGCGGGATCGTCTTCAATCTTTTTCCGGAGCATTTTGACGTAAGACCTGAGATATTCGAATTCGCCGCCGAATTCGGTGCCCCATACGGCGTGGAGCAGTCTCTCGTGCGTGACCGGCTCGCCCTGGTGTTGGAAAAGATACGCCAGCAGGTCGAATTCTTTCGGCGAGAGGTGGATTTCGGCCCCGTTCTTCAGCAGCAGGCGGCGGACCGGATCCAATTCCAGCGCTCCGGCGCGGAGAACGGCGTCGGCGGCGCTTTGCTGGGTGCGCAGCCGGCGCAGCACGGCGCGCAAACGGGCGATCATCTCGCGCAGGAGATACGGCTTCGTTATGAAGTCGTCAGCTCCCGCCTCGAGGGCCTGAACTTTGTCCTCCTCGGAGTCGCGAACGGTAACCATGATGATTCCGACGTTCATCGATGAGGCTCGTATTTTGCGGCAGACGTCGATTCCGCTTCTGCCCGGCATGTTGATATCCAGCAGGACGACATCCACCGGCGTGTGAGGCAGCATGGACAGGGCTTCGTCCCCGTTTCGCGCTTCGGAAACGTCAAACCCGGTGGCACTCAGCGACGTCCGGAGCGCCTTCCGCAAGGCGGGCTCGTCGTCTACGATCAGCAGCTTACAGTTCCCGTTCGGCACCAGAGACCTCACCCGCCGACAAAGGCAGCGTCAACCGAAAGCCCACTTCGTCGGGGTTGTCACTCAGCAGCGCAAGGTCCCCTCCGTGGGCCCGCGCGATCTTCCGGGCGACGTATAGGCCAAGGCCCGAGCCGGGCGCACTCAGCCGCGCTTCCGTGCCCCTGTAAAACCGGTCGAAGATGAGTTCACGCTCACCTTCCGGAATCGGAGGTCCGGCGTTCCAGACCGTGACGGCTGCCATGTCGTCCTGAGTGCCCAGCTCGATCCGAACCTTGGTGTCCGGCCAGGAATATCGGCAGGCATTCTCGACCAACTGGCTGATTGCCAGGCCGATCAACTCCGGATCCACGCGCACGTCACTGACTTCTTCCAGGTTGTGGAACGATATTTTCCGGTCGGGCCAGAGTTTCGAATATCGCCGGATGGACCTTTTTGCGAGTTCCGCCGCATCGGTAGGCAGCATGCGTGGTTTCAACTCCTCCTGGTCCACGCGCGCGAGGCGAAGGAGGCGCGTGGTCAGATCACCGAGGCGCGCTGCCTCGGTCTCGATCATTTCAGCCAATTCCGCCTGCTCGGCCATGGCGGATCCACCGGCGCGGAGGCCGCCGGCCGCCGTCAGGATAGTCGCCAGCGGCGTTTTGAATTCGTGGGCCAGGGCGTCGAGAATCGCGGACCGCAGTGTTTCGGCTTCGGCCTGGACCGCCGCGCTGGTAGCCGACCGGAATGCTCGCGTCCTCTCCAGAGCAGCCACGGCGAGCGCAGCCAGGGCAGGCGCCGCAGCCCTGGCGTTATGCAGGCCCTCGAAACCGATGGCGCCGTAGATCTTGGTTCTCGCCCGCAGGAGCTGTACGACGATGCCTAGCTCGGGAAACGAGGCATTCTTGCCCGAGATGAAACATTCGCGCGTCTTTGTCTCCAAGTCGCCGTGGCAAGCCCCGGCCGTGTGGGATTCGAGGGTGGCGGCGTCAAACAGGCACGCGCCCGCTACGTCGAATGCCGACAGGAATGGCTTCAGCAGAGCGGGCCCGGCAGCGGTCGGCGGCGCCAGCGCGAGCAATTCCTGACTAACTTTGTAAAGGCCTTCCATATTAGCTCGCTGGAGCTTGGATTCTCGAGCTTCGGTGCGGTACCTGGATTGGATCCGCGTGATCAGGAGCGTGATACTCAGCAGGCATGCCAGGGTAATGCCCTCGAGGGGCCCCGTAACGCGAAAGCTGAACAACGGATCGGTGAAGAAGTAGTCCAGGCTCGCGGTCGCCAACACGGAAATCACAGCCGCTTCCGGAAAGCTGCAATCCACGGACTGCAATACGACGGCAGCCAGTAACAACAACGCGGTCGATGCGGCGCCGAGTTGTGCCCGGTAGCAGAACACCGTGACGAAGGCGACAATCAGAGCGCCGCGCAAAACTCGCAGAGCCGAACGCCGGAATGCGGGGATTCGCGTCATTCAATGCGGAGGCAACATCACGATTATTGTAGCGCCCGCGGCAGGACATGGTGGTGTGCCGCATGGGCCTTGCCGAAAGGCGCGCGATCGCCGGCTTAGCGGGACTGATATCCGCTGCGAGCGTAGACATTTACCTTGCTCCGATTGACCTTGACTTGAACTCTGTGCCACTTCCCCGACTGGTCGCCGTCGGGATTGCGGTACCCGATGACGTACTGATTCCGAAGCGCGCTTGCCAGCCTGGTGGCGGCGGCCGCCGGATTCTCCTGCTCTCCGAGGCGGACGCTCACGCCGCCGCTCTTGGCGGCGATATCATCCATAAACGCCAGGCCGCGCTGGATTTCGGCCCACTCGATCCCCTTGACGCCCCTTCGCGTGCCGGCGACCGCGATGGTGTACACCTGAGTGTCGCTCTCCATGAGCGTGCGCATCAGCTCGTTTTTTGAATAGCGGCTATGGTTGTCCATGCCGTCCGAAACCACGAACAGCGCGCGACGGCGCTTCTGGCGCAAACGCTCGTGACTCAGAGCGAAGTAAATCGTGTCGAAGAGCGCCGTTCCGCCTCCGGCGTTCTGGGAGCGCGCCAGGTCGTCGATCTCCCGTGTGTCCGACACGGGGCCAGTGATGACTCCCGGGTTCGATGACACGGTAACAAAGAAGTAGTCATCCTCCGGATTCGACGCCTCCAGAAACGCGTGCACCGCGGCCTTGTCGAGGCTCAGGCTATTTCTCATGCTGCCGCTGACATCCAGGACGATGCCAACGGAACAAGGCGCGTCTTCCATGTAGAAGACGCTGATCGGCTGCGGCCGGCCGTCGTCCAGGACTGCGAAACTCTCTTTTCCAAGCCCATTGATGTTGGCACTGCGGAAATCGGTAACCGTCACGGGAACCAGGACCAGGCTCGTGTCTGCCCGAAACTGGCTCTCGGCCTGACGCAGGCCGGGCTGCGCCTTCGCAACCGCGCAGGTCCCCAAGAGCGCGGTGAGAACGATCACGCAAAGAGAACTCGAGGCCGTGCAGCGTGTGTCCCCCGCTTCCGTCACTTTGTCACGCAGCGGCGAGTCACTCCCGCGCCGCGCCGGCAGTTTCGTCAGGGTGTCTTTGTGGCTCATATGTTAGACCGCAGATCTGTTGCCCAGCGTACGGGGATGAGCACTTGTTGTTGGTAACCTTTCCGTAGGAAGCTGGCGGCTGACTGCGCATGGTCGATCATCCGGGCATTCCACGGACGGCTCCAGTTCGCTGCAGGCTCAGCGCAACATAAGTCGGAACCGTGAGTCGAAGTCCCTGAATAGCCGGCTTCCGATCCTACGGAAGCTTCCCGCCCGATCGCCCGGTCTGATGGATTTCTCCACGATAAGTCCAACGGCACGATTTGAGCGGGCTTCCGCATGACAAACTTGAGTGTGCCGCAAAAGAAATGAAAAAGGCATGAAAATGGGAGACCGCCGTTGACGGGATGAAGTGCGCTCGTGCTCCGACCGAATCGCCGGTGGTTTTCATGACTTTTTCACAACTTATACCTAACCTGTAGGATGTGAAAGATCAGGGTGCTGGGCGCGAGGTACCGATATCGAGTGAACGGCTCCCCCGTCTGCGCCTCGCAATCCAAACGTGCCGCCTCAGTTTCCCCGCCCAGGTTCCCGAATTCTCGCGGCAGTACCGGCCAGATGCGCAGTGGCGCATCGCAGCACTCTACTTTGTGCGGGGATGGTCCTGCGAGCAACTCGCGCAACGCTACGGCGTGACGTGCAGCCGTATACGGCAGGTGATCCGAAACTGGGTGGAGAGAGCGGCGTCACTGGGCTACCTCCAGCGGATTCCACCCGAGGCTCGCATGGGAATTGTCCTGGAGCGAAGCAGGGCAGCGGCTTCCGCGATGGATACCGGCATCTCACCATCTTGGCCGACAGCCGGTGCGCAGCCATATCCTCTTCAAGGCAAGAGTACCAGTCGGGCTATGATCCAAGGTTCCGCTGATTGATCCCATAAAAATCACTGATCGTATCTTTCATGCCTTTTTCACGGTTTTGCGGCCAGAATCCTGAATGGCACTTATGAAACGACACCTACGTTGTTTTTCGCTCTCATCCGTGTGCATCGGCGTTCAGGTCGCGTCGCTGTTGTCAGGGATTCCCGCTCATGCGCAGGTCGCGCCGGCCAGCATCCACGGCGTTGTGCGTCTGGGAGGGACACCCGTACCGCAAGCACGTATCAGGGTTCGCAACCTGCGGGACGACATGGCACGCGTTGTCTTCAGTGGTGTTGACGGCTCATTTTTCGTCAACCAACTCGATCCGGGCCGCTATGAGGTCACTGCAGCCAAGGATGGCGCCGGCTCCGCGCCGGCAACGACTGTCGCGCTGGCGGAGGAACAGAGTTTGAGTGTCGATGTAACTCTGAGCGCAGCCAAACCTACATCGTCCGCGGCGCCCGAAGCACCAACTCCGATCGAGAAGGAAATTGAGGCGCTGAAACACCGCATCGAGCAACTGGAAGCGGAACGAACGTCTGGCCATACGCCCGAGCCGGCTCCGAGTGCGGCGGAAAAGCCGGCCGCGGCTCCACAGCCCGCGCCACAAGCCGGCGGCCCAACGCCGACACCGCCGCAAGCCACACCTCCCGTCCCCCCTGCGCACGTGCTTCCAGAAGCCCTGGAGGCTCCTGACGCGACTCCCGGTGTAGACAACTTCACTCCATTCGCCTATGGCGACTTTACCTGGCTCAATGGCACCCCGCGCAACAAAGACACCGTGCTGGACACGAAATACTTCACCCCGGAAGTGCGATTCGACACTCACTTTATGGAGGATTTCAACCAACCCATCGACCACACGATGGGCGGATCGACGGAAAGCTTCCGGTCCGGCGAGTTCCAGATAGAACAGATCAGCGTCGGTGGCGACTTCCACTGGCAAAACGTTCGCGGCAGAATCCTGACTATGTTTGGATTGTTTGCAACCACGACCCCTCGTAACGACGCCAGCGCCGGCGTGGGCCAATGGGACCTCCGGGACGCTTACCGCTACGTTTCGGAGGCTTGGGGAGGTTACCACTTCAACGTGAATCACGGGCTCAACGTCGACGCGGGGATCTTCGTATCGTACATCGGTCTGTTCAGCTACTACAATTTCGATAACTGGACTTACCAGCCATCCTACGTGTCGTCGAACACGCCGTGGTTCTTCAACGGCCTGCGTATCCAGTGGTTTCCGACCAACAAGTTGAAGATCGAGCCTTGGATCATCAACGGATGGCAATCTTATGCGAAGTACAACGGCCATCGCGGCCTGGGAGGGCAGATTCTGTATCGCCCCAAGGAATGGCTGTCCATGGTCTTCAATAACTACGGCAATGGCACGGATGATCTGGGTATTCAGGGCCGCTCGCGCATCCACACCGACGACAGTCTCGAGATCAGATACTTTAACGATCCGGAGTCCAAAGGCATCTCCAAGATGGCCTTCTCGCTGACCGGCGACGCGGGATGTGAATATGGCCAGGGGGTAACTTGCCACGGAGGCAAAGCCGGGCCGAAGCAGTCCTTCCTGGGATGGATGCTCTACAACCGCGTTTGGTGGGGCAAGGACCACTATGCCGTTACGCTCGGCGGCGGCAAGATGAACAACCCGGGCCGCTACCTGACGCTGCTCCCGCCGATCAATGGAGCGGATGCGGTGTCAGGTTCGCCCTACTTCACCGCGAATCCCGGGGACAAGGCCCATATGTGGGATGCCACAGCCACCTTCCATTGGATGCCCAAACAGTACATTACCTGGTGGGCGGAGGCTGGTTATCGCCACTCGGATGTGCCGTACTGGTCGGGCCGCGGCGGGATTACTCCTCCGGGCGGAAATACCGGCTCGCCCTCACAATATGTCTGCGCAGGCGGTGGCTCGGCGGGGACAAGCGACCTTGCGACAGCGTACGCGAATTGCGGTGGAGCGGGCAGTGTCTGGTTCCCCGACTTGCGCCGCGGCCAGGCGGTCGTAAGTGCCGGCGTGATGGTCAAGTTCTAGTTCCGGTAGGTGGGGCGGGGCGGCGTGTTGCCTGCAATGCGACCCTGATCAGTCGCCTCGCTCCACGGTTGACAAGAGCATGTCTGTCTCATACACTCCGTCGTGTTATGCAGGCCCGCAAGGCGACAACAGGGTCGCTCCCTTGCCCGGACTGCCCAGGCCACGGACGACCAACCGGTCGCGGGACATCGCCTGGAGAAACTATGTTTCGATGTTGCCGCAGCAGATTGCGGCGCGGCTTGTAGCCCTGTTGCCGGGATGCCTCTGTCTGGCAGGTGTGGCCGCATGCACGTGGATCTCGTTCGGCGTGGGTCAGAGCTTTGCGTTCACTGGCTTCATTTATCTCGTCCTGGTGGTGTTAGCGGCGATGTACGGCGGGTTCTGGCAGGCGACGCTGATCTCAATTGCCGCCGTTGCCTGCCTGGATTACTTCTTCATCCCGCCGATCTTCAGCTTTGTGAACAGCCCGGCCAACTGGGTCGCACTCGGCGCCTTCGAGTTTACGGCGTTGGTGATCAGCCGGTTGTCTCTCCGAGCACACTTGCGAGCGATAGAAGCAGTTGCCGGGCGGCGCGACATGGAACGGCTTTACGAAACGTCGCGGCGCATTCTGCTGCTGGACACATCGAGCGAGCCGGGGAATCTCATCGCGTCGCTGATCCGGGATATCTTCGAGTTGGAAGCGGTGCAATTGTTCGATGCCCAGCCGGGCAAGACCTATCGGAGCGGTGAAAATCTGGCGGGGGCCGAGCAGCGGACCCGGGACAGTTATTTTGCGGGCGCGGACACCTTCGATCCGCAGATGCGGAGCTGGTACTGCGTCATTCGTCTCGGCACGCGGCCCGTGGGCGGCTTAGCGCTGAATGGCACCGAAATGACCAGGCTCGCGGCGACCGCGCTGGCGTCGCTGAGCGGTATCGCGCTGGAACGCGCGCGGACTTTGCAGAAGGAGTCCCGGGCGCAGGCGGCCCGCCAGACGGAACAGTTGCGCACCGCCGTTCTCGACGCGCTGGCGCATGAATTCAAGACGCCCCTGACGGTGGCCCGTACCGCCAGCTCCGGGCTTCTGGCCGTTGGAGGCCTGTCCGAATTGCAAAAGGACCTGGTCACTGTGATCGACCAACAAGCCAGCAAGCTGGATCATCTGGCCTCGCGCCTTCTCACGGCAGCGAGGCTGGACAGCACGGAGTTCAGGCCCCAACGGGAGCGCGCGCTCCTATCCCGCCTGGTAAGTGCGGCCATCCAGAGACTCGACCAGGAGACCGATCGGGCGCGCTTCCGGGTCTCGGTTCCGAAACACGAGATCCCCGTTTTTGCGGACCAGGAATTGATTCTGACTTCCCTTGTTCAGCTCGTCGACAATGCGATCAAGTATTCCGAGCCCGGGTCGCCCATCGACGTCACTTTTACTTTCCAACACGCGACCGCGGTCCTGCGGGTACGGAGCAAGGGCCTGGTGATCACGCCGGCGGACCGCGAGCGCATTTTTGAACGATTCTATCGCGCGCCCGAGACCCACCACCTGCCCGCCGGCACCGGGTTGGGGCTGTCGATTGTCAAGAAGATCGCGGAAGCTCACCGCGGGCACGTGTGGGCCGAAGGCGAAACGGACTACGGCACCTCCTTCTCTATCTCGCTGCCTGTGGAGCTTGCCAGCTAAGGCACGAGCATGCCTTCTGTCAACGGAAGCATTCTGGTGGCCGATGACGACCCCGAGCTGCGGCGGGTCCTCAGGAGAACGTTAGACGCTTTGGGTTTCGAGGTTGCCGAGTGTGCCAACGGGGAGCAGGCGCTCAAGGCGGTCGAAGCCCGCCCGTTCGATGCGGTTCTTCTGGATCTCAACATGCCTGGCATCGGCGGGATCGCAGCGTGCCGGGAAATTCGAAGAAGATCTCCTCGCCAGCAAATCCTGATGCTCACGGTTCGGGATCGGGAAACGGACAAGGTTGAAGCGCTCGATGCCGGAGCGGACGACTATATTACCAAGCCTTTCTCCATCCCGGAGCTGGCAGCCCGGCTGCGATCGGCGGTCCGGCGCTCCACTACGGCCGATCTTGACATAGGGGTTCCCATCACTATCGGCGAAATCGAGCTGGATCCCGCCAGGCGGACCGTCCGCAAAGCCGGGGCGGCTTTACGTTTGACGCCTAAGGAGTTCGACTTACTGCATTACTTGATGAGCCGCCCCGGGCTGCCCATCGCCCATGTGAAGCTGTTGCGAGCGGTATGGGGCGAGGAATACGGCCAGGAACTGGAATATCTTCGCACATTCGTCCATCAGCTCAGGAGAAAACTGGAGGACGATCCGTCGATGCCCGAGTATTTACTGACCGAACTCCACTTTGGTTATCGCTTTCGGGCGACTTAGCCGGCAAACCGGCACGGCCCGTTCGTGCAAGCACGCCCTGGCTTGTGCACCAATAAATAAATGTTATGGGGTGACTCGGGTTTTTGACTTTTATCTTTATGCGGTCCTTAGGTTGCGTGCTTTATTCTGAGTTAAACCGGATAGGAGGTTCTGATGAACAGGAAGAGGCGGACAATAGGAGTTCTCTTGCTCGGTACAGCGTCTCTGCTGGCCCTCGAAGGCTGTGGAAAAGTGCAGGCGGATGAGGCGAAAGGGGATCCGCCGCCCGCAAAAATTGTTCCCTTCGCGGACCCCGCTCTCTTTTCGGTGGATCATCCGGAGCAGTTTCCGCTGGCCGCGGCGGCCGAGCATCCGACGACCTCGGAGTTGGTAGTCACGGGCACGGTGAGCCCCGATGTTTCCCGCAACGTCCCCGTCGTCTCGCTCGCCTCCGGGCGCGTCAGCGCCATTCACACGCGGCTAGGAGACACGGTGCAGAAAGGCCAGTTGCTGATGACCATTCGCAGCGACGACGTGTCGAGCGGATATTCGAATTACCGCATGGCGGTCGCGGATGAGATTCTCGCCCGGACTCAGTATGAACGCGCGAAGGACCTCTATGAGCACGGCGCCATAGCCCTGAACGATCTGCAAGTGGCACAGGACACGGAGGACAAGGCCAAAATAGCCGTGGAAACCATGGGCGAGCATCTCCGTTTGCTCGGCAACGACCCCGACAAGCCGGCCTACCTGGTGGATATCTTCGCGCCCACTTCGGGCGTGCTTACCGATCAGCAGGTGACCACCGGGTCGCTGGTGCAGGCGTACAATACGCCGTACCCATTTACCATCTCCGACCTGTCATCCATCTGGGTTGTCTGCGATGTGTATGAGAACGACCTGGCCAACGTCCGGATCGGCGACACCGCGGACATCACCCTGAATGCCTATCCCGATCGCAGGTTCAGGGGAAGGGTGAGCAACATCGGCTCGATTCTCGATCCCAACATCCGCACCGCCAAGGTTCGGATGGAGGTTCAGAACCCGGGAAACATGCGTCTGGGCATGTTCGTGAGGGCTACCTTTCACGGCCAAACCAGCGAGATGCACACCATTGTCCCGGCATCGGCCATCCTGCACATGCACGATCGCGATTTTGTTTACGTTCCCGCGCCCGGCAGCAGGTTTCGCCGCGTGGAAGTCGTGAGTGGAGACCTCTTGCCGGACAACCTGAACGTGCAAGAGGTAAAGTCGGGGGTCGAACCAGGCCAACAAGTGGTTACGAACGCGCTGGTCTTGGACCACGTGTTGGCTCAGTGACCGTAGTTCGCGCGTCCGGGGTTCGGAGAGAGAACCGGCAGAGCAGCGCCAAAACAGGAAATAGGAAATGATTCGCGCTCTTGTAGATTTCGCGCTTAATAACAAGTTCGTGGTGTTGGCCATTGCCGTCCTGTTGCTCGGTTGGGGGGCTATCTCGTTTCACTACCTTCCCGTGGAGGCCTATCCCGATATCGCCGACAACTACGTGACCGTGATTACCCAATGGCCGGGACGTTCCGCCGAAGAAGTGGAACAGCAGGTGACGATTCCGATTGAAATTCAAATGGCCGGAATGCCGCACATGACCTATCTGCGCTCCGAGTCCATTTTCGGACTGTCGTTCGTGATCATGATCTTCGACGACACCTCCGTCAACGATTGGAACCGCCAGAAGGTGCTGGAAAGACTCACCCAAGTCAATCTCCCGAATGGACAAAACCTGCAGCCTCAGATCGGCACGGACTGGAGCACCACGGGTCAGATTTATTGGTACACGCTGAGAAGCACAAACCCCCGGTACGACCTGATGGAGTTACGGTCTCTCGAAGACTGGGTCCTCCTCAAGCAGTTCAAATCGGTTCCCAATGTGGTGGACGTTTCGGACTTCGGAGGCACGGTGCGCGAGTATCAGGTGCGCGTGGACCCGAACAAGCTCGTGTCGTACGGATTGAGCATCGGCCAGGTGGAGCAGCAGCTCTCCAACAACAACATCAATGCCGGCGGCAGCTTCGTCGAGGTCGGCATGCAGCAGATGAACGTCCGGGCGCTGGGGCTTTTCAACACGGTGCACGACATCGAGCAGACCGTTTTAAAGACTCAAACGGGCACCGCTCTTCGGGTCAGGGACATCGCGGACGTGGTCCAGGGTCCCAAGATCCGGTTGGGTCACATGGCCCGTGCCAACCATATGGAGGACGGCCGCATCATCGACGAGCCCGATGTCATCCAGGCCGGAGTGCTGCTGCGCAAAGGGGCCGAGGAGGAACCCACACTCGAGGCCATTCACAAGAAAGTCGACGAGCTGAATAACGGCATCCTGCCGCCCGGTGTAAAGGTCATCCCCATGCTCGATCGCAGCGATCTGCTGCATTTCACCTTGCACACGGTGATGCATAACCTGACCGAAGGAATGATTCTGGTCAGCGTCATTTTGTTCCTGTTTCTTCTCAATGTTCGTGCCGCAATCATCGTCGCGCTCACGATTCCGTTCTCTCTGCTCTTCGCCTCCATTTGGCTGGATTTGAGCCATATTCCGGCCAATCTTCTGTCACTGGGCGCACTGGATTTCGGAATGGTGGTGGATGGAACGGTGGTGATGGTGGAAAACATTATCCGGCATCTGAGCCCCCACCGCCGTCAGGCCCTCGCTGGACCTCCGAGAACCACGCCGGAGATCATCCGCGAGGCTTGCCACGAGGTGCAACGGCCGGTCTTTTACGCCATCGCCATCATCATCACCGCCTATCTGCCGATCTTCACGCTGCAGCGCGTGGAGGGCCGGTTATTCAGACCCATGGCCTGGACAGTGGCCTTCGCCCTGCTCGGCGCCATGACGTTTTCCATTCTTATCGCCCCCGTGCTGGCAGCCACGTTTTTCCGCAGGGGAGTCGGGGAACGGCGCAACCTGGTGATGGACTATCTGACGGAGCGCTATCGCCGGCGACTGCGCTGGGCCGTTCATCACCGCTGGGTTGTCGCTTGTGTGGGCGCGGCGGCCCTGGCGGGAACCATCTATTTGGGCTTTGGCGGAGTCATTGGCGCGGAGTTTTTGCCGCACCTGGATGAAGGCGCTATCTGGGCGCGCGGCACTCTGGCGAATAGCACCAGTCTCTCGGAGGCCGAAAAATTCACCAACAACGAGCGCTATGTTTTCGCGTCCTTCCCGGAAGTGAGCAAGGTCGTGTCGCAGGTGGGCCGGCCCGATGACGGAACCGACACAGGGGGATTCGGCAACACCGAGTATTTCGTCGACTTGAAGCCGCACGACCAATGGCGCCCGGTATTTCACAAAAACAAAGAGGAACTGATCGCCGCCATGAACCGCGCGGCGGAAAAATACCCGGGGGCGATCTGGAACTTCTCGCAGCCGATCGAAGACAACGTCGGGGAGACGCTCACCGGCACTAAGGGTGCGGCCGCGCTCAAGATTTTCGGGGATGACTTGAGGGTTCTCGAGCAGAAGGGCGAAGAAGTCACCCTCGTCATGTCCGGTATCCCGGGCATGCATGACGTCAAGCTCTTGCGCGATTTCGGGCAGCCCAATCTCGACCTGACCATCGACCGCCGCCAGGCGGCTCGTTTTGGAATCAACGTGGCCGACATACAAGACGCCGTCCAGACGGCCGTGGGCGGCAACGCCGTGAGCCAGGTGCTGATCGGCGAGCAGCGGTACGACGTGGTAGTGCGCTACCAGGCGCCGTATCGCAATACCGCGCAGGCCATCGCGAGAGTGCGCCTGGTTTCTCCCACAGGAGAACGCGTGTCTCTGGCGCAGTTGACTAACGTTGAGGTCAAGGACGGCGCGTACGACATCTATCGCGAAGGCAACATTCGGTACGTCGCGGTAACTTTCAGCGTGAGAGGCCGGGATCTGGGGACGACGGTCGAAGAGGCGGTCAAGAAGATCGGCGAGAAAGTGAAATTGCCGCCCGGCTACACCATCGGTTGGTCGGGCGAATACGAGAGCGAGCAACGGGCTGAAGCGCGGCTGGCTATCATCGTACCTTTGACGATCCTGGTCATCTTCATCATTCTCTACACCATGTTCCGCTCTTACAAGTGGGCGCTGCTCATTTTGTTAAACGTCGCCCTGGCCCGCGTCGGCGGCTTCCTGGCTCTAGTGATTACCGGAACTTATCTCAGCGTGTCCTCGGGCGTCGGCATGTTGGCGCTCTTCGGCGTCTCGGTGCAGACCGGCGTCATCATGCTCGAATACATAAACCAGCTACGGGCCAGAGGGCACTCCATCGCCGATTCGGCGGTCGAAGGCGCGGTCCTGAGGCTACGTCCCATCATGATGACCATGCTGGTGGCTACCCTGGGGCTGCTGCCCGCGGCGTTGTCGCACGACATCGGATCCGATTCGCAGCGGCCTTTCGCGATTGTCATCGTAGGCGGCCTGATTTCCGACCTGCTGCTGAGCATCGTTCTGTTGCCCACGTTTTATGTCTGGATCGCTCGTGACGGCGATCAACTTCCCGCACCGGAAGGTACTTTCGAGGGCTAATGAAACCTGCCCCACTAATTCTGCCTATGAAAAACATCCGGATTATTCTCGCGGCCGCTGTGGCGTTGAGCAGTTTGGTGCTGGCGGATTCGGCGTCGGCGCAAGGACGTGTCAGGATTACGCTCGAGCAGGCCATCGAAATGGCGCTGCGGCACAACCACACCTTGCAGGCCGCCCGAACCACCATCCAACAGAACCAGGCCGCGGAAATCACCGCCAACCTGCGCCCGAATCCGACGTTCTTCACCGACTGGGAATACCTGCCCGTCTTCTCCCGACCGCAAGGGCAGACCGTGGCAGAGTACATTCAAGGCTCGACCGAGGGCGATCTTGGGCTTAGTTACCTGATTGAACGAGGCAACAAACGGGCGCGCCGCCTGGAAGCAGCCAGGGGCGCAACTGCCGTGACCCGCTCGCAGGTGGCGGATAACGAGCGCGGTGTGGCGTTTCAGGTTGGCTCTCTCTTCATCAACGCACAGCTTGCGGAGTCGACCCTCGAACTCGCGCATCTGGATCTGAGGAGTTTTCAGGGAACGGTCGACATCAGTCAAGTGCAGTTCAAAGATGGCTCGATGAGCGAGAACGACTACCTGAAAATCAAGCTCCAATTGCTGCAGTTCGAAACCGACGTGCAACAGGCGCTGCTGAACCAGGCCCAGGCTCTGTCGGACCTCCGGCAACAATTGGGTTACGAGTCGGTGCCTGCCAATTATGACGTCGTGGGAGAATTCGAATACCGGCCGCTGGTGGTCACTCTCGAGGAACTGCAGGCGAAGGCCCTGCAGAATCGGCCGGATCTGCGCGCGGCGGTGCTGGGAGTTACCGCCGCCAACAGCCAATACGCGCTCGCTAAGGCAAATGGAAAGCAGGATCCAACCATTTCGGCCAATTACTCGCACGTCAACGGCCTCAACGCCGCCACCTGGTCGTTCAGCATTCCGCTGGCGATTTTCGACCGGAACCAGGGCAATATCGCGCAGACCCGTGTTGCCATCCGGCAAGCGGAGGAGACACAAAAAGCGGCCAGCGGCCAAGTGCTGACGGACGTGAGAGACGCGTACGAGGGGCTGCAGGAGGGCGCGCGGATCGCCCAACTGTTTCGATCGAGCTATCTCGAGGTGGCGCAAAAGAGCCGCGATATCAGCGAATACGCGTACCGGCGCGGCGCTTTGGCCCTGCTCGATTTCCTGGACGCCGAGCGCAGCTATCGCGCGACACAACTCGCTTACCGCCAGGCGGTGGCGGCTTACTTGACCGCGCTGGAGCAACTTCGCCAGGCGGTGGGAACCAGGAACTTACTTTGATTCCGCGCCGGCGTACCACAATGATCTTATGAAGAGAGAAGAGATTCGCGCGCGTATCGAGGAGATCGGAATTATCCCGGCGGTACGCCTGTACTCCGCCGAGGACGCCCTGTTTGCGGCGGAAGCGGTCTGCGAGGGCGCCATCCCCATTGTCGAAGTGACCATGAGCGTTCCGGGCGCCGTGGACGTCATTCGCCAACTGACGCGTCAGAACACCGGGCTTCTGGTGGGCGCCGGCACGCTGTTTCATGTGGAAACGGCGCGCCGCTGCCTGGATGCCGGAGCGGCCTTCCTGACCACGCCGGGACTCGATCTCGAGATCGTCAACTTTGCGTTGGGGCGCGGGGTGGTGGTCTTCCCGGGCGCCTTGACGCCCACCGAAGTAATGGCCGCCTGGAAGGCCGGTTCCGATTTCGTCAAGGTCTTTCCGTGCGCAGCGAACGGCGGACCAAGCTACATCCGGGCACTCAAGGCGCCGTTCTCGGAAGTCCCGATGATTGCTTCCGGCGGTGTGAATCAAACCAACGCAGTGGATTTCATTCGCGCGGGTGCCGCGGCGCTGGGCATCGGGCGGGACTTGATTCACCAGGATGCCATCCGACGCCGCGAGCGGGGCTGGATCACCGAACTGGCGCGGCGGTACCTGAAGATGGTGGCCGAGGCGCGCAATATACAAAAGGAGTCCCAGCTATGACACGCGGACTGGCGGCGGTGTTGTCCGGGTTGAGCGCGATGGGTACGACCCTCCCATTGCTCAGGGCGCAAGGACCCGAGGAGAAAGGACCCAAACAATCGTTTGAAGTAACCAGCACCGAGCGCGTACCGTTCCTGCCGGGCGGCACCATTCGTCTGGACAATTCGTACGGCTACGTGACTGTGGAAGGCTGGGACTCGCCAGAGGTCGAGATCACCGTGACTAAGTCGACCGATCGCTTCTTCGAGCCCGAGCAGAAGGAGAAGGCCGAGCGACGCTTCGAGCAGGTCCGTGTGGTCACAGAACGGCGTTCCGACAAGGAAGTGGCGACTTCGACGACCCTCCCCGTCCGCGATAGCCTGTTCACCTCCATTCTTCCTTCGGGCCGAATGATTCTCACCTGGCCGCTGCCGCCGAACAACAAGCGCGGAGTCACGGCCGAGTACCGGGTCCGCGTGCCGCGCGACTCTCGGCTGGTGGTTCACCACGACAACGGCTACGTATGGGTGAGCGACGTGACGGGGGACATCGAGGTGCGCAGCCACACCGGCGACATGATCGTGATGCTGGCGGATCCGGGTCCATACTCGATCGACGCGAGAACCAGAATGGGCGGCGTTACTTCCGATTTTACGGGCAAAGCCCGCAACCAATTCCTGGTGGGCACTCACTTCGCTTACGCAAGCCGGCCCGGGTCGCGGCGGATATATCTGCGCATGGGTCGCGGAAGCATCACGATCAAGAAGGGCCCGCCGTCCGGTCCTTTTTGGAAGGACTGAGGAGGCCGCTTGCAGAGCATCGACACCTTTGGCGACGGGACGCTATATGACACGCCGGCCATGGGCGGCGTCTTTACCGATTTCGGCCTCAATCTCTTGTAAGCGAACAAGTGGGCTTTGGCTGGAAAGTGGCCTGGAGGGCCGCGCACGATTATGCCGGTCTTCAATACCGCCCATCGATCAACACCTTCGATGCCATCCTACAGCCCGCCAGGCTCCGGACGAAACGCTCGGCGCCGGAATTCCGAGCGGGCATCGGGCTCGCCAGCATCCACTTCGATTCTCCCGACCAGCAGTCCTGCGATCAGGTACCCGGGTGTCCGTCGTCACATCACTTGGTGGCGCACCTGGCCGCTGCGACGCGCCTGTATGTGGCGGGCCACCTCTTTCTGCGGCCCGAGGTGGATGTTCAACACGTGAACAACTTCTTCCCGTTTGGAAGCAACTGGGTGCCCCGCTTTTCGCTGAGCCTTGGATATAGTTTCGGGAAGGAGTGACACGCGGTTCGAGATGACCCGCCGGCGGGAGCACCGTGCGGAATAGTACACAGCAATCCTCATCACGGTGTCTGAATTGCTCGACTCAGTAGCCCGGAGGGCAAATGAGGCTACGAATCGTGTCACTTCTTCTGCTGCCGGCTACCGCTTTGTTCCCCACCAGCCGGATCCAGCCGGCAATTGCGCCCGACGGCGTGATGAATGCGGCGAGTTACATTCCGCGAGGATTCGCCAATCATGGAATCGCGCGGGGGTCCCTCTTCTTGATTTTCGGCAACTACCTCGGCCCGGACGTTCTGGTCCAGGCGCAGAGTTTCCCGCTGGCGGGCTCCGACGGGCTGGCCGGCACGAACGTGCGAATCGATGCCGGAGGGTACACGGGGTTCGCTTACATGGTCTACACATCGGCCACACAAGTGGGCGCCATCCTGCCCTCCGAGGCGCCGGAAGGCGACGCGACGCTGACTCTGAATTACAACAATCTCACCAGCAACCCGGTGGTGATTCACATCGTGCGCAGCGCATTCGGCATCTTCACACTCAATCAGGGCGGGACCGGGCCGGCCGTGGTGCAGAATTTTGTGAGCCAGGGCCAGACCCCCCTCAACACGCTTCTGACATCCGCGACTCCGGGCCAGACGGTAATCCTCTGGGGCACGGGACTCGGCCCTTTGAGCGGGGGCGATGCCACCGGGCCCGCGCCCGGAGCGCTGCCCTACCTGGACAGTCTCTACGTCGGCGGGCAGCAGGTCTCGGTTCGATTCGCCGGCCGCTCGGGCTGTTGCGCGGGCATCGACCAGATCAGTTTCGATGTGCCGGCGAACGTCTCCGGCTGCTACGTGCCGGTGGTTGCCCTGACCAACGGGATCGCCAGCAATTTCGCCACGATCGCGGTGTCACCCGGGGGCGGGGCATGCGACGACCCTTTGAGTTTTCGTGCCGGCACGCTGTCGCTTGCGCGGAATGGCAGCCTGCGCGTCGGGGCGATCCGGCTTTGGACGCAGACGCCCGCCGGCGGTTCGGTTGGCTCGGACACGCTGACCGCCAGTTTCCTGGCGTATTCGCCCCAGACCCTGGTGATGGCACAGGCCCCGGTGAATCCGTCGGCCGGCTCGTGCTATCTCACCGAGTCGCCCGTGAATTCCGATCCCTCGGCGCTGCCGCACGGGGACGGGCTGAACGCGGGTTTCAGCGTGCTGGCCAGCGGGCCCGGTGCGTCTCTGACCGCGGAGTCGGTGTCGGCGGGCAACTATGCCGCCAACATGACGCCGGCGGGCCTGTCGCCGGGCGTTTATTCGGTTTCCGGTTCCGGTGGTCCGGACGTGGGCGCTATTCGCGGGAGCGTCACGGTGACTCCGCCGGCCGCATGGTCGAACGCCTCGGACTACACCACCTCGATTGTCACCACCGGACAGCCCATGGCGTTCCGGTGGACCGGCGGCGACGGCAGCGGGTACGTGGCCATCGCCATGAATTCGGTCAGCGCCACGCTTTCGATGTCGCTGGTCTGCAACGTGCCGGCGTCGATGGGCAGCTTCACCGTGCCGGCCTACATGACGCGCTCGATCGTGCAAGGCCAGGGAGCCATTTCAGTGGGCTCGTTCACTACCGCGGGGTCGTTCTCCGCATCGGGGCTGGACGTGGGCGCGGTAACCGCCGGCGCGAGCCAGGTGGTACAGGCCAACTTCGTGACGCCGCCGGGCACGAACTGAGCGGGCACCCGGAAGACGGTTGCCGCTTCAGCGCAGCGCCTTCAGCCGAATGCTTCGGAACTCGACGCGCATCGGCTCGCCGGCGTGCAGCTGTAGCGCGATGACGCCGTCCTTGGCTTTGTCGTCGCTGAGATCGATGGTTTCCACGCCATTGAACGTCAGCCGCATGTGGCTGCCCTGCGCGAAGACTTCATAGCTGTTCCAGTCGCCGTGCCGCACTACGGATTTCGCTTTCAGCCATCCTTCATCCTGCGACTTCATCACCGCCCGGCCGCGGCCCTTTTCTTCGTAGAAATTGCCCCACGCCGAGTGATCGCCCACCTCGGAAGCATCCGCCTGGTAACCGGTCACCACGAAGTTCGGCAACACGGTGCTCCGGAACTGGACCCCGCTGTTGTGGTTTCTGAGCTTGATGTCGAAACGCAGGATGAAGTCGGAGTATGGCTTCCGATAAATCAGAAACGTGTTCTCCTGAATCGGGTGCGAGTCGGTCGTCCCGACAATCGCCCCATTCTGCACCGACCACAAGGCCGGATTGCCTTGCCATCCATCCAGGGTTTTCCCGTTGAACAGCAGCACGTACCCGTCCTGCTTTTCTTGCGGAGTCAGCTGATTCACCGGTTCCGCCGCCGTGAGAGCCGCCGCCAGCGCAAACCACGGAACTGCAAATCGGAGTCTCACGATTTCATTACCTCTTCCCACGTCATCTCACGCTTCTGGTCGATGGCCATACGGCCCATGATGGCGGTGAGAGTGCTCTCGGCCGATCGCACCGCAGTGTTCTCCGGCGTCCCGTTCTGAATGTTCCGGATGAAAGTCTCCAGCGAATCGATGGTGATCTCGCGCGGCGACTTTTCCGTCACCGCGTCGTTCCTGCCGCGGTAATGCGTCCAGTACTCCCGCGCCGTCTCGATCACTCCCTTGGGGCCGTAGAACTGCTCGTTCACCGAACGGAACAATGCGGGTGCGATCTGCGAGCCCGTCAGAACCGCCTGCACATTGTCTTTATAGGTGAAGGTAACGTCGCAGTGGTCCGATATGTCTCCCCGTTTTTCGACGGTGCGTCCGCCGGTGCCGTATGCCTTCGCGGGATGCCCGTCCAGGAACCAGTTCAAGACGTCGATCCCGTGGCAATAGGTCTCCACGATGATGTCGCCGAACCAGTCGCGCCACACGGTCCACTGGCGCATCTTCTCGTCGAAATTCCGCGGGGCCGCGAGCGGCGTTTCACTGTAGGCCCCCTTGATCCAGTGCGCGTGCGCCATCTGAATCTTTCCGATCGCGCCATCGGCCACCATCTTTCGCGCCTTCTGATAGCCCTGCCCGTAGCGCTGTTGAAAGCCGAATACGATATTCAACTTCCGGTCGGCGGAGTCTCCGGCCCGGATTACCCGCTTGCATCCCTCGACATCCAGGCCGGCCGGCTTCTCGATGTAGATGTTCTTGCCGGCCTTGACGGCGGCTTCGAAATGTTCCGGGTGAAGAAACACCGGCGTGGCGATGATCACCGCATCGACGTCGCTCGCCAGCAGCTCGTGGTAGTCCTTGTAAACTTTCGGATCTTTCAGCGGGATGTTCTTCTTGGCCCGTTCGATGCGGTCGTCGTAGATGTCGCAGAGAGCCACCAGCCGCGCATTCGGAATATTCACCAGCAGGCCGGCGTCGAACGTCCCGCGGCCGCCCGAACCGATCAACCCGACCGTAACCGCAGAGTTCGCGGCCGTTCCCCGCGCCGCTGCCAGGGGCAACATCGCCGCCGTTTTCACCAGCTCGCGTCTCGTAATCGCAGGCTTCATAGAACCTCCAGGCGTTAAGTACATTGAATCCGGTAGCCCGCCGAATGTCAATCCGTTCCGATATCATGGACCTATGGATCAGCATCCGGCGGCCACCGCGCGGCGGTATTCGATCGCGGATTTTGAACAGATTGCCGGAGTTCCGTGTCCGTGTGGCACGGCTCGCCGGGCGTTTCAGGACGTGCCCGAGTTTCCCGCCACCGTGCACGTGACCTCCATCACCGCCGATGCGCGGCTTCACTATCACAAGCGGCTCACCGAGACTTACTACTTCCTGGAGTGCGGCGAGGGAGCGCGGATGCAACTGGACGATGAGATCGTCCCCGTGAAACCCGGTATCTGCATCATGATCCCGCCGGGCGTGCGCCACCGTGCCATCGGCGAGATGAAGGTTCTGATTGTGGCGCTGCCCAAGTTCGACCCTTCCGACGAATGGCTGGATTGAGCGGGGCCGCAAGCTGCCGGCCCCGCTCCATTTCCGAGCCGCTTCGCAGAAGCTCGACCGTCAGGGAGCGGTTAATCCGTGCGCGCCCTCATATCCCCGGCTGTTCGATTCTCACCACCTGCACGGGGCCGATGAGCCCGGAAGGCAGCAGTGGCGAATCGGCCCGATAAAACTGCTGGGCCGTGTATGTGTACTTCTTAGTGACGTCGGGCTGCTGGTCGCCGACTAGGCGGTTGACCCACAGGTTAGTCACCTTGATCTCCAGCGTGTTGGCCCCGGCCTTGAGCGCCGAAGTCACATCCACGCGGAACGGGGCCTTCCACAGGATGCCGAGCGCCTTGCCGTTGACCGACACCTGCGCGAGGTTCTTCACATCACCGAGGTCCAGCCACAGCTTCGCGCCGCTCTTGAACCACTCCGCGGGCGCCTGGATGGTCTTGGTGTAAGTGCCCGTGCCGGAGAAATACTTCACTCCCGCGTCGGAGTTGTCGCTCCACGAGCTGAGCCGGTCGAGAGTGATGCCGGCCGGCGCGCCGCGATTTGCCTGGAAGCTGACGTTCCAGGCGCCTTCCACGGCGGCGACGTTAGTTTCGGTGTGCACGGGCAGCGTGCGTGAAGGCGCGGCGGACGCCCGCCGGAACACGACGAATACGGCATCATTCGGTTCCAGGCGCAGCGGCACGGTGGTGTGGCCGCTGGCGATGCGGTACGCGGCGGGCTCCGCCACGCCCGTATCGGCATGCCACAGCTCGGGGGCCTTGCCCTGAACGCGGAATGTCGCTTCCAGGGTTTCCACGCGATTGTTACGGTTGTTGACCCAGTAGAGGTCGCCGTCGGCCAGCTTGCGGTGCACGTACATGAGGCTGGTGTCCGGTTGCGGCTTGGTGTATTCGAAGTCCGGCCCGGCTTCGATGGCGGTCAGCGCCTGGGCGATGGTCTCGGTGCCGAATACCTTGCCCTTGCCGATGCCCGATCCCCAAACCTGGTCCGCGATAGCGTGGAATTCGGTCTGGCTGTCGGCCTGGCTGGGCGACTCGATGGGCTTGGGGCCCACCACCACGGCGCCGGCGTTCACCAGGTCGCGGATTTTGCGCAGCACGGGCAGCGACATGTGCTGGCTGTTGGGGTCGAGCGCCAGCACGCGGTAGCTCATGCCGGTGGTGGTGGTGATCCGCCCGTTGGTCACTGCCAGGCGATTCTTCAATGCGTCGGCATTGACGTAGTCGAAGTTGTAGCCCGCCGGAATGTCGGGCGGATGGCCGCTGAACAGGGCGGTAATGTTGGAGTCCTCGCCGTAATAGTAAATGATGTCGGCGACAAACTTACCCTGCTGGAGCAGGTAGGAGCTGCGCGCCAGGTAGGTGGTCCAGGGCCGGGCCAGCTCCGCCCAGGTTTCGTGCCGCGTGAACCACTGTCCAAAAGGCCCCAGGCCGAGGCCCGGAATCTTGTCGTTGGAGGGCTGGTGGACCGACGTGTGGATCACGAAGCGGTTGAGCCCCATGGCCAGCTCGCGGTCGGCGGTGGGCTTCAGCGTCTCGGGAGAGAAGGTCCACGCGCCGCTTCCGGCGGTCAGGGATTCGGCGGCCACCAGGTTCTGGCCGTAGATGTGGGCCACGGAGGCGGACTCGCGGACGTCGGCGTCGTACTGCTCGCTGGTCTGGCCGGGGCGCGCGGTCCACATGGCGCTCATGGGGACGGCGGCGTTGCGCTTCACTTCCATACCGTCGCCGATGAAGGCGCGGCCGGACTCGTGCGATTCGGAATAGCGGCCCATGTTGCGCTCGTGAAGCATGGTAGTGAGCTGGTCGTAGTGGTTCTCGGCCACCAGTTGGCCCAGGGTCTCGCGGAAGTCCCACAGGAAGCGGTCGCTGGCTTCTGCGCTTTCCACGATGCGGCCGGCAAGCACCGGCAGCCACGGGCGCATATCGTATCCGCGGCGTTTGGTGAACTCGGCGATCATGGCGTCGGTCCAGTTCGCCACGCCGGCTTCCCAACTGTCGGTGATGATGTACTGCAATCCGCGCTTGCCCATCAGGTCGCCGACGGTGTCCTTGTACTGGCCGAGATAGTTGTCGAAGTAGGTCTTGACATAAGCGCGGTTGAGCTTGTCCACCTCGAGCCCGGTGGCTTCGGGAGAGGCCGGCGAATTGCGCGCGCCGGTGAGCGAGTAGCCCATGCGCAGAACGACCCAGCGTCCGGCGGGTGGCGTCCAGTCGAGCGTGCCGTCGGCGCGCATCTTGGAAGTGAGGTCGATGACATCGGCTTTCCGCACGGCCTCGGAAGCCGGAACGGCGGGGGTGGCCATGGCGTAGATGCCGATAGCGGCCGAGAAAGCGGCCTTCTCCTGGAAGCGGTTGACCGGCGATGCGGTGTGGAGGACGAGTTCGGCCACCTGGGTTCCGGCGGGAGGGGCGGGCTGCGCTTGCGCCGCTCCCGGAGGAGGTCCGCCGAAGCCGCCGCCCGCGCCGCCGCGGCCCATGGCCTGCGGCGCCATTGTCCGGATGGTCAGGCGAAAGTAGCGCGCGGTGACCGGCGCAAACGCGATGGTGCGCGCGCCGCCGGGAATCGCCGCGACTGTCTGGAACTGCTGGCCGTCGTTGCTCGATACCAGTTCCTGGTTGCTGGCGCCGCCTCCGCGGCCGCCGAAGCCTCTGCCGCCGCCGCCGGCGGTCACCAGGGTGAGGCCGCGAATAGTCTGGGGCTGCGGAAATTCGAATTGGATCCAGGCCTTCTGGTCCACCGGTGCAGCCGGCAGGAGGGTGGCCTTGGCGAGGTCGCCGTCGGTCAGCGCGGCGAGATCGAAGGCGCCGCCGCTGGAGGTCACTTTTGCCCCCAACTCGGCGAGCGTACGGTCGCTATCCGGCGCGCGATAGGCCACCACGGCGCTATCGGCGTAGAATTCCGGCGCTGGTGCTCCAGGCGCTCCCATGCCGCCGCGCCCGCCGGCCTGGTTCTGATACTGTCCGGTGGTGGACGGCGGCTTGGGCAGCGCGCCGGTGAACGGGCGGCCGCCCTCCACGCGCGTCTCGCTCCAGACATATTTCTTCATCGCCTGCGCCGGGGTGACCCACGGCCCGCCGCTTTCGCTCCATCCGGGCGAGCCGGCGATGGCCATCTCCAGGCCCAACTGGTCGGCCAGCGTGGCGGCGTACTTGAAGGCGTCTTTCCACTCCGGCGTCATGAAGACCAGGCGCTTCTCGACGATCTGCGGCGTGTTCAGCCCGGCGTCGAAGTTCTGGAAGCCGGCGATGCCCACGCGCTTCATCCATTCCAGATCGGCCTTGATCCCTTCCTTGCTGATGTTGCCGCTCATCCAGTGCCACCACACGCGCGGCCTGGCGCTGTCGGGCGGATTTTGAAAGCCTCTCAAAAGCGCATCGCCGGAATTCTGCGCGGAGACAATCCATGTCCCCAACAGGGCCGCGATCGCGGCGGCGATGCCGATTTGCTTTGTCCTGCCGATGATTCTCATAAATGCCTTCTTGTAGCCTTGACTGGGAGGGGTGTCCGCCGAGACTGACATGCGAGATCCTTTTCACTGCTCCGGATGCAGGTGTTCAGCGTTCCCGCCGTTCATCCTTACACGTAACACACGTGCACGGATAATAGGGACTGAATACTCCGATAAGGTGCTTAACCGTCTTGGGGATCCGCAGTCGGGACTGCGTTGTGGGGCAGGTTGTTAACCTGCGGCCGATTGGAAATCGGCCCGGCAGTGCTGACCATTGCGGCCTTGGCGGGTTGCCAACCACTCCTGTCCAAAATACTAGCTGGATCAAGGGAGCCGGGCTGCAAACAAAAGGGATAGTTGTGCTGTGAATGGCGGCAGCCGGATCAGGCTGGCGC
>Ga0316363_10000903_pt1 | contig 30481 bp, 32 predicted proteins | sample Sb_taG_3_FD_200459 | JGI IMG/M metagenome (GOLD analysis project Ga0316363, IMG submission 200459) | Peat soil microbial communities from Weissenstadt, Germany - Sb_50d_a_PC metaG (v2) (version 2) | ecosystem: Environmental > Terrestrial > Soil > Wetlands > Peat | place: Germany: Weissenstadt...
GTCGTAGGTGTGTCCTGGACTGCGGGAGATTCTCTCCAGCGCGCGTTTCTCTGGGAGCACGGTTGGCTTCGCGATCTCGGAGGCTTCGAAGGTGGAAACACAGGAGCAATCGCCGTCAACCAGAAAGGTGAAGCAGTGGGCTTCGCACCGAACGCCGCCCTTTGGAAACACGTCGGGGATCTGACCAATCTGGGCACGGTGGGCAGCGATCCGTGCAGCTTTGCGCAGGGGATCAACGACGAAGGCCAGGTAGTCGGGAACTCATCGCCCAGTGACTGTGTGCATTTCGACACTTCGCGCGGCTTTCTCTGGGAGCACGGCTCCATCGCTGACCTTAATATCCTGGTTCCGCCGAATTCTCCCCTATATATCGTCTATGCCTACACCATCAATCGTCGCGGCGAGATTGCCGTGAACGGAATCGACGCCAACGGCATCGAGCAGGCCGCGGTGCTGGTCCCGTGCGACGAGAATCATGCTGGCATCGATGGCTGCGACTACAGCTTGGTGGACGCGTCCGCAGCAACTCTCGAGAACGCGGCACCAGCTATGCGTCAACCGACGACTACGGCTCCGCACACTCTCCATCCTTTCGGCAGACGTGGCTTGAGCAGACATTTTGGAACACAAAGCGGAACGTTGCAGATTGGGGAGAACGCTAGCACGCTGCAGACGGAGGGCAGTGATGATGCAGATTCACTTCTGGGGACCATTACGCGGACGCCGCCATTGCTCCGGGAGGACTTAGGTACTCTGGGCAACACCCGAGTCGCCGGTCGGTGCGTCGGAAGAGGAGGCCAATGCCCTCCTTGGACCAAGTGCTGCCCTGGGTTGAAATGCGTGCCCGCAAGCACGCGTGCTTTTTGCGAGCCCTAGGCACCCGCGTTGCACGCTGCCTCAGGTTCCGGCCCTGCCGTTGGGCGCTAACCCTGCTGACACGGATGTAAGCGTTCACGCTGCCGCCTTGGCCCCAGCCTCTGGCAACCCTTTGCGAAGGCTGGGGCAAGTGGCCACGCAGAATTTACACGAGGTATCCTTGACCCGGCACCACGTCGGGGGTGCCGTAAGAACTACTCGAAAGGATCGGCGTGAACAGGAGTAAGACCGAATCGGAGGTCCAAAATGGGTGTCCGGCTTGAACATGCAAACCTTTGCGTGCGTGACATGGAGGCGATAGTCCGATTCTTGCAAACCGCGTTTCCTGAATTTCAAGTGCGCGGCGAAGGCATGAATAACGATGGCAGACGATGGGCACATGTAGGAACCGATGAGACCTACATTGCGTTGAGTCAGGCCGGTGTCGAGCCCCAGAAGCAATGGGCGCCGTATCAAGGGCTGCCGGGCGTGAACCATCTCGCGTACGAGGTCGATGATGTTCAGACATTAAGCGGCCGTATGAAGTCAGCGGGATACAGAGAATCAACGCCTCCGAACGCGCATCCCTATCGCAGGCGCGTTTACTTCTACGATCCCGAGGGTAACGATTGGGAGTTCGTTCAGTATTTCTCTCAAGATCCCGCGGAACGCAACGATTACAAGTTGCCAGATCGATAGCCTATCCTCGAAAAGCCGACGCTCTATCGAGGCGGCTGGGTCAGAATGGGCGGATGATATTACCCTTCTTATCCTGACAACCGACGAGGTTTAGTTGCAGTGTTTCGAAGGGTTGACTTGTAATATGACATCTCAGCAACGTTCAATTGTGACTCCTCTCCTAGTTCTTCTAGGCGCCATGAGTCTATTGGGTTGCGGCGGTGGCAGCTCTACAGGCCCTCCGCCTAATCCCGGTCCCGCTGTGGCGGCTTTGTCTCCGAACAGCAGCCAGCAGGGAGGGCCAGCTTTTACTCTAAGTGTGGTGGGCTCGAACTTCATTTCTGGTTCGAGCGTGCAATGGAACGGCAGCAGTTTGGCGACAACCTTTGTCAGCAGCGCCCTGCTCACTGCCGACGTTCCTGCGAGTGCCGTTGCCGGGCCCGGCGCGGACGCGGTTAGAGTCGTGAACCCTGCTCCGGGCGGTGGCGCCTCGGCTGCGCTGAACTTCGCTGTTCCGTGTGGGATCCCCCTCGTCTGCACCCGCCTCTGCACAAACCCGGACTCGCCTCGGTGCCTACTATTTCGACGGCTGGTCTGGTCCGCTGACCAACTTTCACTTCCAGGGTCTGCCCTTGGGCCCCTATCAAGATCGCCAACCCTTCTCCGCATGGCAGGACAATTCGTCATGCGCAGTTGAGCAGCAGTTGGCCACGGCGCACAACTTCGGCATCGATTGTTTCGTCTTCGACTGGTATTTCAACGCCGAGGTGAACGACCCAGGCGAGAATCTCAACGCCGCTCTCCAAATCACTCATGCACTGCCCGACCGCCACGGCATGCAATACGCCATCCTGTATGTGGATGGGGCACCGTTCGACGTTGGGCCAAGCGATTGGACCACTGCGGTGAACGAATGGGTGGCCTACATGACGGACCCGGACTACCTGCGCGTCAATGGCAAGCCCGCGTTTTTCATCATCAAAGTAGGTGAGATGCGTCAGGTATTCGGATCCTCTGGCGCCGTCTCTAGCGCGCTCGCACAATTGCGCGCAGCCGCCCAGGCGCAGGGTCTTCCCGGTGTCTACATTGTGGGCGGCTTCGGAATGCCCGACGGCACGATGGGGCAGGATTCTCTGTCCGATGGTTTTTCCATTGCGCAAGCCGATGGCTATGATTCGATCGGTTTTTACAACTATCCTTTTGCTCCCCCAGCGGTGAACGGAATGCTTCCTTTCTCCACCCTTTCCGAGGCCGGACAATGGACATGGAATGAAGCCACACTGAGTAGTCCGCTCCCATTTATTCCGACTGCAATGGCCGGTTGGGATCCCCGCCCGTGGAACGAAACAGAGCCGAACACTGGGGACTTGATGTGGTATAGCCGAACACCGCGAGATGTGGCGACGTTCGTCCAGGGCGCTATTACGTGGACCGCGGCCAACCCACAGCTTCGACCCGAACCCGCCCCCACGCCGCCCCTTGTGTTGATCGAGGCCTGGAACGAATTCGGGGAAGGAAGTCACGTGATCCCTACGGCTGGCGACGGGACCAGCTATGGCGATGCGCTCGAGGCGATGCTGCAGATGCCATAACTCGGGTGATTTCCGGTAATATGGTGCCTTCCTCCTTCGTCCATGATTTCGGTAAGTGACGGGCAAACAACGTATGGTTCGCCCTCAGAGGAAGCTGGTTCTACAAACGGCTGGACGGGGTGATTGGCCAAATCAGTGTTCCGCCGCCTCAAGACTTGCTGGTGAAGTGGCGAAGTCAAACAACGTCAAGCTGGCTGCGGATTCGATCTGTCAACCATGTGTTTGGTCTGACACTTGCGTTTGTTCGGCGTCCATCCGTCTCCATCATCCGGTACAAAGCGGCAACGGGTCAAACGGAAGCTGCATCGGTCTTTCGTGAACGATTCGTTCTCGGCCAGTCGATCCGCCAGCGCCCTCCCGCCGTTGGCACCCAGAACAGTTTTTTCGGTGGTGTCCCACGTGCACAGTGGTAAAGCACAGCCGCTCGCGCGTAGAATCCGCGAGTGTGCCATGAATCATGGAACCCAAACTTCTGATAATCGAGGTGGTGACAGAATTCATGGCATAGCGTGGTCAGGAAGGTTCCAAACGACGTGATTTCCTTCCGCACTGCGGTCCGCATCCAGACCCTAATCAGCATGGTTTCGGAAGTGTAGTCCCCGAAAAGCTCCGTGCTCCAACTTTCGCGGACTCGCAATGGTCGGGCTGCAAGGACGCGGATGCCGCAGTCCGCGACTTTGTAGAACTCTGATGCGGCTTTCAGAAAGTCTTCGCAGGCGCGGCGGACATCCGGAGTTGCCCCAGCTCTCATTGCTCTTTCGATGGATTGTGCAATTCTCAGCAAGGACTCGCTCTGCGGTGGCAGGTCGAGAGTATTGATCCGCTCACTTTCCAGAAAACCTGCACGATTCGACTTGCGTGGTGGAGCGTCGGTCAGCATTGCATTCTGTGACGGATTGAAGCACTTAGAAAACAATCTCGTCTGTTGGCTTCGCCTTGATTACGTGATCTCCAGCGCCAAAATCATCGAGCACAAGATTGTGATGCGCGATAATGTTGGCGGCGGTCAACACGCCGTTGTCTCTCGTAAGGTGAGCATCACGTGCGAGTGTAACGTCGTAACCCAGACTCGTTGCACGGCGGCAAGTGGTGTGCACACAATACTCCGTCATGCCTCCCGCGATGACCAGATGCTCGATCCCTCGTCTCTTGAGTTCCTCTTGCAGTGTGGTTTCAAAGAAGGAGTCCGATTCCCGCTTTCTGATAATGGGCTCATCGGCGGCTGGCTTGAGCGAGGAGTGAATTGCCCAGCCCGTTGTACCGGGCTCCAGTGCATGTCCCTTGGAGCCGTCGTGTTGAATGTAGATCACTGGAATTCCCCAGGGCCGTGCTTCCGTAAGGAGCGTCTTGATTTTGGGCAGAACGCTGTCCCGGACTTCAGCGGACATTAGAGCCAACAGCCCGACCTGCACGTCTATGATCAACAAAGCTGACGAACGATTTTCCATCGCCAATATTGTAGATCGTATCGCTCGCAGCCTTGACATCCTGTGGAGTCCCAGCGGCGAGGAGGTTCAGCCGTTCAATTTCCAATATCCGCTCAAACGTGCCCTTTGAACTCTTTGCTCATTCAGCAGCACGTTCAGGGCGGTGAACTCTCCGCCTTGTCGGGCTGTCCATTCGCTCGCACCTTGCTTCATTGCAGGCTGGTTTACCGCAAATAGGGTTTAGAATCGTCTTGCGAGTTCAAGTTGTTGGAGTTCCATGACTACCAGTGATCTCATCGCTACGATAGCACTTATTGTCTCCGCGCTCTTCGGCGCCATCACATCGTACTACGCTATCAAGGCGAAAATTCTCTCCGAGAAGGTTAACGACGCTCAGGGAGTGTTTAAATCTCCGGCGCTGCGTGTACAGGTTTTTGATGATGACAACATCGGAGAGTTTTTTCTAGCTGTGCCTCTAGCAAACGAGCGGTTCGTAGAAGTCCCCCTGTTGTTGGACATTGGGAATGCGGGAGAGAAGTCTGCGCTAGAGGTGGAACTCTTGATCAGGTTGTCTAAAGACCTTTGCTATGGCGGTAAACTTCCACTAAAACTTTCATCACCTTTCGCGAAGGTCAACGGCCAACTTTTTAGCGTCACGGACAGTTTGGCCTCCTACATCGTTAGCGCACAAAGCTTGAATCCAAAACAGGCTCTTTCACTGCCACTGAAACTATCCCTGAGCCATGACACATCCGTAGAATCTTCAGTTGACGTTTCGTTGAAGGACGGAAGCACCGCGACATTGCCGTACTCAATAGACTATGCATATAAGCTTGATTTAATCGTTACGCAGAGAGACCAACTTCCGCTTTCACGCAGCTACGATCTCCACGTCTTGAACACTTCAGATAAGACCACCGCTGATGTGCTACGAGAGTATAACGAGCGGATTGCTTCCGGTCTGTCTCCCATATCCCTACTTCATCGAGTCGCGGGTTTGCTTGGCCTTTGGGAGCCGCCGTCCACGGGTATTTGTGTAGTTGAGTACCGGGCGGAAGACATCGTCCCAGATGAAACGGTTCCAATCAACTACTTCAAACCTGACTCTGTCGTGAGTTTGCACAAAGGCGTGCGAATGAAAAACGGTCTCATGTTTTCCGGTCTTCAAGTGTACCCGCCGTCGTGCCCACCGGGGCACCCCCATTGATGTGGACGTTCAACGACAGCGAAATAGTGCACCCCCACATTCCCGCGGACAGTAGCCTGCGATGCCCGGCTGATGCGGTGCTTTCCCGTGGGCACTCGGGTCAATCACGTTGCGAACGACGACGAGGAATGCTCGCGCTGTGTCGAGCTTGCCGACACCCAGAATCAGCTTTTTACCTAAACTGGGACCTTCTGCCAGAACCAAGTACGGAACATGAGTCCTAATCTACTTTCTTTTTCAGACGTCACACGATAGTGAGTGGGTCGCGACCCTTGCCGGGCCTGATGAGTGCGCGCCGTTCCATCGCCTTGATGGTATTGCGATTGGCAGACAGAGGGCGCATTTCTTCATTATCTTTCAAGTGCCGGAGAACAGGGTTGCCGCCGAGCGAATCAGTTTCAAGCTGGTATCCATGTTGGATGTGCGAAAGCAGGTCTTGTTCAGTCTCGGTGAGTTTCGGCAGGAGATTAGCAGCTTTCTTCTTCGCCATTTCTCACGTCCATTCGCAGGAGGTCTAGCTCTCCCTTTCCCCCAGTCGAAGCACTGGGGATTGAGGCTCGGCTCGGCAACAGACCCCAAAATCCTGCCAAAGCCGAAACCACGGGCTATGCGCGAGCATTTCGTCGTGCCGCCGATTCGCAGCCGAGATGTCCATTGCACTCAGCGGCCTAATATCCGGTGCCTCGAACAGTTCCTCTAGCTGTTCGATGTCGTCAATAGTGCGTTCAATGTCCATTCCGTCCCAATATCCGACATGAGCGTGGCAATCGTCAAACGGAGCGGCATCTCCAAAGACCGTGACCGTGCGATTCGTCCCGTGCTAATCGATCCCCCAGTGCTCGCCCGCTACCCGCATCGATGTCGAGGCATGGGAATAATTGACTGTCCGCATCGAGGAGTTTGGCACGCAATCAGGGTCCCGACGCTGCCGCCCTGCGTACTCGCGAAACTAACTCATATACCACCCGCCGTTCACGGAAATGGTTTGGCCCGTCATGTAGTCGTTCAAGGCAAGCATGATGGCGACGGCGGCAATATCCTCGACTGAGCCAAAATGCCCCATCGGAATAAGATTCGGGTTCGCGTTGGGGTTGCTGGTCACCATATCGGTCTCAATCAGCGCAGGAGCAATGGCGTTCACGGTGATTCCGTCTCGAATGAGCGATGAAGCGCAGGAGTGAGTCAGCCCTATGATCCCCGCCTTGGACGCGGCGTAGTGCGCCCCCACTGCCCCGCCCGTCTGTGCAGCGACTGAAGACAGGTTGATGATGCGTCCCCACTTTCTTTGTCGCATACCGCCCACCACCGCCTGCGTTACCAAGAACACCGACTTTAGATTGACGGTGAGCACTTCGTCCCACTCCGCTTCTGTAATCTCCTCCAACTTGCGCGGATGAGCGATACCCGCGTTGTTGACGAGGATGTCGATGCTACCAAGGTGCGCCTCAACCTCCGCGACCATGCGCCTCACGTCGGCGACGACTGACACGTCCGCTTGAACTGCCAATACTTTCCCTCCGAGGCCAGAAATCTCCCCGCACACAGCGGCAGCCGCATCAGCGTTCTGGCGGTAGTTCACGGCGACATGGGCACCAGCCCGAGCCAGAGCCAGTGCGATTCCAGCCCCGATGCCGCGACTTCCTCCAGTAACAAGAGCAACCCGGTTCTTTAGGTCTCGCACGCTAAACACGGTACCACTTCGGAGCCTTGCAGGGATGCTCTCAGCACGGGAGATACACTGCCGTTCGTCTAAGCGATGGTCGCCGCACTCCGATTGGTATGAAAACTGAGACCGAGGGACGAGCGCAAATGATCGCAATTCATTATCGCCAGCCCTCTCTCAGAGTGGTAACGATCTTCCCGGTATAGGGTGCCTGCCCCATGCGTGTGCGGTACCATGATTCCCACACGTTCTGCACGAAGACGTTGGTCGGTTAGAGAACGGAGAAAACCATGGTTCGTCAGGCCCTCTCCTTAATCGCATTTGTTTTTGTGATTGCGTTTGTATCCACTGCAGATCAAGGTTCAGACAAGCCTTGGCGTTTTGCGGTCTCAGGGGATTCGCGGAACTGCGGTGACGTTGTGATGCCGGGTATTTCCAAAAGCGTCCTTGCGCACGAGGTCGAATTTTACTGGCATCTTGGGGATTTTCGTATTGGCTATGACGTAGACGAGGACATGCAGCAGTCGGGTGGCAAGCCTAGCATTGCGGAGTATCACAAGACAGCGTGGGAGGATTTCATCACACACCAAGTCGAACCCTTCAATACGACGGTCGTCCACTTGGGAATCGGAAACCACGAGACGTACATGCACGGGAGGACGAAAGAAGATGAGAAGTTAAGCCACGCGGAATTTATCACGAAATTCAGTAAATGGCTCGGTGGCTCGAAAACCGCTTACTATCGCTGGAAGGTCCATCACCTGGACTTCATCAACATGGACAACTCCAGCAATGCTGGCTTCGATGAAAGCCAAATGACGTGGCTTGAACAGGTGCTAAAAGAAGATCGGTGAGATCAGGATGTGAAAGCTGTTGTCGTCGGCATGCACCGCGCTTTGCCTAATAGTTTGGCATGCAGTCACAGCATGAACGGGGACCCTTCCGCTTCTGCCGAAGACAACCTCAAAAGCCTTGAGAGCGGGAGACGGGCTTACGAAAACCTATGGCAGTTTCAAAACACGACCCAGAAGCACGTGTACGTTCTTGCTAGTCATTCTCACTTCTTCGTGCAGGACATTTTCAACACCGGGTACTGGAGAAACAAGAACGAGCAAGATCAAGCCATTCTGAATGGTATGAAGCAAAAACAAGGAACCATTCTCAAGGGATGGCTCGTTGGCACTACGGGTGCTAAACGCTACCGACTGCCGGACAATCTTCCCGCGACTGCTTTGGCGATCACGTATGCGTATGGCTATCTCTTAGCAACGGTGAACCCTGATGGCACCATTGGATTCGAATTCCAGCAGATCGTCGAAAACGACGTGCCCGCCGATGTGACGACTAGATTCGGGAAAGATTTCGTGGATTATGCTTCTTAGGGAACAGGGACGACACGCCTCACCCGCCAGTTGACTCGTGCAGCGAAAGCTCTTCGTGACTCAGAATGACCTTGCCCTGCGCATCACCGGATTGCGGCCAGGTGAAACGACCTTTCTCCAACCTCTTGGCACAGACCCAGAGTCCGCTTCCATCCCAGACAAGGACCTTCAACGTAAGCGTCTGACCAACACACCTGTTCGACAGGCGGGGTCTGTGTTGAAGTGTCCGGATGACCGCAAAAACAGAGTTGTCAGCGCCCAAGCGACGTACCCGTGCGGAAGTTCAGCAGTTGGTGGCCGAGTTTGTGAGCAGCGGTATGCGGCGGAGCGAGTTTTGCGAGAGTCGAGGTTTGAGCTTCAGTACACTGGATCGCCATCTAAAGAAACTGCGGTGGAAGAGAAGGCGTAAGCCAATTTCCTCGGCCGGTCGTTTGGTGCCGGTGGAGTTGGCGGCCAGGAAATCGCCGAAGCAGCACGAATCGAGTTGTGGGCTGGCCGTAGTGCTGCAGGGCGGGCGCCGGATCGAGGTGCATCCTGATTTTGATACGAGTACTTTCGAACGCCTGGTGGGCATCCTGGAGCGGGCACCTTTTCTTGTTCTGCAACGGCCAGCGCAATCGGCTGAAGGTCCTCGTCTGGGACGGAAGCGGACTCTGGGTCTGTGCCAAGAGGTTGGAGAAAGGGCGTTTCACCTGGCCGCAATCCGGTGATACGCAGGGCAAGGTCATCCTGAGTCACGAAGAGCTTTCGCTGTTGTTGGGGGGGATCGATCTGACCAAAACCAAGCACAAGCGGTGGTACCGGAAGGCTTCCCCCGAGGGACACGCTGCCACATAAGTTGCGTGGTTGTTTGAACCTTTCGATCGACTCTGGTAAATCATTAACTCATTGTGAGTTAGCTTCCATTCCTTCAGCACCAGCCGAATCTGGAACTCATCGCACAACTTAAGAGCAAGCTACAGTACGCGGAGCTGCGGATCCGTGTGCTGGAAGAGCGTCTGCGGCTGATGCGGATCGAGAAGTATGGTGCGGGCGGAGAAAAACTTTCGCAGGCGCAAATGCAATTGTTCGAGCTTGAGCCTGTCATCAGTGAAATGATCGAGCAGGCGGAGAGCGAGCACGCGCCAGTGCATCGCTCGACCAAGAAATCCGTCAAGCATCCGGGTCGCCAGGAGTTGCCGGCGAATCTCCCTCGCGTTGAGCGGATTCTGCCCTGCGCATTAGATCAGCGCCTATGCAAACGCTGCGGCAAAAAAACAGTGGTGATCGGCTACGAGGAGAGTTCCCAACTGGACGTGGAACCGGCGAAGAGCACCAGGAAAAACTGCTCTCTTGAGAGAGGTGCCCTCTTGCCGAGGGGCACTCGGCTCACCGATTCGCTTCTGTTCAAACCTCCGGGACTGCCCGTTCACCATTCATGGGCTGGGGTCAGAAGGTAGGAGTGGATTCGCCAGTGGCAGTTACACCTAAGCCTGTGATCTGGCCGTCGCGTTGATTGAGCAGCCCGAACATGTTGCTTCCTGGAGGCTAACCGGCAATCGTCGGATGCGCTTTCCAGTTGCTGCGAAGATCGCGTTAACCACCGCTGGAGCCACTGGTGGTACTGCAGTCTCGCCAAATCCGCCCGGGGGATGGTCCGAGGCAACGATATGTGTTTCGATGACCGGCGCTTCGTCCATACGGGTGACTTGAAAGTCGGTAAAAGTCGACTGCACCGCAGCACCCTTCTTGAAATCAATTTTCCCAGAAAGGGTTGCCGAGAGCCCCCAAATAATCCCACTTTCAGCCTGACCCTCAAGACCCAGTGGGTTGACCACCAGCCCACAATCTATGGCGCATACGATGCGATGGACGCAGACATCATGGGACTGGCGACCCACGGAGACCTCCGCAACCTGGGCGATAAAGCAATGCTCGTCATAGACATTGCAGGCGACGCCGCGGCCCCACAGTCGGTCACCAGTTTGCGGGAGCGGGCGCTTCCACTCCGCCTTCTCCGCAGCCACTCGCAGAACTCGAATCAACCGGCTGCGGTCAATCTTTGCATCGCCGACCTTGAGCACATCTCCCGGTTCGAGCAGATGCAAGCGGAACTCGAGCGGATCTTTCTCGACGGCGTGCGCCATTTCGTCCAGGAACGATTCTCGGGCAAAGACCGGGGACGGGTAAAACACCGCGCGCCAGGGGCCGGTCGGCACCGGTGAGTTCAATGGGATGAAGTCAGCCTTCAAATTGGGAAAATTGTAAGGATTATCAAACGAACCCCAAGGAAGGCCCTCATTGAAGTAGCCCCGGGGGTTCTTCTTCTGCTCCTCGGTAGGGTAGGGAACTACGGAAAGGTCGGAACCGATGGATCTTTGCACCCAGGCAATGGGTCGGCCGTTCGCGTCTAATCCGCCAGCGATGTGTTCGACGTCAGAAGGATGGAAAAATCCGCAGCGCATGTCGTCGCTGCGCGTCCACAGCATCTGCACCGGCTTGCCGATGGCACCCGACACTTCCACCGCCTCGTGAGCATAGTCGGCAATAAGCCGGCGGCCGAAACCACCTCCCAGCAGCGTGATATGAACCTTGACCGAATCCTCGGGCAGTGCAAGCATTTTAGCCGTTTCCGATTGAACGACCTCAGGACACTGCGTGGGCGCCCAGATTTCGCAGGAATCCTTGCGCACATCGGCGACGCAATTCATGGTCTCGAGCGGAGCATGCGCTTGAAAAGGAAGCTCATACGTCGCCTCCATTTTCTTTGCGGCCGAGCCCAGCGCTTTTCTTGCATCTCCATCGTCACGGACGAAGTATCCGTCTTGTGGCTGGGCGAGCTGGTCCTGCATTTGGGTCAGGAAGTGATCGGAGTCAAAGGCAGCGTTGGGGCCGTGGTCCCACTCAACCTTGAGTGCATCCCGTCCCTTCATCGCAGCCCAGGTGTGATCCGCAACAACCGCTACTCCGGTGGCAAGGCCGCTCTTGACTGGAGCCACGTGGCGAACTCCGCGGACCGCCAGCGCCTTGGTCGCATCGAAGCTGGCCACTTTCCCGCCTACAAAGGGGCACCTCGCCATTACTGCATACAGCATGCCGGGAACGTGGACATCAATTCCGTAGACGGCTTGTCCGGTCACAATGCCGTGGCCATCAATTCTCTTCAAAGGTTTGCCGATGATGCGGAAATCCTTAGGGTTTTTCAGCGGTGGATTGTCCGGCACTTTCTGTCGCGCAGCAGCGGCAGCGAGTTTTCCGTAGGTCAGCTTGCGTCCGGTTGCGACGTGAACAACGGTTCCTCGTTCAGCCCGGCAGGCCGAAGCGGGGACATTCCAGTTTTCCGCAGCGGCGGCAATGAGCATCTCCCGCGCGGTGGCGCCCGCTTTACGCAGCGCATCGTAGGTGCCGACTGTGCTGCCGCTTCCGCTGGTTCGCAAACGAATACCTTTGAAGCGCCCGCCAGGAGTGGCTTGTTCCAACCGAATATTCGACCAATTCGCTTCCAGTTCCTCAGCCAGCATCATGGTCAGGGTTGTGCGCACTCCTTGGCCCATTTCCGACCGGGTAATCCAGAGGCGCACGATATTATCTGGCGTGATGCTTATGTATGCGTTTGGTTCGAATGCGGAGGCAACCTTACCCGCCAGGCCCTCTGGCAATTCCAGGCCAATGACGAGACCGGTAGCCACCAGCGTACTTGTTTTAAGGAAAGCACGCCGCGTTGAGCTCATGTCTTGCTAACCTCGCGCGCGGCGCGACGGATTGCCCGGCGTATGCGTTGAAAAGTGCCGCAGCGGCACACGTGGTCGGACATTTCCGCGTCGATCTCCGCATCGCTCAGATTTGGTTTGCGCTGGATCAATGCCGCTGCCTCCATGATCATTCCTGCTTGACAGTAACCGCACTGCGAAACATCTTCTTCTAGCCATGCCCTCTGGCAGGGATGATTTCCTTCAGCCGAAAGGCCCTCGATGGTTGTGTACCGTTTACCGCTCGTCGCCGAGAGTGGTATCTGGCAGGAACGCACCGCAATCCCACTTTCGTGTACGGTACACGCGCCGCACACTCCTATGCCACAACCGTACTTAGTCCCGGTCAGGTGAAGTAGGTCACGCAGTGCCCAAAGCAGCGGCATGTCAGATGAAGCCCGGACATGATGCTGCACATCGTTGACGACGAGAACGAACATCGGCATAAGGCGATCTCACCTACCTAGAACTCTATTTCCAACTATCGGTTGAACAATACTATGCCCTTGTTGAAGCGACCGCCGAGTCACACCTTCCCCTGGTTGGACACGTACTTCGGGTGCCTGCTGCACTTCACTTCTTCTTTTCCCATCTGCTTGGCATCCTCCGCCCCTCATGGATCAAACAACACATTCACCTTGTACGCTCCTTCCATAAACGCCGCGGGGGAAGTCTTCATCAGGAAGTCGCGGACTTGGCAAACTAATGGACTGGTCCGGTGCCCAATCCACGCCTGAAAAGATGAGCGTTTCATGATTCCTGACACTCTTCGCCATCGGCGACGCTCGTATTCCCGTAACGCTGCGACGGGATCCTCCACACGATGCAGACACTCGGCCAGAACAACCGAGTCTTCGATCGCCTGGCACGCCCCTTGGCCGAGATCCGGAGTCATCGGGTGGGCGGCATCTCCGAGCAGCGTAACTCGCCCGAGGCCCCAGCGTTTTACTGGCTTGCGATCATAGATGTCGTGGCGCAAAATCGGCGCATCCTGGGCCGAGTGAATGATGTCAGGAATGGGCTTGTGCCAGTGTTCAAACTCCGCCTGGAGCGTGCCGCCTGGGTTCGGGTCGAATTGGTCAGGGGCGGTGTTCACATTTGCAAACCAATAAACTCTTTCAGGGTCGAGCCGAATCGCACCAAAGCGTCGGCTAGGTCCCCAGGATTCAAATGCATAGCCCAAAGGGAGAATGGAGACCGGGAAGGTTATGATTCCCCGATAACAGGTGTGGCCGAGATAACGTGGCGGCCGCGAGCCAAAGAGCGACGCTCTGACTATCGAACGTAGGCCATCCGCGCCGATCAGCACGGCTCCATGCTCCGAACGTCCGTTTGAGAAGTACGCCGTCACCCGTTGCGAATCCTGCTCAACTCTTATGCAAGCGGAATTCAAACGGACGATACCTGGCTCCAACTTCCTGAAGATCTCTCGTTGCAGGACCGCCCGATGCAGACACACGGAAGGCGCTCCGAGTTGCCGCCCGATCTTCCCAACCGCAGTAATTACAAGAACATCCCCATGCCAGGAGCGGAGCTCGCCGCGCTCGATGAAATTGTCTGATGCTCCCACAACGTCCTCAGCGTCCAAGTGCCGCAGTGCCTTGACAGCGTTTGTCCAGAGCGTGATCCCCGACCCTATCTCGGACAGTTCGAGAGCCTGCTCGAAGACAACAACGTCGATGCCCAGCCTACGCAGTGCCAGGGCCGCAACCAACCCTCCAATTCCGCCCCCGACAATCAGCACCTTGCTCCCATTTCGCATAACGCCTTCGACTAACAGCTCCGCGTGAAGTCGGAATGATCAGGCGTGGTTCGGTTCAAATTCGACCAAGCGAGACTCATCAGCAGTTCGGGCTCCCCAGGTCGGCTCCAATGTTAGCCCAAACGATCTGTGGTGCCTCGCCTATTCCGAGAACGGCGCCTTCTCAATCCGATCGCAGAAATTCACGGGATGAAATTCCGGAACGTAGCGTTGACGGACGTCCCGCATGAATGAACTGGACGCTCCCCGCGGATACCTTCGCACAACGCCTGCGCAGGTCTTCACGAATGCGTCTTTGAACTTTAATCTGGGGAATTGTTTCACGATCTCTGCCACATCGCCCTTCTTGATTCGTGAGAGATTTGGTTCGATTACGTCAGCTCCTGCCCCTTCGCCCTCGAGCGCGATCTCTGGCTGCTTGAATTGCCCTATGGGCGAGGCGTGCATCGCGATGCCGTCCCACACGAGTACTATCTTTTCCTTTGCATAAGCGTGCTCTTCCAGAAAGTGCTTAGCGGCTTCCGCTCCTTGAATCTCGAAGGGCAGGTCTCCCTCGAAGCGCTCCGTCAACCCCAAGTCATGCAGAATGCAGGCAAGGTAGAGGACTTCCTCGTCGAACTTCTGTCCTGAAGCCTGTCCCACCAGTGAGCCAAATAGGAATGTTCGAACCGTGTGGTTAAAGAGATACGGGGGAGACAGTGTGCGGCTAAGTTCGGTCGCCAGTCGGGCGATCTCCGAATCGACCAGCCGCACGCCAGCTACGACGGATGGTAAGGCGTATGATCCAGACTGGGCTGTCGCAGCGTTCTGCCCTTTGCCAGTCGCAACTGCACTCCCACCTTCGATGGTCACACCGATTGATAAGACCCCCAGCCCATACATCAATTCTCGTCTATTCATGGAGATGGTCCCTGGTGGAAACAACGAGTCCCAGACATAAGTTAAGCAGCCCAATCATGACTCTGGACATAATCAAGGCTTTCATAATCTTCCGGGAACACATCATCCTCAGAGCAGACATCTTCGGAGTCCTCGGAGCGTCTGCTATCCCCCTCTGTTCCCTACCCTGCCGGTCTTACCGTCAGGTTCGACAAATATCCCCAGTATTTGAGCCGGTCCAAAGCGCAACCTGACCGTGAGTTTCACCCAATTTCAGATCGTTCACAATCAGGCACAGCTGGCCAGCGCCCATTAACGTAAAGTCTGGCCTTAGTGCCCGCAACCACGATCTTGATCCTGGTCCATGCTCCTTTACTAACTGCCAATCCTCACTCTGCTAGCGGGGCCACAGCTCCGCGTATGCGGCATCAAACAAGCCGGGTAACGAGAACGTATCGAAAAAGTCAAGGTTGTCGGGGTCATCTCCGGCGAACTTCTGCCGTCACGCATTCAGGTCCACATTTTTCTCGACGGCTTTCTTTAGCTGGTCGAGCCTCCCGTACGGATTACCTGAGCGAGCGATCTCCTGGTTGATTGCTCGAATCACCGTTTCCAAAAAGTCGATCTCGTCTTGCAGATAGGCTTTCCCCTTCAGTACATCACCATGCCCAGGTACGATGGTCTCGGCGTCCAGTTCAGCCATCCTTTTCAGCGTGGCGATTTGTTCGAGCGGGAAACCGCCTCCCAGGCATGGCACCGGATAATCCACCAAATCACCAGTAATGAGAATCCTTTCTTTCGGCAGATAGGCAATCGCATCCCCAGTGGTGTTGCCGCGCCCCAGGTATTCCAATTGTACGTCGCGATTTCCCAGATCAACCTCGAGTTCGTGATCAAACGTGACGTCAGGAGCCTTGAGCTTCAAATCCCGAAACTCCGCCCAAACCGCGTCACTCCCAGCAATGGCCTTCTTCAGATCTCGCCTTCCGATGTCGGTCAACGGAATACCGTCTTCATCTTTTCCGGTCTCGATCTGCTTCTGAAACCCCACCGCACGCTGCAAATACCCGGACAAATAGCCGGGCTGATACGCGGCCATGAGCTTCGCTGTTTCCGTTTGCGCAATGATCGTGATCGCTGGAAAAGCAGCTGCGTAGGATGCATTCCCAAAATTGTGGTCGCCGTGATGATGGGTGTTAAGCAAGTAACGAACAGGTTTATCTGTCCACTGGCGAATCTGGGCAATGTCTTCGCGAGCGCTCGACGGTAGATAGCAGGAATCCACCACGAGTACGCCCGTGTCGCCGATAATCACAGCCGTATTTCCCTGCGGAAAGGTGTCCGGCGCGTCCTGGTGCCGGATTTCGTAGATTCCATCGGCAAGTTTGGTCACCGTGCGCTGGCTGGTATTCACAGAATCAGCGGGCAAGCGCAACAGCGTGATCAACCAGATCGCGAGAAGAGCCACCCCGAGCGGCACGGTTGCAGGGCTGCGTCTTCGGCTGAATTGCCAACGCGATTGGAGCATCATTTTTCTCCTACTGGGAGCGCCTTGGTGGGGCCCAAAACGACGATTCGGGTCACTGTCGATGTTCTCTATTTTCGCCCTCAGTCGAAACGAACGCGCGCTGAGGATCCTCCTTACAACCTTCCGATCTCTTCGGCGTAGGCCCGCCCGACCACCCCTTGGTTGACTCCATCGAGCATTCCGGGGTCCACAATGTCTTTCCAGAATTCATCGTTTACGGGATCATCGCCCGCCATACTCTTCCGGAATGGCTCAAAATCAATGTGTAGATCCTCGACTTTAGTCGCTTTGGGTGCCTGCTCATGCACCTGTTTGATCACGGAATCCAGCAGCGCGATTACTTCATTCATGTACTTCTTATCCCTGAGTATGATGCCGTGTCCCGGAACGATGACGTCCGCATCCATCCTGTCCATGGCGCGCAACACTTCTACCCATTCGTGCGGATAGCTGACACGCATATACGGGATCGGGTAGGTTAAAAGATCGCCCGTGATCAGTATCTTTTCCCGCGGTAAATAGACCAACGCATCGCCGGGGGTGTTGCCCCGCCCTAGATGCTTCATCTGCACCTCCCGATTGCCGAAATCGAGCACCAAGTCGTGATCGAACAGGAGCGTAGGGGCCTGATATTTGAATTTCTTGTAGTCCTCCATCTGCTTTTCTCGGTCGGCGATTTGCTGCGGAAGCTTGGCCTTGTCTTGGGATGAAAGGGGCTTGTCATCCGCTCCCTTACCGCTGGCGAGCGATTTCTTCAGTTCGTCAATGTCCTTCGCAAGACCGCCGTTAGAATCTGCGAAGTACGCGGCTACTCGCGGATTGTGAGCGTCCATTAGTCTGCGAGTTTCCGTCTGAGCAACAATTTCGAGGCCCGGAAACGCTTCCATATAAGCGCTGTTGCCGGCGTTGTGGTCGATGTGAAAGTGGGTATTGAGCAGATAGCGTACTGGCTTCGGTGTGAGCCGCCGGATCTCGGCAATGTCCTCCTTTGCACTTGCCGTCAGAAAACAAGCATCCACGACGAAGACGCCTCGATCTCCAACAATGACGACCGTGTTTCCCTCTGGCCAGTCCTCCGACACCGCGTCCTTATGAATGATGACGTAGACACCATCGGCAATCTTTGTGACGCTTCGCTCGGTCGTAAGCCACGACGCCCCCCATGCGAGGTTCGCCAGAAGAAGCAACGATCCGACGACATTACCGTAAACGATTAGCTTGGACGCTCTTGGCTTCTTTACGATTTTGCTCACTGTTAGTACTCCCACGTTCTGGACTTTAACTATCCCATCTTCCTACCGTTTAATCGGCGTCTGTTTCACGGTCAAAGTCGAAAAGTATGCCTCAGAATTTGAGCCGGTCCAAAGCGCAAGCTCGCCGTGGCTTTCGCCCAATTTCAGGTCGTTCACGATCAGGCAGGGCTGGGCGGCGCCATTAACGTAAAGTCTGGCCTTGGTGCCCGCAACCGCTATCTTGATGTGGGTCCATGCGCCGGGGTCGAGGTCGACGTAGGATTCGTACACCCCAGGGTTTTCCTCTCGCAAACGCTTCCAAGGGAAGTCCGGCTGCTCCACATACTGGGTCGAGTGGTTGCGCTGCATTTGATCGTCGTCGCGCGCGTTTAGCATGCGCAAATAAATAGATTCGTACCGGGAACCCTGATCCTGGACATGGAATGCGATGCCGACAAACCCTTTCGTAGTTGATGGCGCGCCCTCGCGTGGCAAACCAACAACGTCGGCCTCAATCGTGCCATCTTTGAAGTCAGATGTTTTGACGATTGCGATCGCTTGAGCGCCCGCTGGTGTACCAGCGGCCGTTAGGCCATCATCGTTGACGATACGCACCGCCCGGCGTCCGCGATACGTTGCAACATCCGCCTTTGTCTTTACCGGGTCTACGCCATCCTCTCTGATGCTTTGCACTTCCAGCCCGTCCAGGGAATTCAAGGGTAAGGTCGAAGGTTGCCCTTTGTTGTTTCTCTCATCCCCAGTGTTGTTGGCGGCAGATGCTCCAAGGCTGCGGCCTCCTGCGGCGATAAGAAATGCCAACATCGGACCAGCTACCAAAACTCTCTGCATTTTCGTCATGCTCGGGGGCTCCTGAGGCCTGTTGATCTATTTCTCCACCAACTCATTTCAGGAAATCTGACATGATCTTGATCGACAGGTCCGGCTTGCATCGGAAAATTACGTGACCGCAGCCGGGGATGATCGCCATCTGCGCGTTCGGCAAAAGTTTATATATCTCTACAAAATGGTCTAGGCGAGTTTCGTCCTTATCCCCCGCCATGATAAGCGTAGGCGCTTGGATAGCCCGTATCTCTGCCTGCTTCACATAGACCATCCGGTCATACATCGCATTGAGGTCACGGATTAGTTGGTCCCATTGCTCGGGATGAGTCATCTGTTTCTTGCGCCGTGCCACCAGATCCGGGACTTGTTGTTGCATGAGCTCCGGAGTCAGCTCCTCATCACTTTCCAGATCATCCATGGACGCTCCGTACGCTCCCAGCGGACCGCCTATGGCGACCAGCCTGCGTACGAGTTCCGGATGAGACGAAGCAAGGATGTAGCTGGTGATAGCGCCCTCACTGAACCCCATCACGTCAACTTTCTCGCCGGACTTGAATATGTCCTTTATGACCAGTGCTGCGTCTTCCGCGAACTGGCGATGTGAAAGCGGGCGCGTACCTCGCTCGGACCGGCCGTAGCCGCGGGTTGCAATTGCGATCACCGTGCGCTGCTTGCTCACCTGGCGAATCACTTCTGCAAATTCGTCGATGTATCCGTACTCACCGCCATGCAGAAACACCACTGGCTGTCCGCCCTCACCGTAGCGCTCGTAATAAAGCTTTGCGTCCGGCGTCTCGACGTAGTGTCCAGCTTGATCGTTGGTCCCGTACGGGATCGTCTGTTCAGGGGCCTGCGCGAGCGATGCGGCAGTCCACAGAGCCAAGATGAGTAAGAGCGTAAGTGGCTTTCGCATTAGGGGGAACTCCTTAATGGCGCGGGTTCGACCTTCAAATTGGAGAAATAAGCGTCAGTACTCACGTGCGCCCAAAGAGCAATCTTGCCCCGACCGTCACCATGCTTGAGGTCATTCACAATTAAACAGGGCTGTGCTGCGCCGTTGACAAACATGCGCGCCTTCGTGCCTGAGACCTCAATCCTGAGTTTGGTCCAAGCTCCAGGCTCCAAGTCCACATAGGACTCGTACACCCCGGGGCTTTCCTCGCGCAAACGTTTCCAGGAAAACTCTGGGCTTGATTCATACTGGGTGGAGCGGTTACGAAACAGCTGGTTGTCTAGGCGAGCATTTATGGGTCGAACAAAGAACATTTCGCCTTTCGTGTCTTGAACGCGAAATGACACGCCGATAAATCCCTTAAACCCATGCTCGTCCTCGACGGTCGAATAACCTGAGCGTCGAGCCCCGGCGACATCGAGCTCGATGGTGCCGTCTTTGAAGTCTGAATCCGCCAGCACAGCCAGCATGTCTTCATCCACAGCGTGCTCATGGCCCGCCAGGGGGACGAGGTGCAGAGCATGGCGCCCACGATATTCCACCCACTTTGTGTCAGCGTTGATCAAATTCAGTTTGGCGGTGGAATCGAGTCTGACCTTCGAGGGAGATGGTTTCGTCTCCTGTCCCAAAGAAACTATTACGAGCAACCAAAAAAGTACCAAGAAAGAGAGTTGAATGGCGGCCCTGCGCATAGAGTGATCTCACCGTCGGTTTTTTTGAATCCGAGGTGCAGAGAGAACGGGCACGGGTTCGCTCCAGTCGTGTCAGGTTTAGACGACCGCATTCTTTGAAAAGCGCCCTTGTCTGCGCGCTCCCTTTTTGCACGAATCAAAGTGAGCCGCCGCCATCACAACGTGCCGATCTCGTCGGCGAATGAGCGCCCGACCATGCCTGTTTTCCGATTCTGCTCATGGCAAGCCTCTCGGTTCTCTTAACTTCAGTCACAATCCATCCCGGCCGTGCGACGGGCGGAGATCTTACAAAGGCTCTTTTGATGTCGCTTAGGAATCCTAGCGGGAGACTTCCGGACTGTCTTGTACGTTCTTGCTGTACCACCAATATTGTGCGGGCGTGTCTCCGACCAGGCGTTTGAAAACACGCGTGAAGTGGCTCTGGTCGGCGAAACCTGTCGCCAAAGCTACGCCGGCGATGGACGATCCTGCCCGAAGAGCTGACTTCGCCCGCGCTATGCGCATCTGCAACTGGTAGGCGTGAGGCGGCATTCCAATCTTTCGGCAAAACGATCGGTTCAAATGGTAGGGGCTCAATCCCACTAGTCGGGCAAGTTCCTGAAGCGAGACCCGCTCTGCATAGTGCTCGTCCAGAAATTTCTTTGATCGCCGCACGGCAGAATCTTCGTCGCCATCGCGCGACAATGTAATGCTTGCCGTGCTATGCCGGGCGAGCAGCTTGTGGAGAAAAATCAGGAGAGAGTGATCCCGCCCCAGCCTTGAGCTGGGTTTTTCCAGCGATCGATGCAGTTGCAGGAAGCTTGCTATTGTCGGTGCGTCGTCGATCAGTTTCGTGCGAAAGTTCAGTCCGGGGATGTTTTGCTCCATGAATTGCTCTAATGCACCTTGCAGTGCTTTGAATTCCATGAATATGCATCGAAAAGTGCATTCGAGCTTTCGGTTCGCATGAACCTCTCCCGAAGGCACCATTGCCAGCGTCCCACGGGGGGTGAAAATGGATCTGCCCGGGCAGTCTACGTAAGCCGCTCCATCCAGGATCGCACAAAGGTAGAACTCGTCGTGCCAGTGGCGTGGATACTCGAGTGTGATTCCCGAGCCGCGATGCAGTTCGATTGATGCGAAGTCCCTGGGACGCCAGATGTCAACTAATGACTTAATGTCTTTGTGATCACATTGCGCGGACACGTTTTGGCTCTCTGTTCGGTGCAATAACACTCAACTGTCCCTTCTTTCACTTAGACGACGCCGGGCTTGATTCGTTTCAGGACCAAATGCTGGTCTCCATTTTTTCCTTTCCAGATCGGCTTCTGATTCCCAAAACCATCCAGCTGATTCCCATAGATCGCGCCGCCTGGAACTGCCTAACGAAACCCGTGCGGTGGCCCCAGACGTGTAGAGAGGTTCGTCCTTATGGCAGTTGCTCTCAATCACCGGTACGCCCGGACAGGCTACAAAATGTTGCCAGACTTCGATGGCGATTCGCGTTTCACACGCGCCGAGATCGCCGGCTTCTCCTTGGTCCTAGTCCTTGCCACAGCCACTTGAGAATTTGCCGATCAAGTGACGAACTCACGCCGGCTGCGGATTCAATCTGTCAACCGTGTGTTTGCTCTGACACTTACTTGCGTACCTCTTAGTTTTTTTGTTTTGTTTTTGGCAGACCGCCAGCTCGAACAAGCCTGAATCTAGGCCGAAACATATCGTGTGGTTGAAGTCTGGCTCCACGCGCTCACGGTAATACTAAGGATTCGCCGCCTCCTTCACTGAACTGTGCGCAGAAGGTCCGGATGTCTCCAACGTTTCGGGGTGTAGCGCGAAAGAGCATTAGTTTCTCCTTTCCGAAAGGGGGAAGGCTACCTGTGGCCACCGAATCACAATGGGCACCGAGCGAAATCTCTCGCAACGTAATATTGTTGCGCCGACTGCACAGCCAGTCGGTTGATTTCCAGAACCTGTGCAGGGGAAAGTTCTCCGTCCTCACCGCCGCAAACTAGGTAGGTACTCGAGGTGACCGGAACGAATGCAAAGCGACCGAATGTGTCGGGAAGAATTAGTTCGGCTCGCCGAGCAGTCGCTACTCCCCAGCGCATGCCGCGAAAACCCGCGACAAATTTGTCGATGGACATCTGGATCATAATTCCGCAGACAGCTCGGCCTGGCATCGTCTGATCCGAACGGAAAAACCCCACGTGATTCGCTTCGAGCATTTCCTCCTCGTTTCTTGACAACCGTTCACCGATAATTCCTTCGATCGGATGATCAGGTGTCGAATTGTGCCTTGCCCTAAACCGCAAGCACCACAGGGCAAAGAATCTCCTCGTAGGGAGTGCGGCAAAAAGGCGCGCCTTGCTCCGTATCCATTCAAGGGGGCGTTATGACGAATCCGCGCGACGCATCCCCAGGATTATTGGGATTGGGCGCCCTTGGCGGTAGCGGCGCGGGGATGGAGGAGGGCATCCACCGTCCTCATGAAGTCGATTCGTGATACTGGCTTCTGCAGGAGGATGGCTCCTTTCTCAATGAGTTTTTGAGCCGCGGAAACCTCCGTATATCCCGAAACGTAGAACGCGCTGATCTCCGGATGGAGCGCTTTTACTCCCTCAAAGCTTGAGGGGCCGCTCATGTCAGGCAATACTACGTCGCAGACCATTAGATGGATTGGCCCTTTGTACTCTTGAGCCACATGGATGGCTTGGTCACCTCGACCGGCTTGCAAAACCCTGTAGCCCCCCGCAGCGAGACACTCGCAGGTCACTGCCCGCAGAGGTTCTTCGTCTTCCAATACCAGAATGGTTTCTGTGCCTTTCGGATATTCACTTCGCCCTTCCAGTCCGTCAACCAGGTGATCCGCCTTTCCCTCCGCGCGCGGCAGATAGATGTCGAAAGTGGTGCCCGCCCCCAGTGCGCTGGAAATCCAGATATAGCCGCCACTCTGCTTAACGATTGCGTAGACCGTTGCCAACCCCAGTCCCGTACCTTTGCCCACGGGCTTGGTCGTGAAGAAAGGCTCGAACGCACGGGTCCGAACCTCTTCGCTCATTCCAACACCTGTGTCACTTACCGAGAGGCGAACGTAACCTCCAGGCCTAACGTAGGGATAGCGGGCCATATCGCCCGGCCCTAGCTCGACATTCTCAGTTCGGAGGGTGAATTTCCCACCGTTGGGCATGGCGTCCCGCGCATTAGTGGCCAAGTTCATCAGGATTTGCTCAACCTGTCCGCGATCAGCCCGAATGGAGGCGAGATCAGTCTCGCCCTCGATCACAATCTGGACGTCCTCGCCGATCAGGCGTCGAAGGATTTTAACAATGTCGCTCACCACGGCATACAGATCCAGAAGGGTTGGATACCGCACTTGTCTGCGGGTGAAGGCTAGGAGTTGCCGCGTCAATTGGGCCGCCCGCTGGGTCGCTATCTTGATCTCTTCGGCGTAGTGCTTCACTTCGGCCGATTGGGTTTTCTCGAGCAACAGATCGGCGTTCCCGAGGATGATGCTCAGATGGTTATTGAAGTCGTGGGATATTCCTCCCGCCAGTCGCCCCACCGCCTCCATTTTCTGTGCCTGAAGGAGCTGCTTTTCGAGGTTCCGCCGCTGCGTGATATCTTCCACGATGACCTCGAAGTGACTGACCCGCCCATCCTTTCTGCGGACCTGTCCTCCGCTTATGCGTACAGAAACGGTCTTACCGTCTTTGCGCTTCCAGTTGACTTCAGCGCTGTCGACCCGCCCGCTCGTTGCAAACATCTCAAGGATTGAGATGCGGTCGGCTGGATTCTCGTAGATGTCGCGGTTCAAGTTGCAGGTCATCAGTTCTGATTTCGAGCCGTAACCCAACATGGCTACCAGTGCGGGGTTTGCGTCCAGGAAGTCTCCTTCGTGGTTCGACCGAAAAATTCCGTACGTCGCGTTCTCGACCAGTTCCCGGTATTTCTCTTCCGACTCTCGTAGCGCTTGTTCCGTTCGCCTTTGCTCTGAGATGTCGAGAAAACTGACCACTGCGCCGACGAGGACCCCCTCCTTGTACATTGGAACAGACCAATACATGGACGGAAAATTCGTTCCATCGGCCCGCCACAGCACTTCCTCGGCAACGTGGCTGACCTCACCTTCGCGGACAGCTGCATAGAGCTGGCTTTCATCCTCGGGGAACGGGGTGCCATCCGTCCGCGTGTGATGCACCAGCGCGTGCATGTTCTTGCCGAGCAGATCCTCAAGAGCTTGGTAGCCAAGGAGGCGCAAGCAGGCAGGGTTGCAGAAGGTACAATTCCCCTCTAGATCGAGACCGTAAATTCCCTCTGCTGTCGAATTCAAGAGCAGCAGATACTTTTCTTCGCTTTCCAGACCGGACTGTTGAGCTTTCTTGAGATTGGTAACATCAATCCCCATGCCAAGCATGTGGGTCGACGAATCGTTACGGACAACTACGCCGTATGCTTCGATCCAGCAGATGGTTTCATCCGGCCGCGCAAGTCGATACTGCGCTGCATACTCCGTGCCCCCGGCCAGCACCTTTTGGATTGCCTTCTCCACCCTGGCTCGGTCTTCCGGGTGAATCCGTGCAACCGCATCTTCCACCCGGCCGGAAAATGTCTCGCGAGTAAGTCCGCACTGGCGGTAAGTCTCGTCCGACCAAGTCACGGTGTTGGCCACTACATCCCAATCCCACAGTCCGATCTTGAGGCCGGCTTTCTGTGCCAACTCCAACCACTGTTGCCATTCCCCGATCTGCTGGTCTGGCCAGCTCCGAGCTGCCATGACGCACCTCCTCCTCGGCGCGATCCGAGAGGGGGAAGCCTCATAGCTAAGGTTAGTCCCAAGCGCCTGGAGATTGCAAGAAGAAGCTCACTACACGATGAAACGATCTCTAGACTTGGTTTCACCGCTGTCCGGTTAAGTTCCAAGGTGTTGGCTGCAAGTAGTAGTTGCGCAACAAGTTGAAATCATTCTTGGCTTGCCGCGATTTGAATGCGAGGAGAGCAGACAATGGCTCATGAATCAGGGGCGCACCGTCTTCTCGCAATTGATCAGCTTTCTTCCCGACCGAGAGTTCCGTCGTTGCGTCGAGCGTTATCAGGGCGACCTGCGGGTGCGAGGTCTGACCTGCTGGGACCGCATGACCAAGGTAATGGCTCGCTTCACCAGTTCAGTGATGGAGTTCAATTGAGGAAGCAAAATGACGCCGACACAAGGTAACGCCGCCCGGCAGACGACGTCCGGTCACGACTCTTACAGCAGGTTCAGGCAAGCGATCCAATCGATCACGCCCATCTGGGACACCGCCCAAGAAATTGCTAGCCTGAAATCTGGCTTTGACGTTTCCGGGTGTTCATATCAGGAGGCAGTAACCATAGATCTCCTCAATGCTGTGGCGGACATTGGAGAGGCTGTGCATGATGAAGGGCTTATGGGTAAGGCGAATCCAGCAGCATGTGCAGCATTCATGATTCTGCAAGAATGTTGCCCTGAAACGCTTTTGGAACCGGTTGAGACCCTGCCAAATCTTCCTCCGGAACTGGCAAGCGAACAGGGTACGGGTTTGTCGCATTTATTACGGGGTGTAAGCAGCTACAAAACTCAAAACCAGAGTTTCGATTTTGGGAGCCTACGTCCCTTTTGATTTTGAAATTCTACGACGACAAGTTCGGAACTGCGCACGCCCAAACTACAGCGAAGGTGTTCGGGGGATACTTCCGCTCATTAGAGAACGTACCCGCCCTGAGTAACGCCTCGATCGTAGACGAGTCTATTCATCTCTTGGAGGCGTTCATAGAGGACGCTCGAAGCCAGCCATCAGCGTCAAACGAGAAGAACGCCGTTGAGAATTGCCCTGATTGCCTAAGCCAAGGAGAGGTTTGTCGAAGCGCGTTATCGGAATAGCGAGCACGCGCTGGATGACTGGGAAGGCCGTCGGTTCCCGAAACGCTGCAAAATGCAGAAAAGAACGGATGGCGGTAAACCGGGCATTGCGACTACGGACCTTATTATGCTGTTCGTTTTCCAGATAGTTGAGGAAAGCCAGCATCAGCGGTGCATCCAGGTCAACAAGCACGAGTTGTTCGAGTGCTTTGCCCAGATGACGCTGGGCAAACCGCAGCAGCAGGCAAAAGCTGTCGCGGTAGGCGGCAACCGTTTGCGGACAAGGAGGAAGCGAGTGGACCAATGTTCATGCACGCGCACTTACGTCAGCAAAAGACCGTCCGAAATATAGGCTATTCAATACGCGATTATGCGGCGCGACGTTGAATCCAGCCGAGACCTCTATGAAGGCCTGTTGAAGTTGTTTCGGTGCTCATCGCTAGGTCGGTGAAAACTTGGAACGAGGCAGTCCGCTGGCGGGTCGATCCAGTGTCTAATGAACAGAGGACGTAACGTTGCTGGCACGGCTGACCGAAGACAACGGCTCATTCCTTGATTTCCATGTTTTTCCCAATATCAATCGCTGCAAGAGGTTCGATATATCTCTGAAAGACTCATGGCTGAATCACGGGCAGCCAGTCATCGACTTGCTTTCGTTCTGCAAGGTCGTAGCCTGTGCAGGCGCAGCCGTGTGACGGGACACACTGGTGCACTATGATCCTATGCAACCAGCGAAGTGTAGTCTTCAAGACCGAAGCCTTGCGCCGGTGACGGGAGTTAAGTTCCCCATCAAAACAACTTCTTTTTTTGAATGGATGTTGCGACTGTGTAAAACTCTGACAAGGACTTTATGCGAATCCCTGCGCGTAACCACGGATCGTTTTCGTGAGACCGATGAGACCGCAGGTTCATTGATGGAAAAACATAGGGTTCAAGATGCATAGCAAAGTAATGTATTCACGCTCCGAGGGGGCGGGTTCCACGACCCAGTGGAGTCCTCCTCCTTTTCTTGGCCTCGTGCGGCAGAGTAGCACAGACACGTTGAAATCACTATCCAATCTCAATACTGACCGAGTTTTGTTTTCCAAATGAATCACAGCCACATTCTTGGGGAACAAAGTCCTGATTCGATGGACGAGTTTGCGACGTAAGCGCATTGAACGCTCGGTCTGCTCAGTTTTGAAAGTGTCTTCTACGACAGGATGGTATCCAATCAGGGAATACATTCGTTGGTAAGAACCAAAATGGCGATGGAGCGTGCCGATTGCAGGCGTGCCACGCGCCTTTAGGATAATCGCCTCCGAAAGACGCCCTTTGGTCGCCAGTAACCGTTTGAGTTTTCTGAGTATTTCTGCATCTGACCATTGACGGTCCACGTTTCTCGGCAGCATCTCCTGAACTCGGTCAAAGGTGGCTTTGTCCACAATCGGAGTGAACGCTCCGGGCACCAATATCCAACGCTCTGGTCCGATGTGGGCAACTTTACTACGGAGTTTCTGCGAGGTTCGAGCCCAGACACTGTATCCGGCATACTTCGGGTGCGTGAGCACATTAAAAACATCTTGTCGGTCCCATCGCTTTTCATGAAATGGGATTCGGTCGCGATTCAGCTCATGCGCTATTTCCGTACACGAATGACGATGCTGGATAACCATCGCAAACATGCGGCGCACACAGTCAACCTCTTTCCGAGGCCCTAGTACGAGTGTTACGCGGTCCGTGGTAAGACTCTTACGTTCGCCACCTTTCAACTCCTGCTTCTGTGTTCCATCGGCGGATAGCATCATCCGGCGATAGCCGTATCCTGCCTTTCCGCCGACCCAGAATCCGAGTTTAACTAACCGACTTTTTCCTTCGAATACCTTGACTCCCAGTTCGCGACTGAACTCCGCAGCCATGCTTCTCTTCAATGACTTCAGAATTGCACTGGTCGGCGTGTCGTCATTTTCGAATTGCTCGGCACAATAGTGCAGGCGTATCCCAGACCTCGTGCACAGGAATTCATAATGCGCGGCTTCATCAGTATTCTGGAAGCGACCCCATCGGCTGACATCGTAAACGAGAATAGCTTTATAACCCGTTTTTCCTTCATCAACATCTGCGAGCAATTCGCGGAGCGCCGCTCGGCGGTTCAGAACAACTCCACTCTTTCCGGCGTCTGCATAAGTGCGGACGATGGTGAAACCGTGCTGTTTCGCATATTCCTGAATCGCAGCCTTCTGATTGTCTATTGAGTATTGTTGACCTTCGTCGGACATGCGCACATATTGTGCAGCGGGAACGGGGTCGCACACGGGGGTCGGAACACTTTTTCGCATGTACCTCCGGAACCATGGCGGTTTAGGTTAGAAACGAGAGAATCAACCTCACAAAATCATACTCCCGCCAGAGCGTTTGCGCCGCTTACAGACTGTTCTTTGCGTCGTCCCTATTGCAACCGCATCGTGAAAATGCCACACTGTCACGAGGTCACGGAGGCGATGGACCGTCGTCCTTTTTTGATCGACGTTCGCCAAACCGGGCCCGATAAGGAACGAGACATTTCTGGGGTCTGCTTTGCTTGCGGCACAATTCTCCTCGCCCGGCTCCGCAATGATGCCGAAAAGCCCAAATCGGAGCGCCTCCATGCTGAACTTGAAACAGTCTTTGAGCGTCACGTATCCGAAAAGCACCCCGTGGTAGCCAGCGCAAGTAAATGATTCGGGGGAATAAACGGCAGAGGAAGCACCAAATCCACAACCATCTTAGCTCTTTGAGTACTCCACCCCATATTCGATTAACGCATTGTCCATCTTGCGGGATCGCACGATGCGGCCTGCCACGAAAATGTTCGCCGAACCGGGTGTGTAGGGGACGGCAACCTGGACCCAAGTGTCCTCACCGTAGATTCGAGAACTGTGGAAACAAACGCCTCCGCGTGAGACATTCACCACCTCAACTACGTCTGCTCGGGGACCGGGCTGACCAATGCAAGCCACTGTCTTCATGCTAATGCGAGCATATTTTCTCCTATTGGGTTTCTTGCCAGCCGCAAGGGGTTCGTTCTGCGCCCCGCCAACCTCGAGTTTATGCGGAACCGTTTCCCACACCGTATTGGCGGAGCACGCTTGACACTTGCGCGTGAGACGATGCGTGATCTGGAACACGGAGAGATCAACCTCGTTGAGGGCAGCTTGTTCACAGCTTTGGCACGCAGAGCATCGGAGGAGTACTCGAATGCAGCCTTCCTCCAGTTCCTTTTGGTGAGGAAACCGAATGCCCCAGAAGTTCTCGCCGGGGTTGAGCACTTCGATCCCATAAAGATTGCCTTCGGAGCAAATACCAGTCTGCCCCACCACGCGGCCGACCGCTTCCTCGCGGCTGCCCATCCTTTGCAAATGAATCTTCTGCCCTACGGTCAGAGATCGTTTCAAAAGGAGGCAGCAACCGTTGCGGCTGACATTCACAGTCTGCACAACGTCGGTGAAATGCTCACCCGTCAGATCGGTGCACGAAATCTGTACGCCGATTGAGATGGAAATCCGATCTCCCTTTCGCGTCGTTGAGGACGTTGCCGCTTCCTTGACCATCGTAGTGTGATCTTTCTCCCAGCTTAACCATACTGCTGCTCGGAACAGCATCATAGTCACGGAGGGTAACTTCTTTAGCGTGCAGCACTGCGCTGGCTAGTGATCCAACTCCAGCACCGAGCAAGAAGAATCCCGAGGGGATCCATGGATTCATTCCACGTGTCTCCTGCATTTGTCTTCGTCTGACATCGCTGTGCTCCAGTAGGGACACTCGTTCAAGCCCCTGAGATTGGGTCGAAGCAGACTAGTCAAGTTTCTCGTGTAGCTCGTGGTTCCGTTTGCCACTAGAACCGACCCCCGCCTGTCAATCACTGCAAGTCGGACCGTCAGAAGTTCTGTGATCAATTTCATCGCCAACTGCGAGGGGAAGCAGGAGAACGCAGTTCACTCTGGTGATTTAGCGTGGGGTGCCGACTCATCGGCAGTACAGACGACATTTCGGCACGCTGCGCATTTGCGAGCCCCTGAAAGGTTGGCGTTGGCAACGGCAAATGATTTGCTAAGCAAAGTCTGTTGACCAGACTGGCTATGTTTCGCACGCTAGTTCGATTTGAGCGGACCGCCTCTGTGGCAGTATTGTCCCGTCCGCCACGGGCAATGATCCTGGAGCGACTGCTGGGGAAAAGACACGCGAT
>Ga0316363_10000904_pt1 | contig 30466 bp, 27 predicted proteins | sample Sb_taG_3_FD_200459 | JGI IMG/M metagenome (GOLD analysis project Ga0316363, IMG submission 200459) | Peat soil microbial communities from Weissenstadt, Germany - Sb_50d_a_PC metaG (v2) (version 2) | ecosystem: Environmental > Terrestrial > Soil > Wetlands > Peat | place: Germany: Weissenstadt...
TTTTGTTATGGAGTGTCATTTGCACTAGCTTAGCTGTTTCTGTGAGTTCGTGTGGATGTTGGGAATTCTAAGGGTTATCAATTTAGGAGGGGCTGAATGAAACGTTTATGGTTTGCAGTGGTACTCCTGGTGCTGTTTTCGATATATGCGTTTGGCCAGACCCAGAACGGCCAGATCAGTGGAACGATCAGGGACGCCACCGGTGCCGTCGTTTCTGGCGCGAAGGTGACAGCCAAGTCAGTGAACACCGGCTTTACGCGTGAGACGACCACTAACGCGTCAGGTATTTACACCGTTCCCAGTCTTAAACCCGACACGTATGACGTGACCGTCGAAGCCAGCGGCTTTCGGAAGTACGCCCGCCGTGTCGAGGTTGCTGTAGGATCGCAGAACGAAGTCTCAGCGGAGCTTGCGGTTGGCGCAACCGCTACCACGGTAGAAGTGAGTGCCTTAGGTGAAGCCGTGAACGTCAACACGGAAACTCAGACCTTGTCCCAGGTCATCACCTCAGAGGACCTCAAAGACTTCCCGACCGACGCAACCCGGAACCCGTATGCGCTCGTGGGATCGGCCACTGGCGTGACCGAGGACACCGCCAGCAATCGTGGCGCGGGATATTCTATTAACGGTCAGCGGTCATCTTCGACCAGTATTCTGCTCGATGGCGCCGAGAATGTGGATCTATTTACGGCCAGCGTCGGGCAAATCATACCGCTCGACTCGGTGCAGGAATTCAGCGTTATGACCAGCAACTTTACGGCTGAGTTTGGTCGTGCCAGCGGCGGCGTGGTCAACCTGGTTACCAAGTCTGGCTCCAATCAGCTCCACGGAAGCGCGTACGAATTCAACCGTATCTCGCATCTCTCGTCCAACACTTACCAAAACGATGCCAGCGACACTCCTAAGGGTGTTTTCACGCGGAACGATTTTGGCTTTTCCCTGGGCGGCCCCATCAAGAAGAGCAAATTGTTCTTCTTCAACAACACCGAGTGGATCCGCGTGCGTAGCGCCGCTCCCCAGTTCTTCACTATTCTCGATCCCTCTTCCTACGCGTCGCTGGCACCGGTGAGCCAGGCTTTTTTTACGCAGTTCGGAAAGCTGTCTTCGGGGGTCCATACGGTCAACACCACACCCTGCGGGCCGCTGACTTGCGACGTAGTCGCGTTTACCGTGCCTTCCGACGCAGGTGGCGGATATCCGCAGAATACCTGGGAGGAAGTTGCCAAGGTTGACTACAACCTGTCGGACAAGACGACCATCACCGGACGTTATGCCGCGTACCACGAGTTGGATTTCGCAGGCACCATTAGCTCTAGTCCCTACGCCGGCTATAACACCGGAGCGAACCAATTCGATCAGAACTACACTCTCAGCATCAGCCACCTCTTCAGCTCGAATGTTGTGGACACGGCCAAAGTGGTTTACAACCGGCTTCTTGGCCCCGTCGACACCTTGGGCACCGCTCCAATAGGCCCAACGCTGTACACGGACAGCAGTCTCCCGTCAGTGAGCGGCTTCCCCCTGGCGTTTCCCGGATACCTCCCGGTTGGACCGGGCGAGGCCATCCCGTTCGGTGGACCGCAGAACCTCTACCAGTTTTACGATGACTTCTCCCTCGCCAAAGGTAAGCACCAGTTCAAGGCTGGGTTCCAATACATTCATGTTCGCGACAACCGCGTATTTGGCGCCTACGAGACTGCGGTTGAATATTTGGGGTCGAGCTTGACTTCCGGGCTCGCCAACCTGGTCTCGGGTAATATTTACCAGTTCCAGGGCGCGATCTATCCGCAGGGCGAGTACCCTTGCCCCAAGAATTTAGCCGGTGTCACTCAGGTGAGTCCAGCCTGCACGCTGCAACTGCCGGTCGGGCCACCGGACTTTGAGCGTAACTATCACTACAACGATTTCGCAGTCTATGGCCAGGATTCGTGGAAAGTTACACCTCACTTCACCGCCAACCTGGGACTGCGCTGGGAGTACTATGGCGTCCAGCACAATGCAAATACCGCTCTCGACTCCAATTTTGTGATGGGTTCGGGGAGCACCATCTTCGATCAGATTCGCAATGGTTCTGTCCAACTTGCCAAGGACGGAGGCGTGTTCTGGAAACCTTATTACCACGCGTTCGGGCCACGGGTCGGTTTCGCATGGGACGTGTTCGGCGACGGCAAGACCAGCCTGCGCGGCGGATACAGCATCGGCTACGAGCGTAACTTCGGCAACGTAACCTTTAACGCGATCCAGAACCCCCCGAACTACGGCGTGGTGAGTTTGACAGCGGGCGTCGACATCCCGTCAATGCCGGTGTACACCGACAATGCTGGTCCACTGGCGGGTTCGGGAATCACAAAGCCCTTTCCAGCAGTCAGCCAGCGCGCGATCAACCAGAACATGAAGCCCGCGTATGCAGAAACTTGGGACCTTGCGATTGAGCGCCAGATCACCCACAATTCCATTTTCTCGATCGCTTATTCCGGATCACACGGCATCCATCTCTACGACATCTCCAACATCAATCTCGCGGGTGAAGGTGGTACCTACCTGGGTGATGCGCGAGCTGCCAACCGCCTCAACTTACAGTACAGCAATATGAACTACCGCAGTGACAACGGGTACAGCCACTACAACTCTTTAGGCGTAGCGTGGAGGGCCAGCAATCTCTGGTCCAAGGGCGTTGATCTGAGCACAAACTACACGTGGTCGCACTCGCTGGACAACCTCTCCTCCACGTTTAGCGACTCGAACAACGCACAAGCCTCTGGCCTCTACGCCCTTGGCTATCTGGACTCCTTCAATCCGAGTCTCAACTATGGCAACTCCGATTTCGACATTCGCCACCGCTTCCGCGTCGACGGAAGCTGGGAACTCCCGTGGATGAAAAGCGCCAGCAGCGGGATTGCCCGTGCAGTCCTCGGTGGTTGGGGGTTAGGCGCTAACTTCAACCTACGCTCGGGTGCGCCGTTTAGCATCTATGACGGCACCAACTTCAATGGTCAAGACTACCCGTTATATGTTCCCCCTGTGGCCATTGCGCACTCGGGCTCCGCGGTTTCCGCGGGACCCAACTTTGCCCCCAACACGTTTAACTACATAACGCTGCCGAATACCGGTGGCGTCCCCAACAACTTAGGCGACTCATTAGGCCTACCGAACTGCACCGGGCTGGATCACGTCGGTTGCACGTACACCGTCAGCGGCCTGCCCTATCCCGAGCGAAACCAGTTCTACGGACCACGCTACTGGAACGTAAGCGCGAACTTCTTCAAGAATTTCAAGGTTACGGAGCGTTTCGGGTTGCAGTTCCGGGCGGAGATGTACAACCTCTTCAATCACCACAACACGTACGTCGCCACGACGAACATAGATGCTAGCAGCCTTTTCGACCTCAACGGGAATCAGGTTCCGTATATTCAGGCCGAGAAGGGCGGGCCCTGGGGATATACCGGAACGCCCAGCGACGAACGCCGTAACGTCCAACTCGGGTTGAAGCTGACCTTCTGATCACTTCAATACCGATGAAAATGCGCAGGGGGGCTACAGCCCCCCTGTACTTTTTGGGGATTGCTCGCGTCTGTGTCTCGGGCTTTCGGGCTCCTCCTTCTTGATGTGGCGGGCCGCGGAAACATGGAGACTCAGGTGCTTCAGGGTCGGATACTGATCTCTCTTCGCGTCGTCTGCGCGATGGGAAGGCGTGGAACCTGGCGGCGAAGGCGGCCGTGCCTCAGGGCTGACGTGGGCTAGTCCTTACGCCGGGGCGAGGGCGCCCCTCGCTCCACCGACGCCTTCGGTGTTCTCAGACGCGCTGCGAGCCATGTCACACTCGCCAGCATCCCGCACCATCCTATGAGGCGGACGATCGCGGCAATCCTGGTGTCGTAAGGCAGAAGTCCGAGACTCGAGAAAATCGTGTTCCAGTCGTGTTCGACGTAGTCGGAGTCTCCGGTGGTCACGAGGGGCAAAGCCATGGAGCGGGCGTCGGCCATGTAGGCGGCGGTGTAGAGCCAGTTCTCAAAGAAGAAAAACATGCAGAACACGAAGGCCGCGGGCTGGCGTTCGCGGAAGAAATAGGCTGACAGCAGCAGCGGGACCAGCCATTGCAGGATGGTTCCTCCCCAGAGGCCGAGCGTGCTGCCGAACCAGCCGAAGAGCATGTGGCCGCCTTCGTGGACGACAAGGTTGGCGGAGTCGATAAACAGGAAGCCGCCATGCATGCTGAATGTGTAGATCAGGAAGAGAACGTAGAAGACAACCCAAGCCAAGACGGCCCAGCGCGAGACGGGACGCCAGTCTTCTCGGGCGCCTGACCATTCCACAATCGAGTCCAGGTACTCGCGCATACTGGACTCAATTGTAGTGGCTATCTCCCAAACATCGGATAGTGGCTTGCCGCCCCCATCAGGAACAGCATGGGGAACGACAGCACGAAGTTCGCGCGCGACGTAAGGAACGCCTGTCGGGCCAGATATTTTGCTTTGTCGGGCATCGGTGTGCCATTGGCCGCGTTCTCGGCGGTCCACTGGATGATTTTCTTCTGCGCGCGCCAGATTACGCCCCAGACGTTCAGCATCATCACCCAACCCATCCCGCCGCCGATGCCGATGGCGAGCAGGCGATTGCTCTCCCATCCATGATCGTTGAAGCGGAGAAACAGGCAGGAGGCTGCGACCACGATGACGGTGTAAATCACGGCGAGCACCGGCCCCTTGTCGAGCGCACCCTTACCCGGAATCTGGCAGGCATGCATTAGCGCCCAGGAGACGGTCCAGATCACAAAGAAGGTTCCCATCGGACCACCGGAAGATGCGCCGCCGTTTTTGGCGTCGGAGGCGACGATGCTGCCCCAATATGCCAAGCCCATCAATACGGTGAGCACCGATCCCCAGCGAAACCACCACAGCGCGCGCGACATCAGGCTGGGCAAGACTTTGCCTTTGGTAGCGGGATCAAGTCCTTTCATAAAGGGGACATTGACGAGATTAAAGAAATAAAGCAGGCCGAGCCAAGTCACGCCGCCGACAAAATGCAACCAGCGAAACAGCATCAGAAGGTTAGTGCTGAAGTCAGTGGGGAAGTTGATGTCGGTCAAGTTCAGCGCTCCTGTTCTGAAACTCTGCTCTGGAACTAACGATTGTAGATGGCTGGCGAGGGAAATGAAACCGGGTTGATTCTCGGCTCGGACGGAAATGAGCTGTTGGGCGCGCCGGGTGCACAAAGAGTCCAAGAGAATATTATGGGGCGGGAAGTTGAAAAGCGCGAGACAAGGCCGTATTGTAGGAGCCGATAGGAAGAGAGCTGCCGCCAATTACCCTCCCTAACCTCATGGCGCGCAGCATCGAAGCCCGAAAGAAGGAGATCGGCAAATGGAAGCCAAGCCGGCACAACAGAACATTCAGGATTCCTTTCTCAACACGGCACGAAAGGAACGGCACAATATTACGATCTATCTGGTCAGCGGCGTGAAGCTGACGGGTCGTATCCGATCGTTCGACAAATACTCGGTGGTCCTCGAAACCAGCAACCAGGAGCAGCTCATTTTCAAGCACGCGATTTCAACTGTCGTCATCGCACGCGGAGCCCACAACCACGGGGAGCCGAAGCCGGCGGCGGTGGCGTCCCACGGGGAGGCGGCGGCCGCGAACTCCGCTTCCGGTACTGAAGGATGAAGTGAGTTTGCTTGCGCCGAGATGACTCCAGACTGAGCAGCCGCGGCAGTTCGCGGAATGAGCCCAAGGCGGTGCTGAATCCATCGGAGCAGCAAGAACGCGCGTTCCTGGTGGGGGTGGAGTTTCGCACCCGAGGCCGCGCGGGAAGGACTAGCTCTACAACCATCACTCCGGGTGCCCGGGCGGCTCGGGATCACGCTACCAGTGTGGCGGCCTCGTCCCTGCCGGCGGATTCCCCGGATTTCAGTTCCGAGGAATCGCTCGACGAACTGCGGGCGCTGGCAACGAGCGCGGGCGCCGAGATCGCCGGCGAATTCACCCAGCGCCGCGACCGGCCTGATCCTGCCACGCTGATCGGCAAGGGCAAGCTGGAGGAAATTGCGGGCGCGGCAGCCTCGGTTTCCGCGGATGTGATTCTGTTCGATCACGACCTCTCGCCTTCGCAACAGCGCAACATCGAGCGCGTCGTCCACACCCGCGTCATTGATCGCACGCAACTGATTCTCGATATCTTTGCGCGGCACGCCCGCACTCGTGAAGGTCAGTTGCAGGTCGAACTGGCCCAGCTCGAGTATTTGCTTCCGCGTCTGGCGGGGCGGGGCGTGGAAATGTCGCAACTCGGCGGCGGGATCGGCACTCGCGGACCGGGCGAAACTCAACTGGAGACCGACAGGCGAAAGATTTACCGCCGCGTCCGGCATGTCAAGCAGCAAATCGAAAATGTGCGCCGCATCCGGGCGCAGCAGCGGCAACGGCGCGAATCGGTTCCCGTGGCTACCGTGGCGCTGGTGGGGTATACGAATGCGGGCAAGTCCACGTTGTTCAATGCCCTTACCAAATCGAACGTGGTGGCGTCGTCGCGCATGTTTGCCACGCTCGATCCGACCATCCGAGGCGCGGAGCTGCCTTCAAAACGCAAGGTTCTGTTCTCCGACACAGTGGGTTTCATCCGGCATCTTCCGCATACGCTGGTTTCGGCGTTCCGCGCCACTCTCGAAGAAGTACAGCGCGCCACGCTCATCATGCAGGTTTCGGACGCCAGCAGCCCGGTCTCTGCCGAGCAGGACGCCCAAGTGGAAAGCGTCCTCAAGGAACTCGAAGCCGACAAAAAGCCCCGGATGCGAGTGATGAATAAGATCGATCTGTTGCTTCCCAAGCAGCGCGAGTCGCTGCGTGATGACGATCATACCATCCACGTCTCGGCGGCGAAAGGAATCGGGCTAAGCACTCTGCTCGATCGCGTCGATGCCGTACTCGAAGGAGACCGCCCCGAGCGTGTTCGCCTGCGCATCCCGCAAAAGGAGGGCAAGATGCTGGCCCAGTTGCAAGCTGGCGCCCGCATTTATTCCCGCCAGTATCAGGACGGATTGGTGGTGCTGGAAGCGGAAGCGCCCGCCTCGCTGCTGCGTCGCATGCGGGAATGGGTGGTTGAGTGAGGATTTTGTGATTTGATAATCGGGTAATTGTGCAATTTCACTCGCTCGGGTTTTAGCAAATTGCGGAATCAAAATGACTTCATGGTGAGCGGCTATGTTTGCGCCGGTTGCGGGGAATGGAACGAGACCACGGTGGACGAGTCCGCTGGCGGTCGCCAGCGCTACGTCGAGGACTGCCATGTCTGCTGCAAGCCGAATTTGTTGCGCGTCAGTTGGGATCCTGGTGCTGAGGAATTTGTGATCGACGCTGAATTAGAATGAAACGTTCTTATAGCGACGAGTCTTTCCGGAGGCGCGATGGGCAATTATGCCGTAACCGCAGGACGAATGGTTCCCCATAACATGGTGACCACGCAGTTCGAGCTCGATGGCTTTCGCGTTGTGCGCACGCTGGGCGTGGTGCGCGGAATCACGGTGCGTTCCCGGTCGATCTTCGGAACCATTGGAGCTGGGCTGCAAACGCTGGTCGGCGGCAACATCACTCTACTGACCAATCTGTGCGAGAGGACGCGCGCCGAAGCGTTCGACCTGATGTTGCAACACGCAGCCGAAATCGGAGGCAACGCCGTCGTCGGGGCCCGCTACGACGCCACGGAAGTGATGCAGGGCGTCACGGAAGTTCTTGCTTATGGCACCGCCGTAGTTGTGGAACCTGCAAGATAGGTTCAGGTGGAGCGCCGGGCGTCCCCGCCCGGCTGGACGGGCGAGACGCCCGTCCCTCCACCGGATGACTCATCACGCGGTCACGGTCCTAGGCCGGGTCCTTGTACAAAAAGCCCGCGACCACCGCAGCCAGGATTGAGCCTATCCACATGTTGAGCATCCATCCGAGCGGCAACATGCGAGGAACCGGCGACCACGTTGCTTGCGCAAAGTTGCCCGGCACACCCGCGCAGAATCCAACGATCATCCCGATCTTGAGAGCCGTCTTCGGTCCGGCCCCGACGGTTGCGCGGCTCCACGCGTAGAGATAGGCGAGAAGAATCGACATCACGAACACGAGAAAAATCCACTGCCCGACAAAAAATGGATAGCGCGGTTCCTTGAGGTACAATCCTTGTTTCTGCATGGCTTCATAGAATGGGCCCTGTCGCGTCTCAATAAAGAAACTCCATGCATTCCACACCACCCCGCCGGCAATGCCTCCCAGCCACACCCGAGTCGTATTCAGCTTCATTGTGCCCCCTGTTAGCGTTGGCTTGAATTCGGCACAAGTGTACTCCTGCAGGTCAATACGGTGGAGTGACGGGCTGGATGCAAGCACGAGTAGCTTCTCGCTGGGCCGACGGTTTGCATCGGCCACCAACTTCTCGAAGAATTTCTCAGCAGTCTGAACAGTGCAAGCGAAAAATTCACAATTTCACCGTCATTGAACCACTTTTCTAAACACAAGCCCTAGTGGTCATCTTTCTGGTTAACCGCAACATCTCGCGCTTTGCACCTTGCGCCCGAAACGTAAGTCTCAACCTGAAACTTTCTTATTGACAACAAACGATTTAGGCGTAGGATGTGGATAAAAGTGGTTGAAAGTGGAGTAAATGATAGAGGTCAAGGGCATAAACCATAAGTTTCGAGGCGCCAGTGGTTTCTGAGACTGACACCGATAAAAACCGGCCCAACGAACCCGAATCCACTGCTTTTGCGACCGCTTCTATCTCCCTCGTGCTAGTGGTAGCAGCCATAAGTAAACGGAGCCCAATAACAAGCAGGGCACATGTTTCGCGGAAATCATCCAACGCGCGTCGACGAAAAGGGACGGTTAAAGATCCCCGCGGAATTCAAGCGCGTGATCGACGAGAAATATGCACAGAAATTTTACATCACAAGTCTGGATGGAAATGTTGCTCAAGTGTATCCCTTCGAGGAATGGGAGCGGATCGAGCAGAAGCTGGCATCGTTATCCACTTTCAATCCGACGAAGAAGAAGTTCCTGAATCGCACGAATTATTACGGACAGATCGTAGAGATGGACGGGCAGGGGCGCCTGCTGGTTCCGCAGATCCTGCGTGAGTCGGCGCAGATTCGCGGCGAAGTGGCAGTGCTAGGCAATCTGACCTACCTGGAAGTGAGGAACCTGGAAGCGTTCCGCAAGGAGATCGACGAGCAGGCTTTTACGGATGAAGACACCAAGACGCTCGACGAATTGGGCATCTAGTGGACACGGATTCAGCAGACACCCCCGAGCGGGGTGGGCATGGAGCGGTTGGCCATGTCCCGGTTCTTTTAAAAGAAGCGATCGATTTTCTGGCCGTAAAGCGTGGCGGAACTTATCTGGATGCCACGGTGGGCCTGGGCGGGCACAGTTACGAAATTGCAAAACGCCTCGGCGCACCGGGACATTTGATTGGCTTCGATAAAGATCCCGCGGCGCTGGAACGGGCCCGCGAAAGGCTCAAGCCAGTCGATAGTCGTTCGTCGTTAGTCGTTGGCGAGACTGATGCCCAACGACCACCGACCAACGACCAAGGACTGGGTTTGGACTGGCCGGCAGTCACGCTGATTCATGGATCGTTTGCAGAAACTGGTGAGCGCGTCGCTCCCACATCCCTGGACGGCCTGATGTCGGATCTGGGCGTGAGCAGTTTGCAGCTCAACGACCCGGCGCGGGGATTCAGTTTTCAGGCGGAAGGACCACTGGACATGCGGATGAACCCGGTGTCCGGCGAGACCGCCGAACAAGTGGTAAACCACATCGACGAGCGCGAGCTAGCCGATTTGATTTACGAATTCGGTGAGGAAAGGAGGTCGCGGAGAATCGCCAGAGCCATTGTCCGGTCGCGGCCGATACGCACAACGAAGCAACTTGTCGAAGTCATATCAGCCGCGGCCCGGTCAATGAAACATGAGCGGATTCATCCGGCGACCCGAACCTTTCAAGCTCTCCGAATCTTCGTAAACCGTGAACTGGACGATCTGAAAGCACTGCTGGAGGCGGCGCCCCGCGTGCTGAAGCCGGGTGGAAGGCTGGTAGTGATCAGCTTCCACTCGCTCGAAGACAGGATCGTCAAGGATGCGCTTCGCGACGGTGCGCAGCAGGGCTGGTACCGGCTGCTGACCAAGAAACCGGTGACGGCCAGCGAAGAAGAGATCGATCGCAATCCGCGGTCGCGCAGTGCCAAGATGCGCGCCGCCGAAAAAGTATGAGTTGGTCCAAGTTTGAGTTGGCCCGGAGAAACCGCCGGGCTCGGCCACCCCGTCGCGCGAAAAGCGCGCGCGCCGGGGACCCCGACTCCCCGGTGCGGTGATGGTAAGGCGTGCCGGGTAAAGATTTTGCAATGCGCGGTCGGCATTTTGTATGAGCAGGCTGCAACTCTGTGGTGGAGTTTTCCCGGAGCGGCCAAGAAAAACAGAACAAGGCCGCGTCCGGGAAGAAAACTGGAACATTCGAAATGACATTTACCGGCACCCTTATTGAAGACCTGATGGCAACGGTCGAGCGCGCGGAACAGAGGGCGCAGTCGGACGGAGCCTTGGTCGACGGATCAACGGTCGTCGAACCCCTACTCGTCGAACCTTGGTTCGCTTCGGTTCAGGAAAACGTGGACTACGATTCCAAACTTCTTGGAGTGGCATAAATCATGAGCGCCCTGGCGATGCAAAGCGCAGCTCCTTTCAGCCGGCGCAAGTCCTGCTGGCTGGGGACCCCGGAAATTTATTTCCGCAAGACCATCGATAACTCGCGCCTGGTGAAGGTCGAAGACCCGCGCCGTGCGCGCGAGATGAAGTACTTCGGTTTTGCGCTGTGTTGCCTGTTCCTTCTGGTCATGGGATACGCGCTGCAGCATTTCCGCGCAATTGAATACGGGTACAAGATCGAGACGCTGCGGTCGCAGCGCGGGGATCTCACGGAAATGAACCGGGCCCTGCGCCTGGAAGAGGCATCGCTGCGCGATCCGGAGCGAATTGATGTGATGGCGCGCAAGCTCGGCATGCAATCGCCGCAGCCTGGCCAGGTGCTGCGCATGGACGCCGCCACCGATGCCGCTACGCCAGTCATGGCCAGCGTGACTCCGGCCGCGATGATATCCGCGAGGTAGATCAGTTCTCAGTTCTCAGTTCCCAGTTCTGGTTTCGGACTCGTGAGCTTTTCACTGAGAACTGTGACCTGGGAACTGAGAACTGACCGGAAATGGCGGCGAGCACCTCTGCGAACGGCGCAAGATTCAGGCTCTACGCCTTGTCTGGATTGCTTTGCCTCTGGCTGCTGACGATCTGTCTGCGGCTGATCTATCTCCAAATTTTCTGCTACGGCGATTTCGAGCGCCGCGCCCAGCACCAGCAGCAGCGCAGCTTTGACCTCTCGCCGAAACGCGGCGTCATCTATGATCGTGCAGGACGTGAGCTGGCTATGTCGATCCAGGTCGACTCGGCTTTCGTGGTGCCTTCGGAAGCTCCCGATCTTCCGAATACCATCAGCTTGATTACGCGCATCACGAAAGACGACCCCCGCGTCGTCCTCGCTGACTGCGGCGCCCACAAGACCTTCTGCTGGGTAGCGCGCAAGGCCGATGCCGAAGTGATTGAGCGCATCCGGGCGCTGAATCTGCAAGGCATCCACTTCCAGAAAGAACCGAAGCGCTTTTATCCAAAACGTGAGCTGGCGGCGCAAATTCTGGGGTACGTGGGCACCGACGATCAGGGCCTGAGCGGCCTGGAGAGGCAGTTCAACCAGCAACTGCAGGGCAAGCCCGGCAAGCTGATGATCTCCGTCGACGCGCGCAAGCGCTGGTTTGCCAGTGTTGAAAAAGAGCCCGAATCCGGCAACAGCCTCGTCCTCACCATCGATCAGAACATCCAGTACATCGCCGAACGGGAACTCGAGCGCGGGATGGAAGAGACGCACGCCATTGCCGGCACGGTGATCGTGGAAAATCCTCACACCGGCGAGATTCTGGCGCTCACCAACCGGCCCACATTCAATCCCAATATTCGGAAGGAAATTCGCAACGAGGCCCTGAAAGACCGCGCGGTCAGCGACGTGTACGAGCCCGGCTCGACTTTCAAGATGGTGACCATCTCCGCCGGCCTGGAAGAAAAGATCACGCGTCCTGACGAAATATTTGATTGCCAGATGGGATCGATCGTCATCAACGGCATGCGCATTCGCGACAGCAGGGCGCACGGCATGCTCTCGGTCGCCGACATTATTGCGGAGTCGAGCGATGTCGGCGCCATCAAGGTCGCGCTTCGGCTGGGCGACGAGCGCCTCTACAAGTACATCCGCGCTTTCGGATTCGGCCAGCAAACCGGGATCGAACTTCCCGGCGAAACGCGTGGCTTGACGAAGCCCGTGGAACGCTGGTCGAAGGTTTCCATTGGCGCGATCTCCATGGGCCAGGAGATCGGCATCTCGGCGCTGCAGCTCGCTTCCCTGATCTCGACGATTGCCAACGACGGCTTGCATGTCCCACCGCGCATCGTGGCTGGCACGATTGCGCCGCAGAATGCTCCGCAAACGATCGCCTTTCAACCCGCCGAGGGGACGAGGGTGATTTCATCTCTGACCGCAGCCGAGATGCGGCAGATGCTGCAGGGAGTAGTGCTCCATGGGACCGGACGCAAAGCTCTTCTTGAGGGCTACAGTTCGGCTGGCAAAACCGGCACGGCTCAAAAGGTTGACGCCGCCACCGGCGCGTACTCGAAGACGAAGTATGTGGCGTCGTTCGCAGGGTTCGCTCCCATCAACGATCCACAAATTGCGGTGGTCGTGATTCTCGACTCCGCGGTCGGGCTGCACCAGGGAGGTCAGGTTTCCGCGCCGGTCTTCCAGCGGATCACGCAGCAGGTGCTGGAGTATATGCACGTGCCACACGACGTGCAGTTGCCGCCGAGTCGCCAGGTGCTGCTGGCTCGCCGCGATGTTCCTGAGGCGAGCCTGGAAGAAAGCTCTCCCGATCACCTTGGCGCCAGCCTCGATATAGCGGATGCCAGCGAGACACCCGCAACCCCGGCAACAGTCAAGCCGGACACGATTGGCGCGCAGATCGTGCCCGCGGCGCAGACTGCCCGCGTGTCGGATCACCCGGCGCTGAACGCACCGCTGACGGCCTCGCCGGCACCAGTTGCAGGCTCGACCGGTGGGCAATCCGGGAATTCGCCGCCACAGAAATTGCCCGCTGGTGGAACCGTAGTGCTCGATGTAGAGGAGGGAGGGATCGAGGTTCCGTCCTTCCTCGGCAAAAACCTGCGGGGTGCCATTGAGGCGGCTCAGGATGCAGGCCTTGACCTCGATGCCGTGGGGAGCGGCGTTGCCCGCGAGCAGTCGCCGCAACCCGGTGCGCACGTCGCGGCCGGGTCCCACATCACGGTGCGCTTCGGTAGATGATATGGTCAGACCATGGACGATAAACTCGAAATGAAATCGCAGAGAGTCTTGAGACCTTGGCAGCACAGCCAGTTTGGAACGCTGGCGTTTGGCAGCGGTGTTTCGACTTGGTTGAGGCGAACACAGACGACGAGCTGATAGCCCATTTTCTCGACGACCTCATCCATTACACCGGCACGCCACTATTCAGGCGTGAGCCGCGTCCGGCAGATATAAGGCCCTATTCTCAGAAGTTCCTAGATATGGCACAGGCAGTACGGTCACGGATGTCATTGGGCGACTTCAAGAAGAATTACGGCGGGTAAAACTCGTGCTCTCTATCGACGAAGGGTTAACCTCTTCAATCCGACCTCTTACCTCTGACCTGGGCTATTTATAATCACTCCAATGACATTCCAACATCTCCTGCAGGGCGCCGAGGTCCTCTCTCAGAGCGGAAACCCGGCCGTTGCTGGTGTGGAATACGATTCCCGACGAGTGCGCCCCGGAACTGTTTTTGTCGCCATGAAGGGCGAGACCAGCGACGGCAATCGCTTCATTGACCAGGCCATCGCCGCCGGAGCGGTTGCCATCGTCACCGACTCCCCGGTCGAAGCGCCGCGTCCCGCGGTTGCGTGGGCGCAAGTCCTGCACGGACGCCGTGGTCTCGCCCGCCTAAGCGCGAATTTCTATAAACGTCCTGCCGAGCGAATTGCGAATACTGGAATTACGGGGACGAACGGAAAAAGCACGACCGCCTTCCTGATCGAATCCATATTCCAAGCCGCAGGACGCAAGACCGCGCTGGTCGGAACCATCGAATATCACGTTGCCGGGAAAATTCTTCCAGCTCCGCACACCACGCCGGAAGCGCTGGAGTTGAACCGGTTTTTGTCGGAGGGCTTGGGCCAGGGAGTCACCGAAGCGGTGATGGAAGTGTCCTCGCACGCGCTAGAGCAACAGCGTGTTTTCGGAATTCCTTTTGATGTGGCCGTATTCACGAATCTCACTCGCGACCATCTCGATTACCACGGCACGATGGAAAAATACTTCCACGCCAAACAGGTGCTTTTCGAAGGTTGCGGGACGGACCCGCCGCGCGCCGCCGTTCTTAACCTTGACGATGAATACGGCCGCCAGCTCTGGAAGCTTTGCAAAAAGAAGAGCGCCGTGGTGCTCTCCTACGGTCTGACATCCGGCGACTTCCACGCCGCATCCGTCGAAATCACGCCGCGGGGGACCCGTTTTCAAATGGTGACGCCCTCGGGAAAGATCGCCATCTGGTCTCCGCTCATCGGCAATGTGAATGTGTACAACGTGCTCGCAGCTTCTGCCGCCGGATATGCGCGCGATTGTTCCGCCGAGGCGATCGCAAAAGGAATCTTCGACCTCGCCAGCGTTCCTGGCCGCTTCGAGCGCGTGGACTGCGGCCAGCCCTTCACGGTGGCCGTGGACTATGCGCACACTGACGACGCGCTCCGCAACCTCATTGCCCTGGCTCGCGATTTTGTAGTCCGCGCCGGCCTCAAAGGCAAGGTCATCACGCTCTTCGGCTGCGGCGGCGATCGCGATCGCGCTAAGCGTCCGCTGATGGGCGAGGCCGCGGGCAAGGGCAGCGACTTCGTCGTGCTCACTTCCGACAACCCGCGCTCCGAAGATCCGCTGGCGATCATGAACGATGCAGTCGTTGGATTGCAAAGGTCCGGATTGCAAAAGTCCGGCGCAAAATATTCCATGGAGCCCGACCGCCGCAAGGCCATCGCTTTTGCTCTCCAACAGGCAAACCCTGGCGACATCGTGCTGCTCGCGGGCAAGGGGCATGAAAAAGTGCAGATCACAAAAGAGGGAGCGATTCCGTTCGACGATGTGGACGTTGCGCGCGAGAACCTGAAGGCCCTGGGCTACGACTGCAAAAGCGCCGCGAAAGCGGGCACCGCAGGGAAGACTGCATGAGACTTCTTCTCTCCCGCATCGCCGAATTCATCGCTCCGACCGACCAAGCGGCGACCGGCCCGGCTGCGACCGGCCAATACGACGGTCGCGCCATGGCCCAGGGATATTCCATCGATTCCCGCACCGTGCAGCCCGGCGAACTTTTCTTTGCGGTCAAGGGCGAACGCCTCGACGGTCACGACTTCGTCCAGCAGGCACTGAGCCGAGGTGCGACTGCTGCGGTGGTCGAGAAGAAACAGTTGGCACGCTATTCCAATCCCGTCGGCCTGCTTGCCGTTGACGACACTCTCGTCGCGCTCCAGACGCTGGCGACGGCAGTCCGAAAAATATGGGGCAAGACTGCCATCGGCGTCACTGGCTCGATGGGCAAGACCACCACCAAGGAAGCGATGGCCCATTTGCTCGCGATCAAGTACCGAGTGCATCGCACCAAGGGAAATTTCAACAATCATTTTGGCCTGCCGCTCGGGCTGCTGACGCTCGAGCCGGAATACGATCTCGCCGTGGTTGAGATGGGAATGTCCCACTCTGGAGAAATCTCCGCACTGGCTCGCATCGCCCTGCCGAACCAGGCCGTGATTACGAACGTTGCCCCCGTCCATCTGGAGAACTTCGACTCCATCGCCGGAATCGCGCGCGCGAAATATGAGCTGATCGCAGCTCTTCCGCACGGCGGCACAGCCGTCTTGAACGCCGACGATGAATATGTGTGCCAGTTCGGCCGCGACTTCAAGGGCAAGGTCATCCTGTTTGGGGTGAAGCCCACGGCGCATGTTTCCGCAGGTGTTCCGGCAGATGTGCGGGCGGAAAACATCGAGGTTCTTGGACCCGAAGGCACGCGCTTCGACCTAGTAAGCCGCGAAGTCCGGCAGTCGGTGCAGAGTCCGTTGCTCGGCAAGCACAACGTGTACAACGTGCTCGCCGCGGCTGCTATTGCGCTTGAGCACGGCATCACCCCGTCAGAGATTGCTGGAGCTCTGCCGTTACTGCAGCCCGCCGACAAGCGCGGACAGGTCGTTCAACTGGGTAACATCACGGTGCTGTACGATTGCTACAATTCAAGTCCGAAGGCTCTTATCGCTGCCGTCGATACTCTGATTGGCATGCCCGCCCGACGCCGGATTGTGGTTGCCGGCGAAATGCTGGAGCTCGGCTCGACCGGTGAGCACCTGCATCGCGAGTGCGGACGCTACATGGCCGGAAGTAAACTGGACTTCCTGCTCGGTGTGCGGGGCTTAGGGAGGCCGATGGTGGAAGCAGCGAATGCGGCGGGATTGAGCGCGGAATTCGTCGCAACGCCAGAAGAGGCCGGCGAGTGGCTGGCGCGCGAGACTCGCGAAGGCGATGTCGTATTGCTGAAAGCGTCGCGAGGCGTAAAACTGGAAAAAGCATTAGAGACGTGGAGACAAAGAAGCAGTATTCCTAGCGCCCCAGGCGCAGAGAAGTGATACTGAGAGCTGACAGCTGAGAGCTGACAGCTGTTGTCGGAGGCGGATTGCTCTACTGGCTGCTTTACCTGAAGCTCTTCCATTACTTTCCGCCATTCCGCATCTTCCGTTACCTGACTTTCCGCACAGCCTTTGCCAGCCTCACGGCTCTTTTCACCGGCCTGATCGTTGGGCCCATCGTGATTCGGCGCCTGCGCGATTTCCAGATCGGGCAGTACATCCGCGAAGAGGGGCCGCAGGCTCATCAGAAAAAAGCGGGTACGCCGACTATGGGCGGATTGCTAATCGCCATCGCCATCCTGGTGCCTACCTTGCTCTGGGCGGACCTGAGCAATCCGTTCGTCTGGATCGCCGTGTTTTCCACGCTGGCCTTCGCTGCGATCGGTTTTGCCGACGACTACCTTAAAGTTATTCATCGCCGCAATCTCGGCCTGACCGCACGCTCCAAACTGGGCCTTCAGGTCGCGGCCAGCATCGTGATAGCGATCATACTGATCGCTTTGCAGTACCGCGGAGAGTATTCCACCATGCTGCTGGTCCCATTCTTCAAGCAGTTCCATCCCGACCTGGTGATTCAAAGATGGGCGGTTCACCCCCAACTCTGGCCGCTGGCTTTCCTGCCGTTCGTGGCCTTCGTTGTGCTTGTGATTGTCGGATCCAGCAACGCCGTGAATCTTACCGACGGACTGGACGGCCTCGCCATCGGCTGCACTGTAATCGCGGCCGGAGCGCTCGCGGTTCTCACCTACCTCAGCGGCCACGCCACTTTTGCCACCTACCTCGAATTGCAGCGCATGCCGCAGATCGGTGAACTCACTATCTTTTGCGGAGCCACGGTCGGTTCCGCCATTGGATTTCTCTGGTACAACGCACATCCGGCGGAAGTGTTTATGGGGGACGTCGGCTCGCTGGCGCTGGGCGGCGCGATCGGCACCGTAGCCGTTATGATCAAACAGGAGCTGTTGCTGCCGTTCATCGGAGGCATCTTCGTCATCGAGGCGCTCTCGGTGATCCTGCAGGTCGGTTCCTACAAGCTGCGCAAGAAACGCATTTTCAAGATGGCGCCCATCCACCATCACTTCGAATTGCTGGGCTGGTCGGAGTCGAAGGTGATTGTGCGCTTCTGGATCGCATCGCTGGTTTTCGCGCTGTTTGCGCTGACGACATTGAAACTGAGATAAAAGATCCACCACGGAGGCACGGAGACACGGAGGGAAAAAGCAACGCTTGGTTTTCTCTGTGCCTCCGTGCCTCCGTGGTGAAATAAAATTGATGGACCTCCAAAACAAACGCGTCCTTGTCGTTGGTCTCGGCAAGTCCGGCGTGGCCTCCGCGCTCTTTCTGAAGTCGCGTGGCGCCCGCGTGACCGTGTCCGACTCCAAACCCGAAGCCGAGCTTCGCGATGAAATCCTGCTCCTGCTGGAACATGGGATCACGGTCGAAACCGGGGGCCACGGTGACCGCACCTTTCGTGGGCAAGACTTAATTGTCGTCAGCCCGGGCGTGGCGGCCGATGCGCCGCAACTGGTGCAGGCGCGCAACCTGGGAGAGCCGGTCATCGGCGAAATCGAACTCGCTGCGCAATTTCTGCCCGGTCCGATCGTCGCCATTACCGGAGCCAACGGCAAAACCACCACCACCTCATTGGCCGGCGAAATTATTGCCGCGGGAAAGTTCTCCACACTGGTTGGTGGAAATATCGGCACGCCGGCCATCAGTTTTGTCGATCAGGCCGGGCCCGAGACCTGGACCGTGCTTGAAGTATCAAGTTTTCAACTGGAAACGATCGTTGAATTTCGTCCCCGAATCGCGGTGATTCTGAACATCACTCCCGACCATCTCGATCGCCACAAGACTTTTGTCAATTACATGGATGCCAAAGTGCGCATCTTCGAGAACCAGCGGAAGGATGATTTCACCGTCCTCAACGCCGATGACCCTATCACCGCTGGATTGTCGGACCGTACCCGCGCGCAGTTGTTCTGGTTCAGCCGAAAGAAGGAGATTGAAAAAGGAGCGTTTGTCCGCGGCACGCATATCTATTTCAGGGACGACGACAGCGAACGCGAGATCATGCCGCTTGCCGAAGTACCGCTGAAGGGCGCGCACAATCTGGAGAATGTGCTGGCGGGAGTTTCTATCGGCACCCTCGTCGGCTGCCAGCCCGAACAGATCCGCCATGCCGTCCGAATCTTCAAAGCCGTCGAGCACCGACTGGAGTTTGTGGCCAGGTTCGCGGGCGTGGATTACTACAACGACTCCAAAGCCACGAACGTGGATGCCACCATCAAGGCACTGGAATCTTTCCCGGCTAACATTCACCTGATTCTCGGTGGCAAGGATAAGGGCAGCGACTACACCGTGCTCCATGAATTGCTGCGACAGCGAGTGAAGCACGTGTACACCATAGGCGCCGCAGCCGCCAAGATCGAATCGCAGATTCAGGGCGCCGCCGAAATCGAACATGCGGAGACTCTGGAAAACGCCGTCAGACGCGCCAGCGAATCCGCCATGCCGGGCGATGTCATTCTTTTGGCTCCGGCCTGCGCCAGCTTCGATCAGTTCCAGAGCTACGAACACCGCGGCCGAGTTTTCAAAGAGGTAGTGCATTCCCTGGCAATGTCTCGATCCACGTAGCGCAGTTGGTGCGTGGAACCAACTCAGTTATCTCTCCCCAAAATCCACGACCGAAACTCCTCCATGTGTCCGCGTCTTCGTGGTGAAATGGAATCTCTATGGCCAAGCGGGTCAGCGTCGATCGCTGGATGTTTACCGTGACCACGATCCTGGTTTTTATCGGACTGGTCATGATCTTCAGCGCCTCGGCCGTGATGGCCAAAGAGCGGTTCGGGTCGGCCTACGAATTCCTGCTGAAACAACTGGTATGGGCCGTCGCGGGACTCGCGGTGATGGTGTCGGCTATGAAGGTGGACTACAAACGCCTGCAACATCCAGCCCTGGTTTTCTCGTTTCTCGGCTTTACCACTCTTCTGCTCATCTCCGTTTTTTTTCTTGATCGCGCGCACGGCACGCATCGCTGGTTTCACGTGGGTCCGGTTTCGTTGCAGCCTTCGGAACTGGCCAAGCCTGCGCTCATCCTGTTTCTCGCATGGTTTCTAGAAAACAAGACCAAGGCCGTGGACGACTGGCGCAATACGCTGATTCCCGCGGTGGCGCCCACCGCAGCATTTCTCACACTCATTGTTTTTCAGCCGGATCTCGGCACCGCCATCGCCTGCGCGGGCATTACCGCTTGCGTGCTGTTCGTCGCCGGCATCCGACTGCGCTACTTCGGATACGCCTTCGCGGCCTCGCTCCTGCCGCTTTATTTCCTGATCTTTCACGTGTCGTACAGGAAGGATCGCATCCTGGCCTTCTTGAATCCCTACGCCGACCCGAAGGGGTTTGGTTTCCACATTATCCAGTCGCTGATTGCCGTCTCGACCGGCGGCGTGACCGGACTCGGCTTGATGGAAGGGAAGCAGAAATTGTTTTATCTTCCCGAACCGCACACGGATTTTATTTTCGCCGTTACCGCCGAAGAGTTGGGACTGGTCGGAGCGCTCGCCGTCATCATCCTGTTTGCAATCTTCCTCTGGCGCGGAACGCGCGCGGCGCTGCGAACGCAGGATAACTTCGGCCGCTTCCTGGCCGTCGGAATCACCAGCATGATCGTGCTGCAGGCTTTCATCAACATCAGCGTCGTGCTCGGCCTGATGCCTACCAAAGGAATTCCGCTGCCATTTGTTTCTTACGGGGGATCGTCGCTGTTCGTGACCTTGATGTGTGTTGGCGTGCTGCTGAATATCACGAAGCAGGCAGAGTAGGCTGGCATCCCTCTCATCGCAAAGAACGCGATGAGTTGCACCAAGAGTTCATTGCCTCACCCCTTCATTGCGGCTTCTCCACGTATCCATCCAACGGCGGAAGAACGGTTTGGGCTGGTTGTTAAGCAGATTCTGAAGCGTGGATAGGAGAATCTGCGGCGGCTGGGATTTAGACAGGAAGGTGTCCACCGCCTCCAGTTTGCTCTTCGGCAATGGCCCGTAGGCCGATAGCAACATGATCGGGACATGTGACTTAACGCGCTTCATCTTCGCGGCAACCACGTCACCGTTCATCCCGGGCATCTGGTAGTCGAGGACTACCGCGTCCACAGAGTGCGAGAGAAACAACTTCAGCCCTTCGTCCCCGGTGGTCGCCTCCAGGACTTGATAGCCGTTGTTTTCGAGCAACATCTTGCGGCCGATGAGCCCATTCCAGTGGTCGTCAATGCAGAGAATTGTTGCTTTCAGCCGAGACATCACTGTTTCCATATTCCCAGTAGAATTGTTGGTCGATGTAACCTTCACTCAGGTCTAGGGACTGAAGCGCTTCCCCGGATCCCGGAAAATAATCCACACTTCGTCAACTTAGGTTCTGAATCACGCGGCCTTCCCTCCTGGAGCCTTGGACACTGATTCAATAATTGGTTTCCTCGGCCCTTCCCAGTGCAACAGAGACAACACATCATTCATCGAGGCTATTTCAAATTCAGCAGTCGAACGTAACCGTTGCAGGCTTCGCCGCACGACAGGCTGGGGATCGAACAACTTGAACTGAATACCGAGATCCCGAGTCCACGCCTGCAAGATCACAAGCATGCCCAGAACATCCCCTCCCAGAAATCCCAATTCCGAAAGATCTAGCAGAAAAACATGGGCGTCTCTTTGCCGCCTGACCTCGTCACGCAACTTGAAAGCAGCGTCACTGGAAATCATTCTTCCTTCACACAGAATGACAGCCACGTCACCTATCTTTTCGACATGCACGCCGAACATACATCCCTCCATTTTTCAAGAGACAACGACCTGGAATGCACGCGCCGTGCCATATCAAAAACGATTTCCTTTGTAGTATTTACAGGTGTAACGCAGATTCGCCGTAGGCAATTCTGGGAGGTCCCAAGAGAAAATCTGGTCTATGGGAATTGAGTGGGTCGTGAGTGAAATCGCCGGAAATGTTGATCGCGACGTAACTGCTTTCAGGGCGTGACCGTGAATGTCGCTTTACCGCTGGCAGTCCCTCCCGGTGTGGTGACTGCAGTCATTCCCGTCTTCGCTCCGGTGGGGACGGTCGCGGTGATCTGCGCTCCAGAATTGACTGTGTAGGTGGTCGCTTTCACCCCTCCGAACGTAACCTTCGTTGCCCCAATGAAACCCGATCCTGTGATCGTGACCTCCGTGCCGACTGGCCCACTAGTGGGCGTGAGGCCCGTAATCACGGGAAGGACTTTGAAGGTCTGACCGCTCGTCAGAGTGCCCGACGGAGTAGCCACGGCGACATAACCAGTTGTTCCTGTCGCAGGCACCTTGGCAGTCATGAAGGTATCGGACACGACTGTGAAGCTGGCCGAACCCGTGCCGAACATCACGCCAGTTGTTCCAGTGAATCCTTGCCCGAGAAGCTGAACGATCTGTCCGGCGTTACCCTGCGTGGTCATGAGCCTTACGAACGGAGCCAGTCCCACATCGAGGCTGTAGAGCACTCCGCCATCGTAAGTTCCTCCTCCTTCGGCCAACCCGTAAATCTTGCCGTTCGTGTGCTGCATCGGATTAGGGGAAAAACCCCAACCATATCTGCCGTCGCCGGAGTCGTACAAGACGGTGTAATTGCCAGTGGCCGTGATTTTGAAAACAACTCCGCCCAATCCCGTTCCTGAGATGGTGGTGCCGCCGTAGAAATTGCCATCGGTTGCCAGCACAAGACCGGCGAGGGGTTCGCCCCCAGTTGTACCGTCAAAATCGTGCAATACAGCTAACACACCCCTCGTCGTCAATCTGAACACCACGCCCAAGTCGAAAGAACCTCCTGAAAACGTGGTTCCGTACAGGTACCCCTTGGCGTCCTGAACAAGCGGCCCGACGGGATTGCACCCGTGAGTAGTGTCGAAGCTGTAGACGGTGCTCACCGTGCCCGTTGCGGACATTCTAAAAATGCTTCCACAGCCGCCGTTGACATTTGTGGATACACTGGGACCATAGAAGTTGCCGTCGCTGGCTTGCAGTAATGGAGCTTCTACATAGGGCGGGCTGGAACTGCTTACCGTCTTATAAGCACCCGTCGTGCTTATCTTGTAGGCGGTGTAATTGGGTCCATATGTAACTCCGTAGAAGTTCTTGTCTTTGGCCTGAATGGGCGGAGCGACCGGGCCACCCTCGGAGGAAGCAAAACTGTGCAGTGTGGTCAGTGTCCCGGAAGGTGAGACTTTGAATACAGTCCCATTTTCGTAGACGCCTCCTCCCCAAGTTGTTCCATAAAAATCTCCGTCCGTTCCAAACGTCAAGCCACTCATGGAGTCCCCGCTTGACGAATCAAAATTGTAGAGAGTGGTAACAGTTCCCGAGGGTGTCGCTAGCAACACCGTGCCTAAGTAGTAAGTTCCGCCGCCATCGATGTCTCCGTACAGGTTGCCATCCCTTCCCTGGGCGAGGAGTTGCGGACTCGCCGGTTGGCAACCTTCCGTGGCGCAGTTGAAATCATGCAGGTCAGTGTAGGTTTGGGCATTCACGTTTGAAGATGCCATGTTCAGAAGAAAACCGATTGCGAATAGCGCAACCACGAGCAGCTTCCGTTGCAGCATGTGCGGGTACCTCCTTTCGGGACGGGTCGTGAAAGGAGAGGCGAGGCAACTACATTCTAGTTCCGCTTCATCGGTTGCGTGCTCAGAGAACGATGTCAACCGAGCGAGCGGCCTTCCCAAAAGGGAAGGATAGATTGCTATCGAAGTGCGGACATCGGCATGAGGCCTTGCTCCCCTCCCGACACGCTGTCTTCACTCGCACTGCCAATGCTACAGCAAGAAGCTCGTGAGTGCAAAGACATATCGCGTTAGCTGTTGAAACATCACCATTTGCACTAACAATCCTCGGCTAGCGCAAGTGGCTGATTACAGCAACTATTGGTAAACAGTTAAGCGACGAGGAAAGATTTTTCCGTCTACTGCAACTTCGCGTATTCCGCCTTGGCGTCCTTCAGGACGGGAATGTCGGGGTCGGCGTTGCTCCAAATCTTTAAGAAGTCCTGGTAGGCGGCCCCGCCAGAATCAGAGCCGCCCAGAACAGGTTTCAGTTACTCCGCTGCATCGATTCGATGTGCTTATTCAAGTTGCTGATGCGCAACTGCACTTCGGAGGAGTGTCCCTGGCTCATAGACCAGAACAGTTCGCCCCAAACCGGCATCTCTTTCGCGCCATGTGTCGGCAAGCGTACGTCACCCGCTATCGCGCTCCGAACGCGATCGAATGGATAACTGTTGTCGTTCTTTCTGGCAAGAATCGTGAGATCCGGTGGTGGGACCTTTAGCGCCTCAGCAGCCGGACCGTTTCCCTTGCCATCCTTGCCGTGACAGACGGCGCAATATGCGGTGTACATCTCTTGACCCGACGCAGGCGATGTCGGCTTCACCGGCGCATACCTGATCTGCCGTTGCTGAGATTCAGCAAATGCGGCAAGACAAAGGAAGAGAACAACGAGTGAAAAGACTCTGCGAATGGACATCGCTCCCTCCTTCCCCCGCGCCCAAAGAGACACGGTATTTAAGGTTCAACTTCGGGAGTTCTGTGAAGGATCCCCATCCCTCTACCTTCATTATCCGCTTTTGCGGGTGTTTTGCACAAATTGGTAACTGCGTATAACCTATTGCTGTAAAAGGGGTTGGCTGTTGAAAAGGTCGCTTTCCTCCGGGAACACCCGAAACTCGAGGATATAGGGCATCCTGACGCGATTGCGTCAACTACGGTGTATTCTCAGGAGCGAAGCGACAGCCGTTGCGTAAAACAATGGCGACTGCTGGAATTGAACTACTGAATTGTCCAGAGCGCGGAAAGGACTTCCCACCCGCCTTGGTGATGGGTCTTCTTAACTTGAAAACATGGGAGTAGCGGGAATAATCACAGACCTGCCACAGTTGCCGCATGTGTAAGCTATTTCCTCCAACGATTCCCTAAGCACAAAAGTCTCTCTCGCTGAGTGTGCTACCAGTTGCTCATTGCAGTTGTCGCAGAAATATTCGCCATCGCGCACGCTGTACCAAGTTTCAGTTGTTGATTGCATACCAAAGCCTCTTCTGACCCCATTTTACTGCGCGCCAGTGAAACAGAAGCGTTGGGGACAGGTTTGGCCCTTCTTATTTCGGCCAGCCTTGAGCTGGCTTCTTCTTGCCGAGTGCTTTCTTCATCGCATCACGCCAGTTGCCTTCCAGCTTTAACATGTCCGTTCAGCAAGGACGCGGTCGTTGTTGGTGGAAAATCGCGATCTCACCAACAACGCTCTACGCTCCGGCCTCTTTCTCCATCGCCAGTAACTGCTCTTTTCGCTCGATTCCCCAGCGGTAGCCGCCCAGTTCGCCATCTCCGCGGACTACGCGGTGGCAGGGGATTGCGACTGCTACGGGGTTGGTGGCGCAGGCTCGGGCTACGGCTCGCGTGGCTTTTGGCATGCCGATCTTCCTTGCTATGGCGCTGTAGGAGCGGGTTTCTCCTCGGGGAATCTTTTGCAGACATTCCCAGACTCGGCGCTGGAAGGCGGTGGCTCGGATGTCGAGCGGCAATGAGGGATTGACGTCTTGTCCCTGGATCAGGCGGGCCAGATTTTCCTTCCATTGCGCCATGGCTTGGTCGTCGCGGCGGCGGGTGGCGAATGGGAACTCGCGCATCAGGCCCTGCTGAAGTTCCTGATCGGAGTTGGCGAACTGGATGGCGCAGACGCCCTTGTCGGTAGCGGCGATCAGCATGCGTCCGAGCGGTGAGCTGGCGATGGTGTAGCGGACGACGGCGGCCACTGCGCCGCGACGGTACTTCTCCGGCGTCATGCCTAGTTGCTTGGCGGTGCGCTCGTAGAGACGGCTGCTGGAACCGTATCCGGCGGCATAAAGCGCGGTGGTCACGGAGTGGCCAGCCTGTAGATTTTGTTTCACCTGGCGCAGGCGGCATGCGTCAACGTAGGCCTTGGGCGACACGCCGAGCACCGACTTGAAAGTTCGCTGCAAGTGGAAGGCACTGCGGCGGAATTCCTTGGCCAGCAGGCTGAGCGTCAGGCGGTCTTCGATATGCTGCTCGATGTAACGGCACATCGCCCGCACCAGCGCGGATTGCGGATTTCCGTCTACCGCTTTGGGACGGCAGCGCAGACAGGCGCGATAGCCGGCCTGTTCGGCTTGGAGCGCATGATCGAAAAAGCTCACGTTCTCGCGGCACGGGCGCTTGGCGGGACACGAAGGACGACAGAAGATACCAGTGCTCGACACGCCAAAAACGAACGTGCCGTCGAGTGAACTGTCGCGATCGAGCACGGCTTGCCAGCGGCGGTGTTTTATCTGTTCCGGGATTCGTTCTGGAGTTGGCTTCATCGCTTCTTCTTCTGAAAGTATCGCATTGGTGGCCATGCAGGTAACATAGGGGAGTTGCGCCGCGCGGACTATCCGAATGTTGCGGTCAAATGATTTTTCCTGGACCGCGGAGTTGACCGAGCAGGGAAGGGAATCGTGGCACGCATCACTTGCCGAACGTGGCGAATCATGTCCGATGACGGTCTCACTGGAGAGTGTTTCACAAATGCCCTTCAGCTAGGAAGGCACGTCGCTCAGGGGCTAAGGCCCGCATTCTGCTGGGCCCTGAACGGCACGGCTGAACAGGCTGCGGAAAAAGTCGATATTCGATGCCCAGCCCCTAAAGGGGCGATTGATTTCGAAGGATTTACGGCATCGCTAAAGCGATGCCCTGATACGAAACCTGAGTGCTTCCGCAGCCTGTGAAGCCGTGCCCTACTCAAAACCGATTTACGAAAAACGCTCTGCGACAGAAGTGAATTTAAGAATCTGAAGAGGACCCTCTATGAACTGCAATCGCAAGACGATGTGGCTGGTTGTGCTGGTGGCGATGGCGTTGGCGCAGGCCGGCGCGCAAATTCTCACGGGCGATCAAGTGAAGAAGACTGCTCCGAACTCGTTTTTCTTTTCTGGCCAGAGCGCGGCCGTGCAACTGCGAAATACGGTCGGCTTGAAGAACTCCGCTGGCAAACTGGTGCTGGCGGGGCTGGTGGATACGTCGGGGTATTCAACCGCAATCGCGGAGAAATACCAGGGTTTCCTGATCACCGAAACCAAACTCAGCTTTGACGGAGCTACCCTGGATGCGGGAGCCTATGGATTCGGCTTCAAGGAGGGCAAGTTCACGGTGATGAATGTGGCGGGAACGGACGTGTTCTCGATCACCAGCCAGAACGACGATCAGCTCAAACACCCGGTCCCCCTGAAACTTGAAAAAGACGGCGCGGCGTACCGGCTGTACGCCGGGCGGAGGTATGTGGTCGTGAAAGCAGATTAGAAGCCAGGTTTCAAAGTTCCAAGGTTTCAGGGTTTCAAAGTTCCGGGTGTCTCGTCCGTCCATCCGGGCGGAGGCGCCCGGCTCTCCACCGGCGATGGACAATGCCCGTTTCCCTCAATAAAATCTGAGATTGCATTCACCTCGGCAAAGTCCGATGAAACTTGTGACCTTCGAAAACGCTGCGCGCCAATCCCGCATTGGCGCGCTGGTGGACGACCATCAGATTGCCGATCTGCACATTGTTGATTTGCACACGGCTTGCGCGCTTTACCTGCGCGACGTCGAAAGCGAAGCCATTTTCTACCGTATGGCTGATGCCCTGGTCCCGCCTGATATGCGGGCGCTGTTCCGGGGCGGAGACACGAGCCTTGAGGCCGCGCGCAAAGCTCTCGACTACGTCGCCCATCTCGGCGCGGGTGGCGCCGACGTCACCGGTCCGCGCGGCGAGGCGCTGCTCTACTCGCTCGGCGACATACAGCTCAAGGCACCCATCATTCCGAAGAAGTTTTTTCACACGGCCGGCAACTTTCGCGAGCACCACGAAGAGGCGACGAAAGCCGGTTTTTCGCATCCGATCATGCCGTGGATCGTTTTTTTTCAGAACACCGACGCGATCATCGGACCCGACGAGCCTGTGATCTATCCCGAACACCTGACCCAGGAACTGGATTACGAGCTGGAACTGGCGGTCGTTCTTAAGAAAGCTGGCAAGCACTTTACTCCGGAAGAAGCCTCCTGGTACATCGGCGGCTACGTTATTTTCAACGATATTACGGCACGCGACATTCAGCGCCGCGAAATGAAATCGGGCGTGTTCAGCTTCTGCAAGGGGATCGACACCTTCTGCCCATTGGGGCCTTGGATCGTAACCGCGGACGAAATTCCCGACGCGCATAACCTGGCCATGGAACTGCGCGTGAACGGCGAATCGCGGCAGCGCTCGCATTCGAGCAAAATGTCGGTCAAGATTCCGGAGATCCTCTCGCACTACTCGCCGATGGGATACAGCGCGGGCGACGTAGTCTCGACTGGAACGGTGTCGGGCGTGGCGGCGTTTTCGGGAGATCCGAAGGCGTGGTACCTGAAGCCGGGCGACGTGATGGAATGCGAGATCGAAAAGATCGGCGTGCTGCGGAACCCGGTGATCTCGTGGGAAAAAGCGTACGGCCAGAAACCGGCGGCGCAGTAGGAATTGGTAATTTTGTAATTTAGTAATTTGGTAATTTTGTAATTTTAAAACCACTGCTACATCGACTAGACCTGGGGTTTTCAAATTACCAAATTGCCAAATTACCCGATTACAAAATGTTCTTCTCTGTGGTGGGTTTGGGTTTTTCAGACGATGACTACAAATTCTAAAATCTGGGTTAGCGAACTCAATGCGCGGCCGGAGGTACGGGCCGCGTTTTCGGAAACGGCCATCCGGTTTTACGACACGACACTGCGCGATGGGGAGCAGACGGTTGGGGTCGTGCTCTCGCCGCAGCAGAAGCTGGAAATCGCGCACAAGCTGGATGAGCTTGGAGTGAGCCGCATTGAAGCCGGCTTTCCGCGCGTTTCGGCGGAAGACGCCGAGGCGATTCAGCTCATGCAGAAGGCGGGCATCAAGGCGGAGCTCTGGGGATTTTCGCGCGCCGTCAAAGCTGACGTCGAAGAACTGGTTCGGCTGAACCTTCGCTATTCCGTGATTGAAGCGCCCACCAGCGCGATCAAGCTGAAAGCGTATGGCATTTCGCGGGAAGAAGTGCTGCGCCGAATTCGCGATGCGGTCTGGGCGGCGCGCGAGGCCGGCATCACGGTCGCATTCTTCGCGGTCGATGGAACGCGAACCGAGTTGGAATTTCTGAAAACTGTTTACCTGTCGGCGCTTGATGCGGGAGCGAAAGAACTGGTCGTCGTCGACACGATCGGGGCCTGCGGGCCCGAGGCGGCGGAATATCTGACGCGGCAAGTCTGCCAGTGGGCCGGCAAAGGCGTGCCCGTGCATTTCCATGGTCACAACGATTTCGGTATGGCGACGGCCTGCGCGGTGGCGGCCGTCCGCGGGGGAGCAACCTGGATCCAAGGCACGATCAACGGCATGGGCGAACGCGCGGGCAATGCCGATATCGCCGAGATTGCGCTCGCGCTGCGCTGCCTCTACGACGTACCGGTAGTACTGAATCTCGAAAAGGTGCGCGATGTTTCCGAGGTGGTGCGGCGGGCCGCGGGGTACACGCTCGATGCGTGGAAGCCGCTGGTCGGCGAAAACTTGTTCATGCGTGAGAGCGGCGCAGTGGCCAGCCAGTTTCATCTCCCGGAGGCGATTGAGCCCTACTCGTCGGAAATTGTGCAGGCGGAGCGCGGGATTGTTCTCGGTAAGAAAAGCGGTCTCGACAACATTGACCTGAAATGCAAGGAACTCGGCGTTACGATTACGGCCGAGCAGCGGGGTCCAGTCCTGGCTGCGGTCAAGCAAGCTGCGGTCAAGCAGGCTGTGTCCGGCAAATGCGGATTGGTAAGCAACGATCAGTTTCGGCAGATTCTGGCGGCCATGCATATTGTCTGAAATCGGGGTCTGAAATTGGACCTGAATCAGGGCGCACCTCCAAAGGCCCAGGCCGACGCGGGTTTCCGGCGATGGGTCAGAGCAACTCACGATGGTAACGCTGGGTTCGTTACTCATAAAGTGCAGATGCTTGCATCCGTCGGCTCGGCCCGATCCTGGTTCCTCTTACTAACTCCATTCGCAACAAACACTTACGCCCTCCCTTTCATATGGTTTCACGGGTGCAGTATTCCTTATGAAGCCCGGAGCGTATGGGCGAGCGGGGGCGAACTTGACCGTCATTTACAGCGCTGAGAGCGTAGCTCCTCGAACCACGGCGCGGCCGGCAGTCATGCTGCCGCTGCTTGTGATTTTGTTCATTGTCTCCTACGGCATTCTGACCATGCTGGTTTTCGAGCAGGGCCAGACCATCGAATCACAGCGCAGTTTAATCCGCGAAATGTTGAAGGACAGCACCCAACTGGCCGCGCTGAAAGGCAAGCTGGCCCGTGACGACAGCAAGCGGCTCCACGACAAGGCGTCTGCCCAGGCGGATCATAAAGACGCGGATTCCGGCAATCCTGGGGCAGGGGCAAAGGGATCGGACAAAGAAACAAAACGACCCGGTAGATCGGCGCACTCCCTGAAGGAAGCTCCCGGGAAGGAAGCTCCCGGGAAGCCAAGCGCGGATGTAGAGGATGTGCGGCGCTCCACTCGAGCGATCTAGCGGGCGTACAAGCTTGAGTAGTACGGATCAGCGAAAGCGATTCGA